>OJNT01000647.1_pt1 | contig 27298 bp, 18 predicted proteins | sample 1597981 | NCBI WGS metagenome assembly OJNT01 (sample SAMN01915211, study PRJEB22387) | human gut metagenome | isolation source: stool | host: Homo sapiens | place: USA
ATTTAGGTCGTACTGCTTCTCATAGAAGCGCTATGTTATCTAACATGGCTTGCTCCTTGATCAAGCACAAAAGAATCACTACGACTGTGGCAAAGGCTAAAGCTTTGAAGAAGTTTGTTGAGCCTTTGATTACAAAGTCTAAAGAAGATACTACGAATTCTCGTCGTGTTGTATTTAGCAACCTGCAAGATAAGATTGCAGTAACAGAATTGTTCAAAGAAATCTCGGTTAAGATTGCTGACCGTCCGGGTGGTTATACTCGTATCATCAAGACTGGTAACCGTTTAGGTGACAATGCAGAAATGTGTTTCATTGAGTTGGTTGACTACAATGAAAACATGGCTAAAGAAAAAGTTGCTAAGAAAGCTACTCGTACTCGTCGTTCTAAGAAGAGTGCTGCTCCTGCTGCTGTTGAAGCTCTTGCAACTGAAGAACCAAAAGCTGAATCAGCTGAATAATTTTACAGTTATTCTTATACATATAAAAAAGGCTACTCATACGGGTAGCCTTTTTTGTATCCTTATATTTTAGTTATACTAAGATACATTAAAAGATTTACCGAATGAACTTTTCGTAAGAATTATCTGTTATATTTGCAGGAGAATATGGCAAAATTTGTAAAGGTAATATTGTTTCTGTTGCTGGCAGTTGCCCTTCATGGGGTCGCAGGCAATGTTTTCACTGAAAAACAGGTGGAACAACCAGAGCATGCTGTTACATATTCTATGAAACCGCAGGGGCAGATTAATGCTCCAGAATCTCCTTATCTTCCTGTGGCTGAATTAACTAATTTGCAAAGCCATCAGATATCGGTGACACGCATCCAACGTGTGCAAATCGGTGAATACTTCTCTTCTCTGAGAAATGTACTGCAATGTTGTGCAGACCGTGATAACTCACTGTCACAGCATTGGGGAAGGATTTATAATACTACAACTTCCTATTATTGCCAGCCTGCAAGTGAATATTATGTATTTACTTTAAGGCATATTATTATTTAGACGTTTATTTATTGGTATTATTTTACGGATTGCTGGCGTTAATTATATAGTGCCGGTCAGTCTTTATTATCTTCATATTTTTACTAATAATTTAAACTTCAATATTATGGCAACTCAAGCTATTGATGCTACTATATTTGCATCTTCACATCCCGATATCGCTAAACGTACGAGTATCTCCGGTCTTTTAATTTCTTGTGTAATGTTACTGATTGGTATTTTATCTTTTGCTTCTACTTTCGAACTGGAAGATAAATCGTCTACTGTCAGTATGGCTCTGATGGTCTTTGGAACAGGATTGTTCCTTTTAGGTATATTCCGGCTTTTCTGGAAGTCAAAAGAAGTGGTCTATGTTCCGACAGGAAGCATAACGAAAGAGCGTAGTGTTTTCTTTGATCTGAAGCATATGGACAAGTTGACTGACCTTGTTAATTCCGGTTCATTTTCTGCGGATTCAAAGATTAAGAGTGAGGCAAGTGGTAATATACGTATGGACGTGATACTATCTGCTGATAATAAATTTGCAGCTGTACAGCTATTCCAGTTTGTACCTTATACATATCAGCCGGTGACTGCTGTGCATTATTTTACCAATGATGCAGCTGCAGCTGTTGCTGCGTTTCTGACTAAAAGTCAATTGAATTAAAGTGCTTAATGCCAAATGGTGTTCATGTTGATGGCGAATTGTCATTCATCAGAAGATCATTTCTAAGATAGTCAAGTGCAGGGATGCAGGGATAAATGGATAATGGATTGATAATTACTGAATATCGCACTTCTATGTCTTAATAGCTTAGATACAAGCAGGCTTTAAGGAATAATTTGACATGTGGGGATTAACCGTCGATGACGGCAATCCCCATTTTTTTCATTAAGAAGCACGCATTCATGTTCTGTGCGACTCCGCTTCTCATCTGGTATGAAAATGTCAGTTCGTTGTTGGTAATGTCCGCTTCGAAACAATAATTCCGGATATTTTGTGGAAAAGCATCTATTAGTGTGCCTAGCAGTAGGTCATGAGTAGCGATAATACCATTGGCATCCATGCTCATGAACTGTTTGATTAAGGCAAAAGAACCTTTCTGTTTATCCATAGAGTTAGTTCCTTTCAGAATTTCATCAAGGATGATAAATAATTCTTCTCCGGCTTTGAGTTTATCAATGATTAGTTTCAGTCGTTTGAGTTCGGCGAAGAAGTAAGATTCGTTGTCGGTGAGTGAATCACTTGTCCGGAGGCTGGTGACAAGACGAGCGGGAAATATTTCCATTTTCGCAGCCCATACAGGAGCACCAATGCAAGCCAAGAGATAGTTGACACCTACGGTGCGCAGGTAAGTACTTTTGCCTGCCATGTTGGCGCCGGTAATAATGATAAAGAACGGGCGTTTCTCCATATCGATTCCATTGCGGACACATTTATTGCGGTCCATGAGCGGATGCCCTAAGGCTTCGGCTTGCAGATGGAAAGACTGAGAAGTTATTTGAGGATAGATGTAATCCGGATGGTTGTATGAGAATGTTGCAAGAGAACAATAAGCATCAATTGCTCCGATAGCTTCGATCCAGCGGGGGAGATCTGCGGAGTGTACTTCTTTCCATTTCTCGATTTGCATGACTTGGCGGAGTTCCCAAAATAGGAGGCCGTTCAAGATGGTGCTTATTAGCAGATTACCTCGTTGGTCGAGTGCATTCATGAGTTTAGCAAGGCGATGTACGGACTGGGAAGCTGTTTGATTTTGGCTTGTAAGTTCGGCTTTCAGTTGTTGCAGTGCAGGGCTGTGCATCTCTTTTTTCTCGGTGATGAGAATCTGGTCGGCGTAAGTAGACAGAATTTGTAGTTTTTCGCCATACGTCGCTTGTATTTTGGTTATTCCTTTTGAGAAGATAAAACTGAATACGACAAAGCATGCAAATACTATCCCGCTGATGCTTGCAGGGAGAAATCCCAGAATCGTTGCGCCGATACATAGGAGGTTTATAATACCTACTGCTGTCGGGAGGATACGGAGGAAAGCGTGTTTCCGATAGTCGCTCGGACTGTTTACCCATTCTTTAATTTCAGAGGTGTCGGATGGCTTGCCTTTATAAAGTAATCCGAGCAGGCGGAATTGTTGCCGAAACTCAAGTTCTGAAGATAGTTCCCGAATCGCTTCCTGACGTTGTTCGATAGCTTCTTTTTCTTCCAGATGCGCATTGAACCAGTTGGCAAGACGCTGTTTGCCGATGGGGGTCGAAGTACGATTGATATACTGGAATAGTGAGTGCTCGCCAAATATGTCCAAGTCGAAAGTATAGAGGTGAGACGGATCGATGTATTCTTTTCCGTTGTCGAAGTCGGAAAAGTCATATTGCAGTGCTCGTAGTTCCTGCTGATTGATTTCTATTTTCTTTTTGAGATAATCTTTCCAGTAAAACCATCGGTTGTGGCTTTGCACCAGCCAAATGAAAGCGATGATGGGAATTACGGTAAAGACGATGAGCTTTAACCATCCATCAGACCAAAAAATAATGGCGGAGGCTACTGCTTCTACGAATAAGATCAGTCTCAGAAGGCTGATATAGCGAATGCGTTTCTGCGCTTTTTGTAGTTGTTGTTCTGTTTCCTGAATGATTTGTTGATAGGTTGCTATAATATTTTCTTGTTTTTCCATACGATTATATTGCTTTTCGGACAAAGGTAATATAATTCGTAAAAAGCAGAATGGGAGCGTGTTTTTGTAAAGAGCAGATTTACTCTTTATTAACGGTCATTCAGTAATCGGTGATGAAGCAAGTTGTGATGGTTTAGAGCAAAGTTACATAGGAAATAAACACACTTTGTTATTGTCACTTGTCACCTTTGCGTGATAAGTGTCTTATAATTAGTCAAGTAATGGTGATAATAACCGGTGATAATAAGGTGATAATAGATGTTTTTCTGCTTTTTATTATCACCTGTTTTTAATAGATAATACGATTAATTTGCTGATTATCAGTGGTAAGTGCACTGTTTTAAAGCCTTTGCCTATTTATGTTAAGAACTCCCTTTTAGGCATGAATGTACGTTGTTTATGCCATATATTACTTCCTGTATGCCGCCTATATTAAGACAAGACTCGGCAACCTTAACCTGTAAACAAGGTTTGACTAATATATTTTGTTCGTTTCATATTTTCGTTTCACGTCCGTGATCTGTTCGGTTCACGTATGTGAGCTCAATGGTTTACGTACGTGGACTGATGGGAGCATGTACGTGAAACGATTTATTGTTACTGACGGAATATATTAATCATGCCTGCATAATAGCATAATGAATCGTTCATTTGCTGTTGTTCCCGGGTGCTTATCCTTTCTTTGTCCGGATAAACATTGTCGCAAACTTAAACGGATATGAATGGAGTCTGTTTCCATGTAAATTGTCACAACTTATTCTTTATGATTACTTATGTATGCTACATCAGTATGGGGCACAGTATAAGTCATAATATCGGTCATAACAGGTATTAATGCTTGATATACCAGATAAAACACCTGATATTCCGGGTGAAAAAAGACAAGATAAGATTATAAAAAGAACCATAAACCGTATCTCATGAGTAAACAAACTTCGGGGGCGATTGACTTGCTTCCGGGATAATTGCGTGTAAGAGGTGCTGTGCCAAGAAGGCGAAAGGGGCTTCTTGGCTTCTTTTTTCAACATTTCTTTTTCCATTCTTGCATTTATGCGCTAAAATTTATAACTTTCCACTCGAAAAGGCGTTGAATGAAGAAAGGAGGATGGCTTATGAAGAAAGGATATGTTTTGTGGTTGCTGATAAGCGTGATTAGCCTTCCGGTAGTTGCGCAGAATATCATTTATTCGAACTTGAAAGAGTTGATGACTCAAGATGGCGATACCCTTGCGGTGTTGCGAGTAGAGAAGCGTTCCAGAAGCCAGATTCTATTGACAGGCGGGGCTGACTACCGGATAACGGCAGGCAATGATGAATCTATGTGCCGCCAGTTGAAGAAGCGTTGTTTTGCGGTGCGTACTTCTGAAGGAGACTTATTTATCAACTGTCGTAAGTTGCGTTATAAAAAGATGCGTTTCGGGGCGTGGTATGCTCCGGCTGTTCAGTTGGGCAAAAATATCTATTTCTGTGCGATGCCATTAGGGTCGGTAATCGGTGGGACATTTGCAGAAGAAGATGATGTGAAACTGGGTGGAAATGTGGGAGATGCTCTTGCCGCTTCAAGTCTGGTTACTAAACGGGTCTGCTATGAGCTGAACGGTGAGACCGGAAAGATTGATTTTGTAGGAAAAGAAAAGATGGCACAACTGCTGGAAAAACATCCGGACTGGAAGAAAGCCTACCTTACAAAAGACAGTCAGGAAGCGAAGCATACCTTCAAGTATCTGCAAATGCTGTGTGGTGAGCAGCAGAAAGAATAAATAATACCTTTCTGATAATAAATCTGCCAAAACCTTTGTCTTTTCTCTTCTTTTTTTCTATATTGCGAAGAGTTATAGAACTGTATTGCTTACAGTTTGTAATCCTTAATTCTGCTTATTATGAAGATAACTCTTGGCAACACGTTACCTCCCTACCCAGCTTTCATAGAAGGTATCCGGAGGGCCCCCGACCGTAGTTATACGCTTACGCCGGCGCAGACAGCTACGGCATTGAAGAATGCATTGCGCTATATCCCCTTGGAATTGCATGAGCAACTGGCACCTGAATTTATGGAAGAATTGCGTACCCGTGGGCGAATTTACGGATACCGCTTCCGTCCCGCAGGCGATCTGAAAGCCAGACCGATTGATGAATATCGTGGCAAATGTGTGGAAGGCAAAGCCTTTCAAGTAATGATTGACAACAATCTCTGTTTTGATATCGCGTTGTATCCCTATGAACTTGTTACTTATGGTGAAACCGGCCAAGTTTGTCAGAACTGGATGCAATACCTCCTGATCAAGCAATATCTCGAAGAACTTACTCCTGAGCAAACACTGGTCATTGAGTCCGGACATCCGTTGGGACTGTTTCGTTCCCGTCCCGATGCTCCCCGCGTTATTATTACCAACTCTATGATGATAGGTCAGTTCGACAATCAGCACGACTGGCACATTGCCGCACAAATGGGAGTTGCCAACTATGGGCAGATGACGGCGGGCGGCTGGATGTATATCGGTCCGCAGGGTATTGTTCATGGCACTTTCAATACATTACTCAATGCCGGACGATTGAAACTCGGCATTCCGCAGGACAAAGATTTGCGTGGTCACCTCTTCGTATCTTCCGGTTTGGGAGGAATGAGCGGGGCACAGCCAAAGGCAGCCGAAATAGCCGGAGCAGCCTCTATTATAGCCGAAGTCGATAGCTCCCGTATCGAAACACGTTATCGGCAGGGATGGGTAGGTCATGTCACACAAGACTTGTCGGAGGCTTTCCGTCTGGCAAAAGAAGCGATGGAGCGTCGGGAACCTTGCTCGGTAGCCTATCATGGCAACGTCGTCGATTTGCTGGAATATGCGGAACGTGAGCAGATTCATATTGAACTTTTGTCCGATCAGACCTCTTGCCATGCCGTTTACGAAGGAGGTTACTGTCCCGCAGGCTTGACTTTCGAAGAGCGGACCCGCCTTCTTCATGAATCCCCTGATCAGTTCCGTCGTCTGGCAGACGCTTCCTTGCGCCGCCATTTTGAGGTAATCCGGAAACTGGTGGCACGCGGCACTTACTTCTTCGATTATGGCAACTCCTTTATGAAAGCGGTTTATGATGCCGGAGTGAAAGAGATTTCCCGCAATGGCGTTGATGAGAAAGACGGATTTATATGGCCGAGTTATGTAGAAGATATCATGGGACCCCAACTCTTTGATTATGGTTATGGCCCCTTCCGATGGGTATGTCTGAGCGGTAGGCACGAAGATCTGATAAAAACGGACCGTGCCGCAATGGAGTGCATTGATGTCAATCGACGGGGACAGGATCTGGATAATTATAACTGGATACGCGACGCCGAAAAGAACAGGCTGGTAGTAGGTACTCAGGCACGTATTCTCTATCAGGATGCCGTGGGAAGAATGAATATCGCCCTCCGTTTCAATGAAATGGTACGGCGGGGAGAAGTAGGACCGATCATGTTGGGCCGTGATCATCATGATGTGAGTGGAACCGATTCGCCTTTTCGTGAGACATCGAATATCAAAGACGGAAGTAATGTCATGGCTGATATGGCCGTGCAGTGTTTTGCCGGAAACTGCGCCCGTGGCATGAGCTTGGTAGCCCTGCATAATGGCGGCGGAGTCGGCATCGGAAAAGCGATTAATGGCGGCTTCGGCATGGTATGTGACGGCAGCGAACGGGTAGACGAGATACTTCGCTCGGCTATGCTTTGGGATGTGATGGGCGGAGTGGCCCGCCGTTCGTGGGCCCGCAATCCGCATGCAATGGAAACTAGTGACGCTTTCAATGAATCACATTCGGAAGGGTATCATATAACGATGCCTTATCTGGCTGATGACGAGCTGATTAAAAAGACAATAAAAGAAGTATTGTAATAGAAAGTAACGAAATAGAGAAATAAATATGAATTGGAGTAAGATCATCGAATGTGTCCCCAACTTTAGCGAGGGACGTGATTTGGAGAAAATAGACAAGATAGTAGCCCCTTTTCGTGGCAAATCCGGCGTGAAGCTGCTCGACTATAGCAATGATGAAGATCATAACCGTCTGGTAGTCACTTTGGTTGGCGAACCGGAAGCCTTGCGCGATGCAGTCATTGAAGCTATCGGCATTGCTGTCCGTCTGATAGACCTTAACCATCATAGCGGACAGCATCCCCGCATGGGAGCGGTGGACGTGGTTCCTTTCATTCCGATCAAGAATACGACGATGGAAGAAGCCGTCGCCCTGTCGAAAGAAGTGGCTTCCCGGGTGGCGGAACTATATAATCTCCCTGTCTTTCTGTATGAAAAGTCCGCCACAGCCCCGCATCGGGAAAATCTGGCCTCCGTCCGTAAGGGAGAATTTGAAGGAATGGCGGAGAAAATCAGACTTCCCGAATGGCATCCCGACTTCGGCCCTGCCGAGCGTCATCCCACTGCCGGAACGGTAGCTATCGGTGCCCGAATGCCGCTGGTTGCTTATAACATCAATCTGAGTACCAATAATCTTGAAATAGCCACGAAGATAGCAAAGAATATCCGGCATATCAACGGCGGTCTCCGCTACGTCAAAGCAATGGGGGTGGAACTGAAAGAGCGGAATATCACCCAAGTATCCATTAATATGACCGATTACACCCGTACCGCCCTTTACCGTGCTTTCGAATTGGTGCGTATTGAGGCCCGTCGCTATGGAGTGACGATTGTTGGAAGTGAGATCATCGGTCTGGTGCCGATGGAAGCGCTGATAGATACGGCCTCCTATTATTTAGGACTGGAGAATTTCTCCATGCAGCAGGTGCTGGAAGCGCGTATCATGGAATAGCGCCCGGAGTATTCAAATAATGTGTGTCCGATATAAAGCTGCTGAAACTTATATCGACTTATGATTGAAATAGTAAGAACCGAATAATAAAAGATCAATGAGTGAAAACCTGATTATATTCAATGCCCGTATTGTCACCCCGACAGGAACCTCCGCCCGTAAAGGTGCGGAAATGGGACAACTCCGTATCATAGAAAACGGAACGGTAGAAGTGACCAAAGGCATCATCACTTACGTCGGCGAGAGCCGTGGCGAAGATCGTGACGGCTACTACCAGCATTACTGGCATTACAACGCCCGGGGACATTGCCTGCTTCCGGGCTTTGTCGATTCGCATACCCATTTTGTTTTTGGCGGAGAACGTTCCGAAGAATTTTCCTGGCGGCTGAAAGGCGAAAGCTATATGTCCATCATGGAACGTGGCGGAGGGATAGCCAGTACCGTAAAAGCTACCCGGCAAATGAATTTCCTGAAACTTCGCTCGGCAGCCGAAGGCTTTCTGAAGAAGATGAGTGCTATGGGAGTCACCACGGTAGAAGGTAAAAGCGGTTATGGACTCGATCGGGAAACAGAGCTGCTGCAACTGAAAATAATGCGCAGCCTGAACAATGACGAGCACAAACGTATCGACATTGTATCCACTTTCTTAGGAGCCCACGCCCTTCCCGAAGAGTATAAAGGAAGAGGAGACGAATACATCGACTTTCTGATTCGTGAAATGCTCCCCGTTATCCGCGAGAACGAACTTGCCGAATGTTGTGATGTCTTTTGCGAACAAGGAGTTTTCTCTGTCGAACAGTCCCGCCGCCTCCTTCAGGCAGCTAAAGAACAAGGCTTCCTGTTAAAGCTCCATGCCGATGAAATCGTTTCCTTTGGTGGCGCTGAGCTGGCTGCCGAACTGGGCGCTTTGTCTGCCGATCATCTGCTTCAGGCTTCCGATGCCGGAATCCGTGCAATGGCCGACGCAGGAGTAGTGGCTACCCTGCTGCCTCTGACGGCTTTCGCACTGAAAGAACCTTATGCACGCGGTCGTGAAATGATTGATGCCGGCTGTGCCGTGGCACTTGCCACAGACTTGAATCCGGGAAGCTGTTTCTCCGGTTCCATCCCGTTGACCATTGCTTTGGCGTGTATTTACATGAAACTTAGCATCGAAGAAACCATCACTGCCCTTACACTGAACGGAGCTGCTGCCCTTCATCGGGCAGACCGGATCGGAAGTATCGAAGTAGGCAAGCAAGGTGACTTTGTCATACTGAATTCGGACAATTATCACATTCTGCCATACTACGTAGGCATGAACTGTGTCATCATGACTATTAAAGGCGGTATGCTATACCCCGTCAATTGATAACTAAAAGCATAAAATACCATGTTAGCAGATTTAACCGTAAAAGATTTCTTAGATAAGGTAGCCGGCAATGATCCGGTACCCGGCGGTGGCAGTATTGCCGCTTTAGGTGGAGCGCTGGCTTCCGCTTTGGCCACGATGGTGACAGGACTCACCATCGGCAAGAAAGGATATGAAGCCAGCGAAGAAGTAATGCAGCACGCACAGACGCTTACCACCCGATTCCAAAAAGAATTCATCGCCTTGATTGATAAAGACTCCGAAGCCTATGATGAAGTTTTTGCCTGTTTTAAACTTCCCAAAGCTACCGATGAAGAAAAAGCTGTCCGTAGCGCTGCCATTCAGGAAGCCACCAGGCATGCCGCCCTCATTCCGATGGAAGTTGCCCGAAAAGCACTCGAAGTGATGCCCGTCATAGCAGACATCGCCCGTCTGGGGAATCGGAACGCTATTACAGACGCTTGTGTAGCCATGATGGCGGCACGATCCGCCGTATTGGGGGCATTGCTGAATGTCCGCATTAATCTGGGGGTACTCAAAGACAAAGAATTTGTCTTGGGCTTGCAAGCCGAAGCGGACCGGATAGAGCAAACCGCTTGCCGGAAAGAGAAAGAATTACTGGATGCCGTCAACCAAGACTTACGCGTATGAGCAAGAATGTGTATCAAATAGGTTCCGGAGAACTGACCTTCGAAATCATCGAACGGATCATCAACGAGAATCTGAAGCTGGAACTGGCTCCCGAAGCCAAGCTCCGCATTCAGAAATGCCGTGATTATCTAGACCATAAAATAGCTTCTTCCGAAGAACCTCTTTATGGCATCACCACTGGCTTCGGCTCATTATGCACTAAAAATATTTCTTCCGGCGAATTGGGAACCTTGCAGGAAAACCTGATAAAGAGCCATGCCTGCAGTGTAGGCGAAGAAATCCGTCCTGTCATCATCAAACTGATGATGTTACTCAAAGCCCACGCTCTCTCGTTGGGACATAGCGGCGTGCAACTAATCACCGTACAGCGTATCCTCGACTTTTTCAATAACGACGTACTGCCCATCGTCTATGATCGCGGTTCCTTGGGAGCTTCCGGCGATCTCGCCCCATTAGCCAATCTGTTCCTTCCTTTGATCGGTGTGGGCGACGTCAACTATAAAGGAAAGAAATGCGAAGCAATCAGCGTGCTCGACGAATTTGGCTGGGAACCCGTCCGGCTCATGAGCAAGGAAGGGCTTGCACTGCTCAACGGTACCCAGTTCATGAGTGCCAACGGTGTATTTGCCATTCTCAAAGCTTTCCGCCTTTCCAAGAAAGCCGACCTGATAGCTGCTCTTTCTCTTGAAGCCTTCGACGGACGCATCGACCCGTTTATGGATTGCATCCAGCAGATACGCCCTCATCCCGGACAGATCGAGACAGGAGAGGCTTTCCGTAAACTGCTGGCAGGCAGCGAACTGATCGAACGTCCCAAGGCGCACGTACAGGATCCTTACTCTTTCCGTTGCATCCCGCAAGTGCATGGTGCTACGAAAGACGCTATCCGCTATGTTTCCTCCGTACTGCTGACCGAAATCAATTCCGTCACGGACAATCCAACGATCTTCCCTGACGAAGACAGAATCATTTCCGGTGGAAATTTCCACGGTCAGCCGTTGGCTATCTCCTATGACTTTCTAGCCATTGCCTTGGCAGAACTGGGAAATATTTCCGAACGTCGTGTTTCCCAATTGATCATGGGGCTCCGTGAACTTCCGGAGTTTCTGGTAGCCAATCCGGGACTAAATTCCGGTTTCATGATTCCACAATATGCCGCTGCATCTATGGTCAGCCAGAACAAAATGTACTGTTATGCCGCGTCAAGCGATTCCATTGTCTCGTCTAATGGACAGGAAGACCACGTAAGTATGGGCGCCAATGCCGCGACTAAACTTTATAAAGTGATGGATAATCTGGAGCATATCCTTGCCATCGAACTGATGAATGCCGCACAGGGTATCGATTTCCGCCGTCCGTTGAAAACCTCTCCGCTTTTGGAGAGTTTCCTGAATGCTTATCGGAAAGAAGTGCCTTTTGTGAAAGATGACATCGTGATGTACAAAGAGATACATAAAACAGTTGCTTTTTTAAAAAGGACTAAGTTAGAGTACTAAACCTCCTTTTGTTTATCGTTAATAATGGGTGACTGTTACTGCCGGATAACATATCGATTCTTATCGGTATTTATCCGGCATTTACCGGTTATTTCCCTCTTCATAACGATAAAACTTTACTTCATATACCGCTATTCCTTACTTTTGCTCTGTATTTCCTATTAACACTTGTTTTCATATACCTCTAGTGAATGATAATATTTATCAAATGGGCTATAAATAAAAGGAAACTTGATTTGTTAATTGAGTTTTCTATATATCTTTGTTCCGTTTTTCCCCTAAAGTGGTGAATTTATAGTAAACTGAGTCTAACAAAATCTAAAAAAGAGTGATGATGGAGCATGGAAGAGACGCGTCCCAAAAGGCAGAGTTGAGAGAACGGATCATAATGACCGCGACAGAAGCTTTTACTTTGAAAGGTATTAAGTGTATTACGATGGATGACATTGCGGCAGCATTGGGAATTTCCAAACGTACGCTCTATGAGGTTTTTGCAGATAAGGAATCATTATTGAAGGAGTGTATTCTGCATAAACAGGCTGAAAGAGACAAATACTTACAGGCAATATACGAACAATCTAATAATGTGCTGGAGGTTATACTTGCTGTTTTTCAGAAGAGTATTGAGATCTTTCACCAGACAAATAAACGCTTTTTTGAGGATATCAAGAAATATCCGAAGGTGTATGCAATGATGAAAGACCGTAGTGAAAGTGACTCGGAAAAGACGATGTCTTTTTTTAAGTCGGGTGTGGAGCAAGGTATTTTTCGTTCGGATGTCAACTTTGAGATAGTCAACCTGTTGGTACGCGAACAGTTCGATGTGTTGTTGAATACGGATATTTGCAACGAATATCCTTTTATAGAAGTATACGAATCCATCATGTTTACTTATATACGTGGTATTTCCACGGAAAAAGGAGCCAGAGTTTTAGAAGAATTTATATCAGAATATCGTAAAAACCGGGTCGAACAACAATAGGAGTAAGATTCGGATGACAAACAATTAAGGATCAAATAGAAACGAGTTTATGAACAGATTGAAAAGATTGACAGGCAAGAAAATGCTTCTGACAGCAATGGCGCTCTGTGCGTTTGGCTTTGCAAAGGCTCAGACAGAACAGACAGCGCAGAATACGCTGACGCTGACGCTGGATAAAGCCCTGGAAATAGCGTTGGATGAGAATCCTACGATAAAGGTGGCAGCAGAAGAAATTGCCTTGAAGAAAGTTGCAAGTAAGGAAGCGTGGCAGAGTCTGCTACCTGAAGCAAGCCTAAACGGATCACTGGATCACACGATCAAAGCGGCTGAAATGAAACTGAACGACATGTCGTTCAAGATGGGGCAAGACGGTACGAATACCGCTAATGCCGGACTGAGCATTAACCTACCTTTGTTTGCACCGGCAGTTTACCGGGCTATGTCAATGACAAAGACGGATATCGAACTGGCGGTAGAGAAGTCACGTGCTTCCGAACTGGATCTGATCAATCAGGTAACTAAAGCTTATTATCAGCTGATGCTTGCCCAGGATAGTTATGAAGTACTTCAGGGCAGTTATAAGTTGGCAGAAGATAATTTCAACGTTGTGAACGCTAAATATCAACAAGGAGCAGTCAGCGAATTTGATAAGATCAGTGCAGAGGTGCAGATGCGTAGCATCAAACCAAATGTAATTTCTGCCGCTAATGCTGTGACGCTGGCGAAACTCCAGTTGAAAGTGCTGATGGGAATTACGGCAGATGTAGATATTAAGACTGACGATAATCTGACAAACTACGAATCAATGCTGTTTGCCAATCAGTTGAAAGAAGAAGATATGAGTTTGGATAATAATACGACGATGAAGCAGTTTGAGTTGAATATGAAGTTGCTCGAAAAGAACGTGAAGTCGTTGAGAACGAACTTTATACCTACTTTGTCGATGAGTTTCTCTTATCAGTATCAGTCTTTGTATAATCCGAATATCAATTTCTTTGATTATACATGGAGCAACAGTTCATCTTTGATGTTCAATCTGAGTATTCCTTTGTATAGAGCGAGCAACTTTACGAAAGTAAAATCAGCCCGCATCCAGATGCGCCAGCTCGACTGGAACCGCATTGATACGGAGAGAAAGCTGAATATGCAAGTAGTAAGCTACCGTAACAATATGACTGCCAGTTCAGAACAGGTTGTCAGCAACAAGGAAAACGTGATGCAAGCTGAAAAAGCGGTGCAGATTGCCGGAAAACGTTACGAAGTAGGTAAGGGAACCGTACTCGAACTTAATAGTTCGCAAGTATCCCTGACACAGGCACAACTTACTTATAATCAATCAATCTACGATTACCTGACAGCGAAGGCTGACCTTGATCAGGTTTTGGGAAAACAATAAAGAAGATAGACAACTAAAATTACAACTAAGGAATATGAAAAAAGGTATCCAATTAGTGGCTCTGCTATTGACAGTAGTTATGACCTCATGTACGGGTGGAAAAGATAAGGCTGCTTTGAAACAGGAAGACGAGAAGCCTAGAGTAAAAGTGGCTGATGTAACGGCCCGTCCCGTAGATCAGATACAGGATTACACAGCGACGGTGGAAGCTGAAGTAAAGAACAACATTGCTCCTTCGTCACCTGTCCGCATCGACCGGATTCTGGTAGAAGTGGGCGACCGTGTATCCAAAGGTCAGAAGTTGGTACAGATGGATGCAGCCAATCTGACACAAACGAAACTGCAACTGGACAATCAGAAAATAGAATTTAATCGTATTGACGAGCTATATAAAGTAGGTGGTGCTTCTAAATCAGAGTGGGATGCTTCGAAGATGCAGCTCGATGTGAAGCAGACTGCCTATGATAATCTGGTGGAGAATACTTTCCTGTTGAGTCCGATCAATGGAGTAATCACTGCCCGTAATTATGATAATGGTGATATGTATAGCGGAGGCAGTCCGGTATTGGTAGTCGAGCAGATTACTCCGGTCAAGCTGATGATCAACGTTTCTGAAACCTATTTCACGAAAGTGAAGAAAGGTGAACCGGTAGATGTGAAGCTGGATGTATATGGTGACGAACTGTTCAAGGGAACTATCAGCCTGATCTATCCGACTATCGACGCAACTACCCGTACTTTCCAGATCGAGATCAAGTTGGACAACAAAGATCAGCGTGTACGTCCGGGAATGTTTGCCCGTGCTACTCTGAACTTCGGTACGGCGGATAATGTCGTAGTGCCCGACTTGGCTATTGTGAAACAGGCAGGTTCCGGTGATCGCTATGTGTACGTTTATAAAGATGGCAAGGTGTCTTACAACAAAGTAGAGTTAGGCAGACGTATGGGCTCGGAGTATGAGCTGAAATCCGGTGTGCCCGATAACTCACAGGTGGTAGTGGCCGGACAGGCACGTCTGATAAACGGTACAGAAGTAGAGATCGAGAAGTAAAATCACTATTAAACTAATCACGATAAAGAAATGAGTTTATACGAAGGTGCGGTTAAGAAACCGATTATGACCTCCCTCTGCTTTCTGGCAGTGGTGATTTTTGGTCTTTTCTCTTTGTCTAAGTTACCTATCGACTTGTATCCGGATATTGATACAAATACGATCATGGTAATGACCGCATATCCTGGCGCAAGTGCTTCGGATATAGAAAATAACGTTACCCGACCGCTGGAGAATACCTTGAATGCGGTGAGTAACCTGAAACATATTACCTCTCGTTCTTCCGAGAACATGTCATTGATTACGCTGGAATTTGAGTTTGGTAATGATATTGACGTGCTGACGAATGATGTGCGTGATAAACTTGACATGGTAAGTTCTCAGCTTCCGGATGATGTCGAGAATCCGATCATCTTCAAGTTCAGTACGGACATGATTCCTATTGTATTGCTTTCGGTACAGGCTAATGAGAGCCAGGCTGCGCTTTACAAAATATTGGATGACCGTGTGGTTAACCCTCTGGCACGTATCCCCGGTGTGGGTACGGTGTCCATCAGTGGTGCACCGCAGCGTGAGATTCAGGTATACTGCGACCCCAATAAGCTGGAAGCGTATAATCTGAGCATTGAGACAATCAGCTCTATTATCGGAGCCGAAAACAAGAATATTCCGGGTGGTAACTTCGATATCGGTAGTGAGACGTATGCACTCCGTGTGGAAGGAGAATTTGACGATTCCCGGCAGTTGGCGGATATCGTAGTCGGTACGCACAATGGAGCCAATGTATTTCTGCGTGATGTGGCACGAATTGTTGACACAGTAGAAGAACGTGCGCAGGAGACTTACAATAATGGTGTGCAGGGGGCAATGATTGTAGTTCAGAAGCAGTCGGGAGCCAACTCTGTAGAAATCTCCCGTAAAGTAGAAGAAGCCCTTCCGCGCTTGCAGAAGAATCTGCCGAGTGACGTGAAGCTGGGAGTGATTGTAGATACTTCCGATAACATCCTGAACACGATTGACAGTTTGGCAGAAACTGTAATGTACGCTCTGTTGTTCGTTGTGATTGTCGTGTTCCTTTTCTTAGGACGCTGGCGCGCGACGTTGATTATCTGTATCACGATTCCGCTTTCATTGATTGCCTCTTTCATATATCTGGCAATTACCGGAAATACGATTAATATTATTTCGCTTTCGTCTCTGTCTATTGCCATCGGTATGGTGGTGGATGATGCGATTGTGGTACTTGAGAATGTGACGACGCATATTGAGCGTGGCTCGGACCCGAAACAGGCTGCAGTGCATGGAACGAATGAGGTGGCGATTTCCGTAATCGCTTCTACACTGACCATGATTGCCGTGTTCTTTCCGTTGACAATGGTAAGCGGTATGTCCGGTGTACTTTTCAAGCAGTTGGGCTGGATGATGTGTGCCATCATGTTTGTGTCTACTGTGGCGGCATTGTCACTGACCCCGATGCTCTGTTCGCAATTACTCCGCCTGCAAAAGAGACCGTCGAAAATGTTCAAGCTCTTCTTTACTCCGATTGAGAAGGCGTTAGACGGACTCGATACCGGGTATGCGAAGATGCTGAACTGGGCAGTTCGTCATCGTCCGATTGTGATTGTGAGCTGTATCGCTTTCTTTGTTGTCAGTTTGCTTTGTGCAAAAGGCATTGGTACGGAGTTCTTCCCTGCACAGGATAATGCCCGTATCGCTGTTCAGCTTGAGTTGCCGATCGGTACACGAAAGGAAATAGCGCAGGAGCTTTCAGAGAAACTGACTAATCAGTGGCTGACGAAGTATAAGGACATCATGAAGGTATGTAACTATACTGTAGGTCAGGCAGATTCCGATAATACTTGGGCTTCTATGCAGGACAACGGTTCGCATATCATTTCCTTCAACATCAGTCTGGTGGACCCGGGCGACCGTGATATTTCGCTGGAAACAGTCTGCGATGAGATGCGTCAGGACTTGAAAGCTTATCCGGAGTTCAGTAAAGCACAGGTTATTCTGGGAGGTAGCAATACCGGTATGTCTGCTCAGGCAAGTGCCGATTTTGAGATATACGGATATGATATGACGACGACCGATAGCGTGGCCGCCCGTTTGAAACGTGAATTGCTGAACGTGAAAGGTGTAACTGAGGTTAACATCAGCCGTAGCGATTACCAGCCTGAATATCAGGTTGATTTCGACCGCGAGAAACTGGCGATGCACGGACTGAACCTGGCTACTGCAGGTAATTATTTGCGTAATCGTATCAATGGTGCCGTTGCTTCCAAATATCGTGAGGATGGAGATGAGTATGATATCAAAGTGCGTTATGCACCCGAATATCGTACCAGTCTGGAAAGCCTCGAGAATATCCTTATTTATAATGCAAAAGGAGAATCAGTACGCGTGAAGGATGTCGGAAAGGTAGTAGAACGTTTCGCGCCCCCTACCATCGAACGTAAAGACCGTGAACGTATCGTTACTGTGTCCGCCGTTATCTCGGGAGCTCCGTTGGGTGACGTAGTAGCAGCCGGAAATAAGATTATCGATAAGATGGAACTTCCGGGGGAAGTGACCATTCAGATTTCCGGTTCGTTCGAGGACCAGCAGGATTCGTTCCGTGATTTGGGAACACTGGGTATTCTGATTGTCATTCTTGTGTTCATCGTAATGGCAGCACAGTTTGAGTCACTGACTTATCCGTTCATTATCATGTTCTCTCTGCCGTTTGCATTTAGTGGAGTCTTGATGGCATTGTTCTTCACAGGCAGTACGTTGAGTGTAATGAGTTTGCTGGGAGGTATCATGTTGATTGGTATTGTGGTGAAGAATGGTATTGTGCTCATTGACTATATCACCCTCTGTCGAGAGCGGGGGATGGCAGTCATCAACTCTGTGGTGACATCCGGCAAGAGCCGTCTGCGTCCGGTATTGATGACGACAGCCACTACGGTTTTGGGTATGATCCCGATGGCTATCGGTGGCGGACAAGGTTCTGAAATGTGGAGTCCGATGGCGATTGCCGTTATCGGTGGTCTGACAATATCGACTATTCTTACTTTGATTCTGATTCCTACCTTATACTGTGTATTTGCCGGAACCGGTATCAAGAACCGACGTCGTAAACTTCATCGTCAGCGCGAGTTGGATGTTTACTTCCAGGAACATAAAGACGAAATTATTAAGAAATAACAGAAAAGAAATATGAAATCAGTATTGATAACATTCGACCAGGCTTATTACGAACGGATTATGGCATTGCTCGACCGTCTGAACTGCCGTGGCTTTACATATTTGGAAAAGGTGCAGGGACGTGGCTCAAAGACAGGTGATCCGCACTTCGGCAGCCATGCCTGGCCTAGTATGTGTTCTGCTATCCTTACGGTAGTTGATGACAATAAAGTTGACCCGTTGCTGGATACACTGCACAAGATGGACTTGCAGACCGAACAGTTGGGCTTGCGTGCATTTGTATGGAACATTGAACGGACGATCTAGCGCTCGTACTGTGAATAAATAATCAGAAGGGAGAATCTATAAATAATGTAGATTCTCCCTTCTTTATTCTCTCTTTTGTCTATCTTTGTAGCCCGAAAACGTTTGGCACCGATGAGCTTGTGCTCCGGCACCGATGAAGACCTCCTCCGGCACCGATGAAGGGGTGGTTCGGCACCGGGTAAAAAACAAGAACGAAAAGGAGAGCCTATATCTATTTATAAGATGAAGATTATCAAAAACTACCTGAAATATTCGTTATGGTTTGTACTGACAGTGTTTGCAGCGCTGCTCGGACTTTATTGGCTTCCGGCTATAACAATCGACGGACACACGATGAGGCGTGTCGATATTTTAAGTGATCTTCGCTATCCGAAGCAAGAAGTGGCGGCAGCCGATTCTGACAGTATACCTTTACCTCCGGTTGTAAAGCCGGCTTTTGTTGATACATGTCGTGCAGGCATGACTTGTATTGAAGATTACGGTGACTCCACCCGTTGTGGTATGGCTTCTTTTTATGAAGCACTCGATCGTACTTCTTCTTCGAATCCGGAGGATGACGGACTGGTGCGTATAGCCGTTTTCGGTGATTCTTTCATAGAGGCGGATATATTCACGGCTGATTTGCGCGAAATGCTTCAGAAACGTTTTGGAGGTTGTGGTGTGGGATTTGTCACGATTACTTCGATGACGAGTGGCTATCGTCCTACTGTGCGCCATACCTTCGGGGGATGGTCCAGCCATGCGGTGACGGACAGTGTCTATTTCGATAAAAAGAAGCAAGGTATTTCCGGACATTACTTTATTCCCCGTGAAGGGGCATACGTCGAGTTGAGAGGGCAAAGCAAATATGCTTCGCTTCTTGACACTTGCCAGCGAGCTTCGATTTTCTTCTACAATAAAGATTCCGTTTATCTTACTGCACGTGTGAACCGGGGAGAGAATAAGAACTACTCTTTAGCACCTTCCGGTGATTTGCAAAAGATTTCTGTAGAGGGGCGTATCGGCTCTGTACGGTGGACGGTAGATCGTGCCGACTCCACCCTTTTCTACGGATTGGCCATGGATGGAAAGAAAGGAATCATTCTCGATAACTTTTCTTTGCGCGGTAGTTCCGGCTTGTCATTGCGTGGTATTCCGCAACAAATGCTCCGTCAGTTTAACGAGCAACGTCCTTATGACCTGATTATTCTTGAATACGGATTGAACGTGGCTACCGAGCGTGGACGCAATTATGATAACTATCAGAAAGGGCTGCTTACTTCTATCGAGCATCTGAAGAACTGTTTTCCACAGGCGAGTATTTTGCTGTTAAGTGTCGGTGACCGTGATTATAAGGCTGAAGACGGTGAACTTCGTACTATGCCGGGAGTCAAGAACCTGATTCGCTATCAGCAGAACATTGCTGCCGAGAGCGGCATTGCTTTTTGGAATATGTTCGAAGCGATGGGCGGCGAGGGCAGTATGGCGAATCTGGTACATGCCAAACCTTCGATGGCGAACTATGATTATACGCATATCAACTTTCGCGGAGGCAAGCATCTGGCCGGATTGCTTTATGAAACATTGATATACGGTAAGGAACAATATGACAGGAGGCGTGCTTATGAGCAAAAGTAGCCTGTTGCGTATCTTTATCTTAGTCTTTTCCGGAGTTTTCTCTTTTCTTCCGGAGGGAATGGCGCAAGACCGTATCCCTGCTTGTCCTCCATTGGGGAAGACCTTGAAGCACATAAAGCCTTTGCGGGAAATGAACTGGGCAAATGACACGATCCCGGTGCAGACATCTTTTCCCTCCGCTTTCCGCGAAACCGGCAGGAATGAGATTATCGACAGCATTGCTTTGTTGACACCCGTATTTGAACGGCTTCGTCAGGTGCGTGCCGGCCTTTCCGAAGATACGGTGCGTATTCTTCATATTGGTGACAGCCATATTCGGGGGCATATCTATCCGCAAACTATGGGAACGCTGCTGAAAGAAACGTTTGGGGCTGTCTCTTATACGGATATGGGAGTGAACGGAGCCACTTGTCTGACGTTTACCCATCCGGGACGTATTGCGGATATTGTAGCCTTGAAGCCCGAATTGCTGATTCTCTCTTTTGGAACAAACGAGAGTCACAATCGCCGGTATAATGTCAATCTGCATTATAACCAGATGGACGAGTTTATCAAACTGTTGCGTGACAGCCTTCCCAATACCCCCATTCTCCTGACCACTCCTCCGGGTTCTTACGAAAGTTTCCGGCAGAGACGGCGGAAACGGACATACGCCATCAATCCCCGCACAGTTACAGCGGCAGAAACGATTCGTCGCTACGCTAAAGACCACCGCCTGCTCGTTTGGGATATGTACGATGTAGTAGGGGGCAAGCGACGTGCCTGCACCAACTGGACGGAAGCGAAACTGATGCGTCCCGATCATGTACATTATTTACCCGAAGGATACATCCTGCAGGGAAATTTATTATACCAGGCCTTTATCCAAGCTTATAACGATTATGTTTCCCATTGATATTGACTTCAGCCGTTTAAAAGATGTGCTTGCCTACGATCCGCAGGCACCGATGATATTCAGTAGTGGTATCTTCCTCTGGCTGTTTGCTGCCTTTATGGTAGTATATGCACTGTTGCAGCGTAAGTATACAGCCCGTATCCTGTTTGTAACGCTTTTCTCTTATTATTTCTATTATAAGAGTAGTGGTACATACTTTTTTCTGTTGGCTTTGGTCACGGTTTGCGACTTTCTGCTGGCGCAATGGATGTACCGTACCGAAGGGCGTTGGAAGCGTAAGGGGCTGGTAACGTTGAGTCTGGGAGTCAATCTGGGACTTCTTGCTTATTTTAAATACACTAATTTCCTGGGAGGGGTGATTGCCTCGCTGATGGGAGGAGAGTTTACCGCACTCGATATATTCTTGCCTGTGGGTATCTCATTCTTCACTTTCCAGTCATTGAGCTATACTATCGATGTTTACCGGAAAGACATCAAGCCTTTGACAAACATACTGGATTATGCGTTTTATGTATCTTTCTTCCCGCAGTTGGTGGCAGGGCCTATCGTACGCGCCCGTGACTTTATCCCGCAAATCAGGAAACCGCTTTTCGTCTCTCAGGAAATGTTCGGGCGAGGAATCTTCCTCATTCTTTCCGGCTTGTTCAAGAAAGCTATTATTTCCGATTATATCAGTGTCAATTTTGTAGAGCGTATCTTTGACAATCCCACCCTTTATTCCGGTGTTGAGAATCTGATGGGAGTATATGGTTATGCTTTGCAGATTTACTGTGACTTCTCCGGATATAGTGATATGGCTATCGGTATTGCTCTATTACTGGGCTTTCATTTCAATCTCAACTTTAATTCTCCTTATAAGTCTGCTTCTATCACCGAATTCTGGCGGCGGTGGCATATTTCATTGTCCAGCTGGTTGCGCGATTACCTGTACATCTCCTTGGGAGGAAACCGGAAAGGCAAGTTCCGCCAGTATCTGAATCTGATTATTACCATGTTTTTGGGTGGACTGTGGCACGGTGCTTCCTGGAACTTTGTGCTTTGGGGGACCTTTCACGGCATCGCTTTGGCGTTGCATAAAATGTGGATGTCCATCACCGGTCGTAAGAAAGGAGAGCAAAGTCATGGCTGGCGTCGTGTATTCGGAGTCATTATCACTTTCCACTTTGTCTGTCTCTGCTGGATTTTCTTCCGTAATGCCGATTTTCAGAACTCGATGGACATGCTGAGGCAGATATTCACCACCTTCCGTCCGCAACTTTTCCCACAGTTGATTGAGGGTTACTGGCGTGTGTTTGCTTTGATGCTACTCGGCTTTTTACTCCATTTCACCCCGGATAGTTGGGAAAATGCTGCTTGTCGTGGAGTCATTCGTCTGCCGTTTTTAGGGAAAGCCCTGCTGATGGTAGCTTTGATCTATCTGGTTATCCAGATGAAGAGTTCGGAGATTCAGCCGTTTATTTATTTCCAGTTTTAAATGAATGAAGAATGATGAATGAAGAATTACTTTGCAGCGTGATAGCGCAGCCAATTCTTCATTCTTCATTTCTATGCTTTCTGAACAAATCTCTATGCAATCTGTATTTTAGTCTATGGACAGGTGTGGTATTTTGCGCTAGCTTTGCCACGAACAGATAAATAGACATACTATGAGACATAGAATCCTCTTTTTCTTTTTGGCTTTTATTGGAATAAGCCAGTTCGTGACATCGTCCGATGTCCGTAATAAATATAATTTCAATTCAGACTGGTTGCTTTATGTGGGTGATACTCCGGAAGCAAAGCAAATACGTTTTTCTGATTCGGACTGGAAGAAAGTGACTTTGCCGCATGCTTTCAATGAAGATGAGGCTTTTCGCTTAAGTATTGATGAACTGACCGATACGATTATGTGGTATCGGAAGCATTTTCGTCTGCCGGGCGATAGTAAAAACAAGAAGGTCTTTGTAGAGTTCGAAGGAGTTCGTCAAGGGGCGGATTTTTATATCAATGGTCATCATATCGGTCTGCACGAAAATGGCGTGATGGCTATCGGCTTCGACCTGACTCCTTACATTAAGTATGGACAGGAAAATGTAATAGCACTTCGCATCGACAATGACTGGAATTATAAAGAACGGGCAACAGGTACGAAATATCAGTGGAGCAATAAGAATTTTAATGCCAATTATGGAGGCATTCCGAAAAATGTATGGTTGCATGTCACCGACCGTCTGTATCAGACTTTACCTTTATATAGTAATCTCAAAACGACCGGAGTCTACGTTTATGCTGAAGATATTCGTGTGAAATCACAGAAAGCTGTCATTCATGCGGAGTCGGAAATCAAGAACGAATATAATCGTGATAAGCAAGTATCTTATCAAGTGGAACTGATAGACCGTGACGGGACATCCGTCAAGACATTCGGAGAAACACAAGCGGTGGTGAAACCGGGTGAAACAATCACACTGAAAGCGGCATCTGAGGTAGACAACCTGCATTTCTGGAGTTGGGGATATGGCTATTTGTATACGGTAAAGACAAGTCTGTGGGTAGATGGCAGGAAAGTAGACGAGGTCGCTACCCGTACCGGATTCCGTAAAACGCGTTTCGGTAAAGGAATGATCTGGCTGAATGATCGCGTTATTCAGATGAAGGGCTTTGCACAGCGGACGAGCAATGAATGGCCGGGAGTCGGGATGAGCGTGCCTGCCTGGTTGAGCGATTATAGCAATCATCTGATGGTAGAGGGAAATGCGAACCTTGTGCGCTGGATGCATGTCACTCCGTGGAAACAGGATATCGAGTCGTGTGACCGTGTAGGATTGATTCAGGCTATGCAGGCCGGTGATGCCGAGAAAGATTGTGAAGGACGTCAGTGGGAACAGCGTACAGAATTGATGCGTGACGCTATCATTTATAACCGCAATAATCCGAGTATCCTGTTTTATGAATGTGGCAATGAGTCTATCAGTCGTGAGCACATGATAGAAATGAAAGGAATCCGTGATCTGTATGATCCTCATGGCGGGCGTGCAATCGGTTCCCGCGAAATGCTGGATATCCGTGAAGCGGAATATGGCGGCGAAATGCTTTATATCAATAAAAGTGCGCATCATCCGATGTGGGCTATGGAGTATTGCCGTGACGAGGGGTTACGTAAATATTGGGATGACTATTCTTATCCTTATCACAAGGATGGAGAGGGCAGTAGTTCTTATAAATCTACTGTCACCAATAAGGTACAGAAGAAGGTGGATGCGCGTGTCTACAACCGTAATCAGGATTCCTTTACTGTCGAGAATATCATTCGCTGGTTCGATTATTGGCGGGAACGTCCGGGAACGGGAGATCGTGTCAGTTCGGGTGGTGTGAAGATTATCTTTTCCGATACCAATACGCATTACCGTGGAGTCGAAAATTATCGTCGTAGCGGGGTGACTGATGCCATGCGTATCCCTAAAGATCCTTTCTTTGCACATCAGGTGATGTGGGACGGCTGGGTAGATACGGAATGTCCCCGTATTTATATTGTCGGCCATTGGAACTATGATGATACGATAGTGAAACCTGTATATGTCGTATCGAGTGCCGATAAGGTAGAGTTGTTCCTGAATGGGAAATCGTTGGGGAATGGCGAACGGGGCTACCATTTCCTGTATACTTTCAGAGATATCGCTTTTGTGCCGGGCAAGTTGGAAGCTGTGGGATATGACGAAAACGGAAAAGAATGCTGCCGCACTCAATTGCAGACGGCAGGTAAGCCGGAACAAATCCGGTTGAGCCTGATTCAAAGTCCTGAAGGATGGAAAGCGGATGGTGCGGATATGGTATTGCTTCAGGTGGAAGTGATCGATAAAGAAGGGAACCGTTGTCCGCTGGCAAATGACTTGATCCACTTTGAGGTGGAAGGGCCTGCCGAATGGCGAGGCGGTATCGCACAAGGAGAAAATAATTATATTCTTTCAAAAGATTTGCCGGTAGAGTGTGGCATCAATCGTGCGTTGATCCGTTCGCTCACCACTGCCGGAACAGTTTGTATCACGGCGAAGGCTACCGGATTGAAACCGGCAGAAATTAGCTTCGCTTCTATGCCTGTTGAAGTAAAGAACGGTTTGAGCGATTATATCCCCGGTGATGAACTGGAAGGCAGGCTGACTCGTGGGGAGACTCCGCAAACTCCTTCATACAAGGTGTCAAAGGTCGATGTCGGCATTGTCTCTGCCATAGCAGGTGCCAATAGCGAGTGTGCGGTTAACAGCTTTGATGATAATGAACTGAGTGAATGGCGGAATGACGGGAAAGCGGGTACTGCATGGATAACCTATCAGTTGGAACGTGCCGCACGTGTGGATGAAGTCTGTCTGAAGTTGACCGGATGGCGTATGCGCAGCTATCCGCTGGAAATTTATGCGGGTAAAGAATTGATTTGGAGCGGAGATACAGACAAGAGTCTGGGATATGTCCACTTAGATGTGAAGCCTGTGTTGACGAATGAAATCACTATCCGGCTCAAGGGTACAAGTAAGGAAGGAGATGCTTTCGGGCAAATAGTAGAAGTAGCTGCCCCTGTTGCTAATGAACTGGATTTGTTTAAAGCAAAGGATGGCGATAAAACCGGGCACGAATTACGCATTGTAGAAATAGAATTCAAAGAGAATTTGTTGGAGTAAGTTTCTTTAGGGTTTGTTTCTTGAACTGTTGGAGGATGTATCTCTGTGTGAGACATACATTCTCCAATATTTTACGGTTATCTTGAAGAATGAAATTTAGAGTGAATAGAATAATCGTTATTGAAATATTTTCTTTTTCTTTGTAGAAAGAAAAATCATTGACTCTTATGGACAATTATCAACCGGCTACTGGTCGTTATGATCAGATGAAATATAAGTATTGTGGTAAAAGCGGATTGCAACTGCCTCTTATTTCTTTGGGATTATGGCACAACTTCGGTAGTGTTGATGACTTTGCCGTGGCAGCGGATATGATTAAGTATGCCTTTGATCACGGGATCACCCATTTTGATCTGGCAAACAACTACGGTCCTGTTCCGGGGAGTGCCGAAGCAAACTTCGGGCGAATTCTGAAGGAGAATTTTCACGGTTACCGGGATGAAATGATAATTTCCTCCAAGGCCGGGCATGATATGTGGGCGGGGCCTTATGGCGGAAACAGTTCCCGTAAGAACCTGATGGCAAGTATCGATAAGAGTCTCCGTCGTACGGGGCTGGAGTATTTTGATATTTTCTATAGCCATCGCTATGACGGAGTCACTCCGGTAGAAGAAACGATTCAGACCTTGATCGATATTGTCAGACAAGGAAAAGCACTGTATATCGGAATCTCTAAATATCCTCCTCGGCAAGCACGGTTTGCTTATGAAATGATGGCAAAAGCGGGTGTCCCCTGTCTTATCAGCCAGTATCGTTATAGTATGTTCGACCGTGCAGTTGAGGCTGAAAATCTTCCGCTGGCTGCCGAATATGGTTCCGGCTTTATAGCCTTTTCTCCTTTGGCACAAGGATTACTCACGGATAGGTATTTGAATGGTGTCCCCGAAGGTTCGCGTGCGGCACGTTCTTCTACTTTTCTCCAACGTTCGCAGGTGACACCTGAAAAAGTGGAGGTCGCCCGGCAATTGAATGAAATCGCCCGTCGTCGTGGGCAAACACTGGCAGAGATGGCATTGGCATGGGTGTTGAGAGACGAACGGATGACGTCGGTGATTGTAGGAGCTAGTTCAGTAAATCAACTGGCTGATAATTTGCAAGCTTTAAACCATCTGGAGTTTATTGCTGAAGAATTAAATGAGATAGAGCAAATACTTTCATCGTACAAATCTTACATAAAATAATATGTTCTGACATTCTTGAAGAGAAAAACAATAATTAGGGAAATATTTATCATTGCTCTCCGGGTTTGCGCTTAAA
>OJNT01000661.1_pt1 | contig 27029 bp, 20 predicted proteins | sample 1597981 | NCBI WGS metagenome assembly OJNT01 (sample SAMN01915211, study PRJEB22387) | human gut metagenome | isolation source: stool | host: Homo sapiens | place: USA
TACTTGAGAAGCCAACATATCGGATGCCACGCCCATAAAGATCGGGAAGATCGTGCCGCCAAACAGTCCCATAATCATCAAGCCGGACACCTCATTTTGCTTATTCGGCATAGAAAGCAGGGCTTGGGCGAAAATAATGGAGAAGACGTTCGAGTTTCCAAAGCCGATCAAGGCGATACAAGCATAGATGATCTCTTTCGAATGGAAGAACAGCAGACCGATCATCGCCAATAACATCAAGAAAACACTAAAGGCAAAGAATCCTTTCGGAGAGACTTTTCGCAAGATAAAAGCCCCGGAGAAGCATCCCGCCGTACGGAAGATGAAATACAGGCTCGTGGCGAAGCCTGCGTCGGCCAACGTCATGCCTAGACGTTCCATCAAGATCTTCGGGGCGGTCGTATTCGTCCCTACATCGATCCCCACATGGCACATGATACCGATAAAGCAAAGCAGGATAAAAGGCTTGCCCAGCAAAGCCAGACATTCGCCAAAGGTGGAGGGCCGCCCCTCCTCTTTGGTCTCATGGATAGTGGTAGCTCCCAATAGCAGGATAGCGATCACGGCGATCACCATATAGACCGGAAACAAGACACGCCAACCGAGTCCCATCGACGGTATCGCTTGGGTAGCGCCCCACATAGCAATATAAGGCGCCAAGAAGGAGGCGATCGCCTTCACGAACTGACCGAATGTCAAAGAACTAGCTAGTTTATCCCCGCTTACGATATTCGATAATAACGGGTTCAAGGAAGTCTGCATCAAAGCGTTGCCGATACCCAACAGGGAGAAGGATATCAACATGACCATATACGCGTCGTCGAAGATCGGGATCACCAGTGAAAGAAACGTTACGATCAAGCTCAATAACACGGTCTTTTTCCGCCCGATACGGTTCATCAACATCCCCGTCGGGACGGAGAAGATCAAGAACCAGAAAAACACGAGCGACGGGAAGATATTCGCCTCCGAATCACTCAAGCCTAAATCCGCTTTCAGGTAATTAGAGGCGATTCCCACTAAGTCCACGAATCCCATGGCGAAGAACGCCAACATCACGGGAATCAAATTCAAGGATGAAGTCTTCTCGCTCATGGCTTATAAATCTTTAGGGTAAGCAGGCCATGCGCCACTCTGCGTACAAACATAAGCGGCTACTGTTACCGCTTTCTCATGTGCCTCACGTAAAGGTTTTCCGGTTAAGATCGATGAAATAAACGCCCCGGAGAAAGAATCGCCGGCGCCTACCGTATCTACCACCTGTACCTTCGGGGTAGGAATCGTAGAGACCTCCTCCTCGGAAAAGATCGTACTATACTCCGCCCCGGCCGTAAGTACCAAATAGCGCAAACCATATTTCTTCATGAACCAGCGACACATATCCTCTATCGTGCCTTCCAGACCAAACATCGGGCGAAGCATTTCCAATTCCTCATCATTGATCTTGAATACGTTCGCCAATTCGAGCAACGATTCGATCAGCTCCTTCGAATAGAAATGCTGACGGATATTGATATCGAAAAAGCGCAAGGCATGACTAGGCATATAAGAAAGCAAGGTACGAAGCGTCTCACGAGATTCCGCGGCACGTTGCGCCAATGTTCCGAAGCATACGGCGTCCGCACGTTTCATCAGGTCGATAGACGCTTGGGTAAGAGGGATATGATCCCATGCCACACCTTCGATGATCGTATAGGAAGGGATGCCGTTCTTTAGCTCTACCATCACGCTTCCGGTCGGATATTCCACCGTACTGATATAATTACTATCGATACCGTTCTTATCCAATTCCTGAATAATCTCGGTTCCGAACACGTCGTTGCCCACGGCACTGATCGCGTAACCTTCCGCTCCTAATTGGGTAGCGTGATACACAAAATTAATCGGCGCTCCACCGGCTTTCTTCACTTCCGGGAAAACATCCCACAATAATTCACCAATGCCTACTACTACAGGTTTACTCTTTTCCATGATATATTTTGTTTTTAATTATTTGAAGGGATAAATGGTTAATGACGTAACCGTAAACGCTCCTCCCTTCGCATTGAAACTAATGCGATTATACGGCTCTTCCGGGAAGACTAGGTTGGTCATGACAAACTCTCCATTCCCGTCGAAGGCCTCTATGCTACAATTGTCTACCAACAAGCGTAAGGTATATTCCTTAGCGGCGGAGATCGGGGCCGAGGTAGCCGTGGCGAATGTCTTGCTAAAATCCGTAGCCCCGCTGTTACGGCGATCCATCGTGAACGTATTATCCAGAAGATTATAATACATCTCCACTTCCTCGCCTTTCGAGTTAAACAACTGGAAGCTCATGATATCGGCTCCGTTATTCTTAAACTTGATCTCGATCTCATAGGTTCCCGTATGATCGGAAAGTATCGGATTGACCTCATGGGAACGGTCTACCTTGAAGGAACCTTTCTTCTGGGCTTTACCTCTCAATTTCAACATTTCGGGAGACGGGGTACTGCTCAAATACGTCTGTCCGTTTTTCGTATAAAGAGCCAAGTCGCGAGGAACCGAGTTCGCGCTCCGGTATTGCGAGGTCGGCACGTTATTCGCGTACTCCCAATTGCTCATCCAAGCCAAGGCGATCTTCCGGTCCTCCGGAGCGTTACTCCAAGTTACCGTAGCGTAATGATCCTTGCCGTAATCCATCCATTTGGTCAAGGCCGGAGATTCATTCACGAACTGTTTCCCATCGAACGTACCTACGAAATATTGGGTAGCGGAGCCGCCAAACGGACCGCCGGGATTGATATTACAGATCAAGACCCACTTCTTCAATTCCGTACCCTTCACCGGAAGCTCGATCAAGTCCGGGCATTCCCAAACGCCCGCATGCGCTCCTTGTCCTTCCCCGAAACTGCTCTCATACGTCCAGTCCTTCAAATTGGGAGAAGAATAGAGTTGCATCTCCTGCCCTACGGCGAGCACCATGATCCATTTATTGGATTCCTTATGCCAGAAGACTTTCGGGTCACGGAAATCACGTTGCGTAGAAGTAAGAATCGGATTCCGGTCATATTTCTTGAACGTCCGGCCGTTGTCCAAGCTATAGGCCATACTCTGCACTTGCCGGTCGCTGGCCGAGGTATAGAAAGCCACGATAGCGCCAGCGCCAAAACCGGCGGTATTATCCTTATCCACCACACAGCTACCGCTGAAGATCGTACCCAAGGCATCCGGAGCGATCGCCACCGGTTGATGCTCCCAATGAATCAAGTCCTTGCTGATCGCATGCCCCCAGTGCATATTCCCCCACATCGAGCCATACGGATTGTATTGATAGAACAAATGATACTCACCATCCTTGTACACCATGCCGTTCGGATCATTCATCCATCCCCAAGCCGGCGAGAAATGATAAGCCGGACGGAATTTCTCCCGGTTAGACGAATCAAACTGATCGGATAGCTTCATCTCTTTCCAGCAAAGAGCCGATTCCGGGGCAAGCTGGAAGTTGAAGGAGATATGCTTATCCGCATACCCCGAGAGATCTACCGGAACGAAATAATCCACCTTATTCACCGCCAAACGAACATTAAAAGTCCGTACCACGTCATTATCGACAATCATATATAACTTGGATTCCGGCGAGGACTCCTCGACCGGAAGCAACAAATACTTGGCTTGCGCATCCACACGGACAATGCTTTGTCCTTCGCCCAGATGCTTTATATCTATAGTACGTTCTGTCGCATATCCGGCCAACGGATCGACAGTACTTAATAAAACGACACCGACAGCCATACATAAACTCTTAAGAAGTCTCTTTGTTTGTTGTTTCATAAACGAACGGATTAAAGGATAATACAGTTTGATTCTCCGCCAAAATTAATAGGATTCTTCCAGATAGAAAAACACTTATCCCCTAAAGATGAGGAGATATGACATTTGTGATAAAGATCGTACAAATGTTATTGATACTCGGTAGGCGTAACCCCGTAGACCGCCTTGAAACATTTAGAGAAGTAAGCGGGCGAGGAGAAACCGGTTCGGTAAGCGACCTCACTCACCGTATACGCGTTCTGCCTCAACAACTGGGTCGCCTTATTCAAGCGATAGGTACGCAAGAACTCGACGGGTGCGGTTCCGGTAAGCTCCTTGATCTTCCGGTGAAGGTGCCCCCGGGATAATCCCAAGGTCTCGCTTAGTTTCTCCACATTATATTCGGGGTCCGCGTAAACCGCCTCGATCTGTTCCGCGAACTTACGCAAGAAGGCATCATCGACACTCTCCACCTTTTCCGGCTCGGACAGAAGGAGCTTATTATCCCGCAGCTTCTCCAACAAACGTTCCCGTAACTTCCGGCGTTCTTGCAATAGGTGGATAATCTTGATCTTCACGTAATCCGTATGGAAAGGCTTCTGTATATAATCGTCCGCCCCGCCGGTTATTCCGAAAATCCGTTGACGCTCATCGGTCAAGGCGGTCAATAAGATCACCGGGATATGGCTAAAGGGAAGTTGCGACTTGATCGTCCGGCAAAGTTCGAAACCATTCATCTCCGGCATCATCACATCGCTTACTACCAATGATATCTCCTCCTCTTCCAATACCCGCAAGGCATCTTTCCCGTTCGCGGCCGTCCGGATCTTGAAATGAAGGCTAAGCTCGCGTTCCAAAAAGCCGCGGACCTCATCGTCATCCTCGGTGATCAGTATCGTATAAGGATAGGTCTTGGAAAGCATCTCCTTGGTTTCCGAATCGTCCAACCGGGAGGCTTCGTAGGCTTGATGGGATACGGACGTTTCCATCAGGTCGCTATCCTCGAAATGCGCCTTTCCTTTCCGTAGGTAAACCGTAAAGGTAGTTCTTTGCCCCGGCTCGCTCTCCACACGGATCTCCCCTCCGTGCATATGTATATACTCCTTTACCAAATGCAATCCGATCCCGGTTCCCATCGACCGATCCTTCGTATAGAAACGATCAAACAGATGCGGAAGGTTACCGGGTTGGATACCACTTCCCGTATCAATAACCCGTATAAAGACCCGGTCTCCCTCTTCCGTCAGCTCTATCCGCACGCTACCTCCCTCCGGCGTAAACTTAAAAGCGTTCGAGAGAAGATTGACTAATACCTTCTCCAATAAGTCCGGATCGATCCATAGTGTACATTGCTTCATCGAAGAAGTGATTGTATAAGAGATCGCACGTACCGAGGCCATACTGTCAAAATAAGATTTGATCTCGCCAACGAAAGGAACCAAATCGATTTCCCGTACCGCTAGTTTCTCTTGCTTGCCTTCCACCTTCCGGAAATCCAATATTTGGTTGATCACACGCAACAAACGGTTGGCGTTCTTCTGGATCAGTCCTAGATCCGAGGCGTAAGGAGATTCCCGCAACGAGACAATCAAGCGATCCAAAGGGGCGAGAATCAAGGTCAAGGGCGTACGTACCTCGTGGGAGACATTCGTAAAGAATTGGAGTTTCTGCGCCGTCACCTCTTTCATCTCCGCGTTCAAGGAGATTAGCTTACGATTCGCCTGCCTCATCTTCCGGTTTATGTAAAAGGCGTAAATGGAAAGGGCGATAAAACCGATCATCAATAAGGAGATCACCCCTAAAGAGTTTCGCAGGAAATAAAACCGGTCGGACAAACCGTCGATGCGGGAACGCTGCGCCTCGATACGTTGCTTATATTTCTGGAGTTGGTCCGCTTGCAACAATAAGGTGCGGGCAGACTGATGATCTACCGGAGCCGTACGAAGAGGGATAAACTTATCCACCGGCTCCCCTTGAATGATACGCATAGCCGTGCGAATCACTTGCTCCCCTCCTGTCGGATAGAGGAAAGAGGCGTTGATCCGTCCATCTTCCACGGCTTCCAGACCGGCACCCGCCACAGCATCCACGCCGATAATCCGCAAATCCCGTCCTCGGATGGAATCCCATGCCATAAAGTATTCCCGGGCGGCTATGGCCATCATGTCGTTATGGGCGTAAACGAAATCTATCTGCTCGGGATGCTCTAACTTCCGAAGCTCCATCCGGGCGGTATCGACCAGCCATTGTCCTTCTATCTTACGGAAAGAAAGATCCTCCCTTTCTCGCAAGGCATCGACAAAACCTTTATGTCGCTCTTGCGCCGGGGAGGTTTGCGTGAGTCCCCATATCTCTAAGATAATAGCGTTCGGGGGAAGATAATGGGCGGCGTAATTGCCTGCCGCTAGTCCGATCTCATAATTGTTCGCCCCGACAAAAGAGGTGTATTGATCGGTATTTACCTTGCGATCTGTAATGATCGTCGGGATTCCGGCACGGTACGCTTCCTCGGCAACTGCCGTGATCGGCTCGGATTGATAGGGGGAGATGATCAAGACATCCACCTTTTGGCGGATCAAGTCTCGTATTTGTTGTATTTGTGTCTCGTTATTGTTTTGCGCGTCCTTTATAATAATTTCCACATCATCATAGTTAGAGGCTTCGATACGCATATCGTTAATCATAGCTTCCCGCCAAGCATCGTCCAACATACATTGGGAGAGGCCGATAACGTGCCTCTTCTGTTTCCCCGAGCTCGTACAACCACACAATACGATCAAGGTTAACCATACTAGTAAAAAGGGATGCTTCATATACAAGAATAAAGGTCTAACGTATTTGCCACAGGGCTGGCACAACCTTGCCATGCCTGTGGCACGACAGTGCCATACGGATGGCATAGCTGTGCCATAACCAGTGGCACAACTATGCCATCAGCATGGCACTGCCATGTCATCGGTTAATGGCACTAATTATGCACCAGTGTCCCGATATTCTCTCCGCTCATCACTTTCTTCAAGTTGCCGTTGGTGTCCATATCGAATACGATGATCGGGAGGTTGTTCTCTTTACACATCGTGGTAGCGGTCAGGTCCATTACCTTCAGGCCCCGGGTATAGATCTCATCATACGTAATATCGGAGAACTTGGTAGCCGTAGGATCTTTCTCCGGATCAGCGGTGTAAATACCGTCCACACGGGTACCTTTCAGCATGACATCCGCCTCGATCTCGATGCCTCTCAAGGAAGATCCGGTATCCGTAGTAAAGAACGGATTACCCGTACCGCCAGACATGATTACCACGTTGCCTTGTTCCAGCAACTCGATCGCACGCCATTTATTATAGAACTCGCCGATCGGTTCCATACGGATAGCCGTCAGTACCTTCGCCTTCACACCTTGAGCGACCAAAGCGGAGCTAAGCGCCAAGCTATTGATCACCGTTGCCAGCATACCCATCTGGTCTCCTTTTACCCGATCGAAACCTTTGGAAGCGCCGCTCAACCCGCGGAAAATATTACCTCCACCGATCACGATACCGATCTGTACACCCATCTCGGCGATCTCCTTGATCTGTGCCGCATATTCATTCAAGCGAACCTCATCGATCCCATATTGTTTACCACCCATCAGCGACTCACCGCTTAATTTTAATAAGATACGTTTGTATTGAGCCATGTTTTGTATATATTTAATATGTAATTCCGCAAAAGTAACGAATAATCCGATATTCGCATAAAAAAGATCGCCCCAACCGGTGTCGGGGCGATCTAAACACTAATCCCGTGTTTTGTAAGCTGCGAGGATTAGCTAAAATTATATGAAACGTTACTGGTTACTTTTTATCTAAGATCTCCAAGGTATCGGCAGCGATCATGAATTCCTCATCCGTAGGAACGACGATGATAGTCACCTTACTGTCCGGAGTGCTGATTACCATCTCCTCGCCACGCATGCCCTCGTTCTTCTCAACATCGATCTTCATGCCCATGTATTCCATGTTCTCGCAAACCGCACGACGGGTCGCCCATTGGTTCTCACCGACACCACCGGTCCAAACCAAGATATCACAACCACCCATAGCGGCGGCATAAGCGCCGATATATTTCTTGATGCGGTAGTTATATACGTTCAAGGTCATGATCGCACGCGGATTTCCGGCAGCTACGGCAGCCTCGATCTCACGCATATCGGAAGAGATACCGGAAAGACCGGCAACACCACTTCTCTTATTGATCAAGTCGGAAAGGCCGGCACCATCCATGCCTTCCTTATCCATGATGAAAGACAAAGCACCCGCATCCACGTCGCCGCAACGAGTACCCATCAACAGACCCTCAACCGGAGTCAAGCCCATGGAAGTATCCACGCTCTTACCATTCTTGATAGCGGTGATAGAACCACCGTTACCTACGTGAGCCGTGATAATCTTCTGATCCTCATAAGGAACACCTAAGATCTCGCAAGCACGACGGGATACATATCGATGACTGGTTCCGTGGAAGCCATAACGACGTACGCCATATTTCTTGTACATCTCGTAAGGCAAACCGTACATATACGCATAATCCGGCATGGTCTGGTGGAAAGCCGTATCAAACACCGCTACTTGAGGAATACCCGGGATCAAAGCCTCCATCGCCCGAACCCCCTTCAAGTTAGCCGGGTTATGAAGCGGAGCCAAATCAGAGCACTCGATTACCTTATTGATTACATCCTGATTGATCAATACGCTAGAAGCGAACTCCTCGCCACCATGTACCAAACGATGACCAACAGCGTCGATCTCCTTATAGTCCTTGATACAACCATAAGTAGCGTCGGTCAATACGCTCAAGATAAACTCGATACCTTGTTGATGGCCGGGAATCTCTCTCTCGATAACCACCTTCTTGCCCTCCTTATCCGTCAATTTCAAGAACGCACCCGGCAAACCGATTTTCTCGATACCACCTTGAGCCATAACCTCACCGGAGGTCATATCGAATAACTTATATTTGATAGAACTACTACCGCAGTTCAATACTAGAATCTTCATATTATTAAGTCGTTAGGATTATCTATTATTTTGCGGATTTCAAACCGATGGATTGATTACAAGCGATCGCTACCATCTTATAAATATCGTCTACGGAGCAACCGCGAGACAAGTCATTCACCGGAGCAGCCATACCTTGAAGGATAGGACCGACAGCCTCAGCGCCACCCAAACGTTGAACCAGCTTATAAGCGATATTACCCACCTCCAAAGTCGGGAATACCAAAACATTCGCTTTACCGGCGATCTCGCTACCCGGAGCTTTCTTGCTACCTACAGCCTCAACCAAAGCGGCGTCGGCCTGCAACTCTCCGTCGATCTTCAAATCCGGAGCCATTTCCTTAGCCAAGCGAGTAGCCTCCACTACCTTGTCCACCATCTCGTGAGAAGCGCTACCCTTCGTAGAGAAGCTCAACATAGCCACACGAGGCTCAACGCCTACGATATTACGAGCCGTAGCGGCGGTAGCAACAGCGATGCTAGCTAACTCTTCCGCGTTCGGGTTTGGCATAACCGCGCAATCAGCGAATACCAAAATACCATTATCCCCATATTGAGGAGTCTGCGTGAACATAAGGAACGCACCGGAAACACACTTCATGCCCGGAGCCGTCTTGATAATTTGCAAAGCAGGACGCAATACATTACCCGTCGTATTCTCAGCGCCAGCGATCTCACCGTCAGCGTCACCCGCCTTGATCATCAAACAAGCCAAGAACAAAGGATCTTCAACTAGAACCGCAGCCTTCTCGGGAGTCATACCCTTCTTTTGGCGAAGTTGGAAAAGCAAGTCTGCGTATGCGGCTTTCTTCTCGTGATTTTTCGGATCGACAAGGGTTGCCTCACCGATGTGGTTCAACCCAAAACCAGCCGCCAACTCCTTGATCTCAGCGGGGTTTCCAATTAAGATAATGTCTGCTACACCGTCGGCCAGTAATCGGTCGGCAGCTTTAAGAGTTCTTTCCTCGGTACCTTCGGGAAGAACAATACGCTGCTTGTCAGCTTTAGCGCGCGCAATAATGTCTTGCATTAAATCCATAGCGGAAGATATTTTATATTATTTAATAATTGTACTCGTAATCCGGCTACAAAATTAGGCATAATGCAATATAGAGTTTACAAAATAGGCAAAAGAATTACAGGTAGAGATACCAGTTTCAGATCTTTTAACAGTAATTCGTCACTTCCCGCTCACCGGAGAGTATTTGTTGCAGTTCTTCCGCTGTCACATTCACACTTAGCTTGCCTTTATGGGCCACGGAGATCTTTCCTCTCTCCTCCGAGACAATAATAACCAGCGCATCTGTCTCCAATGACATCCCTAAACCGGAACGATGGCGCAATCCCATATCCTTGGGAAGGGTGGCGTTCTGGGCGACCGGCAAGATACAACCGGCCGCCTTGATCCGGTTATCGGCTATGATCATGGCACCATCATGCAACGGGCTGTTCTTAAAGAATATATTCTCGATCAAGCGGGCATTTACATCGGCGTTGAACATCTCGCCCGTATGCTCATAGATCGTCAAGTCCATATCTTGCTGGATCACGATCAAGGCACCCGTCTTTTTCCGGGCCATATTCATACAGGCCAAGACAACAGGAGCGACAAACTTCCCTTCTTTCTCCGGGTCGTCTCCTCGTTTGGAAAAAAGTTTTCCTAGGAATTTCCAGCCCCGGTGCGAACCTAACGCCAACAGGAAACGGCGGATCTCGTCTTGGAAGAGGATTACCAAAACCACGAAACCTACGCTAATAAACTTATCCAAGATGGCCCCCATCAACCGCATCTCCAATACCTGCGAGATCAAGATCCATACGACGATGAATGATACGACCCCACTGAATATAGCCAATGTGCCCGAGCTTTTCATCAACTTATAGGTCTGGTACAGGAAGAAAGCCACCAGCAATACGTCAATCAAGTCTTTTATACCGAAATGCATCCACATAGTTAATTGAGAATTGAAAGTTGAAAATTATTTGTTGGTCATTTGACCTATGACGCGAATGGCTTCCACTGCTTCCCGCACATCATGTACACGAAGGATATTAGCGCCGTTCAAGAGAGCGTACGTATTCAATACGGTCGTTCCGTTCAAGCTATCCGCAGGGGTTCCACCCAGTAATTTATAAATCATGCTTTTACGGGAGACTCCAACTAATAAAGGCAACTCAAAAATAGAGAACTCCTTTAAATGGCTCATCAATTGGTAATTCTGCTCCAACGTCTTACTAAAGCCCAAGCCGGGATCGAGGATGATATCATTCACCCCTAAAAGCCGAAACTGGCGTACCTTCCGGGAAAAGTACAGCATGATCTCCTCCATCATATCCGGGTAATCAGTATGCCTCTGCATAGTTTGAGGGGTTCCACGCATATGCATCATGATATAAGGCACCTTCAAATCCGCTACCGTTTGGAACATATCCGCATCCAACTCACCGCCGGAGATATCGTTTATGATAGCCACTCCATATTCCTCTACGCAACGACGGGCAATCTCCGCACGAAACGTATCTACGGACACCGGGATATCCGGGTAATGCTTATTTAATATATGTAAGGCAAACTCCAAACGGCGCATCTCTTCCTCCGGCGTAACCTCAGCGGCATCCGGACGGGATGAATAACCACCGATATCTATCCAATCCCCTCCCTCCGATAAGATTTCCCGGATACGGTCCTCGATAGCGGTCTCGGTCTGTTTGCGGCTGCCCGCATAAAAAGAATCAGGGGTAATATTCAAGATTCCCATCACCAACGGTGTCGCTAAAGAAGTAAGTGTCCCTCTAATATTGAGCGTTTTATCTAACATGATCTTTCCTTATTTCCAGCAAAGATACAGGTTTCTCTCTTAAAATCTCCTTCTAGATTCTTCATTCTTTATTTAATTGCTACATTTGCGCCGAATTAGACAGGAATAAATATTTAACGCGATACAGTCATGAGTATTATCGACCTCTATGATTTATTTATACATAACCCTCAAATAACGACAGATAGCCGGAACTGTCCGAAGGGTTCTATCTTCTTCGCCTTAAAAGGTGATAAATTCGACGGAAATCAATATGCCGGGAAAGCCTTGGCATCCGGCTGTGTCTATGCCGTCATAGACAATCCCGATTATTATATAGGCGAACGCACGATCCTTGTTGATAACGTGCTGAAGACCTTGCAACAATTAGCGCACCATCACCGCAAGGTACTGGGATTGCCGATCATCGGGATTACCGGAACGAATGGCAAGACCACGACCAAAGAGTTATTGGCTGCCGTACTCTCAACGAAATTCAATTTGCTATATACCGAAGGTAATTTCAATAATCATATTGGCGTTCCCTTGACCTTGCTCCGATTGACTCATGACCATGAGATGGCGGTTATCGAGATGGGCGCCAGCCATCCGGGAGACATCAAGGAATTAGTGGATATCGTCCATCCTAACTATGGCATCATCACGAACGTAGGCCGTGCCCATCTGGAAGGCTTCGGTTCTTTCGAGGGTGTGATCCGGACAAAAGGGGAGTTATATGATTATATCCGTCGCTCCAAAGGCAAGATATTTATCAAGAAAGAGAACGAGTACCTTCAGTCTATCGCCAAAGGCATCGAACAAATCACATATGGAAACGGGGATGATGCTTTCGCGTCCGGACAGGTAGTCAGTTGCGATCCTTTCTTAGTGTTCAATTGGAAGCAACAAGGAAAGTTGCATACCGTCGAAACACATATGATCGGTAGTTATAACCTAGATAATGTATTGGCCGCCGTCGCCGTAGGCCGCTTCTTCAAGATCCCGGCAGAGCGTATCAGTCGTGCTATCGCCGCTTACGAGCCAACCAATAACCGTTCCCAATTCAAGAAAACCGAGAATAACGAATTGATTATCGATGCTTACAACGCGAATCCGAGTAGCATGAAAGTAGCTCTGGACAATTTCATCACCATGCCCGTACAGCCTAAAGCCATCATCCTTGGAGATATGCGCGAGCTTGGACCAACTAGCGACGAATTACACGCGGAGGTTGTCGAACAGATCAAGAAAGGCCAGTTCGACAAGGTGTTCCTCTGCGGCGAGCATTTCTCTAAAGTAGGCAAAGAGTTCTCCCCCTTCGCTACCACGGAGGCAATGGTGGAAGAGCTTCGGAAACAGCCGTTAAAGGGCTATCATATCTTGATCAAAGGCTCTCATAGCATGGGGCTGGAGAAACTAGCGGATATCCTATAAGCTATCATCGAACAAGACGGTTTTCAACTTCTGATACAAGAAGGAGAGAACCAATAAGATAACTCCCAAGATTATAAAGACGACCACTTTCCCGATCGTAGGCAAGAGCCACAGATCTACCAACACCAACTTTAGCAATACGATCGAGAAGGTGGCCAAACTAATCATCCGGACAACTTTCAGGTGCAATCGCATTCCCACCGCCATTTGCATAAAACCGGCAAGACTCAACGAGATAGAGAAGCCTGCGCTTAATTCATCCGGCAAGCCCAACTGATTCAACAAATTATTCGTTCCCACGGCCAGTAATATCGTAGACAGCAAACAAATATATAAGGTCATCCCATGTGTACGCTTTTCTCTTGCGTCAAATGACTTATAATAGTACCGCCCCAAGACAAAAATATGCCCCCCGATTAAAAGCAAGGAAACCCATAGCAGGAACCGGGGAATAAAGAGATCATCATACCCGACCCACAAAGACATTCCTCCGAACAGGGATAAAGATAGCCCCAAGAGTAGTCCGTATCCCCCCGCATTTCTTGACACAGGCAAATAGCTTTTCCCTAATAAAACATTCGCAGCAAATAAAACCGCCACCGTAAATGTCTCGATATAGCTAAAGGACACGATCGAAGGGTCTACATATGAATAGAAATCGAAAACAAAGGCTATATATAATACGACACATCCCGTCAAGAGAGGCCCTTTCGTCGATATCCTTGTCGGACGTACCAACCAAGCGTCTACCCAATACGATAAACCCGTAAAAATACCGGTAGCGAACAAGCCATTTATAAATAGGGAAGAATCTCCGTACCGAGCCTCCATACATCCGTGGAAGACATCCATTCCGTAAGAGCCCAGCGTCAAGACCGGAAGTACCCAAACGAATATCTCGTAAACCCGCAGACGGAAACGACTATAGAACCAGAGAATAATCATTACCTCTGAAGCCCAAAACAAGGTAATAAAGGTCCCTTCCAGTTGGATCGGGATCGTCACCGATACGAACGTAAGAGCGATACCCAATAACGTATGCATCAAGAAAGTGAAAGGTTCCCCTTTCCGTTTGATCCAAAAGAAAAGAGCGAAGTTAATAGCCGCAACAAAAAGGGTTACCAGACCTTTGTAATTCCGCTCAAGCTCCATATTCTGCAGGAGACAAAGGGCAAAGAACAGGAATACGAAATTGTTCAGTCCGATCACTCCTAATAAATATTGATTGATCCCCCGGATATTGATTCGCACGATGGAAGCGACCGATAATAAGAAGATCAAATAGAAGGCGATAGAGAAAATAAGTAAATGCGTTAATTGGACACTTCCCATCAAATCCAGATCCGTAGCATACGTATAACCCGCAAAGACGATCCAAGTCAAGGCAAAACAAATTACAGGCAATTCCCCCCACTTCTTATAGATAGATAGCCCGAACATCCCTAGGTCCAAGATCATGACATAGGTAAACAGCACCCAATAACTTCCATCTCCGCTACCCACTAAGAATGGAGCGATAAATCCACCCACCAAAGCGATAATCGCCAGTTCCCTACGATTATAGAGTATAGATAAAGACGACATAAACCCGGTAAACAATACAAGCAAGATAAAAGCGACCGTTTGGCTGAACAGCCCGTAATAATGATAGGCGATCGCCACCGTTACATAAAAGATCGCAAAAGCGCCTCCCGCCAGCAAAGAGCTAAAGGTACGATAGGAATCCTTCAAACGCCAAGCCACGAATAGAAGTAATCCGCCCATCCCAAAGCCAAGGATCGTACGCAAGGTCTCGTTTATCCATTCCTTATCTATCGCATACTTCACGAAAAGACCCATACCCAAGACGAGTATCAGGATACCGATTTTACCGAATAAGTTCTCACCGATATATTTCTCATAATTGACAGGCTTCCGTTCCTTCCGGGGTTGAAGATTTCTCGCTGGTTCGACAATCGCCCTTATCGGTTCAGGTTGTACGAAAACTTCCGACTCTTTCAAGATCTCAGGCTCCGGTTCCTTTATCTCGTCCGCAACTTCCGAACTATTCTCCAAACGTCTACGCAAGGCAGCGATCTCTTTCGATAATTCCTCCGTCTTCTCCTGTGATTTGGATATCTTATTACGCAAGTTTATCCAAATCATGATCAGTAATAGAAGTATCAGTAAGGTATATTCCATAAACTCTAAAATTATAAGCTTGCCGCAATATACGTATTTATTTATATAAAAGCTTTCCGAACCATAAAAAAGTCCCGACGATACGAATATCGCCGGGAGCAATTTTTTATCCGGTTTCCTTCCTCACGGAAATACTATCGGAAGAACTTTTTTACTTTAGTATTAACCACACGTTCCCCCATCACGGGATACTTTGTTGCGTGGAAATTATTTAATTAAATATATTTAGATAGAGACGGGACGTGCCCGCCTCTACTGTATCATTTCGAATAAAATAATTATTTAACAACTACCTTAACAGCAGCCTCACCCTCTACAGCTACAGCTACGATACCTGCCGGTACAGCGATTGTAGCGTTATCAGATGAAAGAACTGTCTCAGCAACCACCTTACCTAAGATGTTAGAGATAACAACAGACTTGCCAGCGGCACCTTGGATTGTTACAGTACCATCGTTAGCGATAACAGAGATAGCAGAAGCTCCTTCTTCAACGCTATCGTTAGATGTCGGGTGTAATTCAGTAGCAGCAACATTAAACATATGAGCCTCATCTTTTCTATTTGTCCAAACCAATACGTTGTTAATAACCTTCAAGAAGCTCGTTCGCTTAATATATAACTGTTCGTTGCCTGCACCCAAACCATTATAAGCATTAACCGTATTTTCAATAATCAAGTTTGTAGACTCATCCGTAGTCTCGGCAGTTGTCATAAACGCCATGGCAGCCGGATTTACAGACATGTTCTTCAACGTATCCACAGCAGTCGGGTTCTCACGAGCGATCGTCAAAGAATCTGCGCCATACACTTTAGCTTTTACGAATGCAGCCTTAACCTTAAATTCAGAATCATTCCAATACAAGCTATTACTATTCAGATCTCCGTAACCTGTAGTAGCGTCTACTGTATAAACAGAATCATATGGATTAACCAAGAAGTACTTGTAACCAGCCTCAAGATCAGCCTCAGAAAGTCCATTTCCTGTTGTTACATAATACAGCGGTTTAGCGATATCCTCTACGCAAGCCGTATCAATCCACAAACCGAACAAGCTATCAATATAGTTCTCTTGACCTGCCAATTTAATCTCAGCGAACAAAGAAGCCGGATTCATAGAAAGAGCCTTGCCATCACCTTCTGAAGAAGAGAGAATCTTATGGCCCGGAGCACCTAAGTTAGCATAGTCAGGAGCAGGAGCCTTAACCAACTCAAAGTAATTGACAACCTTTGTATCAAACAAGCTTAAGAACTCTAACTCAGATGTATTTACATTGAATGACATTCTGTAATTATTTGCTGTCATCATGTAGTCACCTTTCGCATCAGCCTTGAAAGTGAACCACAAACCATTACGGTCTACATATTTCAATTTCGTAAATGCATTATTGACATCATTCGTTAATTTTCTGTCGCCATATTGCTCAACAATCTGATAAGAAGCAGTAGACAATGTATCACCTAAGATCTGGGCACCAGCATTGTTATAATAAGGAGCTTGATAAGTTACACCATCACTATTTACGTTATTATAAAGACTAGCCTTAACTTTGAACAAAGTAGCGTTCTCGATCTCAGTGCTTTGGATAGCGATCAAAGAGTCATTCTTCGCATAAGCATACAAGTTATCAACACCCGGGGTATTAGATACCAAGTTCAAGCCAAATGCCTCATTAGCGATCTCTTCCTGAGAGAAATACTTGTAACCCAAGAAACGATCCTTAGCTTCCGTAACTTCCTTTGCATAAACGAACTCGATCGTATCAGTACCATTGAAAGTAAATACGTTATCAGAAACCTTATAGATCTCGCGAGGAGATGTCACCCCATCCAAAGCATAAGTTGCGGCAGCGTTATTACCTTGCATACGGCTAACGACAGTGTACTTACCGTTCTCCTCAGCCACATAGTATTGACCCTCACGCACGTAATTCGAAACCGAAGCAAGGAATGAAGAAGGAGTAATACCATAATACTTGTCGTAGTTAGGATTCGCAACGCTACCTGTTTGCGTATTCTTATTCTTCAAGAAATAAACACCAGCACCGTTAGGCAAGCTAGCGGGAGTACCCGGAGTTTGAGTAAATGCCAAAGAAGAACCTTGAGTATCAACACTTACTGTTAATACATTCAAGTTATCTATCTTAGCATATTTCAACACCGCATTATTTTGAATACTGAATGGAGTGCTAGTATTAGCTCTTGTTTTCACCGGAGCTGACTTAACAGTCAATGTCATCTTGTCCGTCTTCAGATCCTTAACAACCTTGAACAACTGGAAATCCGCATTACCTACAGTATGTTTCTCATTCACAGCATAAGTACTATCAGCTTTTAAAATCGCACCAAAGACATTTTGTTGGTTATGAATCGTAGTAAAAGTAGTATCGACACCAATAAAGAAGTCTTTCTTATCAGCTACCTCGAATTGAATCCAAGCCTGACCAGCGCTTGTAACGTCCTTAGCTCTTACAACAACTCCATCAAACGGGTTCTTCGTTACCGTTGGATCAGCGACCAATGTAAATACAGAGAAATCAGAAATCTCCTCTGCAACCAAAGTCTTTGTTCCCGGATCTTCAATATTATAAGTAGCCATCGGAGAAGCATTAATAGGAAGGGTTTCCGTCAAAGAAGTTGCTTTCTTCAAAGAAAGAACCTTACCTGCGGCAACTGCTCCAGAAATAGAGTAACCAGTGGCAGTAGTACCCGCAACCTCAAACTCACTGATACCTCCACGGATACTGAAAGGAGCTTTATCGCTCTTAGCTACAGAGAGAACTACACCATTCTTATTCTTAATGGTATAACGTTGAACTCCTGTAGCTTCATCATAACCTGCTTTGGTTAAATTCCAAAGATCAGCATCAGCTTGAGCATTAATAAACATAATGGAGTCTTTTGCTGTCTGGTTGTAGTTATTACCGATTGTCAAATAACCATCCGTGGTATTACCAATCAAATAATACTCTCCAGCTTTCACATCGTTAGGAGCAACATTAGCAGCTCCCGCAGAAAAAGCGGTTACTAGCAAAGCTCCCGCCAAAAGAGTAGAAAACTTTTTGTTCATAATTCTAAAATTAATATTAATACTAGTGTTAATTAAAAGCTCTTTATATATGCATCCCACCTAAATGGGTACAAAACGACTAGTCTAAACGATCGTCTAAATCTTGCGTTTTTCAAGGGATAAAGGAGAAGGTTTGTTTATGGAATCGGTTGTTTCGTGATGGATAGCCTATTTGATTGATAAGAAAGCGGATAAGGGGTGATTTTTTTAACCTTGAAGGGTTGCAAGTGTCGAAGAAACGCGTACCTTTGCAAATGACTAGAAAAATCGATCGTTTAAACTAGTCGTTTTATAAACCTATCTTCATACGATCAATAGCATATACTATATTTTCAATAGAATTTACCCTTTTATCATATATTATATATGTACGAGCGTACATATATAATATAATTATCAAGCAATCAACAGATATTCCTTATTCCTTCAAGTCTTATAATAATGAAACTTTTGTTCACCTATGAAGTAACTTTAGTTCCATAAGCTTAAAACTATAGCTTGATGCCGATGCAACTAAAGTCACAAGGGCAAAACGCCTCTTTCATGCTTTTATTGGTCAAAAAAGAGAGTAATCTATGTATTTGAAAGCTTTTTTCATAAATTTGTCGCTTTATAATAAACTGAGTAAAAAATGAATACACACGAACTTTGCTGCGTAGGACACATCACCTTGGATAAGGTAGTGACACCTAAGAATACCGTCCATATGCCGGGAGGAACCTCCTTTTATTTCTCGCATGCGATAAAACATTTCGATGATATTGACTATACTCTAGTGACAGCCTTGGCTGAATCTGAGATGAAAACGGTGGAGGAACTACGAGCCGAAGGTATCGACGTTGCCGTGATGCCAAGTAAGCACACCGTTTATTTCGAGAATATTTATGGAGAGAACCAAGATAACCGTACGCAACGTGTATTGGCGAAAGCAGATCCTTTCACCGTGGAATATCTGGAGAACATCGACTCCAAGATCTTCCACCTTGGTAGTTTGCTTGCCGATGATTTCTCTTTGGAAGTGGTAAAGTATTTAGCGGGGAAAGGCTTAGTATCGATTGACTCGCAAGGGTATCTACGGGAAGTAAGAGACAAGGATGTATTTGCCGTGGATTGGCCAGAGAAAAAAGAAGTACTTAAATACGTGCACTTCCTCAAGGCTAACGAACATGAGATGGAGGTGTTAACCGGATATACCGATGCCGTGAACGCAGGAAAAGTTATCTACGATTGGGGCGTGAAAGAGGTATTGCTGACTTTCGGAAGCATGGGATCTATCATTTACGACGGTTCCACTTTCCATAAAATCCCCGCTTACATACCGAAAGAAGTCGTAAACGCTACCGGAGCGGGTGATACTTATATGACAGGATATCTCTATAAACGTGCCAAAGGCGCAAGCATAGAAGAAGCCGGACGTTTCGCGGCAGCTATGACAACATTGAAAATCGAAGGAATAGGCCCATTCAACGGCACAAAGGAAGATGTGTTGCGATGTTTAGAGACAGCGGAACAACGAATGCCTGAGTAGTTGAAAATTGAGAATTGAAAATTATTCGCTCTCTCCTAATTTTCAATTCTCAATTCTCTATCTTTAATTATTCTTGAATGCTTTGCAGAATGTAGTCATTAGCAAGATACAAAGCCCTAACAAGCCGACCACGATATAAGCGTATTTCATATTGAAAGCCTGCGAGATCGCTCCGATCAACAAAGGTGCGATCAACGAGCCGATAAAGCTGATACTGGAAAGGATCGTCAAGGCAATTCCCACCGGAGTTCTCGATTTAGCGCCTACTAAGCTATAAATAGTAGGCACCATACACGAGATACCCAAGCCTACCAACATAAAGCCTAAGGAATTCACGATCACCTTTACCATCATCGATTCGAACATACCGCCCAACATGGCTGAGATAAAGAAACCGGCAAAAATAAAGAAACCCGCCAATTGCAACACCTTCTGCTTTCCTAAAACACTATAGGCGGAGTTCGTAAGAAAACGGCCTACCGTCATCATCACCATGAACACTAAGAAACCGATCTGCAAGGATTTAGGAACTTGTAGTACCGATTCGAAGTAAAGTCCACTCCAATCAAACATCGCACTTTCCACCACCAAGGCAAACAGTCCGACGATACCTAACTGGATCAACAGCATTTCCGGCTTACGGATAAAGCTCAACAATGCCGGAGCTTCTTTCTTCTCCGCTTCCTTCTCTTCCTCCGGTGACTCAACCGCCACGTCTTCCTGCAAATACTTCCGGCTTACCAAAACAGTCACTCCAATCAATAATGCAATCAACGTAAAATGCCAGAACGGAGTGACGCCGGATACGATCATGATAAACCCGATCAAAGCTCCTAAACAGGCCGCCAGACTCCAACCTCCATGAAATGAGGCCATAATCGTACGTCCATAGAGCCGCTCGATACCAATCCCTTGCGTATTCAAGGATATATCGCAAAGATTCCAGAACACCCCAAAACAGAATAAATAGACACCCAGCAGATAAATATTATGTGCCGTACCGATCGCGAATAAGGCTAAGGCATATCCCAACACACTGGCCTGCGCCATAATACGGCTTCCCAACCTCGACACCAAATAACCCGCTAACGGTATCGCCACAAACTTACCTACCGGGATCAGGAACAAGACCAAACCCCAATAGAAAGCGTAATTCACCTCAAAGAAATCCTTCACGTCCGGAATACGGCTAGCCCAACTAGAGAAACAAAGACCCTGCGCTAAAAAGAAAGAAAGCATCGCATAACGAACCCGTTCCTTGGGAAAAGCGCTACCCAATGGAGTATTCATTTTTTCATTCATTATCATTTACTTTTATTGTTATCATCTATTCGAGAAAGAGGCACGAACCCCATTCCTCCGCAAAGCTATCAAATATATCCTAATCCCCTAAGTCCTAAAAGTAGAATTTATTAGGTAGATTCCCTAATGAAAAGTATATTTGCGAAATATGCACAGGAATGTTGACTAAATCGAGGATGATATGAGAAGCTGGATTATCTTTTTAGGATTATTATTTACCACATTCACACAGGCACAAGTTATTACGGGAAGGGTTACGGACTTAAATAACCATCCTATCGAACTAGCGGTCGTGATTATACAAACGAACGATTCAGTATATGTAAACTCCACCTATACGGACTCTTTGGGCTCTTTTAGTGTCAAAGCGGAGATATCCCCTTTCCTCTTAACCGTCCAGCATCTGCTGTATGAAACGTATCAAAGCACTTATGACTCACTTACGATAGGCAATATACAACTGAACGAGAAAAGCCAGACGCTTTCGGAAGTATCTGTTACCGGAGAGCGTCCCTTAGCCAAGGTTGTCGATGGTAAAATAACCTACAGCATGCCGCATTTGTTAAAAGACAAGATGGCCGTTAGCGCTTACGAAGCGATCCTAGAACTACCGGGAGTGCGGGAACAAAGCGGGAAAATACAACTTGCCGGAACAAATGGAGTCACGGTTATCATCAATGGCAAGACCACCAATATGGGTGAGAGCCAATTGGAGAATCTGCTTAAGAATATGCCCAAAGAACGTATTCAAGAAGCAGAGATCATGTATAGCGCTCCACCCCAATATCATGTACGCGGGGCCGTGATTAATCTGGTCCTTAATAACGGTACTTCCGAGACTCCCAAACTGCAAGGACAAGTCAATGCTCTATACAACCAAGGGCATTACGCTAATTACCAAAGTGGCGCTACTCTCGTTTACAACACGCCTAAATATTCTACCGATCTCATGTACTCCTTCGGCTACCACAGGGAACGGACAGGTGAGGATATCTTATCACACCATTTATTCGATGGTAAGACCTACGAGATCGAGCAATTCGACAGAGGACATACCCGGCTCCCAGTCCATACCATACGCCTAGGCAATGATTGGTTCTTGAACGATAAGAACAAACTAAGCTTCGCCTATACCTCAGAGATCCAGCAATGGACTCATCCTTTCACCTCTTCTGCAGGAACCTATTCGGATTCCGAAAACAGAAAGAAATCCGACAAACCGATCCAGATGCATAATCTGGCGCTCGACTATGCCTCCGGGTTCGGCCTTAATGTAGGGATTGATTTTACCGCTTACATCAATCATACGACACAATATTACCAAGAGAAGAAAGCCGGGAAAGAAGATGCCTTCAACGCTAAATCACAACAAGACATCCGTAGGCTCTCCGTCTACGCGGACCAGAACCATAAATTAGGAAAAGGCTGGATGCTCAACTATGGGACAAAATTCAGCTTCGCCTCAGACAAAAGTTCTCAGGTATATCATTCACTGCGCGAACACGATTGGTCCATCTCTAATAGTTACAGTAAACTGGATGAATATGTATATGATTTATATACCGGCTTTTCCAAAAGCTTCTCTGATAACCTATCCGTAAACGCCTCTTTGACCGGAGAGTATTACAAACATAAGGAGATTGATTATTGGAGCTTATTCCCAATGATGGAAATCACGTACCGAGCCCACCCCAGCCACATCCTGCAATTATCCGTTTCTTCAGACAAGACCTATCCCAGCTATTGGGAGATGCAGAATACGGTGTCTTATCTGAATGGATATACCGAGATACAAGGTAACCCGGATTTAAGGCCGTCCAGACTCTACTCTGCCCAATTGAACTACATCCTAAAAAACAAATACATTTTCACGCTATACGCAAATTATATAGACAATAATTTCAACCAGCTCCCCTATCAATCCTCCGAGAGACTAGTTCTTATCTATAAGACACTGAATTTCGACTATTCCAGTAAGCTAGGCCTAAATGTAATGATACCATTCAAAGCCGGCTCCGTGCTTGATTCCAGATTAACGTTAAACGGTTATTATGACAAGATGAAATGTGATAATTACCATGATATAAGCTTCAATAAAGATAATCTGGCATTCTATGCCGAATTAAATAATACGTTCAACATCTCATCGAAGCCTACTATCAAAGCGGAAGTATCCGGTTCTTATATTACCCGCAACATTCAAGGCCCAATGACGATCAGCAGTATGTATAACGTAGACGCCGGCTTGAAATGGATCTCCCCCAACGGCAAAGCGGAGATCTCTTTAAAAGTGGATGACATGTTTAATTCATGGGTCCCAAAAGATCTTAATCTCCAATACAAAACACAAGACTTACATATGCGTATGATCCCGGATTCCAGACGAGTCTCCTTATCCTTTATCTATAAATTCGGAGATTTTAAAGCAAAAGAGCATAAAGAGGTGGATAGTTCCCGATTCGGGAAATAAAAGTCGATGGTCTATACTACGCTTTCAACCTATATTCAGACGGGGTGACATTAAACTTCCGCTTAAAGGCCGTACAAAAATGCGCTTGATGCTCATAGCCGACCAAGCCGGCAACTTCCCCTATTGATTTATTGGTATCCAAAAGATAGTGAATCGCTATATTCATACGATAATCAAAGAGATAGTTAAACACGGTCGTCCGGAACGCTTCTTTAAACCCCGCTTTCAAAGTACATTCATTAGTTCCGACACGTAAAGCCAAATCATGTAATGAAGGCGGGTTCAAATATTCGGAACATATAATATCCCGGGCCTGATAAATTTTATCCCGATCGGAAAAGCCTACTATCTTTGCGTTAACCGGTTCTTTACCTTCCGTCTCCCGCATAAATAAAGACAAGCACTCGGTTACTTTTGCTTCGAGATACATTGGCGAGGCATTTCCCATCATCTGAGAGACCTCAAGATCATTCAACGCCACAGATAAAGCGATTGGAATCGAGAGATTCTTGGGAGCGATAAAGAAAGTCTCCCCCCTGACGAACAACAGAAAGTCCCATAAACGAGTTACCGACATTTAGGGAACGCATGCAACAATCCTCCTTGCAATAGATCTGGTATCTTGTCACATTAAAATCCCTGCATCTGAAATCACTGATACGATAGGTCAATAATTTGTTCTCCGCCTCCCAACAGTTCTCTTCTAGCCCTCCTGAACGATTGGTAGAAAAATAACTTATATCCGGCATTTCTAAAGCGATCGTATCTCTTCCACGAGATGAGAGTTCTATGTGTACCATTTTTCCGTTTGATTAAAATACACTTCCTTCTTGCGTAAATAAACCAAAAGCAAAGATCCCATCTTTGTACCGGATAATCAATCCCTATAAATAGGTATATTATGAATAAAATAAAACTAGAGATAAAGGATAACATCGCGGAGACCTTGTTTATACCCTTACTATCACGCACTCACGAAAGTCACCGGAAAGACGCGATATTAAAAGACCCGATGGCATGTGAGCTTGTTGAGAAAATAGATTATGATTTCGCCAAGTTTGGTAAAATCACGATGAGTACTACCGGAACCGCTATCCGCCTACGCCATTTCGATCGTTTGGTCCAGCGATTCATCGACCGTAAGGTAACTGAAGATCCGGTAGTGGTATCGATCGGTTGCGGATTAGACAGCCGTTTCCAACGTGTCTCCAACCATAACCAAGCGACCTTCTACGAACTAGACTTACCTGAAGTAATCAATTTGCGTGAAAAGCTATTCCCTGCCTCCGCTAAAGATCTCACGATCAAAGGCTCTATGCTCGAGACGGACTGGATGGATATGTTGAGACAAAAACATCCTCACGGCCGCTTCCTTTTCCTTGCGGAAGGTGTAATGATGTATTTCAATGAGGAACAGGTAAAATCTGTTATCCAAAACCTCGCCCAACGCTTTCCCGGATGCGAGATATATTTTGATTTCGTCAGTAAATGGGCCGCCCGCAACTCCGACAAGCATGAATCGGTAAAACGGACAAAAGCCCGTTTCCATTTCGGACTAAACGATCCGCACACAATCGAGCAATGGTTCCCCAAGCTCAAACTGATCGAACGATTCTATTTCATCAGCGAAGAGAAAAAACGCTGGGGACTACCCGGCTTGATCATGTGGTTAATCCCGGCGCTACACAAGTCTTTTGGAATCGTAGGTTATAAAGTTGGAGAAATAAGTAAATAGGTTATCTACCAAATAAAAAAGCTAGTTCTGTATTCGATCATGAGTTTTGGTATTAAATAGAAGACCTCCACGTAGTTTATCAGAAGGACTTTCCGACAATTGTACCCCCTTTTTGTTTTTCGGGGAAGGGGGTACGATTTGGATACTCAACCGTATCTTTTCGTGCGCCTTTTTGGGCTTTCAAGCAAGACTAAAACATAAAAAAGTCCCACAATACGTTAATATTGCAGGACTTATCTCTTTTAGCTTTGTTCTTATGTGATCCGCCTGGGGCTCGAACCCAGGACCCCAACATTAAAAGTGTTGTCTCTCAAGGCATTTAAAAGCCTTCGCCTGCGGCTCGACTTTCAAATGCAACCTGCTGAGCAAGCGAATCTTATCCATTAATCAGTAGTTACACAAACTCTCAGTTCTTTTACCTTTGGTTTAACTCTCGGTTTAACTGGTTCATTGATTTAACATTAAATTTACTATCTCTAATATGGCTTATCTCCTGTTACAATTTAGGGGAAATATCCACTCTTAAATTTGAATTGGTACGAGTAATAGAACATCACAATTAGATTGCTTCATTAGGTATGCTGATTGTGAGTTAAAACTTATGTGGGTATGAATATGGCAGTTCCCCATATGAAGAAGAATATTTCAATATTCGTACCCAATAACCAAAGCAGCATAAGAGTTCACTCAAATGCTGCCCTGCCTTAAATTAGTTTGTTAATTAGTCAATCTTCTTGTAAGTGGTTGTTGTAATATCGTCCAATTCTTCGCTGCCATCATCCATTGTGTCCCAATCTTCAAGGGCAAGTACCAACTTAGTAGCTGTAAGTTCATTGACGGTAAGAACATCTGAATAACCATCATTGTAAGAGATAGTCAGCTTATTGTCTTTCAAAGACCAGCGGCATGTTTCTGTATATCCACCGTCCGCATAGCCTTCTGTGCAAGTACCGTCAGCTTTGAACTCCCTTAAGCCATTGGTGTAGGCTTCATCAGAGGTAACCACTTCCTTGCCATTCTCCACTTTGTGAATCTTCTCCCAAGTGGACTGCCATTTACCTATAAGGTTGGCTTGTTCAATGATTGTTTGTTCATCTTCATCATCGCTACATGCTGTAAAGTTTACAGCAAACATGACCATTAATAAGGTCGTTCCAATTAATCTTAAAGTTTTCATTGTTGTTAAATTGATTATTATTTACGATTATAAACTACTATGTCCGTTGTCATTTAGATATGCTGATAAGGTTTATTCATAAACTTTTTCATCAATCTTGTTGCCCGACTTGTCATATTCTACTTTCTTGTAATAGCGTCCATTCTCATCCTTATATTTGGTAGAAGCAGGCTGTCCATTCTCATGGTAGATTGTTCTTGATGTGACTTTGCCGTCCTTATATTCCCTTGTTGTACCGTTCTTAAATTTAACTGTACCTGTAAAGGCTTCATCGCTGCCTTTCTCATATCTGTAACCATTGACGGTTTCAGTGTCCTCGCTATTGACGGTTTTGTTAGAATTACCACAACTGGTAAATGCAATGATAAGTAAAAAGATAAACAAGTATTTCATAATGATAATGATATTATGCCCACCTGTTCCCTATGGATAAGCTGTTACAATAAAAAAGGTGTGGGAACATATTGCCTTATCTCGTGGTGGGCTTCTCGCATTGCCTCGGTACGGATAAAGCAATAGC
>OJNT01000683.1_pt1 | contig 26498 bp, 20 predicted proteins | sample 1597981 | NCBI WGS metagenome assembly OJNT01 (sample SAMN01915211, study PRJEB22387) | human gut metagenome | isolation source: stool | host: Homo sapiens | place: USA
CCTCAGACGCTTAGTATGACCAGGCGAAACGACGGCACCCGGACTTCTGCTGCAAATCTCACACGTCCGTCCGCGTCATCTTGCCCCCACCAAACACCTGTGCTATAATCAAACTAATTAAAAAACCGAGGTAAACCACACATGAACAAAAAAGAAATCGCAGAAATAAAAAAACAATTCACCCCTGACCGCTGCTCCATCACCCGCATCTGCGGCTGCTACGTAGACGGTGAAAAAAACAAAAAAACCGAACTCAAAGAAGCCTTCTTATCCTTATCAGAGGAAGAAACCTTCAAATACTTCGACATCTTCCGAAAAACCCTCACCGGCACCATCGGAAAAAACCTCATCAACATGGAATTTCCTCTGGATCAGGAAACCGAAGGCGGAACTCAAAACTTCCTCATGAAACTCCGCAAAAGCAAACTCACCGACGACACCCTCACCGAAGCCTTCTACGACAGAATCATAGAAAACTACGACTACGGTGAAAACTACTACATCATCCTCATCCACGCAGTCTACGACATCCCCGGCAAATCCTCCGACGGTGCCGAAATGTTCGACGCTTCCGATGAGATCTACGATCACATCCTCTGCAGTATCTGCCCGGTCAAGCTCTCCAAAGCAGGCCTGCATTACAATGCAGAGACAAACAATATTGAAGACCGTATCCGGGACTGGCTGGTAGAAATGCCTGACTGGGGCTTCCTTTTCCCACAGTTCAACGACCGCAGTACCGATATCCACGGACTTCTCTACTACACCAAAAACGCCGAAAATCTCCGCTCCACCATGGTGGAAGAAGTCTTCGGCTGCACCACACCACTATCTGCCGGAACCCAGCGTGACTCCTTCAATGCTCTGGTGGAAGAAACCCTTGGTGATGACTGTGCCTACGACACAGTCCTTGAGATCCACGAAAAGCTCAACGATCTCATCGAATCCCAGAAGGACGAACCGGAACCTGTTGTCCTCACCAAATCCGAAGTCAAACGTCTCTTCAAAGAATGCGGCGTAGAAGACGAAAAGCTCCAGAACTTCGATGAACAGTATGAGCTTGCCGCAGGAGAAAAATCAGCTCTGGTAGCATCCAACATCACCAACACCCGGAAATTCGAGATCAAAACCCCTGACGTGGTGATCCATGTAGCACCGGACCGGGCAGAACTGGTAGAAACCCGCATCATCGATGGTCGAAAATGCCTTGTGATCCCCATGGAAAGTGAAATAGAACTCAACGGCATCCGTGTCAGCACACTGAACTCTGTTGAAGATACATCCGCAGAACCGCTTCCTGTTAATGATATTACTGACATTGATAACAGTAACACCGAAGAAGAAATCCCATTTTAAAGGAGACCTTATGAACGATAAAAAAATCCTGTTCTTCGACATAGACGGCACACTGCTTACGCCTCACCCCTTCAAGGTTCCGGAGAGCACCAGCCGCGCCCTCACAAAAGCCCATGAAAACGGTCATCTTCTTTTCATCAACACCGGCCGCACCAAAGTAATGATGCCCTCTGCACTCTCAGAGCTTCATTTCGATGGCTATATATACGGCTGTGGAACCCACATTTACATGGACAACAAATTGCTTTTTTTCCGCACAGTCCCAAATCTTCTGTGCAAGGAAACCGTAGACCTTCTCCGCAAATGCAAGATCGAGGCGATTTTTGAATCCAACACTGAGATCCTGTATGATGGCGCATCTCCAGCCCAGTCCGAATTCGGAGTCAAAATGCGAAAAGAAATTCCAATGGTCGACATCACGAAATTCAATCGGGAGGATGCCTGCACTTACTCCTATGACAAATTCCTGGTACATATGCTGCCGGATTCCGATGTCGAAAAATTCCGCAGCTTCTGTAATGATCATTACACCTATTTTGATCACGGAGACGGAATCTGGGAAGTCACACAAAAGGGTACCAGCAAAGCCACAGGCATGGAATTTCTCCTGGACCGCCTTTCCATCCCCAGGGAAAACTGCTATGCATTCGGAGACAGTCCCAACGACCTTCCCATGCTGAAAGCTGCCGGAGTCAGCGTTGCTATGGGAAATGCTTACGGAGGCATCGAAAAACACTGCACATACCAGACAAGCGCAGTAGACAGGGATGGGATTCTTCACGCACTGGAGCATCTCGATCTAATCTGACGAGCCATAAAGCAGGCATGAGCATTACAAAAAACGAGCCGTGTACGATAAACCCGTACACGGCTCGTTGTCTTTTCTCTTATCATTCCATTTTAAACATTGTATCTTATTTCTCAGCTTCCGGTGTAGCAGCTGCCTCAGATTCTGTACTGTCTGCAGTCTCCTCATCAGCCTTTGCAGAATCTCCTTCTGTCTCCGGTGTCTCAGTCACATCGGTCTGCTCCTCAGCTGCCGGTGTCTCGGTTGCCTCAGCCTCTGCAGAATCTGCTGTCGGTGTCTCAGTTACATCCGGGTCCGGTGTCGGAGTTGGAGTCTGGATCGTAAAGCTATGATTATCTGTGATCTTGATCTTCTTAATCAATTTTTTCTCTTCTTTGATATCAGCTTTCTTCTTCCAGCCATCTGTTGTATCATTATAAAAATCATCCTTCTTGGTGTTTGTCAGAGACTCTTTCTTACTCTCCGTTGCAGTTTTATCATTCTTGGAATCCAGTCTCACAACATACCATACGGAATCTGTCTTTATGATCTCCTCGTTCAGTGCACCCTCGTCCAGCTTTCTTAAAGCGGTACGAACCTCATCTGGATAAGTAGTTCCGTTGGCAGCACTGTCATCACCTTCCTCATAGGTAGGGCATGTTCCGGTTGTTGCGGTCATATCCTCGGAGATCTCATCTCCAAGAGTATTGAAATCTGCAGCCGGATCCTCTTTAACCTTGTCATAGAACTTCTGAAGATTCTCTTTATTCTTCTTGATATCATCATCGGAAAGATCATCTCCGCTGACCTTTGCACTTGCATAGCTGAAGGACATCTGCTGATATTCTTTCTCATCCAGCTTCACGTCCGCTTTGGCTTCAATGGCATCCTTCATCTTCACATCGTATGTTTCAAGCTCGAGGAAAGTCTTCACCATATCTTCATCAACCGCAAGCTCTGCAATTGTCTCATCGGAATTGGCAGCCATAAAGTTCTTGGCAGCTTCCTCAAGAGCCTTCTGCTCATCATCTGTGATTTCAACATCATACTCGGAAGCGTGTTCTTTCTCCAGACACATCTTTTCAACAGTTTCAACAGAAGTTGTTACCGCATTTTCACCGTAAGTCTCATCGGAATCATCATCCATTTTGGTACTCCAGATAGACATATCGCTTCCGCCGCCAAGATACATCTTGTACATTGCCTCAGCCTGTGCCTGCTGCATACGTGCTGCCAGACTTACAACGCCAAACGGGATTTCCTGCTTATTGACTGTCACTGCGATCTTTGTACCATCGAGTTTTTTATTTCCGCAGCCTGCCATCATTCCTGCCGCTGTAACGCAGACAAGAGCAGTAACTGCCGCTTTCTTTACTGAATTTCTCATTTCATCCTCCATCTATCCGTCCATAAGAATCACGGTCCGGCTCTTATTCCATAATACTTGATTATAAACGTTTTCACCTTTAAGAGCAAGGAATTTCACGAACTTACACGACATTTCACAAATTATCCACAAGTCTTTCCGGGAAAATATCCGGTATCCACAAACCGGATGTTTTTTCCCGTGGATAACCCTAAGCTTAGCTGATTCTTCCCTTTACTCCAGTGGCTCTGCCAGTTTTGCCAGCTCCCCCGCAAACTTCATCAGCTCTTCGATCAGCCTTCCCTGTGGTGTCAGGATAAATTTCGGCTCATGATCAGCCTTAAACTGCAAACCTCTCCGGTACTGCGCCATAATAGCTGGAATACCTGCGGGATCCAGCTTGGCCTTTTCATAGAGCGTGATCCGGACATCTTTTCCAAGCTGCTTGATCTCCGTCACATATCCCTGATGGGCAAGAGCCTTCAGCCTTGCAATGGCAAGAAGATTCAACACAGCTTTTGTCGGCTCACCAAAACGGTCGATCAGCTCCTCCAGCATGTCATCATACTCCTGCTGGCTTTCAATACCGGCAATACGCTTATAAATATCCAGCTTCTGGAACTCGTTGCCGATATAGGAATCCGGGATAAATGCATCAATGTTGAGATCAATGGTCGTCTCAAAATCATCCATAGTCCGGATTCCCTTTGCCTCCTTGACAGCCTCACTGAGCATCTTACAGTAAAGGTCATAACCAACTGCGTTCATATGCCCATGCTGCTGCGCACCGAGAAGATTTCCTGCTCCACGAAGCTCCAGATCCTTCATAGCTATCTTAAAACCGCTTCCAAGGTCTGAATACTCCCGCATGGCGCTGAGCCGTTTCTCCGCGGTCTCCTGGAGCATCTTGTTTTTGGTATACATCAGGAATGCATAAGCAGTCCTGTTGGAACGTCCTACACGCCCACGGAGCTGATAAAGCTGGGAAAGGCCATATCTGTCCGAATCATGGATGATCATAGTGTTTACGTTGGAAATATCCAGTCCTGTCTCAATAATAGTGGTGGAAACCAGTACATCCACATCTCCATTGATAAAATCATACATTACCTGCTCCAGTTCCCTCTGACTCATCTGTCCATGTGCAAAATCCACTCTGGCCTCCGGCACAAGTCTGGATATCCGAAGGGCTACTTCGGCAATGTCATTGACTCGATTATATACGTAATACACCTGTCCACCCCGGCGAAGCTCCCTGCGGATGGCTTCCCGAACAGTCTCCTCATCGTACTCCATAACGTATGTCTGGATCGGCACACGATCCATCGGCGGCTCTTCCAGAACGCTCATATCACGGATACCGATGAGACTCATATGAAGAGTCCTCGGAATCGGCGTTGCCGTCAGCGTCAGTACATCCACATCTTTTTTCATCTGCTTGATCTTCTCCTTGTGAGTAACACCGAAGCGCTGCTCCTCATCAATGATCAGAAGTCCAAGATTTTTAAATTCCACATCTTTTGAAAGAACTCTGTGGGTGCCGATCACAATATCTACCTGCCCCTTTTTGATCCCTTCGATGGTCTTTTTCTGCTGGGCAGATGTCCGGAAACGGCAGAGAAGCTCCACCTTCACCGGAAATTCTTTCATACGCTGTACAAAGGTATTGTAATGCTGCTGGGCAAGAATGGTAGTAGGGACCAGATAAACCACCTGCCGGCTTTCCTGTACTGCCTTAAACGCAGCTCTTAAAGCCACCTCCGTCTTTCCGTAACCAACGTCACCACACACAAGACGGTCCATGATCCTGGTGCTTTCCATATCTCTCTTGGTATCCTCAATGGCTGCCAGCTGATCCTCTGTCTCCTCATAAGGAAACATCTCCTCAAATTCCTTTTGCCATACGGTATCCGGTCCGCAGACATACCCCTCTTTCTCCTGGCGGACTGCATAAAGCTCAACCAGCTCTTTTGCGATATTTTTTACTGCACCCTTAACACGGCTCTTGGTCTTATTCCACTCCTGACCGCCAAGCTTGTTCAGCTTGGGCGTTTTTGCGTTTTCGGAGGATCCTGAATATTTCTGCAAAGCATCCAGCTGGGTTGCCAGGATATAGAGATTACTGCCGCCCCGGTATTCGATCTTGATGTAATCCTTCACAACACGATCAACCTCTACCTTTTCGATTCCACGGTAAATACCCAGTCCGTGCTTTTCATGAACAACAAGATCACCAATGGAAAGCTCTGCAAAATCCTGGATCCTGTTTCCGCTGTACTTTTTCTTTTTTTTGCGCTTTTTCTGCTCTTTGCCGAAAATATCGGTTTCCGTCATCACTGCAAATTTGATCAGCGGATACTGGAAGCCACGTCTTGCGTGACCATAGACCACCATGATCTCCCCGGGACTGATGATACGATCCATGTCCTGGCTGTAAAAAGCATTCAGTCCTTCCTCTGAAAGATCCTTTGCCAGACGCTCCGCCCTGGTCCTGGAACCGGAGAGCAATGCGATCCGGTATCCCTGACTCTTATACTGAAGGAGATCCTTTACCAGAAGTTCAAAGCTGCTGTTATAAGAATCTACAGACTTCACCGTAAGATCAAATTCCTCATTGATCTTCCATCCGGAACGTCTGGGAGAAAGTGCGGATACAGCCACACAATTCCGTCTGTTCAGCTTCTTCTGCAGTTCCTGAAAGCCACATAGCCACTGCTCCGGAAGATTTGCCTCGCCTTTTTCCTCTCTGTGCATACGACTCTGACGGTACTCTTCCTCCACACCCTCGCCGTTTTCTGCCAGGTGGTTCAGTTCATCCAGAAATACCAGTGTTTTTTCTTCCGGAAAATACTCCAGAAAGGATACCATATCTTCTCCGTCCATCTTTTCTGCGGCCGGATAAATCGTAATTTCATCTACATTTTCCAGAGATCTCTGACTTTCCGCATCAAAGCTCCGGATAGAATCCACCTCATCATCCCACAGTTCAATACGCCAGGGATTATCCTCTGTCAGCGAATAGATATCAATGATTCCTCCACGCACAGAAAACTGCCCCGGAAGCTCTACCTGACCGGTGCGTTCATACCCCAGCTCTACCAGCTCTTCCTTCAACTGATCCAGATCGATCACACTGTCACTTTTAAAATGAAGAAGTCTGCTTCTAATCTTTTCCAGCGGCATCAGGAAATCCATACATCCGTCGATGCTGGTAACAACGGTCACTTCTTCCTGTTCCAGAAGTGCCCGGATCACACGCATCCGCTGCCGGATCAGAAGATTTCCGTGAATATCTGCCTGAAAAAACAGAAGATCCTTTGCCGGATAAAAATATACATTTTTGTCATAGAAGCGGTAATCCTCATAGATTTCCTTTGCGTTGCGCTCATCATCCGCAAGGATCAGATGATATGGAAAAAGCCCGGAAAGTCCATACATCAGATGGACCTTCTGGGACTCCATGCATCCGGAAACATTGAGAATTCCGCAGTTTGCGCCACAGCGCTTTTTTATTCCTTCAAACTCTGCAAGACCCTGCAGAGGATGCAAAAATGCTTCCATACAAACCTCAATTCTTAGGCTTTTTCCTGTTATATTTATTCATCGCCGCATCTACGCCCTCGGACAGGATCATCTCCACAGCCTCTGCCGCATCATTGATCCCTTCATCCACAAGCTTGCGGTCACTGTCCGAAAAATGACCCAGCACAAAATCTGCCAGATCCCAGTCTTTCGGTTTTGCACCGACACCAACACGGATGCGGATAAATTTTTCAGTTCCAAGGCGGCGGATAATATCCTTGATCCCGTTATGTCCGCCTGCACTGCCTTTTTTGCGGATACGAAGCTGCCCAGGCTCCAGATCGATATCATCGTAGATCACGATCAGCTCTGTCTCCGGATCGATCTTGAAATAGCCGGACATCTCCTGGATCGGACCGCCGCTTAAATTCATATAGGAAAGCGGTTTCATCAGAATAGCTTTTTCACCGCCGATGATACCTTTTCCATACATGGCATTAAATTTTACGCCGCCCTGCGGGATATTATGCTTCTCCACAAGACAGTCAACGGTGTCAAAGCCCATATTGTGGCGTGTAGCCTCATACTGCTTTCCCGGATTTCCCAAACCTGCAATTAAATACATAAAAACTCCTCAGCTGTAATCTACCTGTTTCAATGTCAGGCCTTCTTATGCCTTAAGGCATACAAATGCTCTGATCGTATCAGTTGAAATATACCATCTCATCAGCAAGTGGCTCACAAACTTCTACATGCTCTGCGTAAAGTACGATTCCCTCTCCCTGATATTCCATTCTCTTCTCAAACGCAACCTTCGCAGTAACATCCACCCACTGGCCTTCTGCGATCTTCGGAGCAAAAGCGCTCTTGCAGATGTAACCAAGGAATGTGGTATCATCTGCACAGCATGTCATGGCTGTTCTTCCGGGAACAAAGAATTTGCTTCCCATTCCACGCGGCTTCAGGGCACGTGCTTTAAAGTGAACGGTTTTTCCGACATAACGGTCCGGATGATCCATGGAATCCACAAACCAGATACCATAATCCTCCGGAAGGATATCGATCACCGGGGCATCAATATCAAATGGCATCTCATCCTCAAAAAGATCACCAAGCTCGCCCTCTTCATCCTCAAAGATGATCTCCGCACGCTGGTTCACCACCTTGATGCTTCTTCTGTAAGAAGGAAGCGGATCGTTCTCCTGGCAGCGGTTAAAGATAACCATATCCGCATTGCGGACCATGTCCATAAAAAGGGACTTCATATTCGCCATATAGACTTGGAATGTGCTTGCATCCACACAGGTGATATGCTGCTCCACGCCCCAGCCTTCCGGTTTTTCCATTTCTTCGAATTTACTTACCAGCCACATGCCATTATACTCAATGATCACCCGCTCCGGCTGATGCAGGATCTCCATTGCCGCAAGTCGTTCCGGTGTAAGCTCTTCCTCACTGTCAATGCTCTCCACAACGGTATTGCACTGTTTCAGTGCTTCCTCATCATATTCTTCCTCACCCTCTTCACAAAGGATCAGCAGTGTTTTTCCATCGATCTGAAAGTAATCCTGCTGCAGGGTAAAGCTCAGGAAAGAGGTCTTGCCGCTTTCCAGAAAACCTGTGATCAGATAAACGGGTACTCTGGTCTCTTCCATAAATCCATCCTATCAGATACTGTATGATTTAATGTACAGTATCTGTTTCCTTTCTGTAACAATCTATATCTGTATTCCGCTTTGGCTTTGCGTCAAAACGGACATTTATTTTATCATATGCTTTATGCGATCCCGAAAAGCTCCTCCAGTGCATGCTCGTCAAGCTTAGAACCGATCACGCACAGACGGCCTGTATATTCCGGTGCACCCTCACGGATCTCAGTTTCTTCCGGAACCATATCAAAATAGATCCATGTTCCGTCTTCTGCCGGAAGCATTCCCTTTGCACGGAGGATGATACCGTATTTATCAGACTCGGAAAGTGCCTCAAGGATCTTCTCAAGTCCCTCACGTGTATATTTTTTAATAGTCTCACGGCCCCAGCTTGTGAAGACCTCATCTGCATGATGATGGTGGTGGTCATGTCCACAGCCACACTCTCCGTCGTGGTGATGGTGATGCTCATGCTCTTCATGATCATGGCCGCAGCCGCACTCTCCGTCATGGTGATGGTGATGCTCATGCTCTTCATGATCATGGCCACAACCGCACTCTCCGTCATGGTGATGATGCTCATGCTCTTCATGATCATGGCCACAGCCGCACTCTCCGTCGTGGTGATGGTGATGCTCATGCTCTTCATGATCATGGCCGCAGCCACACTCTCCGTCGTGGTGATGATGATGCTCATGCTCCTCCTCAAGCATCTCCTGCTCCAGGGATACCGGATGCTCCATAACCTCTACCAGTTTCTTACCGTCAAGATTCTCGATCGGAGTTGTAATGATAGCAGCATCCTTATTCAGGCTGCGGAGAAGCTCCAGGGACTCCTGAACCTTTTTCTCACTTGCAATATCGGTACGGCTCATGATGATAGCACCTGCATACTGGATCTGGTTATCAAAGAACTCACCGAAGTTCTTCATATACATTTTGCATTTTTTTGCATCAACAACAGTTGTATAGCTGTTCAGTTTAATGTCAACCTCGTCCTGAACACCCTGTACAGCCTTGATAACGTCAGAAAGCTTACCAACTCCTGATGGCTCGATCAGGATCCTGTCCGGATCATATTTGGTAACAACCTCTTTCAGAGAGGTTCCGAAATCTCCTACCAGAGAGCAGCAGATACATCCGGAATTCATCTCACGGATCTGGATCCCTGCCTCTTTCAGGAAGCCGCCGTCAATACCGATCTCACCGAACTCGTTCTCGATCAGAACTACCTGCTCACCCTGAAATCCATCCTTCAGAAGCTTTTTGATCAGAGTTGTTTTTCCGGCGCCAAGGAAACCGGAGATAATATCAATTTTAACCATTTTGTATACACTCCTTTTAACGTAGTTTGACCAGGAAGTATTATACCCCCTGGTTGTATCCTGTTATGCTCATGATGACAGAGAAAAAATTACCTGTTTCTGTATCTGCTGTCATTATATCCATTTTACAAAACAGACATTCCTATTCTGCTTTATATTCAGATTAATAGAGGGATGTGAAAAGCTCACATCCCTGAAAATCGTTCTTCCTATCAGCCGTTGATCATAAAGCTCATAAGCTTGTCGATATCCTCTTTCTCTGCTGCAACAATCTCAAGCTCCGGGATCTCACCAGCGGAAAAGATGTTTGCAAGAGATACATACTGGGAAAGCTTGGATTTCAGGTTCAGTCTGTCTCCCTCTCCTGTTACAAGCTCTACTCTACCCTTGCAGCTGTCAATTACCTCAAAAAATTTATCAATATCTGTAATATGTGTTACTTTCATTTTAAAAGTCTCCTTTCTTATTAAAGGGCTGTTCTTAACTCTTTCCGTTAGATTATACCCCAGTGTTTTTAAAAAAGCAATCCCTGCCGGGCAAAAACACTTCACAGATATTCTCTACGGATCTATATATATTTCGTCATATTTCTTCAATTTCAACGGTACAGTCTTTTCTTCCTTTGTTCCATTTCATGAGATAAACCTTAAATCCCAAAGAATCTCTGGCAATGGTAAACGGTTCTTCCCTGAGTACTTCGGATCCCATACCCTGCTCGTTCAGCTCTGCCTGCTTTGTCCTGGCTTTTTCTGTAAGAACTCTAAGTTCTTCATCGGCTTCTTTTCCAAAAGAACGATTCCCATATCCGGATGAAGCTTCCCGCAGCTTTTCAGAAAGGCACATCGTTACCTGGATGTGTTTTGTACGGTGAAGCATTCCTGCCAGTTTCCGTGCTACCCATTTAAACGGAAGTTTCCGGTAAATTTCAAGCCACCTGACAAAGGTACGGTCTCCTGCCTGCCTTGCGATCTCTCCCATTACCTCAAATGCCTTTTCCGAGGGAATCCACGGATTTTCCCTGGGAACAATATACTTTTCCGGAACAGCCGGATAACAGCAGTAATTCAATGGCGGAAATTCCACCAGTGCAGAAAGCTTCTCCTCCAGAGCGTTACAGCTGTCCCCGCCTATATAATCATATTTGTCGCGGAGGATCGCCAGCCGATATTCCAGCTGCCGTAAGTATTCATACCCTTCTACCCAGAAATGGCCGATCCAGCTGTAATCGTAGAGATGTTTTTCCAGAGACAGGGTTTCAAAAAACAAAGTCACCACCGAATCATCCTGGTGAACCACAAGGATGTATTCTCTGCCCTGCCGGCTTAAATCTGCCAGGATCTCGCCCTCATAATCCGGTTTGTATACACCTGTCATACGGGCATTTTCAAAAACAAGAAAGCTTTCTACCGCATCATTCATAAGATACACTAGACGGATTTCGCCGTTTTTTACATAAGAATCCACTCTGTACATATTGTCATCGGACTTTTCCGCAATTGCTTCCGAAAAAGCACTTTCTGAAGCTGCTTTCTGATCCTGCGGATCTTTCTCATCATTCACTGCCACCAGTTCAAACTGATCTTCTCCAAGCAGCTCTGCTAGCTTCTGAAAGGTATCTGGCAGCTCTTCAAAGGCCTTCTCTGAGACATATCTCTCCGGTGCTGTTTTTCCTGCAGTATTATTTCCAGTATCCATCAATTACCTCTTTATTCAGTTTCTCCCCAATAACGATCATGATCTCCTGTCCCAGCTTTGCCGGCCGGATGCAGATCTCATGGCGGGGAGCATTCAGCTCCAGCCACTGTCCATCTTCTTTTCTGAGAAAACCTTTTACGCGAAAAACATCTCCGCAGGATGGATCATTCAGGATCCTTTCTGCAGTTTCATGAAGTTCCTCCTCGCTTTTATGAACGTTCATAAAAAACAGAGAATCAAATCCGCCGCCTTCCGCATAGGATTCCTTCACGTAATCCTCTGCCACATACCCGCAATCCAGGATCTTTTCCAGGTCTGTGTCTGTGAGATCATCCCAGTTTCCGGTGAGGATCTCACTGTCCAGACGGCGCCTGCACTGGATCTGGCCAAGTGCACGGTTGAGATGCTCTTTTGTGCTGCTGATCTCTTCCACCGTGGCTTCCTGGCTCCTGCTCAGTAATACATAGCCTGCATCTGCCACCTCGGAAGCCAGCAGATAATCCGCTTCCGCAGAAAGATCCTCTGCCAGCTTCGCATCCACAATGGCGATCACATTTCCGATCTCATACCATTTATCCAACGGTTCCTCATGGAGGGCGTCAAAGAACTCATCCACATCAAAGATTCCGGATGGTTCTACGATGACACGGTCGTAACCGCACATTCCCATGGCGATCAGCTTTGTCTTAAATCGCCGTCTGTGACAGTCCGCATCACAGCCCCCGGAAACCATCTCCAGCTCACAGTTGTCTCCCATCAGATCCTGAAGCAGCATCATATCCACATTCACTGCCCCGAAATCATTTTCCAGGATCCCGATGTTCATGCCTTTTTTCAGAAGATAGGAGGCATATTTTTTTATAAATGTTGTCTTTCCGGATCCGAGAAATCCGGTTATCAAATCGATCTTTATCATATTTCTTCCTTTACCTTATCAACTCTCCGGAGCATACAGTAAAATAAATGCGAATATATGCTTTACTTATGTTCCGGTCATATTTCAATAATCTCCTGCCCGACAAATGCCGGACTGCTATCAGTATATAATCTTTTTTCCGCAAAGAAAAGAGGCGGTCCTGAAAAATTCTCTCAGAACTGCCTCTTTCCGGCTATTTTATTCTTTTATGATTATGTATGAAGATTACTTTGTAAACAGATCTACCAGATCCTGACCATCATCATAGCCCTGTTTTTTCAGTTCCTGAACAAACCAGTCATCTACACCGTCTACTGCTTTCTTAAAGGAATCGATATCCATGTCCTTTTTCTCTGTGAAGGTCACACCGTTTTTGTCTGCCCAGCGTGCTTTGATCTCATCATCACTGGAACGGTTGATGTAACGCTCATACTCAACAGCTTTCTGACCACACTCGTCAACAACAGCCTGCTGCTCCGGTGTCAGCGCATCATAAATATCCTGGTTGATGCAGAAGAACAGGCAGTCATAGATTGCATCCCACATGGAGCAATATGGCTGTACCTCCTGTACACTGGCTGCATCGATGGCGGGCAACGGATTCTCCTCGCCCTCTACCGTATTCTGCTGAAGTGCTGTGTAGGTCTCGGACCAGTTCATATTTGTAGCATCTGCCCCCCATCTCTTATAACACTCCATAAGAAGATTAGAGCCGGCTACACGAACCTTCAGATTCTTCATATCATCTACAGATTTTACCTCATGCTTGCTGTTTGTCAACTCACGGAATCCGTTCTCTGCAATACCCATGCAGTGAAGTCCGTAGCCGTTAAGGATCTCCTTCAGCTTGTCTCCGGCCTCTCCGTCAAACTTCGCATCTGCATCATCGTAGGAATCATAGATGAACGGCAGGGATACCACATTGAAGCGTGGATCAAATGCAGAATAGATCAGATTGGAATGCATGGAAATCTGTACCGGGTCTCCGTTCATCAATGCCTGGATTCCCTCGGACTGATTTCCGTTTGTCAGCTGATCCGCTGCGTAAATGTTAACCTTGACCTTTCCTCCGGTAGCCTTTTCCATGAGTTCACCGAACTTACGTCCTCCATCAGCCCAGGTACTTGTCTCCGTTGTGGAGCATGCAAAGTTCCAGGTTGTCTCAGGCCAGTTCAGATCACTGTAATCCTCCACGGTATCTACCGAATCCTCTGTAAACAGATCTACAAGATCCTGTGCATCGTCATAGCCTTCACTCTTAAGCTCCTTTACAAACCAGTCGTCGATTCCGTCTACTGCTTTCTTGAAGGAATCGATATCCATATCCTCTTTCTTTGTAAAGGTCACACCGTTGCTCTTCTCCCAGCGGCTCATGATCTCCTCATCGCCGGAACGGTTGATGTAACGCTCATACTCAACAGCCTTCTGACCTGCCTCATCAACAACCTGCTGCTGTTCCGGTGTCAGGCTGTCATAAATATCCTGGTTGATACAGAAGAACAGACAGTCATAGATTGCATCCCACATGGAGCAGTACGGCTGTACCTCCTGTACACTGGCTGCGTCGATCGCAGGCAACGGGTTCTCCTCACCCTCTACCGTATTCTGCTGAAGTGCTGTGTAGGTCTCAGACCAGTTCATATTTGTGGCATCTGCCCCCCATCTCTTATAGCATTCCATAAGAAGGTTGGAACCGGCCACACGAACCTTCAGGTTCTTCATGTCGTCTACTGTTTTTACTTCATGCTTGCTGTTTGTCAGCTCACGGAAACCATTCTCTGCGATTCCCATACAATGAAGTCCGTACTCACCAAGGATCTCTTTCAGCTTTTCTCCGGCCTCACCGTCAAATTTTGCATCCGCGTCATCGTAGGAATCATAGATAAACGGCAGAGATACTACATTGAATCTCGGGTCAAATGCAGAATAGATCAGATTGGAATGCATGGAGATCTGTACCGGATCTCCGTTCATCAGTGCCTGGATTCCCTCGGACTGATTTCCGTTTGTCAGCTGATCTGCTGCGTAAATATTAACCTTGACTTTTCCGCCGGTTGCTTTTTCCATAAGCTCACCAAACTTACGTCCTCCGTCAGCCCAGGTACTTGTTTCAGTTGTAGAGCATGCGAAGTTCCATGTCATCTCCGGCCAGTCAAGATCACTGTAATCCGCGATGGTATTAAAGGAATCACTTCCGTCTCCGGAATCCTTGGAACTCTGGCTTTCTGTGTCAGAAGACTGGTCTCCTGTATAGGAGCCCTCTTTTGCAAGAGCCTTCGGAAGAGCTGTGGAAACAGCCGGAATATAAGTGATGATCAGAAGAACTGCAACGGATGCAGCGATCATCGGCATAACTGCTCTGGAGATCTGCTGAAGAGTAACCTCCAGACCTTTTTTGATCTTGATACTGATGGCAACGAAAAGATTTACACCTACCGGAGGTGTTACCTGTCCGATCGCAAGGTTAACTGTTGCCATAACACCGAATGCTACCACATCATAGCCCAGAGCCTTACATACCGGAAGCATGATCGGTATAAAAATGTACATCGCAGAGTTTGCATCAATGAAGCATCCTGCGATCAGGAAAATGATGTTTACGATCAGAAGGAAGGTAAACTGATTATGTGCAATGCCGGCAAGAAGCTCAGATGCCGCATTTGCAATACCAAACTTGGTACATACAAAAGAGAACAGGGAAGCACTCGCTACGATCAGCATGATTCCGCCAGTTGTTTTTGCAGAATCCACAAGAATGTCAAACAGATCTTTGAGCTTAACCTCACGGTAGATCACCATACCAACAAACAGACCGTAAACAACAGATACGGCTGCAGCCTCAGTTGGTGTAAAGATACCGCCGTAAATTCCTCCGAGGATGATAACCGGCATCAGGAATCCCCAGAATGCATCTTTAAATGTATCCCAGCGCTCTTTTGCGGAAGCTTTTTCACGGGATGGCTGAATGTTATGTTTCTTTGCCTCGATCATAACGATGATCACAAGAGCAACACCCATCAGAAGTCCCGGAACGATACCAGCCATAAACATATCTGCAATAGATACACCTGTGATAGAAGCGTATACAACGAATGCGATACTCGGCGGTATGACAATGGCGATGGAACTGGAGGTTGCCATCAATGCCGTGGAAAACGGTGCGGAAAAACCGCCCTGCTCAACCATAGCCGGGATCAGTACTGCTCCAAGTGCTGCAACCGTTGCAGGACCGGAACCGGAGATCGCTCCGAAGAAACATGCTACGATAACACATACGATAGCGATACCACCTTTTTTGTGTCCTACGCAGGTGTCTACGAAGTTGATCAATCGTTTGGAAATACCGGCTTTTGCCATAATGTTTCCGGACAGAACGAAGAACGGGATGGCAAGAAGCAGGAATTTACTGATTCCTGAGTACATGTTTGTAGCTACGATGGTCAGTGATGTGCCGGAATAAAGGATGGCACATACAGATGACAGACCCAGGCAGATCGCAATGGGAAGTCCCAGGATCAGGAAAACAAAGAAGGAGATAAATAAGATTGCACTGATCATTTATTTGTCCTCCTTTTCATCATCTTTTTTCAGGCAGAAGTCGAGGCAGTACTCAATAAAATGAAGGATCATACAGCCTGCTCCGATCGGCACGAAGGACCAGAAGATCCACTCCGGCCAGTTCAATACGAAAGTTCTCTTGCCGTTTGCCAGCTGTGTAAGAACTTTGTCCATTCCATATTTAAATAAAATTGCGGAAAAAACAATGCTCAGGACCGTGATCAGGATCACAGATGGTTTTTCCAGTTTTTTCGGAAGACGGTCCGTAACCAGTGTCAGACTTACCAGTCCTCCTTTTTCACGGCAGGCAAGTGCTGCTGCCAGAAGTGTGATGAGAACAAACACCGCTACAACAAGCTCTTCTGTAAAAGACCATGAGCGATGGATGACCTTACGGGAAAATACATTTCCCACAGTCAGCACAAGGATCAGCAGTGTGGAAATGACCAGTACGATTTTTTCTACTGCTGCAAGTGCGTTCATGAGTTTTTTGTACACTTTCATACTCTTTCCCCTTTTGTATATTTTTCCGGTTTCAGATCCTTACCGCGTGGTTTAAAATGTTTTGGATAAAAAAAATCCGTCCCCTTTCAGGGACGGATTTAAAATTCCGCAACCACCCTGTTTCTCCATTGAAACAAGCACGATTCTGCAACGTACCGGCATACGCGACTCCTGTAACGGGAAGCACCCGTGAAAACCTACTTACTTGTCTGAAACTTTCGGCTTTCCTTCTCAGGGATGATATTCAAGGCAGTTCCGACGCTGTATCACACCAGTCACAGCTCTCTGAAGACGGTTCCTCTGTCTTTACTGATTCCCTTCATGGAATTTACTTCTGTTATGTGTTAACTCTTTAATGAGTTAAACCAATTCTAACTCTGTTTGTTTTGATAGTCAAGTTTTTTTTTCAAAAACTCCTTCAGGCGTTCTTTCCTTCTCCGGCGAAGTACTCCTTCACAAGCTTTACAACCACACCGGAAAGCAGGAATACTGCGATCAGGTTAGGGATCGCCATCAGACCGTTGAAGGTCTCTGCAATACTCCAGAGAAGTCCAAGGTCAACAGTTGCGCCGATGATCGCTACCAGAGAATACAGTACCATAAAAGGTCTGATAGCTTTTTCCTTAAAAAGGAACTCCGCACATCTGGCTCCGTAAAGTCCCCATCCAATGATAGTGGAAAATGCGAAGCAGCACATGGCAACTGCTGTAAAGATGGAAACCCAGTTTCCGTATGTACTGGTAAAACCGCTGATGGTAAGCTCCGCTCCTGCTGCTGCGCCATAACCAACCGGCACCCCGCTGCAGAGGATGACAAGCGCTGTCAGCGTACAGATCACGATCGTGTCCGTGAATACCTCAAAGATCCCGAAAAATCCCTGTTTTACAGGTTTTCTGGTGTCTGCACAGGCATGTGCGATGGAACCGGTACCAAGACCTGCCTCGTTGGAAAAAATACCTCTGGAAACACCTTTTTTCATACTCATGAAAAAGCTTCCTACTACGCCGCCTGTCACAGATGCCGGATTAAATGCCCCTCTGATGATAGCGCTGAAAACACCTGGAACATTTTTCCAATTGATGATAACTACACCGACGGCAAGAATAATATAAAACAATGCCATAAACGGTACCAGCTTTTCTGTAACCTGGCCGATCCTTTTGATTCCGCCAAGCAGGATCATTGCCACAAGAATCGCAAGGATGATCCCCATAACAAGGTTTACCGTAGAAGTATTGTCTGCAGCGATCACATTGTAATTGATCAGTGCAGAATCAATAGCTGTTGTAATGGTATTAACCTGGGTTGCATTTCCGGTTCCGAAAACAGTAAGCACACCAAAAGCGGAAAACAGATATGCCAGCCAGTGCCAGTGTTTTTTTAGACCATTCTTAATGTAATACATTGGTCCTCCAACCAGATCTCCATTGGCATTGGTTTCGCGGAAATGTACCGCAAGTGTTACTTCTGAAAACTTTGTACACATTCCAAGAAGTGCGGAAATCCACATCCAGAATACGGCTCCCGGTCCTCCGATGGCAATAGCACCTGCCACACCTGCAATATTTCCCGTTCCCACGGTAGCAGCTAACGCCGTACAAACAGCCTGAAACGGTGTCAGACTTCCATCGGAAGCTTCTCTTTTCCGAAGCATACGTCCGATAGTGACCCTGATGGCATAGGGAAATTTCCGAATCTGGAGAAAATTCGTGCGGATACTTAAATAAAGACCTACACCAATAATACAGATCATCGCAGGAACGCCCCAGATAAAATTGTTTACAGCAGCATTCACTGATTCAATAACAGATAACATTCTATAATCCTTCCCTTATTTAATTTTGTCTTTTTGGATTGTACGTTTGTCTGTACAAAAAGACGATTCGTTAGATTATATCACATTTTTTGTCGAATGTATAAGAGAAAAGCTTTATAATTTTACTATGATAAAGAAAGAAAGTGAATAAAAGCTGCCAATCCTGTTGTTAAATATGTGATATACCTGTAGTAAAAATACTTATCTGTGATCAATATCATTTTCCGTATCGTCCAAGAATGTAAATATATATCCCCAGTATTTCTCCAGGATCTTACCTCTGCTTCCATAGATCTCATGCTTTGTTCCGATCATATGGATATAATCACAGCTTGTTTTTCCCTGGCGATTGATCTTTCCGGCAAAATTTTTCAGGGCACGGACAGACACCAGATCTTCCGTCTGGGCCTGGATGAGCAGCATTGGTGCCGTATATTTTTTCCATCCGTAGAGACGCAGATACCAGCTCATTTCCGCAGAAGCCCAGAGCCAGCCGTAGGATGGAGACCAGGTCTGGAGCTCCTTATGTTCTGCACGGAGATTTTTGTATCGCTCGTATCTTGGTTTTGATGTTACGGAGCTTGTCTCAAAAGAACCGCTGCCATCGTAAGGCTTTCGGCCAGCTACATATTCCTCATCTTTTCCAAAAATGCATTTCTCCAGAGCTATGCCGGTGGCTGCCGGCCACGGAACATTATCTGTAAGAGGACGGATCATCGGAGAAGAAAGGATCACCTTGTGAAACCAGTCCGGCTCCCAGGCTGCAGCAATACCACCGATGGCACCACCCATGGAATGTGCATACAAGTTAAGTGACAGATCCGGATGTGCTTTCTTTATGTAGCGGCATGCTTTCAGAAAATCGCGGATATATCTTCTCCATGTATCGATGTGGACCAGAGACGGGTCTGCGGTAAGACGATAGCTGCGGCCATGGCCGCAATGCTCCGGAATATATACATGATAGCCTTCCTTAAGAAAATAATAGGCCACTTCATCATATTTTACTGCTGATTCTGTGAATCCGTGGCTGATGACTACCACACCTTTAGGCATATCAATATCAGACAGATACTGCAGCATATGGATCTTACCTGTGATCCGTTTGCTTTCGTTACGAAACGGATAATCCGCACCCGGTACATAAAGTTCCCTTCTGTGAGACAGAAGATATGGCATTACGATATTTTTCATGGTTTCTTCGTATTCATTTTCATGTATGATCTGCATATTGGTTAAAAACCTCCCTTGCTTTTACTGTATTGCTTTTTTGCTTCTCCCAAACTCTGCTTTTGAAAACCCTTCCATGTTGTCACAGCTGTTTTCTTACAGGATAACAGAATTCACTCCTCCAGGCAATCCTTTTTAGACCATTTTGCTCTTTAATTTCCATTAAAAAATGCCCGAACATTTTGATATGTACCGGGCATTTCTTCTATTATTTAATAAAATCTCACAATATCTTCCACATCTTTACGTTTCGGTCTTGCAGGCTCTTCGGCTGCTTTTCCGATGGCGATCACTGCCATTACCGTTTCTGTTTCCGGAATGGAAAGGATCTCACGGAGCTTGTCTCCGGCACGAAGTCCCATAATCAGGGTTCCATATCCAAGCTCCTTTGCCTTCAGGATCAGATTCTCGTTCTGAAGTCCCAGATCATAGCAGCCCCAGCCGTTTCCGAGTTCATTATCTGGTGTTCCGTCTTTCTGAAATCCGGCATGGTTATGTACAAAGGTTGTAACGATCAGGGAGGCATTCTCTGCTTTTGCCTGGTTCATTTCCGGAAGACATTCTCTGCTGACCTTCTCCACCATCTCTTCGGACATTACACAGTAATATCTTCCGGTCTGGGAGTTTTTCCAGCTGGGTGCTTCCTGAGCGGCCCGGATCACTGCAAGAAGATCTTCTTTTGTGATCCTGCTCTCCGGGCTGTATTTACGGATGGTCCTTCTCTCTTCGATCAGTTTCTGAAATTCCATATTTTTCCTCCTTATCTGTCCGGTGCAGGATATGCTTCCGGATCCTGCAGTTATTCCGGCATGGATTTTTATGTTCACATTTTTTATGAAGCTATTTTAACACAATGCCGTATTGAAATCAATTTTCAGAACTCCGGCATCGTTACTGTTCATTCTGCGACCGTTACTGTTCACTCCGTTCTCAGCAACACGCTTCAAAAAATATTGCCTGGGAACAATAACTGCAATACCACTTATGAAGATTTTTTTTGATTTACCACATAAATTCCCACACAGACAAGAAACAGTGCGATGAGACTTCCCATATTAAATGCCTGACGTACCTCTCCCAGAACCAGTGCAGACAGGATCACACTGAACAAAGGATTTACAAAACCAAAGATCGCTACCCTGGATACATCATTCCAGGCAAGCAGCACTGACCACAGTGTATAGGCCACTGCAGACACCATTGCCAGATAAAAGATGATCCCGATACCGGCGGCATTTACCACTCCGAAATGTCCTCCCATCCCTTTTCCGATCAGGAACAGAATGATCCCGCCCATGGTAAACTGCGTTCCGCTGAGTACCACCGGAGATACCTTTCTGGAAAAAATATTGATCAGCACCGTGGACATTCCGTAAGAAAACTGCGCGATCAGAATAAATCCTTCTCCTGTAAGCCTAAAACCTGCATCCAGAGAATTTCCCATGAGATTGATCACGACCACGCCGGCAAAACCGAGGATACAGCCGAGCATCTTTCGCCCGGTCATTTTTTCCTTGTGAAAAACAAGGCAGGACAGCAGGATCGCAATAAAATTCCCAAGACCTGTGATAATAGCGCCTTTTACACCGGAGGTATGTGCCACACCTATATAAAAGAAGAAATACTGACATACCGTCTGAGCCATACATACCGGCGCCGCATATTTCAGAACAGTTCGATCCGGAAGCAGAACCTTGCGCTCACGCAAAGATGCAAAGATCAGTACAAGGATTCCTGCCAGTGCAAAACGCACACCTGCAAAAACGATCTGACTTGCCGTATCTGCAGAATCCATCTGCATCAGACGGTATCCTGTCTTGATCAGCGGGATCGCACTCCCCCAGAGAAGACAGCAGACGCAGGCAAGCGCTGCCACCACCCAGGTTTTTTTTAATATTGTTTTTGTTTGTTCCATTTGTTTATTCTCTCTTTCTCAAAACTTCTTCCATCTGACTGATCACAGCTTTTATTTCATTTATTGCACTGATACTTACGTCCCGGAAATCAAGCTTTTTCACCTTTCCGTATAATTCCGCCTCATAAGCGCTGGCTTTCTCTTCATCTTTATCCTTGTATCGGGCTTTTCCGATCAGCCAGGCACTGGAATCCGCACAGTCCGGATATTCCGTATTTCCCCGGATCAGAAAATCCTCTGAAGCTTCCGTCAATGCTGTTTTCAGTTTTTCTGCTTTATCCAGAAATTCTTCCGTTGTCTGCGGATAATGTTCTTTTATATAGAGGAGATTTTTATGAATACAGGTGGCACTTTTTTCCATTAGTTTCCGTTCTTCCGGATCTTTGAAATTATCATATTCCCCAGGCCGGACTTCCCATCCGCGGATGGATTTGCTTAATTCCATCAGCCAGTATACATGACGGGAAATATCGTCCGGAAACATAAAATACGTAGAAAATTCATGATCGATCATAGGTGCAAGACTTATGATCCCGCCATCTTTATCACAGAGAAATGCTACATTTTCATAATGATAATTCTGGTCTCCCTTCAGGACAGAGATCAGTACCTGCATGGCAAGCTGTTCCGCCATTTCCCGATGCTCCTGCAAAAAATCAGCTTCAAAAATGTCTCTATAATCATAAAACATCTGGCAATAGTTTACATAATTATCTATATCTACCTTTTCATCCGGATATTTCCTGAAAAACTCCAGAAGATTCAAAAGGGATTCCCCTTCTTTATAGGCCATGGGTACTGCCGTTCCGTAGTCAAGATATTTTTCATTTACTGCCTCATACCCTTCACAGATGGCCAGTTCATACCTGGGCGCAGGCATAAAATATTCATTAATGATCGTTGACCAGAACACCTCTGCATAAGCATACAGTGGCGTGGAAAATGGTTTGGATTTCGTCAGTGGCTTAAAAATTATATTTCCAGGAAATATGGGGAAATGTTTTTCCCCGCTTACCACGCCTACAGCTTCAGACTTAAGATTTCCGATTCGATTTTTGTATTGATAGTGTCTGACTTTATAATACATAGCAGTCATATCGTATTGCCTTCCCCTTCAATGTATAAGACGGCTCCCGGCCGGCAAGACATTCACTTTTCAGCGGACGCTTGACGATGATCTTATCCGGATTTGCTCTGATAGCTGCATCAAAAAGATCCTTTTCCCCGGAACACGGTGGTTCCAGCTTCTGGATCAATTGAAGTTTCTTGTTGATCAGGCTGGATTTCTGTCTTGCCGGAAACATGGGATCCAGATAGATCACGTCTACAGGATCAAGAAGCTTTGACATACCTTCTACACTGTTTCCCTCAATCACCTTCATACGACCGGCAATATCTTTCAGATCCATATTTTTCTTGGCACGGCGAATGGCATCTTTAAGAAGGGCTGCGATCACCGGATTCTGCTCATACAGCGTCACCTCATAGCCCTGGGCTGCCAGAAGAAAGGCATCCTCACCCATTCCTGCCGTAGCATCGATGGCCTTCCTTCCCTCCTTATCTGACTTCACCGCCTTCACCAGCATCTCATGCTGAAGTCTGCCTCTGGTAACTCTGTGAAGCATCGTCTCCACAAAATCCCCCTGATAGGTCAGCCCGAAACCGAACAGCGAAACGCCCCTGGAATCAAACCGCACCGTCAGAAAATCTCCCGGCTTATCCTGAAGCTGCGCTCCGGTCCTCCTGCAAAAGGCTTCCGCCATATCTCTCTGTCCGCCCTTTCCAAGACAGACTGCGATTTTATCATTCATTTCCCGATTCTCTCTTTCATGACTCTTTTTCATAAGCTCTTTCATTCTACAATTTTACAAAAAAAATTGCAATTCATCTCAAAAAAAGATGTCCGCAGACGTACCAAAATACGCTACGGACATCCAATGTCTGATCCATAGTCAGGCGGTTACTTAATGCTTGCTGTCCTAAAACAGAAGCTGAAGTCCCATTGCAATGATCCACATATATGCACAGGTCTTTGGGATCATCAGGCTTCTTATTGTCCGCACTCTGGATCCTTTCGATCAGACCTCTGCTCTCCAGATTTTTCAGAGAAGAGGACACGTGGGATTTCGTCGACTTACGGACTTTAACGATCTCAGCCGTATATTTATTTTGAATTTCTCTTTCCTTTTCTGACTTTGATCCTGCGGATCATCCTTCGGATCAGAAATACCACAAGCACAATGATCACGATAAAGATCAGACAAATACCTGCGATCATTGCCGAAAACTTATTCGGCTGCTTCACCAGATCAATGATATTTCTGCTGTCCTCCACAACCTTACGTCCATGTGTCGTCTCATAATATTCCGGCACATTGGCAATTCCGTCGCCGTCTGTATCCGCAAAGGACTGCATATATCTTGCAATCGCATCCCAGGCCTTTAATTCCCTGTCATCCTCCATGATCGCCTGATCTTCCAGATTTTCAATGGGATTCCCATCCCTGTCCTTCGGTTCAAGAGACAACAGTCCATAGGACATTTTCATCACAGAACCAAGCATCTGGCCGGTATACAGATCTGTCACAACATGATACAGCTTGTCATCCTGGATCTCGATCCGCTCTCCGTCTGCCCTGGTGAGATAACAATCTGTCACCTTATTCAGGATCATCCGATGTGGATTGTATGCAAAATTCAATCCACTGCAATATAACCTTGCCGTTGTCATAAAATCCGATACAGAAGCGTCCACCTCCGCTACCAGCTTCAGCTCTTTTCCGGTCAGGTATGCACTGATCAGCGGATATCCGGCAACACCGTCCTTTCCGATCCCCAGTGAAAAGGAATTAAAAACATCCTCTACTGTGATATCGCCCTTTGTGTATGTGTCCCGCACGGTTCCGCTTGGAACAACGGCTACATCAACCGGATCACCATCATAATACTCGGAATTTTCCACTGCATATATGTATGCATCGGACATGATATCACCAAGATTCAACTCTTCGTGCTTCGTGCCCATTTCTTCCAGACTGTTGAATTCAACATCATTTTCAGCAAGAACCTCTTCCCTTGTATAGCCGAAATCGGCAAGATAATTCTTATCCACCGTATCCATCAGGGCATCGATCTGTTCCTGTGTCGCCTGGTCCGGTTTTACATCCTCAGAAACAGGGATCAGCTCATAGGATGTCAGCTCCCACCGTCCGTCCTGTTTCTGTGTCATGGAAAGTGATCCCAGATTTCTTCCGTATTCGCCGCAGGATACGATATATGTGTTCCCATGCTGAATTGCCTCTTTCAGCTCTGTGTGCGTATGTCCGCTGATGATCAAGTCAATATCCGGCACCTCTTTTGCAAGGATCTCATCCTCCGATTTGTTCTCATCCTCCCAGGTTCCTCCATGGGACACACAAGCGATCATATCCACTTTTTCATTTTTTCGGATCTCTTCTACCGTCTGTTTTACGGCCTCAACCGGATCCTTGAACTTTAATTCACAGGTCGGTGCACATTCCAGGGCATCCTTACCGAACACACCGACTACCGCAGCCTTTACATCTCCTTTTTGAACTACTACATAATCCTTCACACCGTAGGCTTCAAATGCCGACCGGATCTGCTTCTGACCATCGCTTAATCCATCCTGCTCCATGCTGTCCCAGTCCACGTTGCACACTACCAATGCCGGCACTGTCTCACCAGAAGTCTTCGCAGCCTCCAGCATATTTGCCAGTCCCTTTGAACGATAATCATATTCATGATTTCCCAGAGTCGTCACATCATACCCCAGATATCCCAGCATCCGAAGCTCTGCCGCCTCCGTTTCGTATACGGTCTGGATCAGGGTTCCCATGGAAAAATCGCCGCCATCCAGCACCAAGGTGTCCGGATCTTCCTGCTTCTTTTCATCGATCAGGGTTTTGATCCTTGCAAATCCGCCAACCTCTTTTTGCTCTCCATCTACGATGGTTGAAAAGCTGTTCAAATGCGAATGTGTATCATGGCTGAACAAAACATCGATCTGTTTTGCCTCGGCTGCTTCCACCGGGACATTCCATGCAAGAGGAAGCAGCAATGCAGCAATAAGCATGATCGCCAGCAGCTTTGCTGAAATTTTCTTTCGTGTTTTCATAACACTCTCCTTTTGTATATAGTTTTCTTATGCCTTTTTACAAAACCATCAATAATGTTCCCACACCGATCAAAATACATCCCATCATCGATTTTGCTGTGAATTTCTCATGCAAAAAAATAAATGCCAGTACCAGTGTGATCACAACACTCAGCTTGTCTATCGGCACAACCTTGGATGCATCGCCTATCTGCAGAGCACGATAATAGCATAACCACGAAGCACCCGTTGCCAGACCTGAAAGGATCAGAAACAGCCAGCTTTTTTTGCTGATCGCTGCGATCCCGCCCTGGGTATTTGTGAGGAAAACCATTCCCCACGCCATAACCAGCACCACCATCGTTCGAATCGCTGTTGCAAGATTCGAATTAACACCGACAATACCTATCTTGGCCAGTATGGAGGTCAGCGCCGCAAATACAGCAGACAGCAAGGCAAACACAAACCACATAGTAACTCCCCCCTTAAATATAAGATTTTCTTAACTATCCCAATACAAGTCCATCATATCATTTCCCCTCTGATATGTCACTATTTACAATTTCCTCCGCCGTATATTCCTCTATTTCTGTCTTTGTCACCTGTTTGATATGCTTTTTTTTCAGGCGCAGATATACGAATTCCCGAAAGATAGTATAGAACACGGAAAGCAGCGGAATGAAAACGAGCATACCTACAATTCCCATAAGGTTTCCGCCGATCGTAACTGCTGCAAGAACCC
>OJNT01000685.1_pt1 | contig 26463 bp, 19 predicted proteins | sample 1597981 | NCBI WGS metagenome assembly OJNT01 (sample SAMN01915211, study PRJEB22387) | human gut metagenome | isolation source: stool | host: Homo sapiens | place: USA
GGGCGCGGGGCCGCTGATGGGCCCTGTGTACGCCGCCGCCGTCATCCTGCCGGAGGGCTGTGAGATCGAGGGGCTGAATGACTCCAAGAAGATGACGGAGAAAAAGCGCGAGGCGCTGTTTCCCGTCATCTGTGAAAAAGCCGTCGCCTACGCCATCGCGTCCGTCGACGAGAAGGAGATCGACGCAACGGATATTTTGAGCGCACGCATGAAGGCGATGCAGCTCGCCATCGATGCGCTGCAAATCCCAGCGGACTATGCGCTCATCGACGGCAACCGCGACCACGGCGCGTCGGCAAAGATCACCACGCCGCACGAGACCATCGTCGGCGGGGACGGCGCGAGCTTATCCATCGCCGCGGCGAGCGTGCTGGCGAAGGTCAGCCGTGACCATTATGTGGTCGAAGTGCTCGACCCGATGTATCCCGAGTATCAGTTCGCCAGGCACAAGGGCTACGGCACAAAGCTCCACTACCAGATGCTCGATCAGTACGGCCCGAGCCCCGTGCACCGCATGGCGTTCCTCAAAAAGTGGGAGGCGCGGCGATGAGCACGAAGCAGGACGGCGACTGGGGCGAGGCGCTGGTCGAAAAGTATCTGAGCGAGCGCGGCTGCCGCATCGTGGAACGAGAGTGGCGCTGCCGCTTCGGCGAGATCGACCTCATCGCCGAGAAGGACGGCGTGCTGCTGTTCGTCGAGGTGAAGCTGCGCACAAATTTGCAGTACGGTGCGCCGCGCGAGTACGTCACGGTGAAAAAGCAGGAAAAGCTGCGTGCCGCGGCGCTTTTGTACTTGAGCGAGCGCGAGCTGGATGTGCCCGCACGCTTCGACGTGGCGGAGGTCTACACCGATGTGCGCCATAGCGCGGGCAAAACGCGCATCGCCTACATCGAAAACGCATTTTGATCTGACTTTGGAAGGGAGGCACGCGATGGCATTATACGCGATCGGCGACCTGCACTTATCGCTCGGCACGAACAAGCCCATGGACGTGTTCGGCCCCAAGTGGTCAAACTATGTCGAGCGCATTCGGGAAAATTTCTCGAAGCTCAACGATGACGACGTCATCGTCATCGCGGGGGATATCTCGTGGGGGATGTCGCTCGAGCAGTCGCTGCCGGATTTTCAGTTTATTGACGCGCTGCCGGGGAGGAAGATCCTCTTAAAGGGCAACCACGACTACTGGTGGGGCACGGCGTCGAAGATGAAAAAGTTTTTTGCCGAGCACGACATCACAACGCTCGATATCCTCTACAACAACGCCTTTTTCTACGGAGGCCACGCCATCTGCGGCACGCGCGGCTGGTTTTATGAAGAGGACGCCGCGGGCACGCACACGGGCAAGATGCTCGCGCGCGAGGCGCTGCGGCTTGAAGCGTCGCTCAAGGCGGCGGAGGGGAAGCCCATCTACTGCTTTCTGCACTATCCGCCCATCTATCAGGGCTACAAGTGTCCCGAGATGCTCGAGCTTCTCGACAAATACGAGGTCGAGCGCTGCTATTACGGGCATCTGCACGGCTACACGCACCGCCGCGCGTTCGAGGGGATGCGCGAGAAAACCGAATATGCGCTGATCGCGGCGGATTATGTCGCCTTCCAGCCTGTAAAAATTTGCAATTAAGACATAAATTGATGCAAAAAAGGGTGGAAATTTTGAGGAAGCTATGGTATAATTCCACTTTGCAAAAGCATCATTATCTGATGTTAAACGGAGGAAAAAGAAATCATGACTGTCAAAAATGTTGAAAAGCTGGAAAAGAGCAGAGTCGCGGTGACCGTCGAGGTCGGCGCGGAGGAATTTGAAGCCGCCGTTGCCAAGGCCTACGCCAAGGCCCGCGGCAAGCTCAGCATTCCCGGCTTCCGCCCCGGCAAGGCCCCCCGCAAGATGATCGAAAAGCTCTACGGCGCGGGCGTTTTCTACAGCGATGCCGTTGACATCGCCCTGCCCGAGGCATATACGCAGGCCATCGGCCAGAGCGGCCTCGATGTTGTCGGCTATCCCGAGATTGAGATCGTGGACGACAAGATCGACGAGAACGGCTTCACCTTCAAGGCGACCGTTGCCGTGTATCCCGAGGTCAAGCTCGGCGAGTACAAGGGCCTGACGGCTGAGAAGGAAGAGATCAAGGTCAGCGCCGACGATGTCAAGGAGCGCCTCAATGAGATGGCCGAGCGCAACGCCCGCCTCGTCTCCGTCGACCGCAAGGCCAAGAAGGGCGACATCGCCGTCATCGACTTCGAGGGCTTCGACAACGGCGAAGCGTTCGAGGGCGGTAAGGGCGAGAATTACGAGCTCGAGCTCGGTTCCGGCAGCTTCGTCCCCGGCTTTGAGGATCAGGTCATCGGCATGAAGGCCGGCGAAGAGAAGGATCTCGACATCACCTTCCCCGAGGATTATCACAAGGACCTCGCCGGCAAGAAGGTCGTCTTCCACGTCAAGGCCAAGGAGATCAAGTGCAAGGAGCTTCCCAAGCTTGATGACGACTTCGCCAAGGACGTGTCCGAGTACGACACGCTCAAGGAGCTCAAGGACAGCATCAAGCGCGAGATCACCGAGCAGCGCGAGCAGTCCGCCAAGTATGCCGTCGAGAACGAGCTGATGGAGAAGGTCGCCGCGAACATCGAGTGCGACATCCCCGATGCGCTCATCGATGAGCAGTGCGCCCGCTTCCTTGAGGAGTTCAAGCAGCGCTTACAGTCTCAGGGCATCCCCTATGACCAGTACTGCAAGATGACCAACATGGATGAAGCCAAGTTCCTGGAGGAGGGCAAGGAGCCCGCGACCCGTCAGGTGCGCATGGACCTCGCCGTGAACGCCATCATCAAGGAAGAGAAGCTCGAGGCCACCGACGAGGAGGTCGAAAAGCAGTACAACGACCTTGCTGAGAAGTACAGCATGGACGTCAACGAGCTCAAGAAGTATCTTGACGCCATGTCCGTCCGCACGCAGATCATCCGCGACAAGGCCATCAGCGTCGTCGTGGACAGCGCGAAGATCGAAAAGAAGAAGGCTCCCAAGAAGGAAGCCGAGGGCGAAGCCGCTGAAGGCGAGGAAAAGCCCGCCAAGAAGACCGCTGCCAAAAAGTCCGCCAAGAAGGAAGAAGAAAAGGCTGAATAATCGGCAAAGCGGCCATAATAGATAGAAACGACGATCAACCACAAATGCCTGCCATTTGTGGTTGATTGTGTACATACCAATTTTTTGAACAGGGTATGAACAAGGAGGTTACCAAGATGAGTTTAGTCCCTTACGTTATTGAACAGACCAACCGCGGCGAGCGCTCTTACGATATTTTCTCCCGCCTTCTGGAAGACCGCATCATTTTCCTCGGCGAAGAGGTCAACGATGCGACCGCGAGCCTGATCGTTTCGCAGCTTTTATTCCTCGAGGCCAAGGACCCCGACAAGGACATCCAGCTCTATATCAACTCCCCCGGCGGCAGTGTGACGGCCGGCATGGCGATCTACGACACGATGCAGTATATCAAGTGCGACGTGTCCACCATCTGCGTCGGCCTCGCCGCCAGCATGGGCGCGTTCCTGCTCTCGTCCGGCGCCAAGGGCAAGCGCATTGCGCTGCCGAACGCAGATATTATGATCCACCAGCCCTCTGCCGGTACGCAGGGCAAGGTCACGGATATGGAGAGCGACGTGGAGCATTTCCTGCGCATCAAGCAGCGCTTGAATAAGATCCTGGCCGAGAACACCGGCAAGACGCCCGAGCAGGTCAAGCTCGACTCCGAGCGCGACCACTGGATGACGGCGGATGAGGCGCAGGCCTACGGCCTTGTGGACAAGGTCATTTACAAGAGATAAGGACAGTTTGACTTATGAGTGAAGATAGGAAAAAAGAGCTTCGCTGCTCGTTCTGCGGCAAGAGCGAGCACGAAGTGCACCGCATGATCCAGGGGCCTGGCGTGCGCATCTGCGATGAGTGCGTCCGCCTGTGCATGGACGTGCTGGAGGACGGCTATGAGCCGCACGACGAGCTGGAAGCGCCCGACTCCATCCCCACGCCGCGCGAAATTCGCGAGGTGCTCGACCAGTATATCATCGGGCAGGAGGCGGCCAAGGTCGCGCTGTCCGTGTCCGTCTACAACCACTATAAACGCATCTTCTTCGGCGGCGACGACGAGGTGGAGCTGCAAAAGAGCAATATCCTGCTCCTCGGCCCCACCGGCAGCGGCAAGACGCTCTTTGCCCAGACGCTCGCCCGCATTCTGAAGGTGCCGTTCGCCATCGCGGACGCGACGACCCTCACCGAGGCGGGCTACGTCGGCGACGATGTGGAAAACATTCTGCTCCGCTTGCTTCAGGCGGCGGATTACGACGTGGAGCTCGCCGAGCGCGGGATCATCTATGTCGACGAGATCGACAAGATTGCCCGCAAGAGCGAGAACACCTCCATCACGCGCGACGTCTCCGGCGAGGGCGTGCAGCAGGCATTGCTGAAAATCGTCGAGGGCACGGTTGCCAACGTCCCGCCGCAGGGCGGCCGCAAGCACCCGCATCAGGAGTTCATCCAGATCGACACGCACAACATCCTCTTCATCTGCGGCGGTGCGTTCGAGGGCATCGAGAAGATCATCGAGAGCCGTCTCGACCGCAAGTCGATGGGCTTCGGCGCGGAACTCAAGAGCAAAAACGACGTGGATGAAAGCAAGATTTTACGCGAGGTGCAGCCGCACGATATCTTGAAGTTCGGCATCATCCCCGAGCTGGTCGGCAGACTGCCGGTCATCACGGCGCTCGACGCGCTGACGCGCGACGACCTTGTCAAGATCCTGACCCAGCCGAAAAACGCGCTCGTCAAGCAGTATCAAAAGCTGTTTTCTTACGACGACGCTGAGCTCACGTTCGAGCCCAAGGCACTCGAAGCGATTGCCGACAAGGCCATTGAGCGCAAGATCGGCGCGCGCGGCCTGCGCGCGGTAATGGAGGGTCTGCTGATGAACGTGATGTACGACATCCCGTCCGACCGCACGATCGACCGCGTGACCATCACGCCGGGCTGCGTGGAGGGGACGGAACAGCCGAAAATTTCCCACCGCACAGAGAAAGAAGGGGAGGCGCCGCAGCCGTCGCTGCCGGCAGACTCCGCTTCATAAGGAGAAACCCCATGGAACCTGTAACAAAAAATCTTCCGGTCATCGCCATGCGCGGGCTCAATGTGTTCCCTCGCATGAACACGAGCTTTGACCTCGAGCGTCCGATCTCCGTGCACGCGCTTGAGCGCGCCATGGAAAACGGGGAGGAGATTTTTCTCGTCACCCAGCGTGAGATCGGCGTGGAGCAGCCGGAGGAAAAAGACCTGTACGAGATCGGCACGGTCGCGCGCGTGACGCAGATTTTGCGCGTGTCTGACCGCGTGCTGCGCGTGATGATGGAGGGCGCGTGCCGCGCCCGCCTCAAGCGGCTGTGGCAGCGCGAGCCGTTTTTGCAGGCGCAGGTCGAGCTCATCGACGAGCCGGCCACCTCGCGCCATAGCAAGCGGACGGAGGCGATGCTGCGCCAGACCTACGCCAGCGTGACGGAATACGCCGAGCTCGCGCAGAAATTGCCGGACGATGTCTACGCCGCCATTTTATCGACGAACGATCCCGGCTATCTCGCTGACTTTATCGCCCAGCAGCTCAACCTGCGCTATCAGGACAAACAGGATATCCTCGACGAGCTGCGCCCGCTGCCGAGATTGCAGCGCATGAACGAGATTCTGCGCCGCGAGATCGAAGTGACCGCCATGGAGCAGGACATTGAAAGCAAGGTCCGCTCCCGCGTCGGAAAAATTCAGAAGGATTTTGTCCTGCGCGAGCAGATCAAGGTCTTACAGAACGAGATCGGTGAGGGCGGGGAGGACGAAGAACTCGACGAGTACCGCGAGAAGATCAGCAAGGCGCACCTGAGCGAAGAAGTGGAGCGCAAGCTGCTGAAAGATGTGGACAAGCTCGCCAAGCAGCCGTTCGGCAGCGCCGAGGCGAGTGTGCTGCGCAACTATCTCGACACCTGCATGGAAATGCCCTGGGGCGAGGAGACGAAGGAGCGCGCCAGCGTAGACGCCGCGCGCAAGATTCTTGACCGCGACCACTACGGCTTGCAGAAGGTCAAGGAGCGCATTTTAGAGTTTATCGCCGTGCGCCAGCTCAACCCCGAGGCGAAGGGGCAGATTTTATGTCTCGTCGGCCCTCCGGGTGTCGGCAAGACGTCGATCGCGCTGTCGGTCGCCAAGGCGATGAACCGCAAGGTCGCGCGGCTGTCGCTCGGCGGCGTGCGTGACGAGGCGGATATCCGCGGCCATCGCAAGACCTACATCGGCGCGATGCCCGGCCGCATCATCGAGGCTATCTCCCGCAGCGGCTCGATGAATCCGCTGCTCGTGCTCGACGAGGTCGACAAGATGGGAAGCGACGGGCGCGGCGACCCCGCGAGCGCACTTCTCGAAGTGCTCGACAGCGAGCAGAACTACGCCTTCCGCGACCACTATCTTGAAATTCCCGTCGATCTGAGCCGCGTGATGTTCATCATGACGGCCAACACGCTCGACACCATTCCGCGCCCGCTGCTCGACCGCATGGAGATCATTGAAATCCCCAGCTACACGGACGAGGAGAAGGTGCAGATCGCGCAGCGGCACCTGCTGCCCAAGGAGCGTCAGGCCCACGGGCTGACGGCCTCGAGCCTGCGCGTGGACGAGAGCGCCATCCGCGCGGTCATCGCGCTCTACACGCGCGAGAGCGGCGTGCGCTCGCTTGAGCGTCAGCTCGGCAAGATCTGCCGCAAGGCGGCAATGCAGCTTGCTACAAGCGATGTAAAGCGAGTCACCGTGACAGAGAAGAACATCAAGGACTTCCTCGGTGCGCCGCGTGCTGCACAGGAGAAGATTCCCGAAAAGGACCTTGCCGGCGTGGTGAACGGCCTTGCGTGGACCGAGGTGGGCGGTGAAATTCTGCCCGTCGAGGTCGGCGTGATGGACGGCAGCGGCAAGGTCGAGCTCACGGGCAACCTGGGCGACGTGATGCAGGAGAGCTGCCGCGCGGCACTCTCGTGCCTGCGCCAGCGGGCGCAGGAGCTCGGCATCGCGCCGGACTTCTACAAGACGAAGGACATCCATATCCACTTCCCTGAGGGGGCCATCCCCAAGGACGGACCCAGCGCCGGTATCGCCATCGCGACAGCGGTGCTCTCCGCGCTGACGGGGCAGGCGGTACACCGCGATGTCGCCATGACGGGCGAGATCACGCTGCGCGGCCGTGTGCTCGCCATCGGGGGCTTGCGCGAAAAGACAATGGGCGCGCTGCGCGCGGGCGTACATACGGTCATTCTCCCGAAGGAGAATGAAAAGGACCTCGACGAGATCGACCCGCTGGTGCGCGAAAAGCTGCGCTTTGTACCGGTCGAGACGGTGGACGCCGTCTTTGCCGAAGCGTTGGTGCTGCCCGAAAAATGCACCGCTGCCGCGCACGAGAGCTATCTTCCTCCCGTGCAGGAGAGCGCGCACAGCGCGCTGCATGCGGGCGAAATGAGCTGAAAGGAAACGAAAACCATGGCGATCAACTTCAACAAGGTCGAATTCATCCTCTCGGCGGCGTCGGAAAAGCAGTTCGTGCGCGACGGGATGCCGCAGCTCGCGTTTGCGGGGCGGTCGAACGTCGGCAAATCGTCCGTCATCAACCGGCTCGTCAACCGCAAGAACTTTGCCCGCGTGGGTGCGTCCCCGGGCAAGACCTCGCAGATCAACTACTTTAAGATCGACGGCAAGCTCTACCTCGTCGACCTGCCGGGCTACGGCTACGCCAAGGTCTCCAAGACCGAGCGCGACCGCTGGGGCAAGCTGATGGAAAACTATTTCCAGTCTGCGGGGCTCATTCACCTCGGCGTGCAGATCGTCGACGCGCGGCACAAGCCGACGGCGGACGACGTGACGATGCACGACTACTTCGTGCAGACGGGCTGTCCCGTCGTGATCGTGGCAAACAAGCTCGACAAGCTCAAAGCGCGCGAGATCGAGCCGAATCTTGCCCAAATTCGCGAGACGCTGAGTTTGCGCGACGATGAGCTCGTCATTCCGTTCTCTGCCGAAAAGGGCACGGGCAAGGAGCAGCTGATTGCGGCGATCCTCGACCATTTGAACGACTGAAAAGGAATAATGCTTCACAGAAAAGCCTCTGTATGGGTTGACCATACAGAGGCTTTTTATCGTATTTCCCGGGGAATCAGCGGCGCAGCGTCAAAAGCGCGGTGCAGTGGGAGAAGGATTCAAACGTCAGCGCAGGGAAGTGAGGGCAGAGTTCGCCGTAGACGAAGTAAATTTCATCTGAGTCCCAATCCTCGCCTGCCGCAGTTCGACACGCTTCGAGCTCTTCGCGCGTGCGGAAGGCGACGTCGCCGATGAAAAGACAGCCGTCCTGCTTCAAAAGCGGCAGAAGCGCGCGAAGAAAGTCAATTTTCTGCGTGTCCGTCAGGTGGTGGAGCGAGTAGGTCGCGACGATGGCGTCGTACTGCTGTGCGCAAAGCTCGGGCACAAGGCCTTTGGAAAAATCACCCTGATAGAGCCGCGCGTCCGGCATTTTTGCCTGCGCCAGTTCGATCATGCGCGCGGAAAAGTCCTGCCCATAGATGCGGCAGCCCTGCTCGTAGAGCCGCGAGGTCAGTATGCCCGTGCCGAAGCCAATGTCCAGCACATCACGCCCGCTCTGCGCGAGCACGCGCTGATAGAGCGCGTTCATCATGGCGCGGTAGCCCGCAAAGGGGTAGCGGTCGTTCTCGTCGGAGAGGCCGACGCTCTTGTCATAGCCGTCGGCCCAGAGGTCGAAGCCGGTATTGTTCAGCATGTCAGTCCTCCTTTTCGTTCAGCGGGGGAAGTCCCAGCTCATAGAACGCCACGGCGCTCGCTGCGGCGACATTGAGCGAGTCGACGCCGTGGTACATCGGGATCCTGACCGTGTAGTCGCAGCTCGCGATGGTCGAGGATGCGAGCCCGTCACCCTCCGTGCCCATGACGATGGCAAGCTTTTCTTCGGCGGCAAGGCGCGGATCGTCAAGCCGTACGGAGTCGTTGCGCAGTGCCATCGCGACGGTGCGGAAGCCGAGATCGCGCAGTAGCTGCGTCCAGTCGCCGCTTTCGGGCAGGTAGGTCCACGGGATGAGGAACACATTTCCCATGCTGACGCGCGAGGCGCGGCGATAGAGCGGATTGCTGCCCGCGGTCGTGAGCAGCACCGCGTCCATGCCGAGCGCGGCGGCGGAGCGGAAGATCGCGCCGATGTTCGTCGGATTCATCACGTTTTCGAGCACGACGACGCGCTGCGCATTGCGGCAGACGTCCTCGACGCTTTGGAGCTTCGGCCGCCGCATGGCGCAGAGCATGCCGCGCGTCAGGTGAAAGCCGGTGAGCTGTGTCAGCACGGATTCATCAGCGGTGTAAACCGGAATATCTTGACAGCAGCGGGCGAGGATCTCGCGGCCCTTGCCCTTGATGTGCTGCCGCTCCATCAAGAACGACATCGGCTCACAGCCCGCATCAAGCGCACGGCCGATGACGAGCGGACTTTCCGCGACGAAGAGCGCGTTGTCGGGGTCCGCGCGATTGAGCAGTTGGTTTTCGGTCAGGCGCGCGTAGACGTCGAGCGCGGGATCGGAAAAATCGTGGATTTCGATGATGTTTGCCATAGGTCTTCCTTTTTAAGATTCTAAGATGTTCAGCAGTGCGGCAACGTCCGGCAGAACGAACGTCGGCTGCGGGTCAGCGGTGGGGAGGTCTTCTTCCTTCGTCTCGCCAGAGAGGACGAGCAGCGTGTCGATGCCCGCGTTCGCGCCGCTGGCGATATCCGTGTAGATGCGGTCGCCCACGAGCAGTGTTTCCTGCGCAGAAACGCTCGCCTCAAGCATTGCGAGCTGCGGCATCAGCGGTTCGGGCTTGCCGATGACGATGGGGCGGCGGGAGGTCGCGCGCCAGAGCATTTCGCACACGCTCCCGCAGTCGGGCACGAAGCCGTAGGCCGTGGGGCAGACCCAGTCGGGATTGGTCGCAAGGTAGGGGATGCCTTGTCCGAGCAGGATGCAGGCGTCCTCCAGCTTTTGAAATGTCAGCTCGGTGTCGAAGCCCATCAGGAGCGCGTTCGCGTCCTCACGCCGTTCTGCGACGGTAAAGCCCGCCGCGCGGAGCTGCGATTTCATCGACTCCGTACCGCAGACGTAATAGCGTCGGTCTTCTCCGCCGTGCTCGCGGAGATAGTGAATCAGCGCGTCGACCGAGGTGAGAAAATCGCCCGCCTCCGTCGCGACGCCGAGGCGCGTGAGCTTCTGCACATAGGCCGCTACGCTGCGCGAGGAGTTGTTTGTCAGAAAGCGGTACTGCCCGCCGCGTGCGCGGATGGCAGAGAGCAGCTCGCGGACGCTGGGAAAAAGCCGGTCGCCCAAGTACAGCGTGCCGTCGAGGTCGAAGAGAAAGAGCTTTTTGCGCTGAAGAAGATTATGGTCAACCATCAGTCACGCCTTCTTTTTGCTGTCGATCGCAATGAAGAAGAATGAGCTCACCGCCAGAAGATAGGGGTAGAAGAGGTTTGGGATGATGTCGAACGCCGAGATGGCGTAGCCCAGCTCGTGCGCCGCGGAGATCGCGACGAGCATCTGTGCGCCGTAGGGGATGATGCCCTGAAAGATGCAGGAGAACGTGTCGAGGATCGACGCGGCCTTGCGCGGGGTGATGCCGTATTCCTCGCTCATCTCCTTGGCGATGGGGTTCGCCATAACGATGGCGACGGTGTTGTTCGCGGTGGCAATGTCCATCGCGCCGACGAGAAGGCCCATGCCGATCTGGCCGCCGCGCTTGCCGCGAAACGCCTTTTTGATCCAGCCGAGCAGCGCTTCAAAGCCGCCGTACTCACGGATCAGCGCACAGATGGCGGAAACTAAGATCGCGACCATCGAGGTTTCAAACATCCCGGCCGCGCCGCTGCCCATGTTTTCGAGCAGCGCCTTGACCGCGAGGATGCCGGTCTGCCCCGTTGCGCCGGTCGCGAGCGCGATGACCGCGCCGGATACGATACCGATGAGCAGCACGACAAAGACGTTGATACCGATGATGCCGCCGATGAGCACGAGCACATAGGGGATGATCTGAATGAGATTGTAGGCAGGGATGGGCGCGGGGTGCACGTCCGCGTTCAGCGTCAGCACGAGAATGAGTGCGAGCGACGCGAGCGCGGCGGGGAAGGCGATGTGGAAATTTTCGCGGAATTTGTCCTTCATCGCGCAGCCCTGCCCGTTGCAGGCGGCGATGGTTGTGTCGGAAATGAAGCTCAGATTGTCACCGAACATTGCCCCGCCCATGACGGACGCGACACACAGCGGCAGGGAATAGCCGCTCGCCGCGGCGATGGGGATGGCGATGGGGACGATGAGCGTGATGGTGCCGACGCTCGTGCCCATCGCGGTGGAGACAAAGCAGCTTACGACGAACAGCACCGCCACGGCGAATTTCGACGGGATGATCGAGAGCATGAAGTACGCAACGCTCTCCGCACTCGAGCGGCCCACAACGCCGACAAACATACCCGCGGCTAAGAAGATGAGCAGCATCGTGATGATGTTCTTATCGCCCACCCCATGGCCCATCAGCGTGAGCTTTTCGTCGAACGACAGCGCGCGGTTCTGGCAGCAGGCCACAAGCAGCGCAATGAGGAAGATGACGACGATGGGGATGGAATAAAATCCCATCGGGATTTTGAGCACGTACTCAAAGATCAGGCCGAGGCCCAGATATAAGACAAGGAACACTAAGATCGGCAGCAGCGCCGCGGGATTGGCTTTTTTTGACATGGGATGACACTCTCTTTCTCCAAACATAAAAAAAGCTCCTGCGCGGAGCTTTTTGTGCGATATGAATTATTATAAGGAGCGTGGAGGACCTTGTCAAGTGAGATTTGCCCAAAATTGAGCGCAAAAGGGCTTGACAGAAGGACTCTAATCTGTTAGTGTACAAATATACTCTAACAGATTAGAGAGGAAACAAGATGGAAACGCCGAAAATTTTTGAGAGCGAATACCGCTTTTGCCAAATCCTGTGGGCACACGAGCCGGTCAAGAGCCGTGAATTGGTCGCGCTCTGCGCCGAGCACCTGGGCTGGAAACCGACGACGACCTACACGGTCATCAAACGGCTCTCTGAGCGCGGGGTGCTGAAAAACGAGAATACCGTCGTTACATCGCTCATCTCACAGGACGAGGCGCAGACCGCCGAGATCGACGAGCTGCTCGACAAGCGCTTCGACGGCTCGCTGCCCGCGTTCGTCGCCGCGTTTACAAAGTCGAGCCACGTGAGCGACAAAGAGCTTGACGAGGTGCAGAAAATGATCGACCTTTACCGAAAGGAGAATCATCATGGATGACGTCTTTTTGAAGCTCGTGAACCTCAGCATCAGCGCAAGCTGGCTCATTCTGGCGGTGCTCGTGCTGCGGGTTGTCCTCAAAAAAGCGCCGAAGTGGGTCATGCCGCTTCTCTGGGGTGTGGTCGCACTGCGGCTTGTCTGCCTGTTTTCGATTGAAAGCGCGCTCTCGCTCATCCCGAGCGCCGAGACCATTCCGAGCGAGATCGTGACCGAAACGCGCGAGCCGGTGCTCTACGAGCAGGCGACGCTCGATATCGTCACGAATCCGACGCTGCCTTCGGCGGCGGAGGTCCCCGTCGGCGTGAGCCGCCAGCAGGCGCAGGTGGACTTCAACATCTATAGCGTCCTCTGGCTCGCCGGCATGGCGGCGCTGCTCGTCCACGCGCTCGTGAGCGCGGGAAAGCTGAAAAGAAAGCTCGCAACGGCCATTTTACTGCGCGACAACATCTACGAGAGCGAATTTGTCGATTCGCCGTTTGTCTTCGGCGTGGTGAAGCCGAACATTTATCTTCCCATGCACATGGACGAGGGGACGGCGGCGTATGTCATCGCGCACGAGTGCGCGCACCTTGCCCGCCGCGACCACTGGTGGAAAGTGCTCGGCTACCTCGTGCTCGCGCTGCACTGGTTCAACCCGCTGGTGTGGGTCGCCTACATCCTCTTCTGCCGCGACATCGAGCTCGCGTGCGATGAAAAAGTCGTCAAGGGGCTGGATGGCGCGGCACGCGCAGACTATTCGCAGGCGCTATTGTCCTGCGCCGCGCCGAAAAGAGCCGTCGCGGCCTGCCCGCTGGCATTCGGCGAGGGGAACATCAAAACGCGCGTGAAAAGCGCGCTGCACTACAAAAAGCCCGCGTTTTGGGTCGCCGCCGCGGCGGTGCTCGCGGTCGTGATCGTGGCCGTGTGCTTTTTGACGAATCCGAGGTCGGAACGCGGCAGCCTTGTCTGGGCGCAGAAGCTGAATGCGGCGGACGTTGCGTCAATCGAGCTCTACGTTCCGGCGGAAGGGGAGGCGCGGCAGTATAAAAAACTCGATACGGAAGAAATGGCACAGGCAGTCGAACTGATCAACAGCAGCCGCGGCACATATATCGAAAAACCGGAGACGGTTTACGCCGGCTTGCCGGTGTGGTTCCTTCTCACGATGGACGACGGCACGGTGCATGCTGTCGGCAGCGTAGTGGGCCATTATCTGATCATCGACGGCGATACTTTTGATGCGGACGTCGAGAATCAGGCGGAATGGGAAAACTATGTGCTAAAGGGCGATTCGGCAAGTCCGATCGACATGGCAGACCGGCTGTCGTATGCACTCTATGGGATGACAACGGGGGTGTATACGCTCGGCGAGGCCGTTTTCGAGGATTCCGTCTGGGAAACCAGCTATGAGGAGACCTTTGCCAACACAAAGTCCACGCCCGAGCTGTGGCTTTCCTCCGCACTTGGCACGGACATGACCGGTATTCTGTACGGTACAGTGACGGCGGCGAGAGGATACAGCTACCGCTTTTCGGAGTGGGAAGAGATCGACCTGACCGTGAGCAACTTCGATTGGCTGTTCCGCAGCGGAAGCGGCGAAGATTGGGACGGTACGAGCGCCGCGAAGCTGCGCCGCGAAAACGCCCATGCCTGGCGCGGCACGAGAACGGGCGAGGACGTCAATGCGACAGTGCCGATGGCGGAGATCAGGCGTCAGGACGAGCTCACGGCGATGGACCAATGGCTCTTATTGCAGCAGAAGGACGGCAGTCTTTACCTCGTGATGGGCTATCGCAGCGGGGGACTTCCCTACAGCGGGGCGCATCCCTACCGCTGGATCGTCCGCCTGAACGGCGGCGCGACCGAGCTGACCCGCGCTGACCTGAACGGCGACGGGATCGAGGAAGTGATCTCCTATACCGGCACTTCCACGCAGGAGCCGTACCGGCTGCGGGTGAGCAATCAGAGCGGCGAAGAGCTCTGGAGCGCGGAGCTGGGACTGGCGCACGCGGGCTGGAGCAGCTATTTCCTCTATCGCGACAGCGTCAAGACGGCGCTGCTGTGCTACGAGCCGACGATCTATCAGGGCGAGGCATCGTATTCCTACGAGCTCTTTATGCTCAGTGAAAACGGGACGACCACGCTGGCGGAGAATTCGGTGAGCTTCAGCGTAAATTCCGATTCCGCCGATTCATGGCCCGCCGAGGCGCGGAAATTCGCGGACGAGGTCAACAGGCTTTTAGACAAGAGCGAGTTGCTGTTCTCCACGCTGAACGCCGAGCTGCATTCCTACGGCGACGGCACGGTCATCCGCTGCGCAGAACCGTCGGAGAGCGACGGAAGCAGGGCGCTGGCGTCCGCCGACCTCGACAACGACGGCAGGGCAGAGCAGATCATCTGCGAGAAAGCGTTCGGCGGCTATGAGCTGTGCGTCGTCGACGACAACGGCGAGGAGCTGATGCGCGACCGCATGTGGGAGGGCGACGTCTACTTCCTCTGCCGCGAAAACGGACGCGACATGCTGCTGCAATACAGCTTGTTCGAGGGCAAAAATCAAGACGCGATCAGCTATTGTGACTACTACTACGGCCTTCACACCTTTGACGGCGGCAAACTGAACATCGTGGAAAACAACAACACGAGCATTTATCTGAACTGGGACGGAACGCAGAAGGGCGATTGGGGCGAATCGCAGCAGGCATTCGCAGCGCGCGTCAATGAGCTGATCGACCAGAGCGAATTTCTCATTGCCCAACAGGACGGCGAGCTCATTTTGACGAGCGAGGTGCAGCGCTGGTACTGCGTATCGCCGAAAACGATCAGAGTGGCAATGGATGACACAACGATCTATATCGACAGAAAAAGCTGGGACTTTGCCGAACAGTACCCGTCGCTCAAAGGGTTTGAGGACATTGGGACCGCAGGCAACTACTTTGTGGCGTTCGGTAGCCTGGGGGAGAAAAACGACCTCTACGTGGTGTTCAATTTCGTGGCCGGCACGCTGCTCAAGACCTTCCCCGGCAACAACCTCATCTGGCAAGGAGATGACCTTTCTACCGCGGTCTACTCCGACCGGTCGGACGTCTACGCGCTCAACGGGACGAAGCTCGCCGCGCTCGATCTTGCGAGCGGCGAGGAGATCAGCGGCCTCGCCTTTGCGCCCGACGGCGTGTCGATCATTGCGACGGTTTCCGGCAAGAGCGGCGAGCGTAAGGTGACGGTCACGCGCGAGGGCAGCGCGTAGCAGACCTCGCTCACCGACTGGACGGAGGGCGACGGCGCGGAGCGCACGTACTTCGCCCCTGTCGGGATCGAGGGGAACGAGACATTTCTGGCGACGGTCGGCGTGAGCTACTGGCTGGAACAGCAGTCGGACGGCACATCCCGCATCGCGGAGATCACAGGCGCGCAGGGACTCACGCTGCCGCGCTATCGCCGCGGCTGGGTCAGCGTGGACGAAAAGGCAGACGTCCTGGGCGCCGTAATCGCGGACGACGGCAAGAGCGCCGACGTGACGGTGCAGTATTATGCGAGCCTTGGCGGGTCGGGGTACCAGCCATACACGGCGGTGGTTCATATTGTCGCACCGTAGGGTGCGAGGGGGGCCACACACCGTGTGGGGATGCGACAAGGGGGGTTGTTCTCTTTCCTCGGAAAGAGAACAACCCCCCTTACACCCCCCAAGAGAAAGGGACGAGGGGCCTTCCCCCTCGACCCCGCACATTGGCAGTCTGTATCTCGAAGAGCTGCGGCGCTTGCCGAATCAGGTGCGGTGTACATGGCTTCGCCATGAATCTTCTGCGAGTCGTCACCGATTGCAGCCGCGCCTTACTATCGTGAGGCGCGAGTGACGTTTGCTCGGCGGCAGACTGCGTGCGAAATAGCGGCATTGCTTCGCTCGCCGCATTGTGGAGTGCTCCGGTAGACGGAAATTACTGCGCACTTCTATAAGGCAGGCAGAGCAACAGCGGATAGTAGGAGCAGAGGCAAGTCGTGTAGCAACTCTAAACACGGCAGCGCCGCACGCAGGCATTTCCATTTCGGAGGCAAAAAGGTCATTCGAGATTGAGACTGCCAATCTAAAACCTTTCTCTTGGAGGATTTAAAGGGGGCCATTCTCTTTTGTGAAAGAGAATGGCCCCCTTTGACTGCGTGCCGCAGAGACTGCGGCATTCCTCCGTGAACCACGGAATTGTTACTGAAATGATCAGTGAATATTCAAAACGCCGTCTTCGTTTTGGAAGAGAACAAAATAATCCTGCACCCGCTCGAACGGCGCGCAGCTGCGGCGATGTTCGTCGACGTTGAAATCCTGATGCTCGCGCGCGGTCTTCACGGGGTACTGGAAGCGGCCGTTCTGGTGGACATAATAGAATAGTCCCTCGAATTTGGTGAACTCGTCGATGTTGTTGGAGAGGGCGCAGGCGACGTAGCCGCGCTGGTTCGTGCCATCGTTCGGGAAAGAGGCGTCGGCGCAGTAGAGCTGCCGGAAGCAGTTCTCGTACCAGCTGCCAAGGTTGACCTGATCGGTGCCAGGATCGATGTAGGGGGCGGTGTAGGTCGCGCCGTCCGGACCGTCATAGAGCACCCGGCCGGAGAACTCTTTGGCAAACCAGGAGTTGCTGTCGTGGTGTGGCTCAAAGGCAAGGCTCTCCGTGCCGTAAAAGCGCATGCCTTCGTCCCAGCGGAAATGGCAGGCGACGAACAGCCGGTCAAAGGGCCGTTGGACGGCAACGATGGTCAGGCGGAAGGCGTCATTCGTCTGCGGCTTATTGGAGTAGTTGATATAAGCGCTGCCTGTGCACTCTTTGATGACCACGCGCTCGGCGCGGAGGCAGGTGAGAAGGTCCTCGTCGGAGAGGTCGTTGAGCTCGGATTCGGGATAGCCGAGGGCGAGGAGCCTTTCATGGGCTTCGATCACCTGTGCGTCGGTGCTGGCCTCTTTGAGCGTCCAGTCCATGCGGTAGGAGCCGAAAAACAGGAAGCCACAGGCAATGACGACAGCGAGGACGGTGAGCAGCGAGCCGACGAGCTTGTGATTTGAGAAGCGCTCCTTGATCGGCTTGATGGCGCAGCCCTGCGCGGCCATCGACTTCGAGAGCTTTTTGAGGCGGACGACCAGGTAGAAATACCAGACGAGGTAAGCGCCGAGCAACAGGGAAAGCGAGGCAAACAATGCCGCTGCGACATAGAGCAGAATGTACCAGAGCAATAGAGCGCCCGCGGCGGGGGCGGCAGGCGGCGTTATGCCTGCGTCGCGCTGCATATCGAGCAGGCCCTGCCAAAGGCAGAAGAGCAGCACGAGCTGCACGGCGGCGGCAACGACGGTGAAAAATGCCGCCAGGCCGGTGTCCGCACGGTAGATCACGGCATCCTGCCCAAGCTCAACAAAAAGGAGCAGCATGTGCAGGCAGGCGCAGACATAGCCCGCGCGCAGGAACCCGTTGACCCGCCGCAGGGCGCGGAAGCCGACGAGCAGGCAGAATGTGCCAACCAGCGGCAGCAGCACGTCGAGGTTCCAGAAATTCAGCGTCACGCCGGTGACGGCGAGGCCGCCGGCGATCAAGCCCATCGCGCGGCAGAAGGGCAAATCGCTCACATCGGGCGTCTCTACTTCGGGCGCGGAGAGCGCGTCGGCCATCTCCTGCGCGGGCGTGAGGGCCTTGGCCGGTTCCTCCTGTGCGGGAGGATCGGCGGGCGGTTCGGGCGGGGGAGTTTGCGGCAGATCAGGAAAGACTTGGTCGGTCATGCGAATTCCTCCTTGGCGTTATGTGAACAGAATCATAAGATCGAGACAACGAGCCGCCAGACAGGCTCGGCCAGATAATAGCCGAGAACAGCGGAAGCCAGATTGGCGGTGATCGCATAGGCCGCGGCGCGGCCCTTGCTGTGGCCGGTGAGAAGGCCGCAGCCGGCGTAGAGATACAGCTCGACAAGCAAAATGATGAGTTCCGCCGGAAGCAGGAAGAAAAAGAAATACCAAGCGCTCACGCCGTTGTGTGCGGTGACATATACAGATGCAACGGCTAAAAAGCCCTGTGTCAGAATGTTGACAAGTAAAAACGCTTCCCAGTTTTTCTTCCACGAATAGCGGAACAGCAGCAGCAGCGCGCCCTCGATGAGAAGCGTCGGCACGAGCGTTGCGACAAATTGCAGCAAGTAGCCGGGGATGGTTGAGGGAACGGAAACGGTGACCGCCGACGTATCGTCCGACCAGTTGACCGTGACGGACGATTGCAGAACGCGGCGATTGAGTATATCGGAGACCCAGACCTTGCCGGATTCGGTGACGAGGATGATGCGGTAGGTGCTCGGCACACCGACGTAGCCGAACCAGTGCAGTGCATTGCCAGAGGCGTCCGTCCCTTCCGCGTACAGCTCGCCCCACATCGGCGCGCCGGTCGTGCCCTGCGCAACGCAGGCGTGCCAGCCTGCGGGCACGTTGTCGCGCAGAAGTGCTAAGAGGTCGGGGTCGAGCGTATCCTCTTTGCCGTCGTAGTTCCAGTCGATGCCGTCGATACGGTTTCCATCTTCCGCGTCCCAATCACCCTTGGCGAGCAGGTCGAGATAGTAGGGCTCCTGCGGCGCGTTTTTGACGCGCACGATGAGTTGGGGCTTCGGCCCGTTGTCGGCAAAGGCAAAGGTTGTGAGCGCAAGAGATGCGAGGAGCGCGCAAACAAGCGTGCGAAGAGATTTTCGTTTCATCCAAATTTCCTCCTTTTGTGTGTGGGGTGTTCCATCTTCCAACCATATAGACGCAAAAGATAACAAAAAAGTTCACGCTTTTACAAATTTTATCATAAAATATTGCGCTGCGGGAAAAAGTTCTGGCGGGGCGTTGTACTTTTTTCATATTCTGCTACAATGGGGGAGAGAAAGAAGCGCATTGGGGGAACGGGTATGAAATGGTATGCGATCGGCAAGACGCTGACGCCACTGGACCGCGCGCCGGAGAGCGGCGCGGCGGTGGTGCTGCTGAATTCGGACGAGTTGGCGCACGAAACGGCGCTGCCGGGACTCGAAGCGGTGCTGCACCATACGCCGAGCGCGCGGGACGCGCACGTCTGCAAGGCGGAGGTGCGCTCCAACTGTCTGAGCGGAACGCTCGCACTGCCGCGCGGCCGCAGGGACGGCACGCGCCTTTGCTGCGGCTATCTCGTGACGAAGGACCGCGTGGTGCTGGTGGACGACGGAGAGATGGCCGAGCCTTATTTGAAGCACATCGTCAAGGAAAAACGCCTGATAGAAAACAGCGTCGGACGATTTCTCTACGACTTCTTCGAGCTGCTGATCGCCAGGGACCTGCACCGCCTCGAGGAGATCGAAGACCGCGCGACGGCGCTGGAAGAACGCGTGCTCGCGGGCGAGCTGGAGGAATTCAGCACCCCGATGAGCGAGCTGCGCAAGGAGACGATGGCCTGGTACCGCTACTACTCCCAGCTCGACGACGTGGCGTGCGAGCTGCGGGAAAATGAGAACGGCTACTTTTCGGATGAGGAGTGCGGACTGTTCCGATTATTTGAAGAGCGCGTCATCCGCCTGCGCGAGGAATCGCAGCTGCTGCGCGAATACTGCACGCAGATCCAGTCGCTGTTCCAGTCGGAGATCGACATCCGTCAGAACCGCATCATGCAGATCCTGACCATCGTGACGACGATCTTCCTGCCTCTGACACTGCTTGTCGGCTGGTACGGTATGAACTTTTCCGGCATGCCGGAGCTGCACTGGAAATACGGCTACCCCGCGATCATTCTTGTGAGTGTCGCCGTGGTGGTGCTGAGCCTGTGGGTGTGCAAAAAGAAAAAATTCTGGTAAGAAAAAGGAACGGCACGAGCCGTTCCTTTTTCTTTTGACAGGAGTCACTTTTTATCGAAGTAGTAGTCGCGGAAGTTGTGGTATTGCGCGGCGTAGTAGCGCAGCAGGCGATAGAGTCGAGAGAGCGGCAGATCGCCCTTGCAGAAGAGCGTGTGCGTGCCCTTGAACTGCTTGAGCTCGTCGGAGAGCTCCTGATCCTTGACATAGCGGCGCAGAATGCCGGTCGGCACGTTCTGCCAGAGGGCGACGGTGTGGTTGTAGACGCAGTCCTCGCGCTTGCCGTAGGCGACATCGTTAGTCAGGAGCTTCATCATGTTCAGCCCCGCGGCACGGCAGAAATAGCTGCTGCGGCCAAGGCGCGGGTTGATCTCGAAGAGCACGTAGCGGCCCGTGCGGGAATCGTACTTCATGTCGATGTTCGAAAAACCGACGTAGCCGAGCTTTTCGAGAAACTCCTGCATTTTGTCATACAACGCCTGATCGCCGCGCGAGATGATGGCGGCATAGTTGCCGACAGACTTGGGGTCGTAGTATTCGAGCACCGGCTGGCCGAGGCACATCGCGCGCACATGGCCGTCAAGGTCCGAATAGCTGTTGAGCACGCGCATCGCGTCGTCGCCGCCGGGGATAAACTCCTGCAAAATGAGCTTGCCGCGGTAGTCTGACTGGTTCATGCTGTGGACCATCGTGAGGTACTGCTCGCGCGTGTCGAAGAAGAAGACCTTTTTCTGCCCCTCAAAATGGCAGCGGAGATAGTCGAGTGCATTGGAATTCTCGGGCTTGACGACGATGGGAAAGTCGAACGGAAGGCGGTCGACGACGCTCTCGCGCTCCTCAGGAGAGGCGACGACGGTCTTGGGATAGTCCATGCCGTACTGCTCGCAGAGGGCGTAGAACTTGTCTTTCGTGTCGAACGTTTCAAGCAGCTCATCCGAGATAAAGCGGTTGGCGATGAGCCCCTCGAAATGGTCGTAGTGGCGGCAGAGAAGACCCGTGTAATAGTCCGAGCAGGGGATGACGAGCAGCTTTTCATAGTCCTGTGCGCACTGCTTCAGCACGCCGAGCAGCGCGTCGGGGAAGACCTCCTCGCGCTCAAAATCCGGGATAATGCGGCAGAGAAACAGGTGTGAGCTGCGCGTGGGCACGAGCTGCTGCGTGCACAGCAGCAGCGGTGTGACGTGATAGGCCTCCTGGAAGAGACGCGCCGTGCCGTAGGCGTTTTCGTCGCTGCCGAGGATGATGGGCAAAAAGTCCTTTTTTGCCTTTTTGGCGCTGCTCGCCGGCGCGGCGGGATGGACCTTGTCGTATTCGGCGAGGTATTTGAGTGTGAGCTCGACGTCGCTCGGGTAGGGGACGAAGACGCTGCCGCGCTTCATCGTTGTCTCTTCTCCCTTGCCGGTCAGCAGAATGACGCGCGCGTCCTTGCCGTCCAGAATTGCGCGGCGGATGCACTCGGCGCGGTCCTCGAGCACAAGGTGCGGGCAGGCAACATGCTTTTCAATGTCGGCGGCGATCTGCGCGAACGGCTCTTCGCCGGAGTCCTCCTCGGTGATGAAGACGAAGTCGCAGTTCTGCCCGCTCAGCTCGCCGAGGTCTTTTCTGCGCTGGAGCGCGTGGGAGCCGGGGCAGCCGAAGACGGAGATCATCTGGCGGCCGGGGTATTCGATCTTCGTCGAGCGGTAGAGCGCGTCAAAGCTCATGCGGTTGTGCGCGTAGTCGACGATGACGGTGACGTTCTTGTCGCGGCTCTCGTAGATCTGCATGCGGCCTGCGGCGCGCGCCTTGCGAAGGCCCGAGCGCACATACTCCTCCGGTACGTCGAGCACCATACAGATGGCCATGGCAGCGAGGGCGTTGGAGATGTTGAAAAGGCCGGGCATCGTGATGGAAAATTCACCGTTGTACTTGAGCGAGGAAACCGTGAAGTAGAGCCCGTCGCTGCGCTTTTCCACATGCTGGCAGGAGACAGTGTCGCTTTCGTGTGAGCCAAACGTGATGAGGTTGCAGCGGTCCTTGGCGTATTCGATGACGCGATCCGAGTACTTGGCGTCGGTATTGACGCAGCCGAAGCGGCAGGAGTCGAAAATTTTGAGCTTGGAGTTGAAATAATCCTCAAAATCCGGGTGCTCGATGGGGCTGATGTGGTCGCTGCCGATGTTCAAAAATGCAGCGACGTCGTACGTGATACCGCGCACGCGGCCGTATTTGAGCGCCTGGGACGAGGCCTCCATCACAAGATGCGAAATGCCGCATTCATAGGCGTTTTCAAAGTGCTGGTAGAGCTCAAGCACCTCGGGCGTGGTGATGTGGGACTCCTCGGTGCTCTTGCCGTCGTAGTTGTCGATAGAGGAGAGAATGGCGCACTTGGGCATCGACTGCGCGCGCAGCCAGTCATTTAAGATGTAGCGCACGTAGTAGGCTGTGGTGCTCTTGCCCTTTGTGCCCGTGATGCCGACGCTTGTGAGCTTGTCCGTCACATGGTTATAAAAGAGCTGACCGAGCACGACGAGGGAATAGCGAATGTCGTTGACAAGAAGACAGGGCGCGTCCACATTGTGCTTTTTCTCGGCGACGTAGGCGATCGCGCCGCGCGAGAGTGCGTCGCACAGGTACTCTTCCTTGAAGTGTGCGCCCTTGCAGATGAAAAGCGCGTCCTCGCTCAGTGCGCGCGTATCGTAGATGAGGCAGTGGATCTCACGCGCGGCGAGCTCGTCGCTCACGGTGCTTTCGACCAGAATGCCCGCGTCGCGCAGCGCATCGACATATTCTCTCAGTGTGTGAACGGTATTCATAAATAGCTCCTTTGGGTCTTGCTTTTTCGGCAGGACGGGATAAAATATAGGCGATATCGCGTCGATCGACACGATATTGGCAAGCAAACTCATTTCCGAAGGGGGAACCAACATGACTTATCAGCAAGTGCTGGAAAACGCAAGGACCTGCATCGGCCCTTACTGCAAGGCGTGCAATGACTGCAACGGCAAGGTCTGCCGCAACACGATGCCCGGCCCCGGCGCCAAGGGCGAGGGCACGGGCTTTATCCGCAACGCAGAAAAGTGGCGTGAGATCTGCGTCAACATGGACACCATCTGCGAAAATTCACAGGTGGACACCTCATTCACGCTCTTTGGCCGGACGTTTGAGATTCCGGCGTTCGCCGCGCCGGTGGGCGCGATGCGTCTTCACTACGGGGACAAATACGACGATCTTGCATACAATGATATCCTTGTGCGCGCGTGCGCAAACGCGGGCATCCTCGCTTTTACCGGCGACGGCACCGACCCGAAGGTGGTCGAGGGCGCGGCTGAGGCGCTCAAGGCGAACGGCGGCTGCGGCGTGCCGACCATCAAGCCGTGGGATATGGACACGATCCGCGAAAAATTCGCGCTCGTGCAGGAATCCGAGCCCTTCGCCATCGCGATGGACATCGACGCGGCGGGTCTGCCGTTTTTGCAGGGCTTGACGCCGCCGGCGGGCAGCAAAAGCGTTGAGGAGTTAAAGCAGATCGTCTCCTGGGCGCAGCGTCCGTTCATTTTAAAGGGCATCATGACCGCCCGCGGCGCGGAAAAGGCGCTGGAGGCGGGCGCGAGCGGCATTGTGGTCTCGAACCACGGCGGCCGTGTGCTCGACCATTGCCCCGCGACGGCGGAGGTGCTTCCGGACATCGTCGATGCCGTCGGCGGCAAGATGACGATTTTTGTCGACGGCGCGATCCGCAGCGGCATGGACATGTTCAAGGCGCTGGCGCTCGGTGCGGACGCGGTGCTCATCGGCCGTCCGTTTGTTACCACCGTCTATGGCGGCGGGGAGGAGGGCGTGCAGCTCTACGTCCAGAAGCTCAAAGCAGAGCTTGCCGACACGATGCGCATGTGCGGCGCGCACTCGCTCGCGGACATTGATCGCAGCATGCTATATGGTTTTTGACCATATAACATATAGTATAGCACCGCAAAAAAAAACTGACAAGTGAAAATCGGGAGAAGAGGACGGCAGATGGAGCCGCCCTCTTTTTCGTTATCTACAATAAAAATATAAAAAAGGGAAAGGACGCGGAACAAAACCGCTGCGACGAACGTCTGAAAAAATAGAGCGACCCTTCTGAACCACATTGATTTTGGAGGAAAGTGCAATGAAAAAGACAACGAGCCGTATTCTGCTCTCCGCGCTGACGGTGCTGGCGCTGCTCTCTCTTAGCGGCTGCGTGCAGGAAAAAGAGGAGAATACCAAGCAAAGCGACCCGCAGGCGCGGGAGGCGATCCTGCAATGCTGCGAGTTGATCTTTGGCAGCGCAGAGGAAACGGGAAATTATCACATCCGCGTGACGGACGAGCGGGACGGCGGGCGCGTGGATGAATACGACTGCCCACGCGGTGCAGACGAGCAGGGCTATGGCAATTCGCCTGTATATGCGCTGAGTGAACCGTCGATGTACGGCGACGAGCCGTGGTATGCGGCAACGGAGCAGGACTGGGACGATTGCCGCAACGGGGTCGTTGCGGAGATTTCTTATGGGGAAGATGCGATCGCGTTCATTCCGCCTTGGGGAGCAATGAAACCGGATGCAGAGTACGAGCATCCGGGCGGCAATGTGCTGCGGCTGACGCGAAACGGCGAGACTACCTATTATGAAAGCAGTACGGCGCACGCGGCGCAGCTCCTGTTCGTCTATGCGCAGGAAGCGGTGATGGAAAAGCTGTACGACCTGCATGTTCCCGGCACAGAGACGGACTACGAGAATATCGCGAACGAGTTCTGCGCGCAGTTCGCCGCCGGTCTGAACGCCGCGCCGCGCTGGTTCAGCGGGAAACCGGATGACGCGGCATCGCCGGTGAAGGAGCGCGTGTTCGACGCGTATTACGGAACGGACTACCCGAACTTCTGCTTTGGCTTTGGCGTGATGATGCGCTTTGATGACCCGGAGTCCTCACAGCGCTATCAATGGGAGGCCGGCAGCGGCATGATCGAGCCGACGGGCGAAGGCGAGTACGGCGATTATTATGGCTGGGGTATGGCCGCGGACGCGTGCCGGGATGAAGCGGGAAACTGGTACATTGACGGCACATGGACGGGCGGCGGAGGCGTTCGCCTGCCGTACATCGGGCGCAGCTGGGATTCTGGACAGCGGAATGCGACGGCATCGCAGCTTGCGGAGTGCTGGTTCCTGTCGGCGGGCGAGTCGCACGAGTGGCGGCTTCCCAATATGATCTATAACCGCCCGAGCGCCGAGCTGCGCGAGGCGCTTGCCAGTCTTGCACCCGAACAGGCGGCGGAATTGGAAAAGGGCCTGCGCGAGGTGTGGGACGATCCGCTGCACGCCGATATGTTTCCGGGCGGCTATGACGCCAAGCTCAGCGCGGACTGAGCACGCTGGCAATCATTGCTTTTGCAATCCGGCGGCAAAAACGGTAGAATACCGCCTGTCTTGATCGAGGCGCATTCCAGAATCGAGGAGGACTTGACGCCATGTTTAACTGCGGCAATTTTGATTGCGGCACGCTCTTTACGATGCTGTGCCAGCTGTTTAGCGGCTGCTTCAACTGATAGCAGTGCAAATGCACGGTGGGGAGGGTGCTTTGCGCCCTCTCCGCCTGTCTATTTTGCACAGTCTAACAAACAAATTGTGGAAAAATCAAAAAGTTTGAAAAAAGGTGTTGACAAAAGGGGCGGTAGATGCTAAGATAACACCTGTTCCGCGAATGGAGCGTGCACCTTGTAAATTAAACAACGAAACTTTGACAAGCACCAGATGAAAAACTGTGCAATATGTACAGTGGCTTGCGAGGAGGACGGTTAAGTCAATTACGTCTGAATCGTAAGGATAAAAAGTTTTAAGCTATGACAAATAGCTCGATAAAGATTTAAGAAGCTTCGGCTTTTTAGATACCATTTTATTGAGAGTTTGATCCTGGCTCAGGACGAACGCTGGCGGCGTGCTTAACACATGCAAGTCGAACGAGAATCTACTGAAGGAGGATTCGTCCAACGGAAGTAGAGGAAAGTGGCGGACGGGTGAGTAACGCGTGAGGAACCTGCCTTGAAGAGGGGGACAACAGTTGGAAACGACTGCTAATACCGCATGAAGCATAGGGGTCGCATGATCTTTATGCCAAAGATTTATCGCTTCAAGATGGCCTCGCGTCTGATTAGCTAGTTGGCGGGGTAACGGCCCACCAAGGCGACGATCAGTAGCCGGACTGAGAGGTTGAACGGCCACATTGGGACTGAGATACGGCCCAGACTCCTACGGGAGGCAGCAGTGGGGAATATTGGGCAATGGGCGCAA
>OJNT01000726.1_pt1 | contig 25392 bp, 23 predicted proteins | sample 1597981 | NCBI WGS metagenome assembly OJNT01 (sample SAMN01915211, study PRJEB22387) | human gut metagenome | isolation source: stool | host: Homo sapiens | place: USA
TGGCGGGCATCGTCATGGTCATCAACCAGAAGTTCTTCATCAACGGCTTCAAGGGGCTCCTCCACGGCTCGCCCAACATGGACACGCTGGTGGCCATGGGTTCCATGGCAAGCTTTGTGTGGAGCACCTACGCCCTGTTCGCCATGACCCGCGCGCAGGTGGACGGCAACAGTGAGCTGGTCATGCATTATATGATGGAGTTCTACTTCGAGTCCGCCGCCATGATCTTGACCCTCATCACGGTGGGCAAGATGCTGGAGGCCCGCTCCAAGGGCAAGACCACCGACGCGCTCAAGAGCCTGATGAAGCTTGCCCCCAAGACCGCCACCCTGCTGCGGGACGGTGCCGAAGTGACCGTGCCCATCGAGCAGGTGCAGAAGGGGGACATCTTTGTGGTGCGCCCGGGCGAGAACATCCCCGTGGACGGCATCGTGCTGGAAGGCACCAGCGCCGTGAACGAGAGCGCTCTGACCGGCGAGAGCATCCCCGTGGACAAGGCTGCGGGCGATAAGGTGAGCGCTGCCACCACCAACCAGTCCGGTTTCCTGCAGTGCCGGGCCACTCGCGTGGGCGAGGACACCACCCTTGCCCAGATCATCCGGATGGTCAGCGATGCCGCCGCCACCAAGGCTCCCATTGCAAAAATCGCCGATACGGTGTCCGGTTTCTTCGTGCCTGCGGTCATTACCATTGCGGTGGTCACCACCATCGTGTGGCTGCTGCTGGGCCGGGAGCTGGGCTATGCGCTGGCCCGCGGCATCTCTGTTCTGGTCATCAGCTGCCCCTGTGCGCTGGGTCTGGCAACGCCGGTGGCCATCATGGTGGGCAACGGTCTGGGTGCAAAGAACGGCATCCTGTTCAAGACCGCCGCTTCGCTGGAAGCTGCAGGCCGCACCCAGATCGTGGCGCTGGACAAGACCGGCACCATCACCAGCGGTGAACCAAAAGTGACCGACATTCTGCCCGCCGAGGGCGTTTCCGAGGCGGAGCTGCTCACCCTTGCCGCCGCACTGGAGCGCAAGAGCGAGCACCCGCTGGCAAAGGCCGTGCTGGCCTGCACCGACGCGCAGAAGCTCACCGCCCCCGAGGTATCCGGCTTTGCCGCCCTGCCGGGCAACGGTCTGGCCGCAAAGCTGGACGGCGTGGAGATCTTTGGCGGCAATGCGTCCTTTATCGGCACCAAAGTCACCGTGCCCGCACAGCTGCAGGAGAAGGCCGCAGCCCTCTCCGCACAGGGCAAAACGCCCCTGTTCTTCGGCGGAGCAGGCCATCTGCTGGGCATCATCGCGGTGGCCGATACCATCAAGGAGGACAGCCCCCGCGCCATCCGGGAGCTGCAGGCCATGGGCATCCGCGTGGTGATGCTCACCGGTGACAACCAGCGCACCGCTGCTGCCATTGGCAGGCAGGCCGGTGTGGACGAGGTGATCGCAGGTGTGCTGCCCGACGGCAAGGAAGCGGTCATCCGCCAGCTGCAGGCATCCGGCAAGGTGGCCATGGTGGGCGACGGCATCAACGATGCCCCGGCCCTGACCCGTGCCGACACCGGCATCGCCATCGGCGCAGGCACCGACGTTGCCATCGACGCGGCGGACGTGGTGCTGATGAACTCCAAGCTGTCGGACGTGCCCGCCGCCATCCGCCTGAGCCGCGCTGCCCTGCGCAACATCCACGAAAACCTGTTCTGGGCGTTCATCTACAACATCATCGGCATCCCGCTGGCCGCAGGCGTGTTCATCCCCTTCGGCCTGACGCTGAACCCCATGTTCGGTGCTGCTGCCATGAGCCTTTCCAGCTTCTGCGTGGTAAGCAACGCCCTGCGCCTGAACCTGTTCGACGTGCACAGCACAAAGCACGATCGTGCGGCAAAAAATGCTGCTTCCCTGCCCGCTGTCTCCGCACAGCCCGCAGCGGTTGCAAATAAAGAGAGTACCAAGGAGGACACTGCTATGAAAAAGACCCTGAAGGTGGAAGGCATGATGTGCGGCCACTGCGAAGCCCGCGTGAAGAAGGCTCTGGAAGCCCTGCCCGAGGTGGACGAGGCCGTGGTGAGCCACGAGGCCGGCACCGCCATCGTCACCCTGAACGCCGAGGTTGCCGACGACGTGCTGAAGAAGGCCGTTGAGGATCAGGACTACCCTGTGACCGGCATCCAGTAAACCGCCGCTGAATACTCCCCATCAAACGGAAAGGCCGCTGCATGTGAACCGTGCAGCGGCCTTTTTATCGTGTTTACAGGCTTTTAAAATTGATTCAGAATATCATGGTGTCCGATGTCCAACAGCAGAATGATCGTATCACCGTCGTACTGCCAGATGACCCGCACGTCCATGTTTACGCTGAACTCGAACAAGTCTACCGTGCCTTGAATACGCTTTGTGCGCAGCGACGGATACAGCGGGTCCATTTCCAGAATTTCCAGCTTCTTTTTCAGCTGCGCCCGCTCCGCTGCGTTCAAACGCTTCAGGTTCTTTATGAATCGTTTGGTGTAGGTGATCTTGTAATTCATTCGTCCGCACCGTCCAGCGCTTCAAACAGTGCGTCCACAGTGTCGAACACCGGCTGCTCCCCTGCCGCAATTTTGGCCTTTGCTTCGTTGATCTCGCTGCGCAGCTCGTCCAGATACTTTTTGGGGTAAACGGCTACCGGCATCAGCTCGATCACGCCATCCTTCTCCACGATCTCCAGCTTGTCGCCCTCACGCAGGCCCATCTTCATTACAATATCCTTTGGAATGGTGATCTGGGATTTTGTCCTCAATTCCGTCAGCATCCTTCATCCTCCTTTGTGCGATTTTCTTACTTTCTCACTTTTATTATACTCTGCTTTTTTCAAAAAGCAACCATGCACCATAAAATTTTACAAAGCGTCGTTTCTGTGGGTTCTTATTGTATTTCGTCAAAAAGTATGCTAAACTAAAAATGCCGCCCCAAAGGGTGGCGTTAAGGTGCTATCTGCAAGCGCAGGTGGTCATGCTTCCCTCCGGCAAGCGTCCGGGGGACGTAAAAGCTTATTGTTTGTTCCCCCGTTCGCAAACGCGGAAGGGGGGATGCATCATGGTGTTGAACGATGTTCTGCAGCTGTTCGTCATTGTTGGCGGCACAGTTGGGATTACATTTCAGATCGCATGGGCAATCTTCAAAGAGATCCATAACAATAAGAAATGACCGCCCCTGTCTCCAAACGGTAAGCGGTCATTCTTATTGATCCAACCGGAAGGAGCTGACCATTGCGGACAGCACCTTTTCTATTTGTAGTATAGTTATTTTTTGCCGTTTTGTCAAGAGAAGGTGCCCGCCTTCTCTTTTTCTTTCCCCATTTTCCTGTGCATTTTCACCCCGGAAGCTGTGGCTTTTTGCGCAAAAACTATTTGTTGACACGTTGTTTTTTCAGAGTTATACTTATAGCAACAACATTTGGTTTTGCTTCCAGTTATAAACCACAGCGAAAGGAGAAATGTATTTTGGGAGTATCCATTCAGGACCGCACAGACTTTCTGAACATGCTGGATGCCTGCAGGACCGAGCAGCAGCTGTTCAGCCGCCTGACCTTTGCGGTAATGTTCCACCAGACCGACCCGGATGCACGGGAAGACCTGCTGGACGATGTGCGCGGCGCAGCCTGCAACATGCAGCTGCCCGCCGTCAATTACAAGATCGATCAATGGCTCAACACCTGCAAGCAGGCGTGGCAGGCCGACCCCGCAGCCTTTATGGCAGCCGTGAACGCGGACGCAAAGCAGCGCAAGCTTGCGCTGGAGGGCAGCGCGGCGCAGCCCGGCCTGCTGGCCGATGTGCCCATGCAGAGCGTGGCGTGGCTGGTGCCGCAGCTGCTGCCGCTGGGCGAAGTGTCGCTGCTGGGTGCCGACGGCGGCACCGGCAAGGGCATCTGGCAGGCACAGCTCATTGCCTATGTGACGGCGGGCAAGACCTCCGGCTTTTTTCCGCTGCCGCCGCAGCAGACCGGCAAGGTGCTGCTGCTTGCGGGCGAGGACGACCCCGGCAAGGTGCTCAAGGCCCGTCTGCTGGCGGCCGGGGCCGACATGAACCGGGTGCTGGTGCTGACTGCCGACGACTACTTTGGCAAGACCGGCCAGCCCCTTACCCTCAAGGATCAGGTACTGGCGGATTTTGCCGCCAAGGCCGGGCCGCTGCTGCTCATCGTGGACCCGCTGCAGAGCTTTCTGCCCGCCGATGTGGAGATGGCAAGCCGCAACCAGATGCGCGGTGCCCTGCTGCCGCTGCGCGCCATTGCCGCAAAGCAGGGCTGCGCGGTGCTCATCGTGATGCACTCCAACAAAAAGCAGGGCGTTTCCGGCCGCGCACGTCTGGCCGACAGCTCGGATATCTGGGACATGGCCCGCAGCGTGCTGATGATGGGCCGCGCCAAGAACGACGGCAAAATTTATCTCAGCCACGAGAAAAGCAGCTACGCCCGCCCCCAGCAGACGGTACTGCTGCACATCGACGATGTGGAGGTGGAGGGCGTAAAGACCGCGCGGGCCGTGTTTGACGGCTACACCGACAAGAAGGATGCCGACTTCATTGAGGAGCGGCGGGTACGCACGGCGGAGACCCGGCAGGACACCCGCAGCGCCATCCTGAATGTTCTGTCTGAGAGCCGCCTTGGGTCGATGCCCAGCAACGAGCTGCGCGCCGCCGTCCTGCGGGAGGTCGGGTGCAGTGACAGTACATACAACCGTGTGTACAGTGACCTCACGAAGTCCAGCCAAATCGCAAAGCAAGCGATACGTGGAAAAGATGGCAGGAATCGCTGGTATACCTGCTACTGTGGAGAAACATCTGACAAAGTTCCATTTTAAATACTTATCTACGTTATAAATTTGATGTTTGTCAGCTTGACAAAGTTCGGATATTTGACAAAGTTGGAACTTTCTCAGAACAATGGAACTTTCTCACCTTGACAAAGTTACTTTTCAATCGTTGTATCGTTTAAAAGTTCAAACTTACTCAGATAACGCTCCTACAGTAGCACCTGATAAAGTTCCCTGAAACCGCAGGCTGCGTGCTGGCAGCTTTCTCCGCGAACAGCAACGGGTTGCGGCACCCAGCAGCCGCGTCGCATTCGCTTGCGTCTCGCTGGCCGCGGCCCCAACTGCAACTCCCTGTTTCCGCCATTGGCGGCGGTCGTTTCAGTTGCAGAACCCACGGTTCCGCCCCTGTGCTTACGCACGGGGCCCCACTTCCCGGACATTCGCTGGAGAAACTCCCAGCCCACAGCCCAGCCCATACCTTAACTCCTCGCCAACTCCTCCACCGTGATGCAGCACACGGCAAAGGCCAGCAGGGCGCAGTCCAGCGGGACACGGCGCAGCACCACCACCCGTTCGGTCAGGGTGGTAAAGGTCTGCACGGCCTGCACCGGCACGGTGCTGCCCAGCCAGAACAGCGCCACCGAAAGCGGCAGATGCACCGCCCGCGCTGCCAGCAAAGGCCGCAGCGAGATCTCGGCCGGGCAGATGGTGCGCACCTGCAAAAGCACCGACACCCCCTGCACACTGAGCGCCGCACAGCACAGCGTGCTGGCCCACAGCCCGGTGCGGGCGGCCTGATCGCAGCCGGAACACACTTCCAGCAGCATGGCGGGCAGCGCCGCCCACGGCTGTGGCAGCAATGCCCCGCACCCTGCCGCCAGCAGCCGGAAGTACAGCACAAAGCCGCAGAGCTTCAGGTAGGTCACTGCCGCCTGCGCGATTACCGCGTCCAGTGCGGGCAGCTGAATGGTTTTCCCCTGCGCGGGTGGAGCCTGCCCGGCCCCGCCCTGCATCCGGCACAGCAGCGCCGCCGTGAGGTATCCCGCCAGCAGCTGGGCCGCAAACAGCCGCACCCCCACCGCGCGGCTGCCCAGCATCTGCTGCCCTACCGTGAGGATGACAAAGGACGGCCCGCTGCACACACAGGCGGGCAGCAGCGCCGAGGCCTGCCGGGAGGTGAGCTGACCGGTGCGCACGGCTTCGGACGCAGCCACCGCCGCCGGTGCAAAGCCCCCCAAGGCCCCAATGAGCAGCACGCCGCCCGCACCCTTTGCCCGGATGCCCATGAGCCGCGCCGCAGGCCGGAACACAAAGCCCAGCCACTGCCCGGCCCCGCAGCCTGCCGCCAGCGCCGATACGATGAGGAACGGAAACAGCGATACCAGCAGCGGCCCGCCGCACAGCCGCAGCCCCGCCTGCAGGGCATCGGCACAGCGCTGCGGCGCGGCAAACACCAGAAACGCCGTGTACCCTGCCAGCGCCAGCAGCACGCCCCGCCGGAAATTCCAGCTTCGATTCATAACTCAGCCCTCCGCATCCATATATATGTAGCAGCGCGCCGCGGGCAGAACTGCGGGATGGGAGGGAATGGGATGTGTGCCAAGCGCAAAAAGCGGCTTTTGCTGCAAAGCTGGCTGGCCCTGCTGTTCCGTCAGCCGCCGCAGGGCTTTTACCACGCCCCTGCCGTCTACCTGAGCGGGGGCCGCATGGAGGTGGAGCACTTTTGCCGCATCCTGACCTACAGCCCCGACCGGCTGTGCCTGCAGATGCCCCATGGCCGGTTGACCATCTACGGCGACGGGCTGAAGATCGTCACCCTTACCGCCAGCCGCCTGACCCTGCGGGGGCGGTTCGTGCGCACGGACTTTGCGGATGACTAGGAGGTGCCCATGGAACCGGTAAGCCTTTGGGCCGCGGTGGAGTTCACCGCATGCAATGGCAGCACCGAAGCCCTGCTTACCGCTGCCGCCCGGGCCGGGCTGCATCCCTACGGGGTAACGGCCCTGCCGGGAGGGTTTGGCGGGCGGTGCGCCGCGTGGCAGTACCCGCGCCTTGCCGCGCTGGCCCGCAAGCACCGGGTGCGGCTGCGCATCCGCCGGAAGCTGGGGCTGTATTTCTGCCTGCGCCCCTTGCTGCGCCGGGCCGGGCTTTGGGCGGGGCTGGCGGTGTTTGTGCCGCTGCTGCTCTTTGCACAGCAGTTCGTCTGGTATGCGGACACCTCTTCCCTCACCACCGGACAGGCTGCGCGGGCCTGCGCCGTCCTGCGGGAAGCGGGCCTGCAGCCCGGTGCGGCTGTGACCGAGGCAAAGCTCACCGCCGGGGAGTACGCCCTTTTGCACAGCGGCGAGTTCTCCTGGGCCAGCCTGAATTTTGCCAAAGGGCGGCTGGTGGTGGAAGCCGCCGCGGCCAGGCCCAAGCCGGACATTGCCGCCGGAACGCTGCATGGCATCCGGGCAAAATGCGGCGGCACTGTGGTTCGCACGAACCTTACCAGCGGCACCATGCTGGTGCAGCCGGGCCAGCAGGTGGAAGCCGGGCAGGGCCTCATTGGCACAGCCCGCGCCGAGCGGGACGGCACCCTGATCTTTGCGCCCGCCGCCGGAACGGTGGTTGCGCAGTTTGAGTGGAGCGACACCCGCACCGTGCCCTTGGAAGAGACGGTGCAGCAGTACACCGGCGCGTGCACCCGCGCATACCGGGTGACAGCGTTCGGGCACATCTTCCCCCTGCCCGCCGCGCCTGCGCCGGAACATGCGGCGGTGATCCTCCGGCACTTCCAGCCGGAGGTGCCGCTGCTGGGCCTTGCCCTGCCCTGCTCTGTGGAGGAGACCTGCCGCTATGTGCAGCAGCCGGAAACGCTGCACCGCACCGAAGCGCAGGCCGCCGCGCTGGCCCGGCTGCAAAGCCTGCAGGCGCTATACGCCGCATGGCCGGACGCGGAGCACATCGCCCGCAAAGAGGACTGCACCGTGAACGGCAATGTACTGGACTATACCGTCACCTACACCGTGGCAGCGGACATCTGCGGGTGAAAGGATTCCCATTGTAATTCGCCAAAAAGTATACCAAGCTAAAAACGCCACCCCGAAGGGTGGCGTTAAGGTGCTGCAACAACGACGACTGCTGCCAGTGGCAGAAACAAGGAGAAGTTGTTGGGGCCGCGGCCAGCAAGACGCAAGCGAGAGCGAAGCGGATGCTGGGTGCCGCAACCCGACCTGCAAGCGCAGGTGGTCATGCTTTCCTCCGGCAAGCGTCCGGGGGACGTAAAAGCTTATTGTTTGTTCCCCCGTTCGCAAACGCGGAAGGGGGGATGCATCATGGTGTTGAACGATGTTCTGCAGCTGTTCGTCATTGTTGGCGGCACAGTTGGGATTACATTTCAGATCGCATGGGCAATCTTCAAAGAGATCCATAACAATAAGAAATGACCGCCCCAGACTCCCAAACCTGAGCGGTCATTCTTATTGACTCCTTAGCCGAAGGGAAGCTGACCATTGCGGACAGCGCCTTTTCTGTTTGTAGTATAGTTGTTTTTTAGCGGTTTGTCAAGTCCCCTGCTCTGCAGCGGCACGTTCCGCCGCCTGCGCGTCGTACTCGGCAAGCAGGTCGTTGAGGTCGTACTGGTACTTGCTGTGGCAGAAGTGGCACACCACCTCGCAGGCGGGGTCCTCGTCGCGCATCCTCACCAGCTCCTTGCGGCCAAGGCTGAACAGCATCTCCTTGGTGCGCTCGGCGCTGCAGTCGCACTGGTAGTGCACATCGCGCTCGTCCAGCACGTTGGGGGCAAAGCCCGCCAGCGCCAGCTGCATCATGTCCTCGGGGGTCTTGCCCTCGTGCAGCAGGGTGGTGACGGACGGCATGGCCGCGATGTTCTTTTCCAGCTGATCGATCTCCGCATCGGTGGCACCGGGCAGCAGCTGCACCATAAAGCCGCCTGCGCACAGGATGGACAGGTCTTTGTCCACCAGCACGCCCAGCGCCATGACGGTGGGCACCTGCTCGCTGTAGGCGTAGTAGGCGGTCAGGTCCTCGGCGATCTCGCCGGAGACCAGCGGCACCTGCCCCACGGTAGGCTCCTTCTGCAGGCGGTTATCCCGGATGACGGTGAGCACACCGTCTTTGCCCACAGCGCCGCCCACATCCAGATGGCCGTTCGGCTTTGCGGGCAGCTCCACCAAGGGGTGATCGATGCAGCCCTTCACGTTGCCGGTGCCGTCGGTGCAGGCAATGACCACGCCCGCCGGGCCGCCGCCGGACACACGCAGGGTGATCTGGTCACGGTCGTCCTTGAGCATGGAGCCCATCAGGGCCGCGCCGGTGAGCAGACGGCCCAGTGCCGCGCTGCAGGTGGCGCTGGTGGTGTGCAGCTTTTCGGCCTTGCGGACGATCTGGGTGGAATCCACGCCACAGAACACGACCCCGCCGTTCTCCGACAGGCCGCGGATCAGATTTGCCATAAAGTTATCCCTCCAATTGTGTATACTGCTTGACTGCGCAGAAGAAATAGCGCTGGCTGTCCTCGGTCAGCGGGCCGAAGGTCTCGCCGTCGCAGACGCTTTCCAGCGCAAAGCCGTGCTTTTCCAGCGCGGTGCGGATGGTGTCAAGGTCATAGGTGTACTCGCAGAACTGCTCGTGGAAGTGCTCGCCGGTCTCGTGGTAGTCGATGTCCACGGTGATCTCCACGCGGCGGTTGGCGGCATCGTAGTGGTTGCGCCACACACAGGCGGCATCCTCTTCCTCAAAGGTGAACGCGTTGTCGCCCAGCACGTTCCGGTGCTTGTAGGGCGTGTTCATATCGAACAGGAACACCCCGCCCTTCTCCATGAAAAAGCCCGCGTTGGCAATGGCGGTGTCGAGATCCGGGATGTGGTTGAAGGTGTCAAAGGTGGACACCGCGCCCCGGATGGTGCCGTACAGATCCAGCTTGAGCAGGTCCTGCCGGAGCAGCAGCAGCCTGCCGGAAAGGCCCAGCTGTTCGGCCTTATCGCGCACAACGCAGAGCATCTCCTCGGACTGGTCAATGCCGATCATATCATAGCCCGCCTGCGTGAGCATCAACGTCAGCTCACCGGTGCCGCAGCCAAGGTCGGCAAGGATGCCGTCGTGGATGCCGTGCTCCTTGAGCTTTGCATGGATGTGGGCATACAGGGCATCGTAATCGGCCTCGCCGTTGAATTCATCGTAGAAATAGGCAAATTCGTTGTAGGCCATGGTTTACTCCGCTTCCTGTTCCCCGGCCACAGCGGCATTGAGCACCGCCTGCAGCTCCGGGATGCCGTAGCCGTTCTCGCCGCTGGTCAGCACCACCTTCTGGCAGCCATAGGGGCGGCAGAGGTTCTCAAAGTCTTCCAGCGTCTTGGCCAGCTGGCTCTTTTTGAGCTTGTCGGCCTTGGTCAGGGCCACCACGTAGGGGATCTGGTGATAGTGCAGGTAGCGCAGCATCTGCTCATCGTCGGCGCTGGGGGCGTGGCGGCAGTCCAGCAGCTGCACCAGCAGGGTGTGGTGGCGGGGTGCTTCAAAGTAGCTGTTGATGAGGTCGTCCCAGCGCTCACGGTCGGCGTTGCTCACCTTGGCGTAGCCGTAGCCGGGCAGGTCCACAAAGTAGCAGTCGTCCACCGAATAGAAATTGATGGTAGCCGTTTTGCCCGGCGTACTGGACACGCGGGCAAGGTTTTTGCGGCTGCACAGCTTATTGATGAGGCTGGATTTGCCCACGTTGGACCGCCCCGAAAAGCTCAGCTCCGGGCGGTCGCTCTCGGGCAGCTGGCTGGAAATGCCGTAGCTGGCAATGAAATCAGCTTTGTTATAATTCATGGAGCTTTCCTTTCTTTGATAAGGGGAATCGGCACCGGACACTCCGTCCCGCCTGCGCTCGCCAGACCACCAGCGAAGGCAAGCCCTCGCACTTCCCGTCGGGCTTTTCTGTCGATTTTAGTCGCAGCCTGCACTTTAGACATGGCTTCGCGCATCTTGCCGGAGTATCCGGTGCCGATCCCAGCAGGACGGCAGATAGTTTCTCCAGCGAATGTCCTGGGGGTGGGGCCCCGGCGCGCAAGCGTTGGGGCGGGACTGGAGTCCCGGGCTGTTCGCGGAGAAAGCTATCTGCTGCCCTGCCCTATTCTCAGCACACCGCGCCGGGCTGGGGCTTTTCGGCGGTGGGCGGCACGATGGCGGCGTCTGCCGCCTTTTTCTTTGCGTGGGTGCGGCTGGGAGCCTTGGCCTTCTTTGCGTTCTGGGGCTTGAGCAGGGCCGCGTTCAGCACCTGTGTCAGGCTCTGCATGGGCAGGAAGGTGAGGTTCTTCTTCACCTCGTCGTCCACCTCATACAGGTCGGGTTCGTTGTCCTTGGGGATGAGCACGGTTTTCATGCCCTCGCGGTAGGCCGCCATGCTCTTTTCCCGCAGGCCGCCGATGGGCAGCACGTTGCCGTGCAGGGTGATCTCGCCGGTCATGGCCACATCACCGCGCACCGGGATGCCGGACAGGCAGGACACCAGCGCCGTGGTCAGGGTGACACCGGCAGAAGGGCCGTCCTTGGGCACTGCGCCCTCCGGGGCGTGGATGTGCAGGTCGCACTTCTTGAGCTTTTCCGGGTCGATGCCGTACTCGGCGGCGTGCACGCGCACCCACGTAACGGCCAGCTGAGCGCTCTCCTTCATCACGTCGCCCAGCGAACCGGTGACGGTGATCTTGCCGCTGCCGTTGTCCATCACCTGCACCTCGATGGGCAGGGTCTCGCCGCCCACGCTGGTCCATGCCAGACCGTTGGCGATGCCCACCGCGTTGGTGCGGTTGAGGAAGTCGGGCTTGACAAAGCGGGGGCCAAGCAGCTGTTCCAGCATGGTGCCGGTAACGGAGACGCTTTCCACCTCGCCTGCGGCGATCTTGCGGGCGCACTTGCGCAGCACGCTGGTGATGGTGCGTTCCAGATTGCGCACACCGGCCTCGCGGGTGTAGCCGTCGATGATGCCGTACAGCGCGCTCTGGCTCAGCGTGACCTTGCCGGTCAGGCCGCAGGCCTTGAGCTGCTTGGGCAGCAGGTGCTTGCGGGCAATGTTGTATTTTTCCACGCGGGTGTAGCTGGGCAGCTCGATCACGTCCATGCGGTCGCGCAGGGGGCCGGGGATGCTGCCCAGATCGTTGGCCGTGGTGATAAAGAGCACATGGCTCAAATCGAACGGGATATCGATGAAATGATCGTTGAAGGTGCTGTTCTGCTCCGGGTCTAGCGCTTCCAGCAGGGCTGCGGCCGGGTCGCCCCGGAAGTCGCCTGCCAGCTTGTCGATCTCGTCCAGCAGCATGAGGGGGTTCGCGCTCTTGGCAGAGATCATGGCAGTGATGATCTTGCCGGGCATCGCGCCGATGTAGGTGCGGCGGTGGCCGCGGATCTCGGCTTCATCCCGCACGCCGCCAAGGCTGATGCGCACATACTTGCGGCCCAGACTTTCGGCGATGGAGCGTGCAATACTGGTCTTGCCCACGCCCGGAGGGCCTACAAGGCAGATGATCTGTGCCTTCACGTCCGGTGCCAGCTTGCGCACGGCCAGCGTTTCCAGAATGCGGTCCTTCACCTTTTTCAGGCCGTAGTGGTCGCGGTCCAGAATCTGCTGTGCGCGGCTGATATCAAGGTCGTCCACCGTAAAGGTGTTCCACGGCAGGTCAAGGCAGGTGTCCAGATAGGTGCGGATGACCGTTGCCTCCTGATTGGAGCCCTGCATCTTGGCAAGGCGGTCCACTTCCTTGAGCAGCTTCTTCTCGCTGTCCTCGGCAAGGTGCAGCCCGGTGATCCTGCGGCGGTACTCGTCGGCCTCGGCGTGGGTGTCGTCGCCCTCGCCCAGCTCGTCGCTGATGATGTGCAGCTGTTCGTGCAGGTAGTAATCGCGCTGGTTCTTGTCCATGGACTCGTTGACCTTTTCCGCGATCTCCTTTTCAATTTTCATCACCTGACACTCACGGCGCAGCATCTCGATGAGCTTTTTCAGCCGTCCGTTCAGGGTGCCCTCGTCCATCACAGCCTGCTTGTCCTCGTAGCGGAACAGCAGGTTTGCGGGCATGTACTCGCTGAGGAAGGCGGGGTCGTCGCTGGAAACGATGGCAAACACCACGTCCTTGCCAAGGCGCGGGTTCATGCCAAGGTACTCGTCAAACCCGGCCTTGAGGGCGCGCAGCAGCGCTTCGGTCTCCACGGCATCGTCGGCCTTGCCTGCGCGCACCGGGGCCGGGCGCACCTCCGAAAGCAGAAAATCGCCGCTGGCATCCAGTGCACTGAGCTTTGCGCGGTACTTGCCCTCCACCAGGACCTTTACAAGGTCCCCGGAGACGCGCAGCACCTGCTTGACCTCGGCCACCACGCCGTAGCTGAACAGGTCTGCCTGCTGCGGCTCGGTGGTGTCCATGGACTTCTGTGCCACCAGAAACACGTTGGAATTATTTGCCATTGCCCACTCCACGGCGGCAATGCTCTTTTCGCGGCCCACCTCAAAGTGGACGAGATTGTTGGGGAACACCACCAGCCCGCGCAGGGCGATGGTGGGCAGATGCAGCTTTTTGCGCTCCACCTTGATGGTAACTTTTTCACTCATAGTGCAAACACCTCCCGGCTGCCGCGCACTTTCCCTCGGCGGCAGCGCTGTATGCAAGAGATTTTATCTTTAAAATAGCAGGTTGAAAATAGCAGGTTGTTTCCTTATTATACTGATTTCCGGCCAAAATGCAACTGTGATGCATGGACGGTTGGTTATTCCCCCCGCTTTTCCTGCGTGGAGAAGCCCATTTTGCCAAGAGCCGGCAGCAGGGCCTTGAGGGTGATGGAGGTCAGTGCGCCCATCACAAGGCCCAGCACCAGCATGACCGGCGCATAGTAGAAGGACAGCGAGGACGAGATGATCACGCCCGCGCCCAGCAGCTGGCCGATGTTGTGGGCCAGTGCGCCGCATACGGACAGGATGAACCAGGTGGGCCGCACCGGCAGCAGATAGTACAGCACCCACATCACCAGCAGGGACAAAAGGCCGCCGCACAGTGAGAGAAGGCCCGCCGTGAAGCCGGACACCAGAAACACGAACAGCGCCTTGAGCACGTCCAGCACCAGCGCCTGCCTTGGCCCCATGAAAAACAGCGCGTACATCACCACGATGTTGGCAAGGCCCAGCTTCATGCCCGGCAAAAGGCCCGGGATGGTGAGCGTGCCCTCAATGAACGAAAGTGCCATGGCCAGCGCAAACAGCAGGCCGGAAAGGGCGATGCGGCGCGTTTTTTCGTAACTGCGTCTGTTTTGGGGCATGCTGCACTCTCCTTTACTCTTCGGTCTGCTGGCTCTGCTCGTAGCTTTCCTGCTCTTCCATGGCAGCTTCCCACGCGGCAAACAGCTCTTCCTGATGGAAGCGCAGGTCGCTCAGCTCGTCGCTCTTCTGGCGCAGCAGGTCGGGGTCGTTGTACACCTCCGGGGAGTTGATCTCGTTGTCCAGCTCCACTTCGCGTGCACCGCAGGCTTCCATCTCGTCCTCGCAGGCCTTGATCTTGGCCCGCAGCTCGGCGCGGCGGCGGCGCTGCTCCCTGCCGTAGCCGGTCTTGGCCGGTTCGGCGGCCTTCTGCACGGCAGGTGCCGGGGCGCTGCGGCCCATCAGGGCATCGTAGCTGGGGTAGAGGGTGGCCTTGCCGTCCTCAAGGTAAAGGATGGGGCAGGCCAGACTGTTCATCAGGTGGCGGTCATGGGTGACCAGCAGCAGCGTGCCGGTGTAGGCCATGAGGGCCTCGGTAAGGTTCTCGCGGGTGTAGATGTCCAGATGGTTGGTGGGCTCGTCCAGAAACAGCAGGTTGGGCCGTTCCAGCACGATCTCCGCAAAGCGCAGGCGGGCCAGCTCGCCGCCGGAAAGCGCCTCGCAGGGCTTGAACACCGTCTCGCCCCGGAAGCCCAGCTTTGCCAGATGGCTGCGCACCTCCAGCTCGGTCATGCGGGGGTACTTGTTCCAGATCACATCGATGACCCGGCCCTGCCCCAGACGGTTCTGCTGCTGGGCAAAGATGCTGGGCCGTGCGCCGGTGCCCAGCCGCACCATGCCGCCGGAGGGGCGGCGCTTGCCGTCCAGCACCTGCATCAGGGTGGACTTGCCCGCGCCGTTGGGGCCTGCGATCACCAGCCGCTGGCCGCGGCACACCGTGTAGGTAAAGGGTTCCAGCAGGGTGCGCTCCCCTATTTTGATGGTCAGGTTCTTGAGCAGCACCAGCTCGTTCCACGGTTCTACGTCATATTCAAACCGGAACTTGAGCTGGTTGGTCTCGTCCTTGGGCGCTTCGGTGATCTCCAGCTTTTCCAGCTGCTTGCGGCGGCTCTGGGCCATTTTGGTGGTGGAAGCGCGCACAAGGTTGCGGTCCACATAGTCCTGCAGCTTTTCGGCCAGTGCCACATCTGCATCGTGCTGCTTCTGGCGCAGGGCATCGGCGGCTTCCTTCTGGGGCAGGTAGGCCGAGAAGTTGCCCTTGTAGGTGGTCATGGTCTGGTAGGAGACCTCCCAGATCTTCGTACACACGTTATCGAGGAAGTAGCGGTCGTGGCTGACCACCAGCACCGCACCGGAATAGCTTTTGAGGTAGTTTTCCAGCCATTCCATGGTGGCAAAGTCCAGATGGTTGGTGGGCTCGTCCAGAATGAGCACGTCCGGCTTTTCCAGCAGCAGCTTTGCCAGCCGCAGCCTCGTCAGCTCGCCGCCGGAGAGCACCGCAATGTTCTTCTGCCATGTATCCTGCGCAAAGCCCATGCCGGACAGCACCTTTTTGATGTTCACATCCATGTTGTAGCCGTCGGCGGCATCCACGATGTTCTGCAGCTGGTCGTGCCGGGCCAGCAGCTCCGTGTCGTCCGGCTGCGCGGCCATTTTGCGTTCCAGCACCTGCATCTGGGCCATGGCATCCAGCACAGGGGCAAAGGTGGAGCGCATCTCGCCGTAGAGATCCAGCGTGGCATCCAGCTTTGCGTTCTGTTCCAGATAGCCCAGCGTCACGCCGTGGGTCACGCTGAACTCACCTTCGTAGTCCTGGTACTCGCCGGTCAAAATCTTGAGCAGGGTGGTCTTGCCCGCGCCGTTCTGGCCCACGATGCCGATGCGGTCCTCCCGCTCGACACTGGCGGTCACATCGTGCAGCACGATCTTCTCGCCAAAGCTCTTGCCTAGTTTTTCCAAATGTATCAGCATAGTTTTATGATCCCGTTCTCCATCCGCTTATTGGCTCAGCACTGGTGGCGGCGGTTCTTCAGGCCCACATTGGCCAGCTCTTCCTGCTCCATCACCAGCGGGTACAGCTCTTTCAGGTCTGCGATCTCGTAGGTGGGCACCACCTTGCCGGGGTTCTCGGCGTGGCTGGGGTTATACCAGCAGGTGTCAAGGCCCGCATTCACGCCGCCCTGAATGTCGCTGCTCAGGCCGTCGCCCACCACCAGCACATGCTCGCGGTTCTCCACGCCAAGGGCGCGCAGGGCCGCATCAAAAATTCTGCGGTTGGGCTTTTCGCTGTCCATCTTCTCGGAGACGAACACGTCCTCCATAAAGTTCAGCACACCGCTCTCGGCCAGACGGCGGATCTGCACCTTCTGGAAGCCGTTGGTCACAACGGCCAGCGTTGCCACCTCGGAAAGCTCCCGCAGCACATCCAGCACTTCCGGCCCCATCAGGTCCGGGTGGGTGGAGAGCTGTTCCAGATAGAAGCGGTTCATCTCGGCTCCGTCACCGGCGGCATCAATGGCCTTGAGGAAGCGGGTGAACCGCTCTGCCATGAGCTTTTCCCGCTTGATCTGGCCTTTTTCCAGCTGCCGCCACAGCTCCGAGTTGATGGTGCGGTAGGTCTGCACCGTTTCTGCGTCCGGCTCAATGCCGTAGTTCACCAGCGTTTCGGCCAGTGCCTTGCTTTCGGCTGCGTCAAAGTTCAGCAGGGTGTTGTCTGCATCGAACAGCACGCAATAATATTTTGCCATAAACCTTCCCTCTTTTCCTTCTGCCATGGCCTCAGCTGCCATGCGCTCAACAACAGGCAGAAGCCAGCCCTGCCGTAAACAGAGCTGGCTTCACATCATTCTGTTACAATTTCGTACGATGGTACGTCCGTCTGCTCCGGGTCGTTGTCCGGGCAGGTGGTTTTGACATCACAGGGGGTGGCAGCACACTTTGCCATTTCCTCTTCCAGTGCGCCGTTGTCCACGTTCTCCCAGTCGGTGCCGTAATCGTCCACGCTGCCGTCGGTCACGTTCTCTTCCCCGGGCAGCGCCGGGATGCGGGGTTCCTCGTAGTACATGCAAACGCCTCCCTTCCTGCCAGCCTATGCGGCACGGCAGGCCGGGGTGACAGCCTCAGGACGCGGAGTCCGTGGATGCGGACTGCTCGTTGGCGGCTTCCTTGCTGGCATTGGATTCCGAAGCCGCATGGGAGCTGCCAGAGCTTGCAGAGCTGCTCTCGCTGCCGGAGCTGCTATGGGAAGCCGAGCTGCTCTCACCAGAGTCCGCGTGGGACGAGCTGGTGCTGTGGGAAGAGCTGGCTGTTCCGTTGGAAGCAGAAGCCGAGCCTGCCGGGGAAGCCGTGCTCTCACTGCTGGAAGAGCTGTGAGACGAGCTGTCGGAAGAGCTGTGAGACGAGCTGTCGGAGGTGGATGTAGCCCCGGAGGATGCCCCGGAGGTGGTGCCGGACGATGCACCGGAAGAACTGGTGCTGCCGGAAGAACTGCTGCCCGACGTGCTGCCAGAGCTGCCGGAGCTGTGAGACGAGCTGCCGGAGCTTACGCCGCTGACCGTCACATTCAGGACGTTGCTGGTAACGGTGCAGCCGTTGTAGCTTGCCACTGCGTACACCTTAAAGGTCGCATTGAGCATGGAGGGGTCGATCTCCACCTTGACGGTGGTCTTGCCCGCCGCCTGCGGCACTTCCGCACCGTTGGCGTACCAGCGGATGCTGTCGGCAGTGAGGTGCTTGCCGCCCAGCTTTGCGGTAAAGGTGTAGGAATCGCCCAGCACGGCCTTGCCGGTGCTGCTGATATGCACGGAAGCCGCTGCAAACACGGCGGTCACGTCCACGTTCTGCTTGAAGTTCGTATCGGTGCGGGTCTTCTGGGTCACGCCGTCGCTCCACTTGACGAACACATAGCCGTCCTGCGGCACAGCCGTCACGCTGATGGACTGGGCGGCGCTGGTCACTTCATAGGAGAGGGATGTCTTGCCGCTGTCGCTGCCGCTGGAAAGGGTGCCGCCGGTCTTGTCCACCCGGTAGCTGGCCTGATACAGCACGCCCTGCTCTTCGGAAGAGCCTGCGGCCTCCGAGCTGCTGGGTGCTGTCACCGCAGAGCTGGGGTTCGGGGTATACTCGGCGCGGGTGGGGATGTTGGCGGTGTCGGGCCGACGGTCGTCGGTCTGGTAAGCGTGGGTGCGCAGATAGCTCAGCATGGCCTTCAGGCCCACGGGCTTCAGATGGATATCGCCGGTCTGGTAGTAATCCTCGCGGCCATAGCCGTTGGCATCCTTCAGCGCTTCGGCGCTGTTGAGGAACTTCAGGCCCATCTGCTCACACATGGACAGCAGGGCCATGTTGAAGTCGTCGATCTTGGTCTGGTCCATGTGGGGGTAGTTTGCGTGGTTTGCAGGCACCGGCGGCACCGTGTTCACGATGATGTCGGTGTAGGGGTAGCTTTCCTGAATGGCCTGCACCAGCGCGGTGTAGTTCTTGATGAACTCGTCCACACTCATGCCGGTATCATTGGTGCCCAGCATGATGACCACGCGGCGGGGCTTCATTTTGGCCACGGCCTGCGCGATGGTGTAGGTGTTGCTGTCCTTTTTAAAGGTAACGATGCCCTCGTTCAGGGCGGCATGGGTGCCAATGCCCTCCTTGGCGCAGAACTGCTGCAGGCTGATCAGGCCGTTGGCGTACAGGCGCACCGTGTTGGAATCGCCGAGGAACAGCGTTTCCTTCTGGTAGCTCTCGCCCGCGTCGGCGGTCTCCGGCAGCAGGGCGGCAGAGGTCTCGCTGATCTGGTAGTGATCCGAGATATCCTCTTCGCCCGGCACCAGCACCTCGCTGGAGGGCTGTTCCCCCGGGGCTGCAGGGGTCTTGCCGCGCTTGAGCAGCGTCATGGTAATGGCAATGGTCAGAATGGCTGCCAGCGCGCACACACTGCACACCAGCACAGCCTGCTTCTGCATAGGAGTAAGCGATTGCTTTTCCGGTCGTGTATTTCTCATATCTCTCACCATTCACTTAGTTTCCGGCACAGGGCCTTCCGGTCATGCCTGTCCGTTCAGGATCTGGTCTGCAAGGCTGGCGCAGCTTTCGGCCAGCAGCACCGGGTGGAAGGGTTCCAGCTCTTCCCTGCTGCCGTAGCCGTACAGCGCACCGGCGGCATCCAGCCCGCAGTCCGCAGCGCCGCGCATGTCGTCGTTGCGGTCGCCCACCATCAGCACCCGCCTGCCCTGCATCATGGGCTGGGCCAGCACATGGCGCACCACGTCGGTCTTGGTGTCGCGGCTCTCGTCCATGGACGCGCCGCCGATAAAATCAAAATAGCCTGCAAGGCCCTTTTCTTCCAGAATGGGCGTAACGACCTGCGTGGGCTTGGAGGTAGCGGTGCACAGCACAAAGCCCGCATCCTTCAGGCGCTGCAGCATCTCTGCTGCACCGGGGTAGGCGGCGCACTCGTGGCTGCCCTTGACGGCGTAGCTGTCGCGGTACAGGTCGGTGGCCTTTTCAATGAGGGCCGGGTCGGTAAAGTGCTCACCAAAGCTCTTGCGCAGCGGCGGGCCAAGGTAGCGGCGCAGGTTCACATTCGTGGTGTCCACGCCCATCTTGGCAAAGACTTCTTTTAATGTATTTATGATACCGGGAGCGGAATCGATCAGGGTCCCGTCCACATCAAACAGGATCGCATCGTAGTTCAGCAATTTGTAAATTTCCTCACTTTCATGGTGATACATTGTATAGTATAGCACAGAATCCCGTTATCAGCAATTCCAACAAATGGTTTTTACAAAAATTATGCATTCAAGCAGAGAAAAGGCCCGCCCGGCATCCGGACAGGCCTTTCAGCATCTTCTTACTTCGCTGCGGCATCCGCAGGCGGATAGTACAGGTTGTTGGAGACGAACTCCAGCTTATCCTTGAGCACCAGCTCCAGGTTTGCCACGGCGTGCACCATGTTGGTGGCCGAATCGTTCACTTCCAGCAGCTTGCACAGGTCCAGACCGTCCAGTTTCATGGCGGCGTCCATCTTCCGGCTCTCGGCGCACAGGATGTGGCTCAGGGCATTTTCCTGCAGAGCGATGCTCTCCACAAGGTCAATGACCGCCTGCTCCAGCGTCACCTTGGGCAGGCAGGGGCAGGGGCAGCGGGTGGTATCGATACAGTTCTCAGCAGACATGATAAAACCTTCCTTTCGTTCATCCGGTCAGGGGCGGTGTACGCCCCATTCTATGTCTGCCGGGTACGCCGGTGTTACTCCTGCTTTTTAGGGTTCTGGATGCCGCGTACCTTTTCAATGGTCTCGCGGTAGCCGCCGGAGCCGTACTGGATGCAGCGGTTGATGCGGCTGATGGTGGCCGTGCTGATCTCCACCGCCTTCACGATCTGATCGTAGGTTCTGCCGTCCAGCAGCATCTTTGCCGCTTCCAGCCGCTGCGCCATATCCGAGATCTCCTTTACAGTGCACAGGTCTTCAAAGAAGTTGTAGCACTCCTCCCGCGTTTCCAGACTGAGGATGGCATCAAACAGTGCATCGGTGGTCTGGTTTCTTCTGGAATTTTTATCTGCCATGAATGTTCTCCTTGCCGCCGCAGCGGACTGTCCGGTTTTGGGAGCGTTCCCTCTTTTAAATGTTCCGGAAATGTTCAGGTTCTTTCTTGCATCATCACTTTAGCACATCAAAGTGTGAAAGTCAAGCCCTTGGCGTGAACTCTTTTCATTCGTTGACGTGTATAGTTTTTTTCGTTTCACGCATGAACAAAAATCACCTAAAAATTATTGCAGAACGCTTTTCTGAATTAGTGCATCCTCCGAACTTGTGCCAAAGATATTGACAATTTGTGAATTCCGCACTAAAATACGGACAATCATTCGGCAAATGCGATGAACAGGACATGATTCTTTGCAGCACCCTCTCCCAGAGAGCCGCCCATCTGATGCAAGGGCAGCAGTCAGGAGCAAAGCGTTCTCCCCTGCGAGCAGCCTGTGTGAACAAAGGCGCTGACCCCGCCTTCCAGTAATGCATGGCCGTTTTGCCCACGTTACGGGGCTGCGTATGTATGTACGCTGGGAGTGGCTGCCCTGTGCAGCAAACGAAGTGGTATCGCGGAGTATTCCATACACGATGTGCAGTGTATGTGAAGGCCTTCGTCTTCGATGGTTCGTCCCAAATGGAACGAACGCAGGAAGACGGGGCCTTTTTTACACCCTGCCGCCCCATGCCGCTGACATTTGCCGGATGCCAAAAAAGGAAAGAGGTAAAAACAATGAATACGCTGGTCATCGTATTGATCGCAGCCGTGTGTCTGTTTGGCGCTTATATGCTTTACGGCCGCTGGCTGGCAAACAAGTGGGGCATCGACCCCTCTGCCAAGACCCCGGCAGTTGTCCATGAGGACGGCCGGGACTACGTTCCCACCGACGGCTGGACCGTGTTTGCACACCAGTTCAGCTCCATTGCCGGTGCAGGCCCTGTTACCGGTGCGATCCAGGCCGCTGCTTTCGGCTGGCTGCCGGTGCTGCTGTGGGTGCTGCTGGGCGGCATCTTCTTCGGTGCTGTCACCGACTTCGGCGCTCTGTATGCTTCCGTTAAGAACGACGGCAAGAGCATGGGCATGCTGATCGAAAAGTACATCGGCAAGACCGGCCGCAAGCTGTTCCTGCTGTTCTGCTGGCTGTTCTGCGGCATCGTCATTGCCGCCTTTGCCGACATGGTGGCCGGCACCTTCAATGCCTACGGTGCTGACGGTGCTCTGGTGGAGGCTGCCCAGACCAACGGTGCTGCCGGCATGGTCTCCATCATGTTCATGGTGTTCGCCGTGATCTTTGGCCTGCTGCAGAAGAACCTGCACTTCACCGGCTGGAAAGAGAATGTGATCAGCATTGTATTCATCGTGCTGTCCTTTGTGGTGGGTGCAAACTTCCCCATCATTCTGGGCAAGGCTGCATGGAGCTACATCACCTTTGTGTACATCTTCTTTGCCGCTGTCCTGCCCATGTGGCTGCTGAAGCAGCCCCGTGACCACATGACCACCTTTATGTTCGTGGCCATGATCGTGGGCGCTGTTCTGGGCCTGATCGTCAACCATCCCGTCATGAACCTGCCGGTGTTCACCGGCTTTACCAACGCCAAGCTGGGCACCATGTTCCCCATCCTGTTCGTTACCGTTGCCTGCGGCGCTGTTTCCGGTTTCCACAGTCTGGTGTCTTCCGGCACTTCCTCCAAGACCGTTACCAATGAGAAGGATATGCTGAAGGTCGGCTACGGTGCCATGGTGCTGGAAAGCCTGCTGGCTGTCATCGCCCTGTGCGTGGCCGGTGCTTCTGCTGCTGCAGACGGCACCCCCGCAGACGGCACTCCGTTCCAGGTCTTCAGCCGCGGCGTTGCCAGCTTCTTCGTGGGCTTCGGCCTGGACCAGCACTTTGCCTCTGTGTTTATGACCATGTGCGTTTCCGCACTGGCCCTGACCAGTCTGGATGCTGTGGCCCGTATCGGCCGCATGAGCTTCCAGGAGCTGTTCAGCGTGGACGACATGGAGCATGCTGAGGGCTGGCGCAAGCTGCTGTGCAACGTGTACTTCTCCACCTTCCTGACTCTGGCTTTCGGCTTCCTGCTGACCAAGATCGGCTACGCCAACATCTGGCCCCTGTTCGGTTCTGCAAACCAGCTGCTGAGCGCTCTGGTTCTGGCCACCCTGTGCGTGTTCCTGAAGGTCACCGGCCGCAGCAACAAGATGATCTTCCCTCCGCTGATCATCATGCTGTGCGTCACCTTCACCGCTCTGGTGCAGCGCCTGATCGCCATGGTCAAGGCCATCAGCAATGCCGCTGCTGTCACCATCCCCGCTGGCGAGACCACTTGGGGTGCTGTGTTCATTGCAAACGGCCTGCAGCTGATCCTGGCCGTGCTGCTGATCGTTCTGGGCCTGAACATCGTGTTCCACTCCTTCAAGGCCTATAAGAATGCTGAGCAAAACAGCGAAGCAAAGGTCTGAGTTTCAGATCCTGCTGAACTGAATCTGTAAATGCAAACTGCCGCTGACGGCGTAAAAACCGTCAGCGGCAGTTTTTGTTGCTGTAAGCTTCTATGATTTGAAATGGCCTCCGCGTGCGCTCTGGCCATAAGCAGAGGAAAATTTATTTGATATTGTGGTTTGGAAACGACTGCGGTCGTTTCCAAACCATTTTTTCACAGAAAGAGTCCCAAAGATAAAATGCATAGTCACCACAAAAAATGCAGTGTACGGTCACGACCTTTCCCGTGAAAAAGCAAACCAGCAAAGCCCGCAGGCTTTGCTGGTTTGCAAATATAAAAATAATACTTCCGCTAAAAATAGCCATAGCGCACGCGGCGGCTATTCTAAATCAAAAATCAAAAATTCGCTTCTTCCCACGTTTGAAGGACCGCCATCTGCACCGGGGTATGGAACCAGTGTTCCCCGCCTTCCATGATCGTCAGATGCGCCCCGCTTTCCTGACGGAAGCGCTCGATCATGGTGCGGCTGGTCAGGGCATCCCTGTCACCATACAGCACCTGCGTGCGGCCATGCCAGTGCAGCGGATGTTCCCGCACCCAGCACAGATACGGCCATGAGAGGGTCTCCCCAAGATCCGTGGGGATCTCCCCTGCCCGCTGCAGCTGTTCCTCGGTCACATGGGCACATTGCATCATATTCGTGATGAGAGCTTCCATATCCACCACCGGAGAGACCAGCAGGGCCTGTTCCGGCGCGTCTCCCTGCAGCGCCTGCATGGCAAGCCACGCGCCGATGCTCACGCCATACAGCCGGATATGCGCCCACACCGGCTTCATGCGGGCATATACGGCTTCTATCTCCGGCACAGCCACCCACGGCAGAAGCCGCTCAGGGCTGTTTTTCCGTGCGCCATGCTCGGGCAGGTCGATAGCCAGCACCTGCCAGCCCGCTTCACAGGCTGTAGCGGCAAAACGTTCTGCCTCTTCCTTGCAGCCGTTCTTGCCGTGGAGATAGAGGTAAACATTCCGGCTCCGGCTGCCGTACAGGATGGCAGGGATGCCCGCAAGAGTCATGGTTTGTTTTTTCATAAGGGATTCTCCTTATCCGATCATGCTCTCCATTCGGAGAGACGTTTTGTTTACACTGCGCATTGCTTTTCGTCCTCCCTTCTTTCCGTTTTCTCTATGATAGCACATCCGCCCGCCAAACACAAACAAAAAGGAGCCGCAGCGCCCTGTTACGGGTACTGCAGCTCCCAATTCAACTTTGGAAGTTAAATTACTTCACCATGCTTGCAACTTCAGCAGCGAAGTCGTCAGCACGCTTCTCCAGGCCTTCGCCCTTCTGGAAGCGGGTGAACTTGACGATCTTGATGTCGCCGCCCAGATCCTTAGCGACCTTAGCGGTGTACTGAGCAACGGTCAGGTCGCCGTCCTTGACGAACTCCTGATCGACCAGGCAGTTCTCCTTGAAGAACTTCTTGATCTTGCCCTCGATCATCTTCTGCTTCACAGCCTCGGGCTTGTTAGCGGTCTTGGGATCGCCAGCCATCTGAGCCAGCATGATCTCCTTCTCCTTGGCCACGACCTCAGCGGGGACAGAAGCCTCATCGACATAGCCGGGGTTAGCAGCTGCGACCTGCATGGCGATGTCCTTGCCGTAGGTAACGAACTCGTCCTTAGCCTCGATGCCGTTGGTGGTCTCGAAGTTGACCAGAATGCCGTGGGTGCCGCCGCCGTGGACGTATGCAGAGCAAACGCCCTCGTAACGGACGAAACGGCGAACCTTGATGTTCTCCTTGATGACCAGGATCAGGTTCTTCAGAGCCTCGTCCACGGTCTCGCCGTTCTCGGTCTTGCAAGCCATCAGAGCCTCAACATCAGCAGGGTTCTGCTTCATGATGACCTGAGTAGCCTCCTTGACGAAAGCAACGAACTTGTCGTTCTTGGCGACGAAGTCGGTCTCAGCGTTGACCTCGATGACAACACCCACCTTGCACTGGGGGCAGTAGTCAGCGTAGACCATGCCCTCGGCAGCGGTACGGCTTGCCTTCTTGGCAGCGGTAGCCAGACCACGCTCACGCAGGATCTCGATTGCCTTCTCGAAGTTGCCGTCAGCCTCGGTCAGAGCCTTCTTGCACTCCATCATGCCGCAGTCGGTCTGCTTGCGCAGTTCCATAACGTCCTTTGCAGAAATAGCCATTTTCGTATTCTCCCTTACACGTTATTTTGTTGTTTGTGGGATGGGAAATCAGGCGTTTGCTGCATCCTCAGCGGGAGCGGCCTCCTGGTTGCCCTGCTTGCCTTCCAGCACAGCGTCAGCCATAGCGCCAGCGATCAGCTTGACAGCGCGGATTGCGTCGTCGTTGCCGGGGATCACGTAATCGATCTCGTCGGGGTTGCAGTTGGTATCAACGATAGCCACGATGGGGA
>OJNT01000749.1_pt1 | contig 24928 bp, 28 predicted proteins | sample 1597981 | NCBI WGS metagenome assembly OJNT01 (sample SAMN01915211, study PRJEB22387) | human gut metagenome | isolation source: stool | host: Homo sapiens | place: USA
GAACGAGGAGCTGTTCAACTTCGAACCGGCCGGCTGGTATGACAGCTCCGGACAACTTCTGTCCGACCAAGCCACCTATACACTCAAGATCTCACGTGACTGCATCACTCAGATTGAAGTCAGGCTCAAGCCCCGAATGGTGACCATAACCCGACAAGGAATCGCCCAAATGGAGTTTCAGTATCTCATCATGCAAAACGGCCGTCCTGTTCCGAAGGTCGCTTATGATTATCGAATGCAGTATTCGTCCGACTATAAAGTATCAGAACCCGTAAAATTTTACTATGAAGAGTATCGGCTCGATAAATCGAAAATACCTCCGATCGGATATAAGACCCCAGCCGCGCCAACATTCACCAAAGGCAAGACGAAATCGTCCTACCTTTGGCGTTGCGATAAACAATTCTCGGTCTCGATACGCCCCGGCGACAATCCGGGGTTCAAATTCCACTATAACGAAAGATACATAGAGTCGGCCAACACGAAATACTATTTACCGCCGGATATTACAATGATGAAATAAAATCGGAACACCGCCATGAACATCAACACCATCTATTAATAAACCCGTCCATGAAAGTTATGTAGACGACTAATAACTGCCATTTTACCACAACAGGGTATCTCTTTCTTGATTTAGTTGAAAAAGGGTTGAATAAATTTCGTGACAAGAGATACTCTGTTTTTTTATTAAATATCATAAAAATAAAGCATAATGAGCCTCATTAAGAAATATCTCAAATTATCGGTTTTAATTGCTTTTGGAGCATTTCTAACGTCTTGTGGGCAGGACACCAATTTATCTTTGGAAACCCAAGAAAGTGTATACCTCCGATTCAATACCACTCCGGACCCGATTTTAACTACAAGAGCTACGGGAAGCGTCGATGATTCGGTAGCAGAAAGCACCACCATTAAAGACCTCAATGTTTTTATCTGGAACAACCTCTTTTCATACCATAAGTACTACACATCCGTTTCTGTGGCCACCATGCAGATTATCGCCGGGAATTATCACATCGTGGCAATCGGAAATGCAGGAAAAGATCTCGGAAATGCAGATGTATCTACGTTGCACACAACGACACTTGCTCAGCTCGATATCGACACCTATAATAATGCCATTATGACATACATGGGCGAACTAAGCACAACCGCTGGAACAAATATAAATCTGCCGTTGAAAAGAACATACGCTTATGTCGCTTTCAATTTTTCTATTGCAAGTACTTTCCCGGATTGTACGCTGCTGTCGTATCGCCTGCACAATGTTCCTTCGACAACCACTCTTGCAACTCCAGCATCAGGAGAATACACCAATCCGGCATTATGTACGGGTACGACTGCATATTATTCTCTAAACGGCACAACAGCATCCGACCAAACCTACATCTTCGAAAATTGCCAACCCGATGTACCGTCCATCACTACCGAGAAAGATCGCACAAAGGACAATGCACCGGCTGCAGCAACATACATGGAGCTGAATTGCCGCCATACCGACGGTCGTCTTTTTACGCTAAGGCTCTACCTTGGCAACGGCTCACCGTCGTCATTTACCCTCAAGCGCAATACACGCACGCTTTACAATATTACGATCTACTCGGAAATGGATGCCCGTGTTACATCTACAGAGGCTATATATTATCCGATAAGCCAGCAGATCATTCCGGCGGATGGCGGAAACGGCTATTATGATCTGGGAACTGTAAGCTATACGGCAACCGATGCCGCCGAATTGGCCGAAGCCTGTTTCCCCATGCTGAATGTCGGAACGTTACTGGAGAGCAAAGGCGGACAACTTCAAGCCTTCAAAAATGGAACTTGGGAAAATATTAGATCATCCGATGCTTTAATGATCCCCACCGGCAATATCTCCGGCACTACTGCAACCATGAAATATAGAGCCTATATCCCGGCATCATACCTGAGTACAGCGTCAACGATTCAACAGCATATGGATGCGCAATATATGGTGGCCGAAAATCAGTATCAGTCACTTGCTTCCGTTGATGCTACAACACGCTTCGGATACAAGGCGACATTACGATGCTCCTCCCCCAAAGCGTCCTTTACACTCTCGGCAGCTAATCCCGCATCCGGCTGGACCGACACGTCTGACCCAGAGAAGAATATCTGCATCGAAACAGCTGCTTCAAGCAGATTTGCAAAGTATGAGATTTATAGCACTGAGGCACATATCAAGAACTTTGCAGGTGTATATGATGATGAAACGGGGGTTGCTGTCGGACAAGTGATAGCTTCAACAAAAACTTCCATTACCGGTATCTTTCCCGTGAATAAAACAGGCTCCTATACGATCCGATTTGAAACCGCAGCAATTACAACCTCGGAAACAAATCAAAACCAGACCTATATGCTCAACCGGAACACCATTACCGTGCAAGATACCGAATCGCACCCGGCACTCAATATTGCACTCGAATGCAAGGAAGGCGATGGCATTTTCCTTCGCAACGCAACCTTTGACTCGACCGAAAAGATTTGGAGCGGATCAGAAGAAACTCACCGCATGGTATATCAACAAACCACAACAGCAGGAAAAGTTCAGCTTCCCATAGTTTTTGTGCCTCTGAAAAGCGGAACTATCCCTTACACAATCACTGTAAGCGATGATACAGGCAGCATACTCGCAACCAAGACCGTGACCAATTCCATCTCGAAGAAAATTTGCACATGGAATGCCGACCTAATTATCGATCCGGACTGCTATATAACTTATGAAGGGATTAGACGAGGGTCTTACTATGAAGATATTAACCTTTGCCTACGAATCCGCACAAGTACACCATTGGATTATGTCGGCTCCGGATTCGAGATTACGGCTCCAATAGCTTTCGACTTCATAACTGGACTCGAAGGGCATACATGGGGTCACTACCCTCCCAACCCTCTCGAACTTCCATTAATTAACGGATTAGAAACACCACTGGAAACAACTCTGACCTTAAATTTCAAAAACAACGAACAAAAGATTAGGGTATACCCAATAAAAGGTGGCTGGGGAGATAATTTTACGGGCCATGGCTTTTTCCATAGAGAATACCTAGTCTATGAAGACGAACAATATGAGGACTATGATTGGGAAGTAACTATATCGGACGGAATAAACTTTAGAGGCACAAGCCTTGACATTCTACTACTCGATGACCCACAGATAGATCTTACGATTAAAAAACTTCTTACGAGTGGAGCAGTATAGATAATAAAGCCTATCCAACAACTCCAATCTCAACAAAATCACCCCCGTCAGCACATACTACTGATAGGGGTGATTTTCAATTTCGGGGCATCGATAACGGTTTGGGAGTTATCGCCGCCACAGAGCAGTCCCCGAATTCCATGCGCGATCCTGACTCTGTTTTTAACTTATCGCCATTCTCCTTATGCCGAGTCTTGGTTAGCTGAATTTCCCCGAAAGCTCCGACCGCAGATAGAGATCGGCGACCTCCCGCACGTCGGTCTTTTCGATACAGCGGTCGTATATTTCGTTCAGCGTGTCGAGCATCTGCTGTTTGCGCGTTTCATCCATGCGCAGCCCGCTCTGCGATTCGATATGTTCGACGATACTCGGAAAATAGCCTTTCGCAAGGCCGATGGCCGTAAGAGCGATCATCGGATCGACCTCGGCGGTTATCCGATGCGTCGGTCCGGCTTTTTCCGTATGTTCGGGTTCTGCAAACGCTTCTGCCGGAGCCGGAATCGGAGTAGAAGCCGGGGCCTCCTGCGTGGGCTCCGACGGCAGAACGTCCAAATGGCTCAAATCCATCCATTGCTTCTTCGTCTTGCCGTGTTCGAGATAGAACAGATGCCGTTCGCAGGAGTTCCGAACGATCGATTGCATGCGGCGCAGGCGTTCGAGATAGAATCGGTATTGAGGGTATGGTAGTCGGAAATCTTCGTGATTGCGCGGAGCACGCCGAAGTCCGGCCAGCTTGTCGAATAATTCCGCCTCGAACCGGTTCGTCAATTTGAACTCCGCAGCGAGTTCTTTGGAGAAATGCCGGGCCCGGCGGAAAATCTTCTGTATATTTCCGGTACGAACGGAGTAGCCGAAAAACACCGTCTCCTCGGCCCGCAACAGAAACAGGGCGGCATAAGAGAGCATGAAAGCGACCTGCGGGAGTTTCTTCTCCGACCACATCCGCTCGGCGTCGTCCAGCATCCGGCTGCCGTTCGTGAAGAAATAGTCGTAGGAACGTCGTGCGGCCCGGTAAGCGTGCAGGTGCCTGAAGACGGTATTGTTGAAAAATCCGTGCACCGCATTTCCGCTGTCGTAGACGATCGTCCCCTCCATGCGGATGTTCCAGAAGAACCAGCTGGCCGTGTTGGTATTGTTCAGGTAGTGGATGTTGACCGTTTCGATGTGGAGCATCTGCTCGGCACGCGACGGGACCGGATATTCGGTCTTCAGATACTCCTCCAATCGCCAGCCGTCCATTTCCGGGTCGTTCTGCGTGATGAGAAGCAGTTCGTAGCCGCCCATTTCGCTGCGCATCAATCCTCCGGCATAACGGCCGTATAAGACCGCCATTTCGAATTGCATCTGCGTTTGCAGACAACTGAGAATTTGTTGCAGTTCCGTGATTTTTTCAGCCGGCATATCTTCCGGCCAGCCCCGGCGCATTTTCATAAGCTAATATAAAGTTATCGTGAATAAAAAACGCACGCACTCCCGACCGCTCGATACAAGCTGCCTCCAAGATCGGGAGCCGTGCGTAGAAAAAGCCTTGCGACCGCTGCTGTTTGTTGCGAAGATACGGGCTTTTTCGTGAACTGCGGTCGGTAAGGCGTATGGATTCAATGCCGAGGTTTTCAGGCAGCGTTGTTTCTGACGGGAGCAATGGATGTAAGTTCGCATCGGAAGCCTCGGCATCGTTTGATTAACAAAAAGAATCGGACGTTGGGCATTTCGTTTCCCCGACCTGGTTCAGCACCTTGATGATCGTTTCGGTCATATCCCTCACGATGCCCGTCAGAACTTCTTCGTAGGCGTCGACGTCGAACAGATCGAACCGCTGCATATGCTGCACCATCCCCATTTCGTACATGATGCGGATGTATTGCAGCAGCACGTGAAATTGATGCAACCGTTTGAAGAACAATTTCATATGGTTCTGAAACTCCGTATCGGATTCGAATAGCCGCAATGCCTCGGCCGCCAGCTTTCTCGGATTCTTCGTGCCGGTCGTTTCGTCTTCGTCGGCTCCGTCCGCCGGCGGATCGAATCGGCGGTGATACACGTAATCGAAGAGGTGGAGCGGCAGTTGCAGCAGCACGCCCTCAGCATCCGATTTATAAAGTTTCCTGTATTTTCTGCGTTTGGCTTCCGTTCGAGCGACGGGCATCAGCCAGAAGTCCAGAAAACGCGTCGGCAACTCATCGGACATGACCCGGTAACCGCAGCTGTCGACGAAGCGCTTGGATTCGCCCAGCAGCTCGTCGAAGAGCTTCGGGTCGATTTCGGGCAGCGGATGGGGAAGCGTAGGATCGAAGGGCATAGGCTGTGAGGTTAGAAATGATTGATGGGGTGTGCCGATCCTCGCCGTGGAGCAAAATTGATATGCGGTTTCCGGTTCCTAACAGTGGACGTTCCCGTGTTTCGTGATGTCGGGATAAGGGATTTTTGCGTTTTGCGCCGATTCGTCTCCGCATCCTCGCTCTGCCACATGCACCTTATGCCAGCCGGAGCATACGAAAACAAAGGCACAGATCGTCCCCACAGAACGGACTTGCGAACCGCTTTCGGTATAACGGTCCATGCCTTTGTTCCCCCGGAATACGGACGCTCCGTCCGGCACCGAAGCACCGGACGAAGCATCCGCGGCCTCACTTGACTATTTGTTGGATTACGGAGAATTTCGCAGAGAAAGAATGGCCCGCCGACAGACGGCAGAGTGAAAAAACGGGTGCGGAACCGCCGAGAAAAACAAGTGACGCAACTTCGACGTGAAGAATTCAGATGTTCCGCACCCACTTCGGAGAACAGCCCGCCGTTACCAGATTCAGGAGCCTTCGATGCGGGATTGTTATCGACGGCAGGCGTTCCCGTTGCTGAGAATGGCGGCGTATACACCCTCACCGACTTTCCGTCGATGATGCAAAATTTTGTCTGCAGGGGGATGTAAGGCCGTAACATCGTGTCGGGGTTAGTGGGTTGATTTTCTGCACCCCGTTCCGGCCTGAACACAAAAAAAGCACGGAACGCAGGTACAGTCCCGACGGTCGGCCTTGCGAGCCTTAGCTGGTAACTGCCCTTACGCCCGTGCCCGCCCACGGCACAAGGCCGTAGGCATGACAAGGGTTTCAGACAATGTTTATACCAGCTAAAACCTATTATATCGCTATAATAGTCGCAAGTTTACCGTCAGTATAAAGGTTGTCCTAACCTTATGAATATGTTACGGCTATGGCGCCGTTTTCATCCGCAAAGGTAACATAACTTTTTCAATTAAGTTATGCGACCCGCCGGAAAAGTTACGAGACGTGAACCTCGCCTATCGAAAGAAGGTTCTGGTAAACCGTACCCAATAAGCACAAATGAGGCCCACGCCCGTAACGTAGAAACCAATTAATGACCCTTACGCCGGACATGGGCCGGCGTTCGTGGGGACTTAAATTGTGCTTTGTGGGGTATAGGAGGAAAATTTACCAGATTTTCTTTCCACAAAGTTCACGAATCCGTCTTCCGACGAATCGCTTGTCCCAAAGGTAAAACAAAAAATCCGAACCGACAACAATTCGCGGGCATTTTCTGTGCCGTAGAGGCCATGCAGCCCGTATAGTCCATATTCCCGCTTTAACGGAATACACCGCCCCAAAACAAAAGCGGGACGGCTTTTCGTTCCGTCCCGCTTTGGGTTGATGTTCTCTTTTCTATCGAGCCGAGGATCGAGTATCCTCCGTCCGGGGGTGTCCAGAAGGACGCGGACTTATCCACGGCAAGGTTGGTTCACATGACCCCGACGCTGAAAAACTTATTCTTCCAAAATCTGCATCGCTACCGTCCAAAGGTCCTGAGCATCTTTACCGATCGTAAATCGGAGTTTAGGGGTGCATAAATAATATACACCCGAATACCCACTATGCTGTGTAATGAACTCCATGCGAATATCGAAAGTGCCCTCCTGACAAGTGAAACTCAGATCGTCGAAGTAGCGACAATCCGCAGTAGGGTCAATACCATCACCCGGCTGCATAGCAGAAGAATAAATATTTTTACTGCTTGCTTTTTTTCCGTACCCCTTACCTATCAGCAACTCTTTTTCTCCGTAATTATGGACACGCAATGTCCCGTTAATCGCATCGAAAGTATTATAAAATTTATTCGGGAAAGCCACATTCAAGTAAAAATAGCCGGGATACTGAGGAAACTCAGGTTCAGATTGAAACACTTTCCCAAGATTAGCAGACAGAACCGTTTCATACTCCGGATTATAGGGCTCCTCCGGTTCATTTTTACTACAAGCAATCATACTACCGACCAGCAGTCCAATCGCTATAATTTTGAGATACTTTTTCATAATAGTAGAAATTAAAGTTGACGCAAGTTTTTTTATTGGATTAACAACTAATCTTCTTTATTGCCAGTTACAAAACCAATTGGCTTCCGCAGTTTTCGGGCTTCCGGTAACTTCACGGACAATGCCCCAATGGCCTCATAAATCGCATCGATGTCTTTTCGCATGTCTTCGCTCAAATCATTCACAGCCTCCAGATTCTCCCGGCATTCGTGCTCCACCAGCTGCAACCGGCTACGCAACTCCAGCAACTCGGCCGAAACTTGGGTAGATTGCACAATGTAATTACGCATGGCAACAAAAGCATCCATACTACTATGATTTTTGCAAATTATTTACGATAAAATAGGTTTATACAACTCATTTCTTTTGATGACCGCAAACATTCTGGCCACGATTTTTGCTCGTAACGCATTTATTACGGACATTTTGTTCTTTCCTTCGGCAACTTTTCTGTCATAATACCTCTTCAGTTCTCCTCCATTCCGATGTGTTACAGCTATAGCAGCCATATGCAACAGTCTTTTCATTACTTTGTCGGCCCTGTGCGATACTCTTGCTTTCGATTGCTGGGAAGTTCCGGAAGAATAAGAGAACGGGGCAACCCCGGCATAACAGTTGAACTTTCTCGGATCATCGAAGCGAGTAAAGGCCTCCGTCGTGATTATCATGTTGGTTGCCACCACACGCCCTACTCCATCTATGGACATCAACAGCTCCATCTGACGAAACAGTACCGGACAGGAGGTTATCACCTCATCCATTTCGTTCGTAATGGCTTGTATGGCTTGCTCCAAGTTCTCCATCAAAGCCGTCAAACGCTTCACCTTTCGTTCGTACAATGCTGTCGGCATATATTCCCTCTGGTCCTTCAACTGCCCCTTGTATTTAGCTAAATCTGTCACATACAGGCTACGTTCTGATTCGAGCTGTTTTAATCTTTCAATATCCTCCGAGGGGCGCTCATAGTATTGAACCTTGTCTTGAAACCGGCTGGCATAGACAGCGATGCGTTTGGCATCCACCTTGTCGTTCTTTCCTCGTTGAATACCGGAGGAATATTTGATTTCAGCAGGGTTTTCAAGCCACAACTTGCATTCCGCCGCTTTGCAGGCACAAGCCAAAGGGAAAGTGTATTGTCCCGTATGTTCCGCACAGATAAGCATACGACTGCCGTCTATCCCATAATCTTTCTCCAAATGACGTATCAATGACATAATGGCATTCTGATGATTCGCTGTTTCCTCTTCATGCACAACCTTTCCCTCGAACATCACACAGAAGTCCAGTTTCTTTTTCGAAATGTCCACGCCGATAAAATAAAAATTTTCCACGTTTCTGTCTTTTAAGAATTTCTACCTGAAAGGTCTTGAACTTAACCTAATTACCTTAACAATGGATGTTAACCTACTATTTGGGCCTGGGTTCAAACAAGCAGGAAGTCCGCTTATGGAAATGAAGCTTATATTCTCCTTAATCGAAACTGGTGCACTTCCTGCTTCCTTTCTTGGCATCACAAATTTATCCTTTCTATTTTACCCCCCCCCAGATGCAAATCTAAGGTAATCGAAATGCTTACCTGTATGGCTGTCGGGCTGCGAAGAACCGCCGATAACATCGACACGCCTTGTTCGGTAAAGACATAAGGCAATTTCCGGGTTCCGCCCCAACTTGATATTCCATTTTGGAATCTCAAGAATTCATGTTCGGTGAGTTGGAACATGAAGCGTTCTGGGAATCGCTCAATATTTCGTTTCACGGCTTTATTCAGGTTACCGGTTGTCACCCCGTATAATTCGGCCAAATCCCGGTCTAACATGACTCGCTGGCCACGGATCTCGTAAATTTTATTCTGTATGATCTGAATATCCATAATTTACTTTTTGAATCCTATTTTCTGTACAGGGTTCTGAATTTTCGGCAATTTCACGGACAAGGCCCCAATAGCCTCATAAATCGCATCGATGTCTTTTCGCATGTCTTCGCTCAGATCGTTCACAGCCTCCAGATTCTCCCGGCAGTCATGCTCCACCAGCTGCAACCGGCTACGCAACTCCAGCAACTCGGCCGAAACTTGGGTAGATTGCAGAATATGGTTACGCATGGCAACAAAAGCCCGCATAATTGTAATGCTCGTTTGTATTGCGACTGAACTCTTCAATACGGCCGATAACATGGATACGCCTTGTTCGGTGAAAGCGTAGGGATTATGACGGAGGCCCATTTTAATAGAATTGGTTATCACAATTTGTGATTTCCAATTTTCCGTTTCTGCATCAGTCAACTGAAACATAAAATCGGATGGAAAACGCGCTACATTGCGTTTTACCGCCTGGTTCAACGCTCCGGTTGTAACCTGATACAATTCGGCCAAATCCCGGTCTAACATGACCCGCTGGCCACGGATCTCGTAAATTTTATTCTGTATAACTTGAATATCCATCTTCTGTTTGATTAGTGATTACTATAATGCTCAAGATACTCGGACCGGCCGATACTCATGTAGTGAAGGTACAGCTCGTGGCAGCGCTTGCGCTGATCCTCCGGCAACGCTTTCGAATACTCACGTATTTCCGCAACTGTAACACGCGATGGCAACTCCTCTCCGGTGACCTCCATATAAGCCTTAATTCCAGCCTCTTTGCGTGTATATTTTCCTTTTGCCATTGTATATTTATTTATTACCGGGCACAACCTCCAATACCAACTCATCCAGCAGCATTGAACAGATCGCTTCTTTTTCCTCATGACGTGGGACCAAGCTCCGCATCAGTGCTTTCAGATATGCCGCGAGGCTCAATTTATCATCGCATTCTGCCATCTGGGCTATTGTGTTGAATAGTGAAGGGAAGAAGCCTTCTATTTTTCAATTTCATTAACATTCACATCACCGTCTCGCAGCCGCCAAGCCACAGCATATCCGACCTTAATATATGGATACACCCAATTACTTATATGATCGCCTACAATCTCGCGGATCGTACCATCTGAAAAAAGGACATCCACAAGGTCGGTCGTCGGAATTGGCTTCGTTGTCGGTTCCCAGCCGGCCAACAACTGATGCCGTTCATCAGACCGGGCACGGTCAATGGCCAGATAAGCCGTAGACACATCAACCATGTTATCCCCATTATTCATTTGGACAGCATCGTTGGCGATGAGCTGGTATACTATATCCTTATTTTCCATCTTTTTCCGTCCATTGTTCTTCTTGAGTCTGCTCCCAGCCGGCAGCACGTAAATATTCCCGGATACGTTCTTCAGGAATAGACTTGCCAGCCAAGAACAGGCGTTTGTCCCGCACAGCCTGCTGTCTGATATAATCGCTGTTCTTATACCAAAGAGGTTGCGTTATCAATAATGAAAATGCTTCTTTCAGTGTCATCAGATATATCTTTGGTACAAAGGTAAAAATATATTCTCACGAAACAAATTTGTTTCATACTATTTTTTCACTAAAACTACATTTACCCTTGATTAGACTATATCAACAACAGTCCGGCATTAATCTCAAAAGTAATACTTCAGCCCAACGCTTCCGGACAACTTCCAACTATCGAAATTGGTTTTCATCAGGTATTGCAACCGAGGGTTGACAGCTACCGCCCAATGCCTGCCGAACACATACTCCACACCGAATTCGGCGAAAAGGCCGTACACGAACTGGTTCTGATAGGGCAGCAGATTACCCTGACGTGACAGCCTATCGCAACTCTCACCCCCAAGAAGAAGCCCTCCGGACGGCAACAGCACAAACCTGTTCAGCGCTACGGCATATTGATAATGAATCTCACCGAGCCACTGCGCTGCATCGAACGAATCTCCCAGCGTGGCATCATAGCGGGTTTTGTCGAACATCACACCGCCCCCTAATACCGAATGCGGGGAAAGGTAGGCCCCGATCCGTGCAGAACCGACGAATCCTCCGAGGTGCGTGATACCGCCATCGATGGCCGCAGTCACCTGCCCCTTATAGCCGATCTGTGCCTGTACGGTCAATGCCGTCATAACGGCCAGCATCGACAACATGATTTTCTTTCTCATTTCTCTTTTGCTTAAAAGTGGTTATGAACTTTTCTATCTCACAATAAAGCGCCCGGAACAAGTACCCGGCAGCCCTGAGCGCCGTTCGCCCTAATTCTCCTTCAGCTTTCCAGAAAGCCCGGAATCCCTTTCGCCGGCTCATAGTCTACGGGCCTCGATGATAAAATCTTCGGGGATTCTGAGCGCGATATTACGATCACCTCCCTGCTCAAGCACCTCGGCCAGCAGAATTTTCTCCTTACCTATGGTGAACTTCTCAAAGCGGTAGATCACCTCACAGGAGGACTTTGCATCCACGCGATGAATCTTCGTATCGACCCCGACGGGAAGGATCTGCAAACGTTCCTGCGTCGATGTCTTCTTCGTCTTGCGAGCCGTGACGGAGAATGCGATATAATCGACGTCGAAGGGGACGTTGCTGCTATTCTCAAGACGGAACTTGAAGTAGACATGCGTGTTATCCACATAGACACCTTTGAGCAGTATGGTGAGTTTCTGGAGCCGGGCCACATTGTTGGCCACGATATAATCGGGTTGTTTCCGGACTTTGGTGAACAGTTGCTCCGGCGTCAACCTTTCGACCGGGGTCTCATCTATGACCGCCGGCTGTTCCGCTCCGAAAGGCCGGGACTCTGTCTGCGGATCAACGGAGAGTTGCTCTTCCTGATAAATGGCCATCGACGGAGATACGATATAGTTGACCTCCGAAGCCGCGTTATTATATACCACATCGAAAGCGTAATAGCGTCCGTCGGCGGTTTGCACGTTCAGGTTCGTTTCGGGCATCGTATCCACCGGCTGAATATACATCACACGACCGTCGCTCTGCGAGATAGCATCATCGGAGGTGTATCCGGTCCGGAATTTCACGACATCAGCCGGGAATATGATCTGCGTCACCTTGTCCCGCCGCCACTCGATCCGTTGTTGTGCCGTTGCCGGAAACGCCATGCTCAAAACGGCCATCACGAATAAATATCTTTTCATCTTTCGTCGATTTTAAGAATTACGATCTGATTGTCTATCAGTTTTATCTCTACGGTCTTGGCGCTGCGCACTTGGTTGCCGACTCCGGAGATCATCGACCCGACAACCCGGCCGACCGTTCCTCCGTACTGGGACACGGCCGTGCTGGCCTCCTGAACCGCCGTCATGGATGTCTGCGAGTTGGCAATCTTCCCTACTTCGTCGTAGTTGAGCGGTATTCCCTGAATCCCGTCCGACCCATAGACGGCCAATGGCAGGGAGAACACCTCGCGGCCCATGCGCACCGAATTGATCTTCACGGAAAGTCTGTTTTCCGAGATCGCCGCGACTCCGGATAGCAGCGTATTGGCCGGGACTATCAAGCTGCCGTAGCGAATCGGTTCTTTGGTCCGGAACAATGCCGTCTGCCCGGACTTAACGAGCTGCGTACCGTGAATCACGGCCCGGAACATGGAGGCTCCCGGAGGATTGCCTTGTCCCGGTTGTGAGGACTGGCCGACTCCCCAATCGCGCATCATGGCCTGCCTACGACGGGTGGCCTCATCCACCACCTGCTCATTCGTCGCCGGCCCATCCGGAGCACTCGACGCGGCCTGCCGGGACCGGCCAACAGGCGTTTCACCCTCATAGATCTGATCCATGTTCTGCGCAATCTCCTCATAGGCGGCATCGAACTGCTCCTCCGAGGCTTTTCGATCAACCCGGAGCGTCGTGACCGGTGCGGACTGCGCATTCTCCGATTTGGAGGCCGACGGCTCAGGGTGTTCGGCCATAGGTTCAAATCCACTCGGAGGACGGTTGTAGAAACTCTCCTTTTCATTGGCATATGCCTCATAAGCCGCCTTCTTGGACGTGTAAGTCTTATCATCGATTGCGGCCTCGATTGATGTCACGCTGTTCTGCGAACCATCGCTGTTCCGGTCCTGCTGTTTCAAGTAGCCGGCGACGAGCAGCAACACCATGACCGCACCTGCAATCAGCAGGATTTTCATGCGTTTATTCATGGACTTCAAAAATTTTATTCTCCAAATAGGGTTCGATCACAAGACCGTGGGGATTATGCGGCCAACTGCGCTCGATAACGTGGATCGACCCGCTGGCCAAGACTCTCCACAGCCGCGAGTAGGCATCCATCCGCTCTTGAATATCCACAACCAACTCAAAGGTGAAACTCCCATCTACTGCGGAGTGGATCATCAAATCTTTGATCGTCGCCTCCTGAACCACATTTCTCTGGATGAAACGGTTGAAAAAACCTGACTTCTGACGGGTCAGGAAAGCATCCCGGAGGCTATTGCCTCCGAGCCACCCGGCGGCCTCCGCCTTACGTTCCCAATCGTATTGTGTCAGACTGTACCAATCATCGACAAACATGGACAGATGGTGGCGGATCTCGATCTCGATATTGTCCCGCCGCTGGGCGTAGCGGGCCGGAATGACTTCGCCGTCGGTCGCTACATAATAGGCGTACTTCATACGCTCCTCTCGTTCCTCACGCCGTTCGAGGTAGTTCAGGACAAAACATACCAGAACCAGCATAAGGCAAAGAATCGTGATAAGGTTATTACGTACCAGATTACGGCGCATGGATTGTATCTTTTCAGGAATCATGGCTATACTCGGAATATTCTGTAACATAAATCCAATACGGCCTGAAATATCTTGAACCGCGCCAAAGCAACCATGATGAAACCGAGAATCGGGGAATCCGTCAGGTTGATGTAGACTGCGAAACAATCCTCACAAAAGTTGTTGGCCAGAACAAGAGCGGGGCCGGCGAACAGCAACGCGAAATAGATCATAAACCAATGCTTCCACAAAGCCCTGAAAGGCTCGAAAGCCCCCAGAACAAGGACCAGAGGCGCTACGAAGTAGGCGATCTTCAGCGACGCCGCACGAATGAACATATAAGTCGGGAAACATAGTACGTTGACAATATCGGCCAACGGCTTGAGAATATAGTTGGCAATCATAAAGGAGCCGACATTGGCGCTTCCACCATTCATAAACGACGTGAACATGCCAGTTATCGACGAAAAAAAGCCTCCGCCGGATTCTTCCTCTACGGCCTCTTCGCCAAGAAGCGTCGTTTGCATAAGATCCGCAATCATACTTTGCGGATTCGCCGTAATCTGTGCCGTAGAGTTCACCAGCAGTTCGGCGAATTGGATAAATTCCGGGAACAGGAACACCACAAGGCCGGCCAGCAGAACGCCCTGAATATCCTCCCATATGGCCTTATGCGGATCGTTCTTCTTCTGAAGGACGATAAGCAAGGCTTGCACCAAGAGAAAAAAACCTGCGATACGACTTACTACCGGAGGGATCGTCGCTTGGGAAATGACGAGTTGGTCCAAAAAATCCAGATTCATATCACTTGAAATATGCGTTCAATAACTGGTTGTTGAACTTCACGGCATCCGCCTGAAGATTGATATAGTTTACACGGGCCAAGAGCTTGTCGATGTTGTCGAGGACCTGCCGGGTTTCGTTCAGGCGTTCCGCGTCGCTCAGTCGGAGGAAATTGCTCGTAAAGATCTTCGCGCCATAGGCTGTGACGTTGACGCACTCGCGCGTCGTCTGGCTGCACAACGACAACAGGTTGGTCGTATAGCGCCGGTCGACCTTCATGGCCGAAATCTTGTCATAAACCTGCTGAATCCTTTTAACGCAGGCCGCCGAGCGGGTGGCGATCTCCTGCACCTCGCGGATCGTAGCCAGCTTGCTGTTGACCTTCTCAACGGCATCGACGGTTTTATCGATACCCTGCTTCACACCCATCATCGTCTGGTAGGTCTGGACAGCCTGCTGCATCTGCTCGACGTGGTTCAGAGCCTCCTGAACTTCAAGGGACGGAGCCGCCACAACCATTTGGGCCTGCACCTGAGCAGCTCCGCAAATAACTGCAAAAATTAAGAATAATCGTTTCATAAGTATAGAAGTATTAATTTGCACTGTGAATCCGTTCGTATTGCTCGATGGCTCGTTCCATCGACTTGGTTTGGGCATACAGCCGACCGAGCTCGTCACAAACTTCACCCTCGGTCTGGAATGCCAGATAGGTCCGAGGGCTTATGCAAAGACTCATCAGGGTCGATTTCTTACTCCGGTAAATGTAGAAAGAGGAATACATGGGCGGCGTATTGAAGTTGTTCCTCAGCGACAAGACGCATTGCCGGTCATGCTCGGTGAAGCCCGTCGAGTATTTCTCAAAGCCAGTGGGATCTGCTCCGGCCAGAAAGATCACCGTCTCGATGTTCTTCATCAAGGCGCCGGCAGCTCCTCCGTCTTTCTTATACCTGTCCTCGGCGTTCAACGCCAGCTGGTCGAGGTTCTGCAAAACGATACACGCCGAACCGCCTTTCTTACGGATCGCCTGCATCTGGTACAGCACGGCACCGAAGATCACCGGCTTCTGCATCAACTCGGCAAACTCCTCGTAGATAATGAAGCCCCGCTTACCCATCTGCTCCCAGACAAGCGTCCGGATGGTGATGCCGATCAGGTGTACGACGATACTCAACAACTGGGGTTTCGAGCGGATATTTTCCAATTCGAAGATCAGCAGCCGTTTCCCCTTCAACCTGGTTGTTGGGTCCTCACTGCGGGCAAAAACATTCCCATAGCTGCCGCCCTCGCACCACTCGCTGCCGTTGTGTACAAACTGGCTCACGTCGAAATAAGCGCTGCGGATCTCGTTCTTCTCAAGAATCAGCTGATAGTTGTCGCGCAGCCAGACGTAGAATCCCGGCCAAGAGGGGGCTGCGACGATATGCAGGTACGACATGACGATCTTGCGCAGCGACACCTCTTCCTCGGCCGTCGGAATACCTCCCGGCTTAATGATAAGCCACAGCGTCTCACAAATGTCGTCCACACTCTCACCATTGTCGACGTCGGCAACGGCAAACGGATCAAGCCCTAAGGGGTCACTACTGTTGTAGCGGAAGATAAAAACCTCCTCAGGATCATACAGCCGGGCGGCCTTGTCATACGAGCCGCCGCAGTCGATGATGATGTTCACGTATTCCGCTGCAGAATCATTGTGATAGTCCCCGACGATCTTCTCCAAATCCACCGTTTTACCTCCTCCCGTGCGTCCTATCACCGCAATATTGCGGGAATCGACATATTTCCGATGTGGATCGTAGAGATCGTAGCGCAACGGCAGATGGTTGACAGGATCACTGAAAAAAACGCCTTCGGCATCCGACCTGTAACTTCCCGTATGCTGAAACAGCGCCAACGCCTGCCGAAGATCAACCAAGTAAAACGAATCCCGGTCCATGCAGGTTACCGTTGCAGGATGTGAGCAGAACACGATATTGCGAAGCTCCGCACCCATCGGCACCGAAGGCTCGAAATCACGAACCTGCCTCAAATAATTCGTTATCCGCGTTCGGTACTCTTTTACCTCTTCAGCACTCTCACCCCAGAAGATGACATTCGTATGTCCCCGGACCAACATAGCATCCAAATCGTCGCTGATCTCTTCGCGCGTGCGGTCCAGACGCCGCACTTGGTCGTCGTTCTCCTCCGAGAACCCCCGGTTCTTGCGAAAGGTGTCCAAAGTCTGTTTGACAAGCGCATACTCCTGCTCATGCCCTGAAATCCGTATAATCTGATTATACAGATGCGGAACAGGCAACAGGATGCCCAGCTCTTCCATGATCCCCACCGGAAGCTGCGAACCCTGACCCGGCGCCGGTGTAGTCAGGACCTCCGGGAACTGACGCTCATGCTCAAGGCTCACGGCGCCGACATAGCGGTCGCCGACACGGAAATCACACCCCGCAGCATCCACATCCGTCAGGTAGTCGGTCTGAAATCCATTGAAGAAATAACGGGTATATTCACGAACCTCCTCCTCCCCGAACGGCTCAATACCGATGATCCCGGAGCCTTGAAACTGAAGGTACATCGAATCGACGGCACGGGTAAAGCGCACGTACTCTTGATCCTCAGAACAGAACGCGGCGTGAGTCAGCGGTACAAAGGGATTCTGGGACCGCGGATCGCGCGTCGCACGGAAGCCTGTGAACACGACGAACAGGCAGGACATGTCGCACGTCTGCATACGTCCCGCGGCAAATGCCTTCTCCTCACGCTGTATGTACGAGTTTTCCGGCATCGCCGAGGCGTCGAACAACTGCCGGTCGTACCGATCACTACGCAAGATGATCGTCCCCTGCGGAAGATCCTTTAGGGCGACACGCCATATCTCATTCAAGCGGTCGTATTGATCCTCGGACAACGATCGAACCTCTGGAAGCTGCAACCGATAACAGAAGGCGACATCGCCCTGAATGGTCAACAGCCGATTATTGGAAACGTCCTCCAGAAGCTCCGAAGCATTGAAGCTACGGGACTTCGGGCGGGGATACGACTGGAACAACAGCCAGACGACAAGTCCGACGATCGATACCAGCAGAATCAAGATAGCATGAAACATCATCAGCGGTTTTTAAGATGAAGGGGATATTGTTTTCCGTAATGCAGGTTACGTTTCAGACGCTCCATATTGCGGAAAAGCCAATAGACCCCGCATGCCCACGGAATCCATACGATGATAAACACCGGAAGAAACACCACGATAAGCACAGGGGCACATGTCAAGCCCAAGCAGATAAGAAAGTTCTCAGCAGGAAGCCCCAACACCATCGCCTTATCCCGGATACGGCGATTGACATACAACTTCATCGCAGCAAAACATTCATCGCACCGTACACCATACCATAGCCGACGGCAATAATCACCAGAGCCCAGCCGGCATTGGAAAGGATCTCAGCACGATCTTTCCAGTTCTGAACAAGGTTCCAGATCGTCCAGCCGAATAAGGCCACAAAGCATAGCAGACCCAACAGATTGGGAACCAACGTGCGAAGCGATGCCGTAACAGGCGACAGGTCCCAGCTGATCGTCTGGGCGAAAAGAGGTGCGGCAAGCAAGATTGCGGCAGCCGTAAAAAGTCGTTTTTTCATAGTTGAAATCATATATTGGAAAATCTGTTCATAAATTCTGCTGCATCACGCCGGATCTGCTCGGCAACGAGCCGCATTTGCGCCGGGTCCAAATCCCGAACTTGCGGAGGTAGGAGTTTGGAGCCCGGATAGTACTTGAACCGGAAACGCTCGACCCGGCCGTGGAAGTAGATGAATTCACCTTGTTTGAGCGAATAGAACTCCGAGCGTTCGTACAGGGGACGTTTCACCTTACGCCGTGTGGTACTCGAACCGTTCGAAGAGGTGCTGTAACTGCGCTCGATGCGATCAACCTGCGGCATCATGCCTTCGTAATACTTGGCGGTATGTTCGAGGCTCGTGCGCCCAAGGAACTGATGCGCCAAGTTCGAAAGAACAGTACGCTGGTTATACTCCTTGCCGCCCTGAGTCCGCTGGATCTGGCTAAGATCCTGCGTCGTATAGACAATACAGATTCCTAAGCTACGCAGCGTAGCCATATAGTTCTGCACACGCAGCAGCGGGAGCTCTGGAGCTTCATCCAGCAAGGCTACGGCGGGAACCCCGCCCCGTTCGCTCATCATCGTAAGCGTGGCATCGGCGATCATCGCAAGGATCGGAGCATAGGCCGTCGTGTTTCGTGGATCATTCACCAATCCAAGGCCGATCTTCGATCCCGGAGTATTGATCCGCAGATTGATCTCGTTATCACTCAACAAATAGAAACCCGCATCCGTATTGATCGTGTTCAACGCAAGAATAAGCGTCTGGAGGATGTTGCTCGTAGTGTCGGCATTGCCTGTGCCTTGAAAGAACGCGGCAGCCATCGAATAGACCTGCGCATCGGCTTTGAGAAGGCGCTCCAGCTTCCCGAAAGGAAGAACCTTCCGACCTTCCTCCAACCGCAGGTGCTCCGGGTTGTTGAGTATCGACATCACGAACGGGAGGTTGCAGTGCTCAGGAGCATAGCGTTTCAGATACCAGATCAGCGCCTCCAAAAGCGATGAGGCCGAATTGTTGAAGAAATCAGAAGTCGAGTCGTCGGACTCCCGGCCCTGCACGGCAACGATAAAGGACTTCACGCGCGAGCGCAGCGATGCCTCGTCGGGAATATACTCCGGGGAGATCGGATTGATACGCACCGACCTTTCAGGGTCGAAAAGCGCAAAAACATGGTATGGAAGCCCAGCAGCCCGGAAGATCGGATAAAGAACCTCCGAAAGTTCATATTTTTTTAGGTCATGAACCAAGACTGACATACCGAATTGTGCTGCATGTCGGGCATAGGCCGTATTGCAACTCGCTGTCTTACCGCTACCCGAACCGCCGTTGATATAGGTTCCCTGATTGATACCCTTCACATAGTGCAGGTGGCCATTGCTATCTTCGATCTCCAAGTTGAACTTAGACCAGCCGTTCAGAAGCCGGCAAATCCGGACATACAGGAACCGCACAAGGGGAATGAGCAGGCATTGCCCCGCCAGCAACGGCAACGCCCATGACCATGTGTAGGTCCGCAGTGAAAGACCCGCCCAGAGGTAGAGTCCACCCGGAACCAGAAGCCCTGCAAGGCCTGCCATGATTCCGGCAGGACGTCGCCAGAGATAAAGCAGCGGGATCAACACCGCCGTCAACAGAAACCATCCCAACAGAGTCATAATCATTCGATGTTTTGGTATTTTGAAATCAAATCCTCCGTATATCGGAAGGCCATGCCGACGGGGTTGCACACTCCCTTCTGGAGCAACACGGGCAGAATTCTCCCGGCGATACATAATCGGCAAGGATCAACCGGTCCTGACGTCGCAGAATACATGGGGTCCGGCGCGGCTTCGCGGCAACGGCACTTATCCATTGAGAGAAACATATTGTTTTTGCCCGTCAGAAGCCACAATTCATCGATCTCAGGAAACTTTTCACAAATCATGTCGGCGACATGGATGGAAAGCCCGTTATTCCCTCTCTTTATCTGATAGAGGTTCTCACCACGCGGAAGCCCGATATGCCGGGCAAAGGCGTTAACCGACATACATGACCATCGAACTACCATTTCAATCCGCGGCCAAAGATCGGAATCTCTGTTACTGAACTTTGTCATAACGTAGACTCGTTTCCCCAGAACAAGACTATAATCAAGAACAGGATCGCCACGCCGGCAATAATCAAGGTGGACCGCGGAATAATCTCTCGCGGAGGTTCCGGCAAACCTTGCTCTCGCGCTTCAGCACGGGCTTCGCTGTTCCGTTTATCCAGTTTCGCCTGCTGACGCGCCATAAGCCAGACACCCAGCAAAATCAATCCGGCAAAAAGTTTCAATGCCAATTTCATCGTAAAATGAAGTTCATTCATATCAATATCCTTTGGTTAAAATTCCAACGAGTTTGAACGCTGCCTTTATCGCCAACTGCTGCGGAGTGACCGGCTGCACCATCTTCACCTGATCGGCCTTCGCCATAGCCTGCACCGAGACATCGCGCTGAGCAACGGCTCCGTAAACCTTATATTCCGGAACCGGACTCACCGAGCGACGGTACGAAGAGGATACACGCCGCTGCAAAGCCTCTTTCTTCGTCTTGGATTCCGCAGCCGAGAAATATTTGTTGATGTAGCGATTGAGATAGCTCTGCTGCCGCTGGATCTTCTCCAAGTCCTCTTGGGGAATTGTCTGGACAAGACGCTGAATAATATTCCGGCGCTTTTCCTCGATCCGGGCATAAACACCCTTCAGGGAGTCCTTATAGCGACGGGCCTGCTCCGGAGAATAATTCTGATCCACATACACCGAAAAGTCATGCTCGTTACGCAGCCGGACTTCCGGCCCAAACAACAGCTGGCTATGCTGCTCGAAGAGACGCTCCGCATGGGGCGATACCTCGCGGGCCAGTTCATTATTCATCTCAAGAATTCGCTCAGCACATTTATTGGGATCGAGAGTCGTCTCCCGGATCAGTTGTTCAAGTTGGGTTTGCTTCTCGACGAGAAGGTGATAACCCGGAAGTTCTTCACGAATAAATGCATCGATGGTTTTGGCAAAATCCGCCTGATGCTTCACGCGGATCTTGGAGAGTTCCGCGAACAACTCCTTCAACTGCTTCTGGAGCTGCCGGGGCTTCAGCTCCGGATGCTTCTTTTCGTAGATCTTCACTACTCCCGCCCGAAGGTCCCGCAAAGCCTTGTCCATATTACGGTCCTGAAGCGCCAAGCGCAGCAACGACTCCTCTTTGGCGTGAACGCCCAGCGTTTGATCCGCCAGCACGCTGCGTAGCTGCTCCATGAGTTGCATCCGCTCGGTCTGGAAATTCTCCAGCTGCACGGTCAACTCCGCCGCACGGTCCGCAGGACAGGCTGCGATCTCAAGGCGCAGCGCATCGAAGGTCGCAGGCTGCTCACAACGGCTTACGGCTTCCGCAATGCAGCGCCGGGCATCTTCCGGAAGCAATCGCTCCCGGACCATGCTCTCGAAATCCTTCATGTCTTTGACATACGCACCGTCGGCCCCAAAGGTCTCACGGGCAAAGGATGTCAGAATCTCACGCTGGCGCTCAGGCCAAAAACACTGTACATATTCCCCGACCAGCTGCCGCTCGGTATCCGCGAGGTAGCGGACGGCATTTTCCAGAAGTACCGAATCGCCTTCAAATACCTCTTCCAGATACTCCGTCTGCGCGAACAGGCAGTCGGTATTGCGACGGGTAGCAATACTATCAAATACATAGTTTTCCCGATGCCAAGCATTCCGGTAAATCTCCGACCACTGATCAAAGACGTCCCGACGGCGATCGACAGCCTGGCGCATGGCCAACCCCTTGCGCAGGACCTTATGCGCAGTCCGGACCGGATGATATCCCCGTAGACCCGAAACCTCGACAGCCTTGTCTCCGAGGCCGACACCCAGACTTTGGCCCCAGTGCGGAAGCGAAAGGTCTTGATCCATAGTAACGCGATTCAATTCCTCCTGCAACTCCTCGACACTCGAATCCATCAGAGCGGTTGCATCCAACACTGGATTCAGCAGGCGAAGCTGACGGACCAACTGCCCCTTCAGACGCATCAACTGCCGTGCATCCAGCCGCTCGGCCTGAAGCAAGGATTCGTAGTACTCCCCATAGCCGCCGCTCACCAGCTGCCGGAACTCCGCGGCCTCCGCCCGGCGAGTCGCACGGTCTTGAGCCAACTGCTTTTCAAAGGCGAATCCGGACATATGCCGAAGACGCTTGGATACCTCATAGCTCTCGGTCTGCAACCGATGGTGTGCGAAGAGCCGGTCGAAAAGACGCTCGCATTCGATCTTGTACGCTTCGCGGTCAAAACCGACGCGAACAGCCTTGCCGTTCAGAACGTGTTTCTTGCTGCCCCGGCCATTCGCATTGGGGCTCAGGTTGATCGAATTGGTGATGTCACGACGGCTCACCGTGACGTGAATATGCCAGTTATCACCGGCTTTCGGCATCATAGCCCGCAGGATCTCGTCACGCCCGCCAAGGCGGACATGGCTTTCCCGTACATATTGCGCTTCGAGATCTGCAATCCGGCGTTGCACGGAATCATCCTTTCCACCGCCGAGTTGCTTTTCCAGACGGACGATCTCCTTGTCGATCCGGGAATTGTTACGCACATGGGGATCATGGCTCTTCCAGTAACGGTCCTTCTCAACCATCCCGAACCACATCAGGTCCCGGTTGTCGTGGATCTCAGGGTGTCCGAAGTTACGAGCATAGGCATCCATGCACTGTATGGCATAATCCTTCAGATAATTTCGCATCATATCATCCTCCAGCCTCGCAGGGATCGCCTCACCAGCTTCGAGGAGTGTCTGCTTCGTGTCGGCGATCGTACGGCGCAAATGGGCGATTTCTTCCTTCGAGGGAGAGATCGAGAATGTATAATAGCGGGCTTCCTTCTTCTTCAGCCCACGGACATTCGCATCGATGTTCTTCACGACATCCTCCGTATCGTAGGTATTGCCCGTGCCGTTGAAGAAATACTCTCGGCCTTCGACCCGGACCACATCGTTCTGCTTGTCCAAGTATGCAGACAGCTGGCGGGAGGAGGTCTCATCCAACTGCGATTGGATAAGGCTCTCTTTCTCAAGATACCCCGCATATTCGGCAACGGAACTCTGACCGTAGCGGGTGTTGTCTACATACTGCGTGACGTACATAATTCCTCGTATTCGCGTTTGAGCTGGTTGAAATCGGATTGCGACAAACGGATCTGCATGGCGGCATGACCTTCAAAATCCGTCGTACTGGTGGCAGCGGAAAAGAGACGCTCCAAGAGTCCGAACGAGCGAGGCAAACGATCGTCGGAAGAGGGAGCGGGAACATCGGGAGCATCCATATCCTGAGAAGCGCCGGAGAATGATCCGGGAGCGCTGCGGCGATCTTCGCGCACCAAACTTTTGATAAAATCTTCGGTACGTTCAACAGGACCAATAATCTTGGAAAGTTTGCCATTCAAACTCAGCATCGCCGTCACCAGACCCTTATAGTCTTCCGGGGATGGCAAATCCATACCGATATTACTCGAATAATAATGTGTAATGATACGTGTCGCTACTTTGGATTTTGACAAGTGCTTTCGCCTCGCAATTTCGACAAGTTTTTCATCCGCAGACTTCGTGATCCTGATTACTTTCTGAGATTCATCCATAGCCGTTTCCATGATTTACACAAGACAAATGTAACCCTTATCAATCTGTAAATCACAATCTTGCACCATAAGCAAACCATAAACAATTAATAATATCAATATTATTTTGAGGAAATGGACCTGATTTACAAACGCTTGTCACTAAATCGACTTTTTGGGAAGAAAATCACTACGAACATCTTACAAAGATTAACTTTTGCATTGAGTCGGGCCCAACGTCGGAGCACAAATCACTACAAACCAATAGATTACAGAAAAATGTTACACAAATTGCAACATAAATCCCGATTATTTCCGCAGGCCCACCAAGCATAATACAATAATATTCAGGAATTTACGCATAACAAAATCTTCCAAGAATCACGCTTCAGCGTGATTCCCGCTTGTTCACAGAAAAATGTTACAGGAAGGGCATTTTTCGACGGGCGTAAAGGCGTCCGGAAAATCCGCAGGAAGTAATGCGGATTTTCCGGAAAGATTGCGCTTGCGTAATCGCGCCTTCGCCAGTTGAAAAATGGTCGTCCGGTCGATGTCGGCGGACACCGGTTTTTGGGAAGAGCCGTGGCTCTTCCCGAATCCGTTGGCCGCAAAATGCCAGCCGGGAAACAATGTTTCCCGGCAACAACGGGCGGGAGTAACCGCCCGGCATTTTAGACATCGGAGTAACATTATTCTACCGCTCTCTTGCGGCGTTCCGCCGCAAGGTGGAGTTGCCGGAGGCTGCAAAAACAGCCTCCGGGAAAT
>OJNT01000801.1_pt1 | contig 23834 bp, 19 predicted proteins | sample 1597981 | NCBI WGS metagenome assembly OJNT01 (sample SAMN01915211, study PRJEB22387) | human gut metagenome | isolation source: stool | host: Homo sapiens | place: USA
CCCCGTCCCCTTTGGTGTTGGCAATCAAGGTATTTACCAGTTTCAAAATGTCTTTTTCGCTGCGGATATAGGCAAATGGATTGTAACGCATGGATTTCTTAAAATTTATCGCGTTCAGCACCTTTATCCGATACCCGCCGCGCTGTAAGAGCTTCCCACACTCGACTAAAACCGTACCTTTCGGGTCGGTTACAACGTAGCTTGAGTGCATCTGCATTAAGTTGGGCTTCACAAAAAATCTCGTCTTGCCGCTGCCGCTTCCCCCGATAACAAGGATATTTTTATTCCTTGCATACTTCGGCTGCTTCGGGCGGCTGTTCATGGTAAGCCGTTCCGTCTGCGTCAGCAGCACGTTATTCTGAAATACCGGGTCGGTGTAGGGCTTTATATCTTCGGCGTTGCCCCAACGGGCAGAACCGTATTCGATACCTTTTCGGTATTTCTTCGCGTTCTTACCTTTGAAGTACACCATAAGCCGGATAAGGACAGCCCCCACAATACCGATAAGCAAATCCATAGGGGCAAGGCTCGGAAGCGGGTTTGTAAAGGCAGCAGAAAAGCCGTCTGCAAGGGAAAGCACCTTGCCGGAAAGGTCAGTTCCCGGAGAGAGCCGCACCGCCTGTCCGATTTTGTCAAAGAGATAGACAAAGAGCAGATAGGGGGCATTTAGGATAAGCAGCTTTTTAAGTTCCGGCTTCATAGCGATACCTCCCTGTCCTTTTTCTTCACTTTGTCCCTCTGTGCGTTCAGAGCTGCCGCCTTGTCTTTTAGAGTGGAAAGCAGCTTGCGGATAGAGGGCTTTTTATCCCTGCCTAATTTCTTTGCGGTAAATTCCCGAAACGCTTCGGTCATAACGTCAATATCCTTGCCCCGAAAAGACACAAGATAGGTCGGCGGCTTGCCGTTCTCAATCTTCTTGACGTTGTAATCAAGCCCGTTTTTCCTTGCGATAGGGTCAAAGGCTTTGATATTCTGGTCGGTAATCTCAATGTTGGAAACCTTTTCTCCCGGCTTCATAAGCTGCCGCATAGTGATTTTCCCATGCGGGGCTTTGGTTATCTGCCCTTTGCCTTTGGCAAGCAGGGCTTTCATAGCCTTTTGCAGCACTTCGGCGGTCAGCTTAGATGTTTTGATTGCTAAAGATACGACTTTTTCGTTGACTTCATCTTGCATGAAATCCCTCCTTTCGTGGTTTTATTAGGGTGGTATGCCGCTTCGGGGCATAAAAATAAGGCGTACATTTTTCATGCCGCCTTTAGATACGCACCCGCAGCCCGTTCAAATCCGAAGCCCTCACACCGACAAGATACCAGTTGTCCCCGTACTCCATGCGGGTCGGCTTCCATTTGCCGCGTACAAATACTTCAAAGCAATCCCCACAATGCAATCCTCCGTAGTAGTCGTTAAGGTCAAAGCGAATGTCGTAACGGTCTGCCGTTTCATCAAAAATCAAAGCTCCTGTTTTCTGTGCCATATTAAAATCCTCCTGTTTTTAATAGCCGCCGTACATATCGTGGTTGACAAGGGCGGTGTAATAGCTGTCAATGGTGTTGGGTGCGTTGAAAAGTACCGCTTTCAGATATTGCTTGATGTTGCGGATTTTCGTGGTGTTCTCTTTCATGCAGTCAAAGACAAATTCAATGTGGCTGCTGTTGAGTTTCATAAACTTTGCTTTGACAAGCTCTGCCGGATAATCGTCCCCGGCGATACGGATTGTCTTTCGTTTGGTGCAGACCGTTTCAAGGATAAGGGACACAATCTCGTCCAAGCGTTCCCTGTCAATGTCGGTATGCTTGATAAAATGCTCATACTCGATATTGTCCTTGATGATTTCCTCATACACACTGTATGCGTCTGCCGCTTCCGTTCCTTTCCGTTCCGGCTCTGCCGTTTCCTCCCTCAAAGGAGAGGGGTTAGGGGAAAGGATAGGAATGGAATGGTTATTTGATAAATCCGTATTTGATTTTTCTTTTTTTGATAAGTTAGTCTTTTGTATATCTTTATTTAATTGCATTGGATTTTCCGACGTCGGGTTATCCGGTGTCGGATTTTCCAATATCGGGTTATCCGCTGTTGGATTTTCCAATACCGGACAATCCAATGCCGGGGGCTGTGGCTGTTCGTAAATGGTGTACTCGATAGCGGTCATTTTACCTTTCTCGTCGCGTCCCTGCCGTCTTGTGATATATCCGGCTTTTTCAAGCTCCCATACAGCGGTGCGGATAGCGTCGATACTTTCCCGGTTGATATAGGACAGTCCTGCAAGGGTATAGTCCCAATCCTCCGGCAAGGACAGCATTTGTGATAACAGCCCTTTTGCTTTTAGGGAAAGCTCCTTATTGCGTAAATGGTGGTTACTCATAACCGTATATCCTGTGTTTCTCTCCACGCGGAAAACTGCCATAGCTTCATCAACTCCTTTGCTTCATATTTGTTACGCAGTAGAACAGCAATTTTGAGGGTTTAGGTATCAATCCCTTACTGTGTGAAAACCGCACCCGCAAAGCCTTATGTAGCAAAGCTCTTTTTGCCCCTACTGCGTAACATGAGGGTAAAAAAATAGCGGCGTTCCTTGTTTCCCTGTTGGGATAAGGTAACGCCGCCTGTGCGGTACATTATAATATTTTAACTTCTGTTCTATCATGCTATATGGTTCTATCCGTAGAAATCTGTATGCCCATTTATCAATACATAAAATGCGTTGGACTCTGGTTTTCGACTATCTTTTTACACCCATTTCTACACCCAAATGGCATGAAATTATATGATTTTGCATGAAGTTTTATGAACTTGCAATTTCAAAAAACCTTGTAACCATGCGGGTTTACGGACTTTTATTGAGGTATATAGATTTATGAAAAAAGGCTAATTTACAACGATACCTAATTTCATAGTAATCTATATCTCCTTTGTTTTTATTTTTCGCTTCTTTTTCTGTTCGGGTTCTTTTTATGCACAAAAAGAGCCCAATGCAACTATAAATTATAGCACACGGGCTCTTTGATTTCAATGGATTTTAATCTCTTGACTGTACCATCAGAAGAATGCCGCCCTCGTACGATACATGCGCGGTCTCCTCGACGATCTCATTGCTCACGCACAGACCACCCGAAGTATTCGGCAGACAGTGATGGTCGAGCGGGTAGGCGAAGCCCTCCAGGGTGATGGATGCGACTTCCTTTTCCAGCGGGAAGAACGAAACGTACTTTCCGAACTGCTCTTCTTTCCGGATTTCAAACGAAGTTTCCACCGGAATCGTAATCAGATTGCGGCTGTCCACGATGTAAGCCGGAATTTTCTTCTCCCATGCCGTTTTCAGGTTCTGCACAATACTTAAGAAATGGTCGAGTCTTCCCCCTGTTGCTCCGAGGATCGTGATTTCACTGCTTCCCAGAACAATCGCCTGCTGAAATGCGATGTCCGTGTCCGTATTGTCCTTCATGGGATTAAATTCCCGGATCGGTGCGACATGGTTCTCCTTGTAATAATTTAAAATCTCCGGAGATAAACTGTCAAAATCTCCCAGAATATACGTCGGTATAATCTGGTAATGGTAGCAGAACTCCAGTCCCCGGTCTGCTGCCAGGATAATATCAAACTGCTGTTTCTGAAGATATGGGAAGGCAAAATCCGGTTCGATCATCCCTCCCGAAATAATACATGTTCTCACGTTTCCCTGCCTCTTTTTTCTGTCTTTTTGTATCTTATTCTGCCTTTTTGCTGTATGAAGAAATTTTTTCCTGCAGTTCGCGCACGTTCTGCTCGATGTTGCTGCCAAATACAGCAGAGCCTGCCACGATGATGTTGGCACCTGCCGCAAGGACTTCATCGATGGTCGCGCGGTTGATGCCGCCATCGACCTGAATGTGCACATGCTCCAGTCCTTTTTCATCCAGCATTCTGCGGAGCGTACGGATCCTCTCCGTCGACTCCGGGATATACTTCTGGCCGCCGAAGCCAGGATAAACGCTCATAATCAGAATCATTTCTACCTGATCCATCACGTCCGTAACCGCAGAAAGCGGCGTATCCGGATTTACGGCAACTCCGGCATCTGCGCCTGTTTCATGAATCTTTTTCACGGTTTCTGCCAGATCGCGGCATGCCTCCGCGTGAACCGTGATCATATCCGCCCCGCAGCTTTGAAATTCTTCTACGTACCGCTCCGGGTCCTTTACCATCATATGAACATCAAAATACAGACTGCTTTCTTTTCGGATCGACTTTACCACCGGCATTCCAAACGAAATGGATGGTACAAACATTCCATCCATAATATCGATATGAAGCCACCGGCACTCTGCTTTCTCTACCCTTTGGATCTGTTCTCCGAGACGGTTGAAGTCTGCGGATAAAATAGAAGGTGCCAACTGATATACTCGGCTCATGCTAGTATCTCCTCTTTTCCTGTTCTTTCAGTTCTTCATAGAACATGGTATAGTTTTCAAATCTTTCTTTGCTGATATTTCCCTGTTCCAGTGCCTCTTTGACGGCACAGCCCGGCTCTTTTCCGTGGATGCAGCCGAGGAAACGGCATTTTCCTTCGTACGGATGAAATTCCGGGAAAAAGTTTTTCAGCTCCTCTTTTTCCATATCGGTTGTATAAAGCGAGCTGAACCCCGGCGTATCGCACAGATACGTCTCATGGTCGATCGGGATCATCTGAGAATGGCGCGTCGTGTGTTTTCCTTTTTTCAGCTTTTTGCTGATCTCTCCGGTCTCCATCTGGATTTCTTTCTGCATCCGGTTTGTGATCGAAGATTTTCCGACGCCGGACGGACCGGCTACCACCGTTGTTTTCCCTTTCAGGTATGCTTCCACTTCCTGCATGCCCTGCTCTTTCGCTGCACTCACCGTAAAGACACGGTAACCGCAGTTCTCATAGACGCTTCGCAGATGGTCTGTGTAATCTTCCCCCGCAAGATCTCTTTTATTGAAACAGATTGCCGTCGGAACGTTCTGCTGTTCCATCATCACAAGAAAACGGTCCAGAAGCGTCAGGTTCGGGGTCGGATTTTCCAACGCAAAAATCACAAGCGCCTGATCGATATTGGCCACTGCCGGACGGATCAGTTCATTTTTTCGCGGCAGAATCCGGGTCATATTTCCTGTTTTTTCCGCTTCATCCAGAATCTCGATTTCCACAAGATCTCCGACGAGCGGTTTCTGGCCTTCCTTTCGGAAAATTCCTTTTGCTTTGCACTCATAAATGCCGGATTCTTCTACGTCTACGTAGTAGAATCCGGCAATTCCTTTCATAATCTTTCCTGTCATACTCACCCTTCACTCAACGGAACCGATGGGTACTGTGCAATTGCCTGATAACTTCCGCTCGAATCCATCTCATAGAAGACGATTCTTCCGGTAGAAGAAGCAGACGATGAAGCACTCCAGTTGGTGTTGACAGAATACGGCCAGCTCGTAATGGCCTGTCCGTCCATGACGGTGATGGAGGTCTCGTTTCCGTTTCCATCATCCTGGATCAGCTCAATTTTTGCAATACCACCCTGATACTGATCCGGCGCACTTAAGGTCTGGCTGCAGGACCAGGTAACATCCGTAGCGGTATTTGCGCCCGGCTCGGCCGGTGTCGGGGTCGGTGTATTCTCATCCGGCGTCGTTGGCTGTGCACTCGGGCTATTGACATAAATCGTAACGTCAGAACCTTTCTTTACTTTGGTTCCGATTGCCGGGTCAACCTCCATGACTTCGCCCTCGGCCACCTTGCTGCTGGTTCCTGTTTTCACAATAATATTGAAATCGCTCAGGATTGATTTTGCTGTCTCCTCATCCAGGCCGATTACATCACGGATTGCAATTTCTTCCGCGTCCTTGGATCCCTTGCTGATCACCAGCGTAACGGTAGATTCCGGCGCAACCTGACTTCCCTCTGACGGGTCAACGGAAATAACCAAGCCTTCTGCAACGGTATCGCTGAAATCCTCTGTTGTGGAAACCTGCAGTCCCAGCTGAGTCAGTGCAGCACTTGCAGCGTCTTTCTGTGTTCCAACAATGCCGGTCGGAATGGTTACGGTTTCTTTTCCGGAGCTTACATAATACGTAATCGTTGCATTTTTATCGACTTTCGTTCCCGGTTTCAGATCCTGGCGGCAGATCTTTCCTGCCTCAATGACATCCGATGCCTCGGTTCCGCCGTTGACTACACCAAGCTTCAGGCTGTTTGCCAGTGTGGTTGCATCTGCCTCGGTTTTATTGGTCAGATCCGGAACGGTTACTTTTTCCTCTTCTTTGCTGCTGGAAGAAACAACTTCCGTGCTGCTCGAAGATGATGCGGAACTGGAAGAAGCTGCGGTCGGTCCTTTTCCGCCGACAATGCCGGCTGCCTGTGCAATAAAGTAGATCAGCATGCAGATGATGATGGCTGCAATCGCAAAACCGCCGATTGTGATGATCTTTTCGAGTTTGTTTCCGGCTTTGTCATCGTCATCGTCATCGTCGTAGTAGGAATCGTCGTCATCCTCATCGTAGGAATCGCGGTCATCCTCTTCTTCGTCCTCATCCTCGTCTTCTTCGTCCTCGTAGCTGTAATCTTCGTCCTCTTCCTCATCCTCGATCTTGCTGTAGCGCTTGCGGGCCGGCTCCTCTGCCGTCTGCGCATTTGCCTTTGCTGCTGCGCCGGAACGGATCTGGCTTAACTCCTCTGCGGATACCATAACAGTCTCGGCGTGAGAACTTAACGGAGTTACTTTTACGAAATTGCCCTGCGGCTCCATCAGCGAATGCTTCAAGTCGTCGATCAGCTCCGCCATGTTATTGTAACGGCGGTCCGGGCTCTTCTGGGTACATTTTAAGATAATCTGCTCCAGTGCGAACGGAAGGTTCGGGGTATATTTGGATGGAGATTCAATCTCCTCCTGCAGATGCTTGATTGCGATGGCAACGGTGGTGTCGCCGTCAAACGGCACTCTTCCGGTTACCATCTCGTACATGGTGATACCAAGGGAATAGATATCACTCTTATAGTCCGAATATCCGCCGCGCACCTGCTCCGGAGAGCTGTAATGTACGCTTCCCATAACGTTCGAACTGATCGTATTGGAAGAAGTTGCCTTTGCAATACCAAAGTCGGAAAGTTTTACTTTTCCGTCTGTGGAAATGATGATGTTCTGCGGTTTGACATCGCGGTGTACAATATTGCGGTTGTGTGCTGCTTCAAGACCAAGGGAAACCTGAATGGCGATGCTGGTTGCCTCTTTTACGCTCAGTTTTCCTTTGCGGTCAATGTAATCCTTCAGAGTAATTCCCTCGACAAGCTCCATGACGATATAGTAAACGCCGCGGTCCTCCCCGACATCGTACACGTTTACAATATTCGGATGGGACAGTCCTGCTGCGGCCTGTGCCTCCGTGCGGAACTTGCGGATAAAGGTTTTATCCTCCCGGAATTCCGGTTTTAAAACCTTGACGGCCACCATGCGGTTCAGCTTGTGGTCTTTTGCTTTGTAGACATCAGCCATACCGCCGGAACCGATCCGGCTTATGATCTCATATCGTTCTCCTAAAATAACGCCCTCTTTTAACATTCTTTCACCTCGTTTGTAAATGGTTCAACGACAATGACTGCGATATTGTCTCTGCCGCCATTTGCATTTGCTTTATCAATTAAACGTTTCGCCTTGTCCTCACCGTCTTCTCGGCAGATGAGTTCGAAAATCTCCTCATCCGTTACCATGTTGGAAAGGCCGTCCGAGCACATCACCAATTGATTGCCCTCTTCAAGCTGAATGTCAAAGAAATCAATCTTTACGGTATCCTGTGTGCCTACTGCTCTGGTAATAATGTTTTTGTCCGGGTGATTCCGCGCCTGCTCGGGAGTGAGTTCTCCAAGGCGCACCATCTCTGCGATCAGGGAATGGTCCTGCGTCACCTGATCAAACGTGCCATCTGCTGCCAGATACAGCCTGCTGTCTCCTACGTTTGCAACGTAGGCATAGTTGCCGACAACCGTAGCTACTACCATCGTCGTACCCATGCCTTCCATGGATATATCTCGTTTTGCCTGCTCAAAAATCTGGCTGTTTGCTGCTTCAATTCCATGCCGAATGATCCGCACCGGGTTGAAATTCGTATCCCTTTTTACAGATTCCACCAGTACAGAAACACCGTAACGCGAAGCAAAATCGCCCGCGTTATGGCCTCCCATGCCGTCTGCAACGACAAAGAGGTTCGGAAGGTTTCCGACCGGAGAGGCGGAGGCAAACACAAAATCCTGGTTCATCGTCCGTTTCTGTCCGATATCGGTTGCAGAAAATACCTTCATGCTTTTTTCTCCTGTATTGACAGCCGCTTTTTACGGCTGTTCGTTTGATTTATCGATAAAACTTTTTCTTAACTGTCCACAGGCTCCGTCAATATCGGCGCCCATTTCCCTTCTAATAGTAACATTAATTCCGTATTTTTCAAGTTTATTTTTGAAATTCTCTACGACTTTTTTCGTTGATTTCACGTAATCGCGCTCTTTGATCGGGTTGACCGGGATCAGATTTACATGACAGTTGATATCCGAAATCCGCGCGGAAAGCTCTTTTGCATCGGCTTCGCTGTCATTTTTCCCGCCAACGAGAGAGTACTCAAATGTAATCCGACGGCCTGTTTTTGCAAAGTAATTGCGGCATGCATCGAGAATTTCATCAATAGAATATTTATTGGCAATCGGCATCAGCTCGCGGCGCTTTTCATCGTTCGGCGCATGAAGGGAAAGTGCCAGGGTGATCTGGAGTCCCTCATCTGCCAATTTGTACATATTCGGTACGATTCCGCAGGTGGAAACGGTGATGTTTCTCTGGCTGATGTTGAGTCCTTCCTGGCTCGAAAGCAGCCGCACGAAGCGCACCAGATTGTCGTAGTTGTCCATCGGCTCACCCGTTCCCATGACAACCAGATTGGAGACCCGCTCCCCGGTGTCCTCCTGAATCCGGTAAATCTGGTCGAGCATCTCCGACGGAGTCAGGCACCGCACGAGTCCGCCGATTGTGGACGCGCAGAAGCGGCAGCCCATCCGGCAACCGACCTGGGATGAGATGCAGACGGAATTTCCGTGGTGGTACTTCATCCAGACGCTCTCGATCACGTTGCCGTCGCTAAGGCGGAACAGGTATTTTCTCGTTCCGTCGATTTTGGACTCCTGCACCTGCACTTTTTCGAGACAGGTAAGCGGATACTGTTCCTTTAATTTTTCCCGGAAGGCAAGCGAGAGATTCGTCATCTCATCGTAGCTGCCCGCCAGACGATGATGCATCCAGTCGTATAACTGTTTGGCACGGAACGGCTTTTCTCCCATCTGCTGGCAGGCGTCCTTTAATTCGTCTAAGGTCATTGATTTAATATCCATCTGTTACGCCCATCCTTCCTCTGTTTTCCGGAATTTTGCAAGGAAAAATCCGTCTGTCTTGTGTATCCCCGGGATCAGCTGCAGCTGTCCTTTAGCCGTTTCTCCGCTTTTCAGCTCATCCGGCAGCAGTTCATCCAGACTGACTGCTTCAAACGGGAACTGTTCCAGAAACCATGCGGCATTCTCGCCGTTTTCTTTTCTGTTGACGGTACATGTGCTGTACAGCAGTGTGCCGCCCGGCTTTACGTACGATGCGGCATTTGCAAGGATTGCCCGCTGAATCCGTACCAGCTCCTCTTCTTTTTCTTTTGAAGCGTAATATTTGATATCCGGCTTTCTGCCGATGACGCCGTATCCGGTGCACGGCAGGTCCGCAATCACAACGTCCGCTTTTCCGATCCATTCCGCATCGAGCTGTTCCGCATCTTTTACCTTCGGCACGACGCAGGAAACACCTGCTCTCTGCACATTTTCCCGGATCAGATCGACCTTGTATTCGGTGAGATCACGCGCTTCCACGCATCCCTGATTTCTCATTTTATCTGCTGCATGGAGGCTCTTTCCGCCCGGTGCCGCGCAGAGATCCAATACCTGGTCACCCGGCGCGGGATCCGCCAGATGCGCCGCCATCATGGAGCTCACATCCTGAATCTGGAACCGGCCTTCCTGGAAGGCATTCAGTGATGCGATCGTCTCAAAGTTTTTCAGATAGAACGCCTCTCCAAGATACGGCGCTTTTTCCAGCTCTGCCTCCTGGCTTTCCAGGCTTTTCTTCGTCTCCTCAACCGTATTGTTCCAGCGGTTGATACGGATCGTCACCTGTTTTTCTTTCAGGAACTCCGCCATCATCGTTTCTGCCGTTTCTTTTCCGTACTGGGATACGAACTCCTCAACCAGAAATTCCGGCATGGAGTATTTCACGGAAAGATACTGCGTAGTATTGTTCTCCTTCGGCATCGGCAGATGATCTTTCTCCCGCACGATCGTGCGCAGAACGCCGTTGACAAAGCCCTTTAAGTTGTAAAAATGCTTCTTTTCCGCCAGTTTCACCGCCTCATTGACGACTGCCGAATCCGGTACTGCGTCAAGAAAACGGATCTGGTACACCGACATCCGTAAGATCGCACGAATCACCGGCTTGCATTTGTTGATCTTAATTTTGGAATACTGATTGATGATGTAGTCATTCTGGATGCCGTATTCCACGGTTCCCTCGCAGACCCGCTTGATAAACGCACGGTCCTGCCGCGGCAGGAACTGGTATTTATCGAGGGCGTCCCTTACAGCAAGATGGCAGGGCGTTTTCTCCCTGTCCATCTCAAGCAGAATGTTCATAATCAGCTCTCTTGTATTGATTGTATCAGTCATCATTTCTCCTAAATGCTCCGGATAAAATCAGCAGCCGGAGCAGCTGTAGCAGGGAACCGATTACCGCTGCCACGTATGTCATGGCTGCAGCCCAGAGTACTTTCTTGACTCCGTCGTGTTCCGTCTCTGTCACCATACCGCCCTCACTGAGCATTTTTAATGCTCTTCTCGACGCATCGAACTCGACCGGAAGTGTTACCACCTGGAATGCCAGTGCCAGCACAAACAGCCAGATACCGGCTTTCACCAGCATCGGAAGGCTGAAAATCAGTCCGATCAGGAACAGCGGCCAGAAAAGCTGGGATCCTAAGTTCGCTGCCGGAACAATGGCGCTTCTTACTTTCAGCGGCACGTAATCCGTATTGTGCTGTACGGCATGGCCGCACTCATGCGCTGCGACGCCGATCGCCGCAACTGAGGTCGAATCGTAAACCGCATCGGATAAATTCACGGTTTTTGTCCGCGGATCATAGTGGTCGGTCAGTTTACCGGATACATGGCGGACGGTCACATCGTAGATGCCGGCCTGATGCAGAATGCGCATCGCCGCCTCGCGTCCCGTCATGCCGCTGTACGAGCGGACGGTCTGATATTTGCTGAAAATCGTGTTCATGCGGGCGGATACCGCCATGGAAATCAGTGCGGCAAGAATCACCAGCAGATACGTACTGTCATAAAAAAGTCCCATATCGTTTTTCTCCTTTTTTCTCAGGCACAGCAGCCATCACACCGCTGTGCAGTTCCCCGCCTCAACTTCAGGTTGCTTTTTCTCTTTTATTCGCCAAGTCTGGTACCCGGCTCGATCGCATAGCCGCGCAGGAAATCGGCGGTTTTCATCCGTTTCTTTCCTTCGAGCTGCAGCTCCTCGATCACCAGAATGCCGTCTCCCGTCTTTACATGGAGACCTGTCTCATCTGCCACCCAGACTTTTCCGGCACTCTTCGTCGGATTCTGTCCCGGAATTTTCGAGAACAGATCGCCGCCGAACATGGCAATGACTTTGGCATCCCAGATTTTCAGGTTCTTTCCGTTTACTTTTGTAAAAGCACTCGGCCACGGGCTCATCGCACGGATCTGACGTTCGATCTCAACGGCACTCTTCGTCCAGTCGATCTTTCCGTCTTCTTTTTTGATCATCCGCGCATACTCTGTAGTGCTTATCTCCGGCTGTTTTTCCGGTGTCACTTCGCCTTTTTCAAGTTTTGGAAGTGTCTCCACCAGAAGTTTTGCTCCGGCTGCGGCGAGCTTGTCAAAGAGACTGCCGCCGGTCTCATCTGCTGCAAGCGGAACTTCCACTTTCGTCAGCATATCGCCTGTGTCGAGGCCTTCATCCATCTTCATAATGGTTACGCCGCTCACTTCATCGCCGTTCATGACAGCCCACTGGATCGGCGCTGCTCCGCGGTAAGCCGGAAGCAGGGATGCATGAACGTTGATGCATCCGTATTTCGGCATGTCCAAAATCTCTTTTGGAATAATCTGGCCGAATGCAACGACAACGATCACATCCGGCTCCATTTTCCGGATCTCCTCGATCGCCTCTGCATCCCGCACGCGGCGCGGCTGATAGACCGGAAGGCCGTGTTTTTCGGCTGCCTCTTTCACCGGTGTCGGCATCATCTGTTTTCCGCGGCCCTTCGGTTTGTCCGGCTGGGTCACAACGCCTGTGATCTCATAACCGGCCTCCACGAGCGCCTCAAGTGTTCCCACGGAGAAATCCGGGGTTCCCATAAATACCACTTTCATCTGAAGTCATCTCCTTTATTTTAAGACTTACTCTTCGTCCTCGTACTCCTCATACTCATCGTACGTGTTGTCCCAGAGTTCACCTTCTACTTTTTCTGTATACATATGTCCATCAAGGTGATCGCACTCGTGGCAGATGCAGCGGGCAAGAAGTTCGGTTCCCTCCAGTTCAAACGGCTGCATGTCGCGGTCCAGCGCTCTTACCTTTACGTAATTCGGACGGGTTACTGTACCGGATTTTCCCGGAAGGCTTAAGCAGCCTTCTGCTCCTGTCTGGCTTCCGGAAGTCTCCAGGATTTCCGGATTGATCAGAAGATGTGGGGTTCCATCCACATCCATGACTACGATTCTCTTTAAGATGCCGACCTGCGGTGCGGCAAGGCCGACACCGTTTGCCTCATACATGGTGTCAAACATGTCGTCGATCAGCTCGCTGATTCTTGGTGTCATCTTCTCCACCGGTCTGCATTTTTTTGTTAATACGCGGTCGCCTACGACTCTGATTTCTCTGATTGCCATAATTCTTTTCCTTTCTTTTGCTCTTCTATTATAAATAATCTATGTGTAAATAGTATGAAAAAACTAATACTTTCTGCTGAAGTCAAACTGTAAATAAACGGTACGGAAGCCTTTGTTAATCTCGATATACCGCTCCAGTTTTTCCCGCAGCTCTGCCAGCACCTCTTCCTGCGGCGCGCGTACATACACGGCCATGCGGTACAGGTCATTGATTTTCGACACTGCCTCACTTGCCGGGCCGATGATCTGGACTTCGCGGTTTCCCCGGATGCGGATGAGATATCTGCGAATGTATTCCATCGCCTGCGTCAGATGCGCTTCATCCTCCCCGGCTCCGTGGATCGCCAGAAGCTCCGCCGCCGGGGGATATCCCATCAGACGGCGGTAGTCCATTTCTTTCTCATAAAATGTCCCGTAATCCTGCTCTGCCGCCGTCTGAATGCTGTAATGTTCGGGATGGTACGTCTGAATGACTGCCATTCCCGGCTTTTCGCCTCTTCCGGCGCGGCCGACTGCCTGCGTCAGCAGCTGGAACGTACGCTCCCCGGCACGGTAATCGACTGCATTCAGGGAGAGATCCGCCGCCAGCGCTCCCACCAGCGTGACATTCGGGAAATCGTGGCCTTTTACGATCATCTGGGTTCCAATCAGGATATCAGCCTCCCCCGCCGCAAATGAGGACAGGATTTCTTCATAACTGTTTTTCGTTTTTGTCGTGTCGCCGTCCATCCTAAGAACGCGTGCCTTTGGAAACAGCTTTTTCACGTTCTGCTCGATCTGCTGTGTGCCGGCACGGAAGCCGCCGATGTACGGGGAACCGCACGACGGGCACGCATGTACCTGCGGTGTTTCATAACCGCAGTAATGGCAGACGAGCTTTCCGTTATTGTGTGCTGTCAGTGATACATCGCAGTGCGGGCATTTCATCACATGGCCGCATGCACGGCATGAGACGAAGCCCGCATAGCCTCTGCGGTTCAGAAACAGTACAACCTGTTCCTTTTTTTCAAGCCGTTTTTCGATCTCTTCCCGCAGTTTTCCGGACAGAATCGAACGGTTTCCCATCTGTAATTCTTCCCGCATATCCGCGATCCATACGGACGGAAGTGCTGCATTTCCGTACCGCGCATCCATCCGGAACAGCGCGTACGCTCCCGTCTCGCAGGCGTAAGAAGCATCCACCGACGGCGTTGCCGAACCCATCACCACATGGGCATGCTCCAGCCCGGCGCGGCGCACGGCGGTCTCCCTTGCATGGTAGCGCGGCGTCACTTCACTTTTATAGGAGGTTTCATGCTCCTCATCGATTACGATCAGCCCCAGATCCGGAAACGGTGCAAAGAGTGCGGAACGCGGACCGATCATAATACTGACCTCCCCGCGCCGCGCGCGCTCCATCTGGTCGGCGCGCTCGGACGGTGTCATCCGCGAGTTGACCACCGTGACCCTTGTTCCAAACCGTGCGCAGAACCGCTCCACGTTCTGATACGTCAGCGCAATCTCCGGGATCAGCACGATCACCTGTTTTCCTTCCTTCAGCACTCGCTCCATCAGCTCCATATAGACGAGCGTTTTGCCGCTTCCCGTCACACCGCGGATCAGGCAGGGGCGGTTCTGTCCTTCCCATTCCTTTCGAATGCCGTCCACCACGGCCTGCTGCTGTTCGTTTGGTTTTCCCGCAGTTGTTCTTCCTGCCGCATCAGATACCGGATTTCTCCAGGTGCTCGTACGGCGGATTTCCAACACGCCCTGCTCTTCCATCACGTGCAGCGTATCTGCCGTGATTTTCAGTTCCTTGCTCACAACCGGCCCTGGAAGAACCGGCTGGGCCAGCAGCGCGTTTAAGAGACGGATTCTCGCTTTATAATTTTTCTTTCTGTAGTTTTCCAGCAGCTCCTCACACTCTGCGGGATCTGCAAGAAGCGCAATTTCGCGGGTTTCTTTCCCGCGCGCCTTTACTTTGACCGGAAGCACCGTCTTTAACGCCTGGATCATCGTCGATCCGTACGTATGACGCATCCACGCGGCGAGCGCGATGAGCTTCGTCTCTACAGTCGCCGCATCCTTTTGTACCGCAAGGATGGCCTTCATCCGGTCCTGCGGATATTTCGGCTCGTTTCCGATGGAAAGCACATAGCCGGTGATCATGCGGTTTCCGTTTCCAAACGGAATCTGTACCGCCGTTCCCGGACCGATCTCCCCTGTCAGTTCCGGCGGAATCTTGTACTGAAAGGTCCGGTCCAGTTTTTCATTTGTGATATCTACGATTACATCAGCGTAAACGCTGCTCATACATTCCCCTTACTTTCTTCCAGTATTTCCCGGATCAGCACGCGCTCATCCATCTCGTACCGTTTCCCCTTCCGGATCTGATACGTTTCGTGGCCTTTTCCCGCGAGCACCACGAGATCGCCCGGCTGCCGGTTTTCGATCACATACCGGATCGCCTCCTTACGGTCTGCAATCTCAACGAAAGCGCCTTCTGTTTTCCCGATTCCCGTCCGGATATCGTCCAGAATCGCCTGTGGTTCCTCATCCCGCGGATTGTCCGAGGTGATGACGGTCAGATCCGCCAGACGCCCCGACACCTCTCCCATCTGGAATCTCCGGTCCCGCGCGCGGTTTCCGCCGCAGCCGAAGAGACAGATCAGGCGCTTCGGATGGTATTTCCGCAGTGTCTTTAACAGGCTTTCGAGGCTCATCGCATTGTGTGCGTAGTCAATGAGAAGCGTCATTTCCGGATACACCGGAACTGCCTCACACCGCCCACGGACGCGGACTGCGGAAAGTGCCTCCTGCATCGCCTTTTCCGGGATTCCCATCTGCGCGCAGACCGCAATGGCGGCAAGCGAGTTGGAAACGGAAAACAGACCCGGCAGATCTACCCGTACCGGAAAATCCGCTGCGCCCTGCACCCGGTATGAGACACCGAGCACGCCAGGCGCCTGATCGAGTGCTGCATCTGCCGCCATAAAATCAGCTTTTTCCCTGCATCCGAATGTCACCAGACGGCAGGTACTCTGCCTTATGATCTCCGGAAACCTTTTGTCATCCCGGTTTACAATTCCGGTTCTGCAGGTGCGAAGCAGCTTCTTTTTGCAGGATAGATATTCTGCAAACGATGCATGCTCCCCGGCGCCGATGTGGTCGTTTCCAATGTTGGTGAACACACCGTAATCAAACGTAATTCCATCACACCGGTGCTGTTTTTCCGCCTGCGAGGAAACCTCCATCACAACATGGGTGCAGCCCTCCCGCATCATTTCAGAAAACAGCTTCTGCAGCACAACAGGCTCCGGCGTTGTATTTTCTGACGGAATGCTTTTTTCCCCGATCCTCGTCTCGATCGTTCCGATGAGTCCTGCGCGGATCCCTGCTTTTCGCAGGATTTCGTAAATCATATATGCCGTCGTCGTCTTTCCCTTCGTGCCGGTCACTCCGATTGTCACAAAGTGCTGCGCCGGATCGTCCTCCCAGGCACAGGAAAGCTGTGCGAGTGCTTCTCTGCTGTCCTTTACTACGAGTACGGTTACCTTTTCCGGAATCCCTTCCAGTTCCCGCTCCGCAACCAGAACAGCAGCGCCCCTCTCGACTGCTTCTTCTGCATATACGTGCCCGTCCATCCTGTTTCCGCGGATGCAGACAAACACGTTCTGCGGCTGTACTTTTCTGCTGTCGCATGTGATTCCTGTAACTTCCGCATCCAGACTGCCCTGCTGGAGCTGATATGCGATCCGCTTTTGTAACGTGCGCATGTTTTTCATGCCGGGACCTCCCTTTCACGTTTCAAATCCCTACGACTCAGATACTTTTATAGAATACCATAGTCCGAAAAACATTTCAATGTGCGCAATGTCGGTTTCTTCTTGATTTTTGCCCCCATAAACTTTATAATATTCTATATTGATGCCTGGTTTTTTCGTATCAAAATCTATGAACTGCAAAGAGAGGTATCTTCCAATGAAAAGAAAAAAAATAGTTGTTGCACTGGGACACAAAGCTCTTGGAACGACGCTGCCGGAACAGAAAGCAGCCGTAAAACGTTCCGCAAAAGTAATCGCAGATCTCGTTGCTGCCGGTGCTGATGTTGTCATCACCCACAGCAATGCGCCGCAGGTCGGCATGATCCACATGGCGATGAATGAATTCGGCAAAATGCACACCGACTACAGCGCAGCCCCGATGTCTGTCTGCTCCGCTATGAGCGAAGGCTACATCGGCTACGACCTGCAGAACGCCATCCGTGCTGAGCTTCTCCGCAGAGGAATCTTCAAAACCACATCCACGATTCTTACACAGGTTGAAGTAGATCCGTACGACGATGCCTTCAACAATCCGGTCAAACTGATCGGCCGTACGCTTACCAAAGAGGAGGCTGACGCAGAGGAAGAAAAAGGAAACTACGTAACGAAAACCGAGGACGGCTACCGCCGAATCGTTGCTGCTCCGAAGCCGCAGGATATCGTAGAGATCGACTCCATCCGTCTTCTTCTCGATGCCGGACAGGTTGTCATCGCAGCAGGCGGCGGCGGAATCCCGGTTCTCCCGCAGAATGAAGAGTTAAAGGGTGCATCCGCAGTCATCGAAAAAGACCTCACCAGCGGCCTGATGGCAGAAATGCTGAACGCAGACATGCTGATGATCCTGACCAGCGTGGAAAACGTTTCCATCAACTACGGTACCCCGGACGAAAAACCGCTGGAGCACATCACCGTTGCTGACGCGAAGAAATACATCGCAGAAGGCCAGTTCGGAGAAAACTCCATGCTGCCGAAGATGGAAGCAGCTGTTTCTTTCCTCGAGAAAGGCATCGGCCGTACCGCAGTCATCACTTCCATTGATTCCGCACTCGCCGGATTCCAGGGAAAAACAGGTACGATTATCGAGTAATACAAAGTATACAAAAAAAGGATTCCCGCGAGTGGGAATCCTTTTTTTCTACTCTTTTTCCGGACTAAAAAGCCAGATTAGAAAGTAAATTTATCTGCAAAGTAAGCATCGAGATCCTCAATTTTAATTCTCTCCTGCTCCATAGTGTCACGGTCACGGACGGTAACAGCACCATCGGTCTCGGAATCAAAATCGTAGGTGATGCAGTACGGAGTACCGATCTCATCCTGACGGCGATACCGTTTTCCGATATTTCCACGGTCATCAAACTCGCAGTTGTATTTCTTGGACAGCTCTGCAAAGACTTTCTCAGCGCCCTCGTTCAGCTTCTTGGAAAGCGGAAGCACACCGATTTTTACCGGTGCCAGTGCCGGATGGAAATGCATCACAGTACGAACATCATTCTTTTCTGCGTCGAGAACTTCCTCGTCATAAGCGCTGCACAGGAATGCCAGAACGACACGGTCAGCACCAAGAGACGGCTCGATAACATACGGGATGTATTTCTCGTTCTTCTCTGGATCGAAATAGGTCATATCCTGTCCGGATACATTCTGATGCTGGGTCAGGTCGTAATCGGTACGGTCTGCGATTCCCCACAGCTCGCCCCATCCGAACGGGAACAGGAACTCGATATCGGTTGTTCCCTTGCTGTAGAAGCACAGCGCTTCCGGAGAATGGTCTCTTGCACGCATCTCTTCGTCTTTCATGCCGAGGCTCTTCAGCCAGTTGATGCAGAAGCCTCTCCAGTACTGGAACCAGTCAAGGTCGGTGCCAGGCTCGCAGAAGAACTCCAGCTCCATCTGCTCGAACTCACGGGTACGGAAGGTGAAGTTACCCGGTGTAATCTCGTTACGGAAAGATTTACCGATCTGGCCGATTCCGAACGGAATTTTCTTTCTGGAAGTACGCTGTACGTTTTTGAAGTTTACGAAGATACCCTGTGCAGTCTCCGGACGAAGATATACGGTGTTCTTCGCATCCTCTGTAACACCCTGGAAGGTTTTGAACATCAGGTTGAACTGACGGATATCGGTAAAGTTGTGTTTTCCGCAGGACGGACACGGAATCTGATGCTCTTCAATAAAGTTTTTCATCTCTTCCTGAGACCATGCATCTACGCTGCCGCCTTCGATTTCGATGCCTTTTTCCTCACAGAAATCCTCGATCAGTTTATCTGCACGGAAACGCTCATGGCATTCCTTACAGTCCATCAGAGGATCGGAAAATCCGCCGAGATGACCGGAAGCTACCCATGTCTGCGGGTTCATCAGGATCGCACAGTCAACGCCTACGTTGTGCGGGCTCTCCATGACGAATTTCTGCCACCATGCTTTTTTCACGTTGTTTTTCAGCTCAACACCGAGCGGGCCGTAATCCCAGGTATTTGCCAGGCCGCCGTAGATTTCGGAACCCGGATATACAAAACCTCTTGATTTTGCTACTGCCACAATTTTGTCCATTGTCTTTTCCATAGTTAGTTACTCCTCTATTTTATTTGTTTACTTACCATAAACAACAATAACAGGACTGGCAAGAAGAACGTCCTGCTCATATTCCTGCTCTGTTTCTTCTGTCTTAGTCTGCTCTGATGATGACGCAGAAGCACTCTCTGTGGACTTTGTGGTCCACTCGCCGGCCGTATCCACCGTGTTTTTTCCTTTGATCACGGCTGTACCGGAAACGCAGAGCACCGGATCTTCCGTTACGATTTCCAGCGGCTCCTCGCAGACAATCACGCGTACATGCTTAACGCCTTTGACCGCATCTTCGACTGAAACCTCATTGCCTTTAGAATCGACAAAGGAAGCGGAAAAATCATATCCCGCTTCTTCTGCCTCATCCAGCGTGCCTGCGAAAAATTCTGCTCCGTGATAATCCGCGTAGGACTGGTAATCTCCGTATTCCATCCGGATCTCCACCTTGTCCTCTTTGATCTGGCATTTTTCCAGCTTCACGGAATCCGCATCGCCGCGCTCCTCTGTGAATTTTTTGATGTCATCCTCCACAAAGACCTTCAGTTCGTCTTCCGTGTAATCATCGTCTTTGCTGTAATCTTCCACAATAGCTTCTGTCACAACACCATTTTTGCTCACATAGACAGATGTCGTTGTCACATCTTTTAACTTCTCACAGCCCGACAGCAGCACGGAAGCCGCTGTCAGAACTGCGAGAAGCTGTCCTGCTTTTTTCATAAAAATCCTCTAAAAACCGCCTGAATTATTTGTTGCGGTAAATGATATCGTCTCTTCCCGGTCCGTTGGAGATCATGGTGATCGGGAATCCGATTTCTTTCTCTACAAACTCGATGTAGTTTCTGCAGTTCTCCGGCAGATCCTCGTATTTCTTGATGCCACGGATATCGCATTTCCAGCCCGGAAGCGTTTTCAGCACCGGTTTTGCTTTCTCAAGAATGCTGGTGTTCGGGAAATCGTGGATTTCTTTTCCGTCTACTTCGTATGCTGTGCAGACCGGAATCTCATCCAGATAGCCAAGTACGTCAAGTACGGTGAACGCTACATCGGTGGTACCCTGCATTCTGCAGCCGTAACGGGAAGCAACACAGTCGAACCATCCCATACGTCTCGGACGGCCTGTGGTTGCACCGAACTCTCCGCCGTCTCCGCCGCGTCTTCTGAGCTCATCTGCCTCATCGCCGAAGATCTCGGAAACGAAAGCACCTGCTCCTACTGCGCTGGAGTAAGCTTTGCATACGGTTACGATTTTCTTGATTTCATACGGCGGAACACCTGCTCCTACTGCGCCGTAGCCGGCCAGTGTGGAAGAAGAAGTTACCATCGGGTAAATTCCGTGATCCGGGTCTTTTAAGGAACCAAGCTGACCCTCAAGCAGGATCTCCTTGCCTTCCTGAATCGCGTTCCACAGGAATGCGGAAGTATCGCATACGTATGGCTCAACCATTTTTTTGTATTCCATCAGCTCTGCATAGATCTCATCCGGATTTAACTGCGGTTTGTGATACAGATGCTCGAGCAGAATGTTCTTGGTTTCGCATACGGATTTCAGTTTCTCTTTCAGGTGCTCATCGTCGAACAACTCGTTTACCTGGAAACCGATTTTTGCATATTTATCTGAGTAGAACGGAGCGATACCGGATTTGGTGGAACCAAAGGATTTTCCGCCCAGACGCTCTTCCTCATACTGATCGAACAGGATGTGGTACGGCATTACCATCTGTGCACGGTCGGAAATTTTGATCTTCGGTGCCGGCACTCCCTTCGAAACGATCTCATTTAACTCTTTGATCAGAACCGGAATATTGAGTGCAACACCGTTTCCGATTACGCTTGTTGTGTGGCTGTAAAATACGCCGGATGGAAGGGTATGAAGTGCAAACTTTCCATAGTTGTTTACAATGGTATGGCCTGCATTCGCACCACCCTGGAAACGGACAATAATGTCTGCCTCTTTTGCGAGCATATCGGTAATCTTACCTTTTCCCTCGTCTCCCCAGTTTGCTCCTACTACTGCCTTAATCATGTGACATCCTCCTAATTCAACGTATACTTGCGGCCTCTTTGTTTCGGCCGTTCATGCATAGTATACCATGTTTTCTTCATAAGTAAAACTTATTATTACTTATAAAATTTGTTTTTTTATTATTTCTGTTTATCAAACGCATCAGACGTTGATTTCCGCAGTCATGCCAAGTGCCTCTTTGTTTGCCTCAAGCACCGGATTAACTACGTTCTTCAGAAATGCGTCAACCTGTACGGATGCGCGGCCTGTGTATTTGGACGGATCCATCGTCTTTTCCAGCTCTTCTTTGGTCAGATGGAACATCTCATCCGCTGCGATCAGATCCAGAAGATCGTTGTCGCGGCCTTCCTCTTTGACATGTTTTCCGGCGATCATGGACAGCTCGCGGATTCTCTCATGCAGCTCCTGACGGTCGCCGCCTGCTTTTACCGCATCCATCATGATATTCTCAGTTGCCATAAACGGAAGCTCTGCCATCATGTGTTTTAAGATAACCTTTGGATAAACCACAAGTCCGTCTACGACGTTCATGCACAGATCCAGGATACCGTCGATGGCAAGGAAGCCTTCCGGAATGGAAAGTCTCTTGTTTGCAGAGTCATCGAGGGTTCTCTCAAACCACTGTACAGAAGAGGTGATGGCCGGATTTAATGCATCGGTGATCACATAACGGGACAGGGATGCGATACGCTCGCTTCTCATCGGATTTCTCTTGTATGCCATGGCGGAAGATCCGATCTGTCCTTTCTCGAACGGCTCCTCAACTTCTTTTAAGTGCTGCAGAAGACGGATGTCGTTGGAGAATTTTGTTGCGCTTGCCGCAATGCCTGCCAGAACGTTTAATACTCTCGTATCGACTTTTCTGGAATACGTCTGTCCGGAAACAGGATAGCAGTTCTTGAAGCCCATTTTCTCAGCGATCATCGGATCGATCTTGTCGATGGTCTCCTGATCTCCGTCGAACAGCTCTAAAAAGCTTGCCTGTGTGCCTGTTGTTCCTTTGGAGCCGAGCAGCTTTAAGGTGCTCTGTACGTACTCGAGATCTTCAAGATCCATTAAGAACTCCTGCATCCACAGGGTTGCACGTTTTCCGACGGTGGTCGGCTGTGCCGGCTGGAAGTGGGTGAAGGCAAGGGTCGGCTGGTCTTTGTAGGTATCCGCAAATTTTGCCAGCTCAGCGATAACGTTCACCAGTTTTTTCTTCACCAGCTTTAAGGCTTCGTTCATGACAATGATATCGGTATTGTCGCCTACGTAGCAGCTGGTTGCTCCCAGATGGATGATTCCTTTTGCTTTCGGACACTGTACGCCGTAGGCATACACATGGGACATTACGTCATGACGGCAGACTTTCTCTCTTTCTTTTGCCACATCGTAGTTGATGTTCTCGGCATTTGCTTTCAGTTCTTCGATCTGCTCATCTGTAATAGAAAGTCCCAGTTCTTTTTCTGTCTCAGCCAGCGCAATCCATAACTTTCTCCAGGTACGGAATTTCATATCCGGAGAGAAGATGTACTGCATCTCCTTGCTTGCATAACGTTCGGAAAGAGGGCTTACATATCTGTCAGTTCCGCTCATAGACACGATTCTCCTTTTCTTGTCAAAATGTGTATTCGGTTTCTCTTTTATCCCCGCTCTTTTTCATCCCCAAAAACAGAATGGGACGTATAAAGAGCGTGTTTGAAATACGTTTCAACCACGCTCTAGTATAACGCATGTTGTTTTTTTAGGCAAGTGCAACGTCGTTACTTCTCACGAAATTTTCCCAAAAAGCCCTGCATTCTGGCATTTTCGGAATCGAAGACTTCGTCCGGTGTTCCCTCCACGGCGATCACACCCTGGTCCATAAAGATGACGCGGTCGGAAATTTCCCGGGCAAAATTCATCTCGTGGGTAACGATCACCATCGTCATGTTCATCTCCGCAAGAGATTTGATGACCTTTAAAACTTCGCCTGTCAGCTCCGGATCGAGTGCCGATGTCGGCTCATCGAAAAAGAGCACCTTCGGTTTCAGCATCAGCGCGCGCGCAATCGCAACTCTCTGACACTGGCCGCCGGAAAGCTGACACGGATACGCCTTTTCCTTTCCGGTCAGACCCATTTTTCCAAGCAGCTCTTCCGCCTGTGCTTCCACCTCCGCGCGGTTTCGCTTCTGTACATGGATCGGCGCATCGCAGAGATTTTTCATAACATTATAATGAGGAAACAGATGGAAACTCTGGAATACCATTCCAAAATTCTCCTGTATTTTCCGTAGTACGGCAGGCTTCGCATAGACGGATTTTCCGTTTTCCATTGTAACTGCCTGCTTGCCAAGGTACGCCAGATCACCGCCGTCCATCGTTTCAAGCATTGCCGCGCACCGCAGCAGTGTCGATTTTCCCGATCCCGACGGGCCGATAATCGAGAGCACCTCGCCCTCTTCTACTTTGAGGGAAATATCTTTTAACACTTCGA
>OJNT01000874.1_pt1 | contig 22639 bp, 23 predicted proteins | sample 1597981 | NCBI WGS metagenome assembly OJNT01 (sample SAMN01915211, study PRJEB22387) | human gut metagenome | isolation source: stool | host: Homo sapiens | place: USA
AAGCCGCGCCTATTATCAAAGCCATAATACATTTTTTCTTCATTTTATCTGATTCCTCCTTATACGCCGGTAAAAAATTCTCTGCGTCCAATATACACGATTCTGCAATATTATGCAAGTCCTGGCCGGTTCTTTCACATATTTACCGGCTCAAAAAGCACCCGGACAGTTCCGCCGCAGATCATTCCCAGATCTCCTGCCCCCTGTCCCAGCTCGTAAACCTTTGTTTCCGTATTTCGGATATTTACTGCGTGTTTTCCGGCTTCAAACTCCACTTTTCCGCCGCCGATGCTTCCTGCCGTGCTTCCGTCCCGGAATACGAACATCTTGCTCCCGGTTCCTCTTGGTGAGGAGCCCTTCTTCTCGATGATCGTGACCATGGTTCCCGGTGTCCTGCGGCGTACTGCTGCCTCCACCTCCTCATCACAGTAGGTGCGGAAATGCCGGTTCTTTTCCTGCACGATCTCTGCCATGATGCTCACGGCGATCTCAGCCGGCATCTGTCCTCCGATGGGAAGTCCGATGGGGGCATGAATCTGATCCAGCTGTTCCTCCGTAAAGCCCTCTTTCAGGAGCTTTTCCCTGGTGATCCGCACCTTTGTCCTGCTTCCGATCATTCCGAAATATGCAAAAGGTCTCTTAAGGATCGCTCTTGCACAGGCGGAATCTCCCAGATGGCCTCGTGTCACCACTACATAGTAGGCATTTTCATAGGGAGGGATCCTGTCGGACAAGGTATCAAACTCTCCAAAGATCCTCTCATCTGCCATGGGAAATCTTTCCTCCGTCACAAATTCCTCCCGGTCATCCATGACTGTTACATGAAAGCCCAGCATCCTGCCGATCTCTGCTACCGGAAGAGAAACATGGCCGCCACCCAGTATGATCAGCCTGGGATTCTTCTCGTAGGTTTCCACAAATATCTCCCGGTCTCCGCTTTTCACAACACCGGTTTCCACAGCTGCTTCCACGGAAACCTTCAGGAATTCTTCTGCTTCTTTATTTCTTTCTGCTCCCTCCGGATAAAAAAAGCTGCTTTCTTCCAAAAGATATTTCAGCCCGGCATCCTTTCCGTTCAGAAGGATCCCTGTTTTTACACGCCCTCTTTTTTCTACCACATCATATATTGTCTGATACATTCTCTGTGTCCTTTCTGTCCGTCTTTCGCTGTTTATTCCGCGGCAAGCTCCTTTACCGCCCCGACAGCAGTGTCCACCTCTTCTTCCGTATTAAAATAAGAAAAGCTGAAGCGGACGGCTCCTGTTTTTTCGGTTCCCAGCGCTTTGTGCATCAGCGGTGCACAGTGGCCGCCGGCCCTTACACTGATCCCGTACTCTTCATCAAGGATCATGGCCACCTCTGCCGAATCCATCTCTGCAATATTCAGAGTCACCACAGGGGAGCGTTCTTCCCGGGAAAAATCTCCGTACAGGGTGACTCCCGGAATTTCCTTTACCTGGTCATAAAAACGCCACATCAGCTGCTGCTCTCTTTTTCGGATCTGTTCTGTTCCACTTTCGGTAATCCAGCTGATGGCTGCGCCAAGACCTGCGATCCCGTGGCTGTTCAGGGTGCCTGCCTCCAGTGTCTCCGGCATATCCTGCGGATGCTCCCTCTGAAAGGTGAGGACACCGCTTCCTCCTACCTTCAGAGGCTCCACAGATACCCCCGGCCGAACACAGATGGCGCCTGTGCCCTGGGGTCCCATAAGGCCCTTATGTCCGGAAAAGCAAAGAATATCTATATGATCTTTTTTCATGGAAATCGGAAATACTCCTGCTGTCTGGGCAGCATCCACAATAAAAAGCTTCTGGTGCTTCTGTGCGATCTCACCGATGGCGTGGATATCATTGAGATTTCCTGTCAGATTGGAGGCGTGGGTACAGACGATCACCTTCGTCTCCGGACGGATGGCTGCTTCAAGCTCCGTAAGGGAGATCCGTCCCTTGCGGTCTGCCGGCAGGATCGTAAGCTTCATGCCTTTTTTTTCCAGGCGGTACAGCGGACGGAGCACACTGTTGTGATCCATCTCCGTACAGATCGCATGGATAGTTCCCTCCTCCGGATGAAGTGTTCCCTGCAGGGCGATATTGAGCGCTTCCGTGTCATTGGATGTAAAAGCCACACATTCCGGTCCCCATACGTCAAACATCTCTGCGATCTGGCATCTTGTATTAAAAATAAGCCTTGAGGCTGCCATTGCTTCGCCGCTGCTGCCCCTTCCGCTGTTTCCTGCATGCTGCATGGCTTCCACCACAGCACGCGGCACACAGTCCGGCTTATGAAAGCTTGTAGCCGCGTTATCCAGATAAATCATTTGACCCTCCTTGTGATTTTTATCAAATACCTTTATAATAAACTCTGGCTTTATTTTATACTATCCGAGGAGGTTTTCCAATGAAAAAAACATCTTTTTTCAACAGTCTGCCATTTAAGCTGCTGGTCGCTGTAATCCTGGGGATCATAGCCGGGCTTATCCTGAACCGGTACAGCACCAACGGAATCTCCATGGCAGTTCTTAATATCACAGTTACTATCAAGTACATTCTGGGCCAGATCATTACCTTCTGCGTGCCGCTGATCGTGCTGGGATTTATCGCTCCGTCCATTACCAGGCTTGGCAAAAATGCTTCGCTGATGCTGGGTGTTGCGGTTGTCCTCGCTTACGGCTCCTCTGTTGGCGCAGCGCTTTTTCCACAGCCTCTGGCTTTCTCATCATTCCACATCTGTCCATCCATTCCTATGCTGCAGGACTGAAGCAGCTGCCGGAGGTGATCTTTGAGCTGGAGATCCCGCAGATCATGTCCGTTATGAGTGCTCTTGTTTTTGCAATGATGCTGGGACTTGCCGCCACCTGGACAAAGGCGAAGCTGATCACTGGGCTCCTGGATGAATTTCAGAAAATCGTTCTTTCTCTGGTGGCTCGGATCATCATCCCCATTCTTCCGCTGTTCATCGGCACTACCTTCTGCGGCCTTGCCTACGAGGGAACCATTACCAGACAGCTGCCTGTTTTTCTGAAAATCATCGTACTGGTGCTTGCCGGGCATTTTATCTGGATGGCTCTTCTTTACATCCTTGCAGGCATCTATTCCGGAGAAAATCCTCTGGAGGTTGTCCGCCATTATGGTCCTGCCTATCTGACTGCCGTAGGGACCATGTCATCTGCAGCCACACTGGCCGTTGCACTGCAGTGTGCCTCCAAGGCAAAACCACTTCGTAAGGATCTGGTCAGCTTCGGGATTCCTTTGTTTGCAAACATCCATCTCTGTGGCTCCGTCCTGACAGAGGTTTTCTTCTGTATGGCGATTTCGAAGATCCTGTACGGTTCCGTTCCCACACCGGGTACCATGGTTCTGTTCTGCCTTCTTCTGGGTATCTTTGCCATCGGAGCTCCCGGTGTTCCCGGAGGAACTGTCATGGCATCCCTTGGCATCATCACCGGGATACTGAAATTCGACAGCTCCGGCACTGCATTGATGCTTACCATCTTTGCACTGCAGGACAGCTTCGGTACCGCATGCAACGTGACCGGCGACGGCGCACTGACACTGATGCTTACCGGCTATGCAAAGCGCCATCATATTGAGGAGCAGCAGCTTGATGTGGAATTGTAAGTTCGGAGCTAAGTCAGGCGGATATTTGCGATCCGATCCGCTTCGTTGCTTGCTCATAACCGGATATCAAGCGAATATCAACCAAATATCAAAAATGCCGCAGGCTTCAAAATGGCTCTGCGGCATTTCTGTGTATTTCTATATGTTTCTGTCTGCTTCTGTAAGTTTCTATATGCTTTTGTTGTTTCTATATGTTTCTCTGTTTACGGACGAATCACTTTTCCTGCTTTTGTGAGCTTTTCCGCTATGGTATACATATTTGTTACGGTTCCCACTGCCGGTTCCTTCAGTCCGTAGAAGTTCACGCAGGTTCCACAGGTCAGGATCTCGGTTCCCTGCTCCTGTAAGGTCTTAAGGTCTTCGATACATGGTGAATCCTGTGCGGTAAGTCTGGCTCCGCCATTATAAAACAGCATAACTGACGGCGGTGTCTCCAGCTGTGTCAGTGCATACACAAATCCCTTGATCAGGATCCCGCCAAGCTCCGGATCTCCATCTCCCATTTTATCGGAAGTGATGGCAACGGTATAATCTCCCTGCGGAACAGCCGGTGTGCAGACGATCTCAGGCTCTGCCTGACTTCTTGCAGCAGGATCAGATTTTACTGTCATATTGATCTCGTAACCACCTTCTGTTTTTCTGGATACGAAGCTGCATCCGGTACTTCCGGCAAGTCTGCTCAAATTGTTTACTGCTGTTTCATTATCTACCAGGATCAAGATCTCGTCTCCCTGCTCTGCCTTGTCAAGGATCTTCTTGGTCATCACAACCGGGATCGGACACTGTTTCCCCATTGCATCTACTGTGTGCTTCATACTCACTCCTCCTGTATTCTGTGATTTTTTATAATTGCTGTTTTATCATTATTACTTTTTCGCTGTTTTCTTTTCTTTGATCTTTTATTTCTGCTCCAGCTCATGGGCCTGTTTGAAGATCTCACAGGCGCCTGTGTTTACACATCTTTCATGCGCGCAGTCCATAAAGGTCAGCTTCCTGCTGCTGTCCTCCTGCCGTGTATACTCACAGCAGACGGTTTCGCCCCCGTTCATGGTACGGCAGAAACCGGATATAAATTCCTCTTCGATCTCCATTCCTATCCCTCCGTCGGATTCTCAGTAATCTGGGCAGGTGTGATCTCCTCCAGCATTCCTGTTTCATTGTAGGCTTCAAACTGTTCCTCGATCTTTCCAAGGATATCTGCATACTGACAGAAGGCCTCCGCAAGCTCATCCCTGTGTTCCGGAAGCTTCTTGTAACAGACACGGTGCTCCATGCTTGCCCAGAGATCCATGGTCATCGTCCTCAGCTGGATCTCCACCGGAAAATACTCCATGGTATCCAGATAATACACCGGAACTGCAATGATCACGTGAAAGCTGCGGTATCCGTTAGGCTTGGGATTCTGTATGTAATCCTTTTCCCTGATAAAGATCAGCTCACTCTGCCGCTTCAGCGCATTTACAAGATTGTATATATCATCAATAAAGTAGCAGATCACACGGATCCCGGCGATATCCCGGAGATGATCCTTGGCGTTCTGCACACTGTCCGAATGTCCCAGCTTCTCCAGCTTCTTTTCGATGCTCTTCTTGGATTTGATCCGTTCCTGGATATTGTGGATCGGAGATACGGAAGACTTCTGATACAGGCTTCCGTTGAGCACTTCAAGCTTGGCGCGCATGATCTGACATGCGTTCTGATATGGCTGGATACAATCGTAATACTGTTCGTTTGTCATGAAAACCCCTCTTTCGCGTTTGCTCAGCATATACTTGTATCTTACCGGACAAATGTGAGCAATCTGTAGTGATTTCCTAAGATTTTCCTGACCATTTTATAAAAAATCTATAAAACCTCCGGCATCAGTCTGAAAGCTTATGGATAAAAAGACCACTGCGGAGCTTCGGTTCAAACCAGGTGCTCTTTGGCGGCATAAGCTTACCCTCGTCTGCGATCGTCATCAGCTCCTCCATGGATGTAGGATACATGGCAAAGGCAGCTCCTCCTGTCTCATCTGCAGCTGCTGCCAGATCCTTCAGCCGGTGGTTTCCTCCCATAAAGCGGATCCTCTCATCGGTACGCGGGTCACTGATCCCCAGAACCGGACCCAGGACCTTATCCTGAAGAATAGACACATCCAGCTGCCCTACGCTGTCTTTACCCGCATAGATATCCGGATATGCCTTCAGATGGAACCATTCTCCGTCTACATACAGCCCAAAGCAGTGTTTCTCCACCGGTTTACATGGAAATCCCGGCATTGCCATCAGCTCAAAATTAAACTTCATGCTTCCGATAAAGGCTTTGGGTTCCATACCCTTGATATCCTTTACGATCCTGTGATACGGAAGGATGGTCAGCTGGTCATACGGAAATACCACCGACAGGAAAAAGTTAAATTCTTCTTTTCCGGTGTAGTCCGGATGCTCCGCTCTTCTCTTCTGTCCAACCTTTACTGCGGAGGCTGCTCTGTGGTGGCCATCTGCAATATAGATAGAGGAAATCCCGCCAAAAAGACTATGTATAGTCCGGATCTTTTCTTCCTCATCTACGACCCATACACGATGTGTGATCTCATCATCGGAAGTAAAATCATACACAGGAGCATGTGCATTTTTCCATTCTTCCATAAGAGTAAGAAGCTCTGCCGGATATCTGCACGCCAGAAAAATAGGGCCTGTGTTGGCATCACAGACATCCACATGACGGATGCGATCCTGCTCCTTATCCTCTCTTGTAAGCTCATGCTTTTTGATCACACCATTCATGTAATCATCAATGGAGCTGACACCTACGATCCCGGTCTGGGATCTTCCCTTACGGATCAGTTCATACAGATAATAGTTCGGTTTCTCATCCTGGATCAGGATCCCTTCTTTCTGGAAACGATCCAGATTTTCCCTTGCCTTCTGATAAACCTTCGGATCATAAAGATCGGTTTCCGGATCCAGATCCATCTCTGCGCGGTCTATATGTAGAAAAGATTCCGGATTTTTTTCCCCGATCTCTCGCGCTTCCTCTCTGCTGACTACGTCATAGGGAAGTGCAGCCACCTTTTCTGCTTTTTCCGAAGCAGGTCTTACTGCCCGAAATGCCTGAAATAAAGCCATTATATTTTCCTCTCATTCCTGTCCGGCCATACGCCGGCCCTTCTTAAGATTTCTGCTTAGTTTGCAGAAAAATCATCCTGTCCATTCTAACACATATCAAAATTTCCCGCAAACCTTTATCCGGCCCGTCTTATACCTTACGTTTGTTCAGCTCCGGCAGTACCGTCGCCAACATGGTGAAAAAGCATGCACAGCCGCCTACAAGGTTGGAAACCGGTTCCGCCCAGAACACGCCGTCTGTTCCCAGGCCATTCACATGAGGCAGCAGGAGCGTCAGCGGTACTACGATCACTACCTTTCGGAGCAGAGAAAAAAAGGTGGCCTTTTTTGCCTTTCCAAGTGCTACGAACACGCTTTGCCCGGTAAACTGCAATGCCATAAAGCAGAAGCCGAAAAAGTAAATATGAAGGGCGGGAACTCCCTTTTCCAGAAGCCCGGGATCGCTGTTAAAGATCCGGATAAAAAATTCCGGAAGCAGCTTCAGGATCCCCCAGCCAGCCAGGGTATAGATCACACAGACAGCTGTAATAAATTTAATTGCTTTTTTGACTCTGTCGTAAGCTTTTTCTCCGTAATTAAAGCTCATGACCGGAGAAGCCCCTGCGGTAAGCCCTTGGACCGGCATAGTAAAAATATCACGGACAGAATTTAAAACTGTCATGACACCAACGTAGATATCACCACCCCAGGTCTGGAGTGTGGCATTGCATACCACCTGCACAAGACTGTTTGTAAATGCCATAAAAAAACCGGACATACCCAGGCTTACGATACTGCCCACTCTTTTCCAGGAGATCCTCATAGCGCTTTTTTTCAGGTTCAGGATCGCCTTTTTTCCTGTAAGGAAGCGTAAGACCCAGATGGCGGAACAGAGCTGGGAAATGATAGTCGCCAAAGCCGCTCCCTGGACTCCCATGTGCATTCCAAAGATAAACAGGGGATCCAGAAGAATGTTCAGTACAGCACCGATCAGTATCGTGAGCATCCCTGTGTTTCCAAAGCCCTGGCTATTGATAAACGGGTTCATTCCCAGAGTGATCATCACAAACATGGTTCCCAGAAGATAGATCCTTATGTAGTCTGCCGCATAGGAAAAGGTTACATCACTGGCGCCAAAGGCATAGAGGATCGGTCTGTAAAAGATAAGGCCAATGGCTGTCAGGATCACTCCTGTGCTGATCAGCATCACAAAGGTGTTTCCCATGAGCATTTCTGCTTCTTCCCGGTTTCCTCTTCCCCTTTCCATGGAGCAAAGCGGTGCTCCTCCATTTCCAAAAAGATAGGTAAATGCGGTGATCAGGGTGATAATAGGAAAACACAGTCCCACTCCTGTCAGTGCAGTGGCTCCGATCTCAGGAATCCTTCCGATATAGATCCGGTCCACAATGTTGTAAAGGAGGTTCAGGATCTGTGCAATGATCATCGGCACAGCCACCTCCATAATGTTACGATAGACATTTCCTGTTGAAAAGTCTGTTTGATGTGTCTGCATTTCTTTACACCTTCCTGCTATTTCTTATTTAATTAATATACTATATCCGGCGTCCAAAGTAAACTTTGCGTTGCTGTTCTCTTCGTGAGCTACTGTTCACTCCGTTCTCAGTAATACTTTGTTATCTGTGTATTTATTTCTTGCTATTTTTGTCTAAAAAAGTTATAATAAATCCATAAAAACGGTAATGATTCCACGTAAAACCGGTCAAGAAACCACATTACTGGAATCTGTTCCGCATGGAGGTATTTTTATGGATAATAATTATAAGGGCATGGCTGTAGGTGTTTTTGAGCTGGATAACCTGGTTGCCTGTTTTGTTGCTCTTGATGCTGCTTCCAAAGCAGCCAATGTCAGGATCCAGAGTGTTGAACGTAACCGTCTGAAGAGTGGCGCCTGTGTCAAGATGCGTGGTTCTGTTTCTGACGTTAATGCAGCTATGGAGGTTGCGCTGGAGGCAGCCAAACCTCTTGGTAAGGTTGTTTCTCATACTGTGATCGCTTCTCCTTCTGAGGATACTGAGATCGCACTGAAGATGACGATCAATAAATAAAGGGGGGCGACGGATTTATGAATTATGGTGCTTTTGGTTTAGTTGAGGTTGTTGGCAGCAGTAATGCGATCCTGGTGATCGACCAGATGCTGAAGACTTCTGATGTTTCTTTTCTTACCTGGCAGACGAAGTGTGGTGGTCACGCCACTGTTTTTCTGACTGGTGATGTATCTGCTGTTACGGCTGCCGTTGACAGTGTAAAAGGGAACCCGCCTTGTGAGATCATAGCTTCAGCAGTGATCTCCAATCCTTCCGGTGAGACGGTTCGTCTGGCTGAGGAAGAAGCGGCTAAGAATCACTTTATGTAGGAAATATCTATATTATAATAACGAACGTACGCAGGGAACCGCCCTGGCGTAGCGGGAAGGGCTTCGTCGTCCACTGGCTTCTAAGGTGCTGCGGCTTCTGCTAAAACCATTCCAAAAAGTTCTGAACTCGCGTCAAGCCGCTCAGACAGCAGAACTTTTTGGAATAACGCAGAAACCACACCACCTAAGAATCAGCAGGACTCCTGCAGAACATCCCACTACGCCAGGGCGGTTACCTGCTGGCTTTTGTATAAGTGAAAATTGTCTCAGACACGGTGATTTCACACATCAGCCGGTGCTTTCATCATCGATGCTCTGCTTCTACAAACTTCACACTTTCACTCTAGCCTATCTCCCCTTTCGCACGTCAGCAACTCTTTTCGCTATATTCTTTAAACTCACGCCTTCACTCTAGCCTTCCACTCCTTCGCACGTCAGCCGGCGAGGTACCGTCTGGTTTGGGCTGGCTCTGCAGGAGGGGTGCGCTTCTTAGGCGGTGGGAATCTGCGTTGCTGGAAAAAATCCAGCTGTTTGAGCGACGCAGGAGCGAGTTCTGGATTTTTTTCAGCGGTTTTAGCAGATTTCCGGCGTCTTAGAAGCCAGCCCCCGACGAAGCCCCAGCACAAACCAGACGGTACCTCACCGGCGTCCGTCCGCAAAATCCACATCCACCATCTCCCGTCCATCCTCCACCTTCATCACAGCCACATCCCCCCGATGTGCCACAACCACCCTCTTCCCTCCAACATCACCGGAAAGCTCCATCAGCTCCCCATAATACTTCTTCGAAAAAACACAGGGATTCCCCGTCTTCCCATCATGCTCCACACAGGCGATCCCTTTCCCATCTCTCAAAAACACATCCACCAGTCTAAAAACCGTCTCCCACCGCAACCACGGCTGATCTGCCACCGTAAACAAACAAGCATCCATCTCCCGGTTGACCCGCAGCCCGATCTTCAGTGAGGAAGATATCCCCTCATCCGGATGCAGATTATAAAGAAACCACGCGCCAAGCTTCTCTGCTTCCTGCGCGATCTCCTCATACTGTGTGACAACTGTGATCTCACACCTATGCCCCTGTTCCTCCAGTGCTGCTTTCACTTTTTTCAGCTCCAGGAGGATATGCCTGTACATCGGCATTCCGTCTATCCCGTACAGCAGCTTATTGCTTCCAAACCGCCGGCTGTTTCCTGCTGCCAGCATGATCAGTCCCAGTTTCATATCACCGCTCCACTTCCTTTCGATTCTAGTACAGCGAATATTAAGTAACCGCCATATTGACTTGCCTGATTTTTCATCTGCTGCGTTGTCGTCAATCGTCGTAGCCACCGCTACGCCTCATTCCTCCGCCTTGCAGATGAAGAAATCATCCTGCGTCAATATAGCAGAAACTTAATTTTCGCTGTACTAGCTGTTTACACTTCTCTGCAGGCTTCCGCAGATCACCATGATCCCAGACTCCTGACCTTGTGCCATAAGCTTCTCCACCACACAAGGATCCTCCAGAGTATCTGCCTTGTTCAGATACGCAAGAAATCTTCGCCCGTCCACGCCTTTTTGCAATCCGTCTTCAGACCGGATGATCTTCCACACATCCATCCATGTCACAGGCTCATCTGTACGCTTTCCCAGAAATCCCGCCACATCATCCGGACGGTGTGCCGTATTACAGATCCTTTTGCCGATGCAGTCAAGACCGATCACTCCTACTACCATATCTGCAAAAGAAGGGATCACCGGCTCATGAACAGCCGGCACTTTAAGGGGTCGGCGCTTGGATCCGTCAGCTTCCACAAGAAGAAGATCACAAAAGCCGGGCAGCTTTTCCAGGATCTCCTTTTCGGGGCCGGAAATCTTTGGCTGCCCGGCCTTGTGATGAGCCGCGATGACGTATCCGTATTGTTCTATAAGCCGGCATGCTCCCGGAATGTCCTCTGCCTCCGCAAAAGGACGTTCCGGTTCCCATGCCATATGCGTGGTTGTGGTCACGATCACACGTTTTCCCTGTCCGGAAAATATTTCTGCCAGTCCAAGGATCAGACTGGTCTTTCCGCCGCCTCCTGTGAATGCCACAGTAAACGCTTTTTCATTTTTCTTCATGACACACTCCATTTATCTTCTAACTTCTTTCAGGGACACCAGGCTCTGTATCGGTCACAGATTCTCATTCCTCACAGCTTTCTCTGTTCCCGGAAGCACTCCGCAGGAAAGCAGCACCTCCAGAACTCCCCCTGCGATACACCTTGCCTTGTCTGAGATCGTAAAACAGTTTTTCTTCTGTTCTGCCCTTGGGTCGATGTCCGCGACCTTCATTCCCTCAAAAACAGGGTAGCCGTCCCGGATCAGTCCCCGGATCACGCCGGAAATGGTAGCCTTCACCGGCGTATCACCTACCATGGCGATCACCTGGTCTTTTTCAACAAGATCTGCGATCTGACAGATGTTTTTCATGTTACCGGCTGCCGGTGAATGGATCACACGTTCCTTTCCGATCCCTGCGATCAGTCCCGGCACTCCGGTATTCGGCAGGGCACTGCCTTTTTTTATGATCCTTCCCAGGCTATGGCCCCGCATGGTCTCGATCACGTAATCCACATCCTCCCCTGCGGTAAAGCCCGGGCCAAGTCCCACAGTCAGTGGTGCCATATCCCTGCTGGTCCCAAGATTCTTTTTGGCAAGGATGGCATCGATCACTGCCTCCGGCTCCAGTTCGCGGATATATTTTCCATGGGTATCTGTCAGAAGGGGGATCTCTCCCTGTGCCCAGCATTTCCTACACTGGGTCCGGATATCGTTCTCCGTGATCCTCCTGCACACAACGCCTTCTACCTCTGCAGTTCCGTCATAAACAGCTTCACAGAAGGCCACATGACGGCGGATGGCACTTGGACGGTCACATTCCAGGATCAGGACCTGATAGCCACTCTGATGAAGCTTGTGGATCACTCCTGTGGCCAGATCTCCACCACCTCTCACAAGGATCATTTTATCAGTAAATGCCGCTGCTTTCATCTTCATACACCTGCCGTCCGTTTCCCGGCATTCCTGCCGCAAGAGTATCATAAAGCTCCGCATAGGTTGCATCCTTATACGGGGATACATAAAAGAGTCCCGCGATCCCGGCCGTAATTGCCGAAAGAACAGACCAGGGAATAAAGGAAAGATCCAGGATAAAGGTATCCATCTTCTGTCCGTTCATCATCTCACGGCTTTTTGCAAATACTTCCTTTGTGCTCATATCCGGATATTCCGCAAGAAGATAAGGGATCATCTTATATTCGTAGGATTTTACCACTCCGGGAATAATAAAAAGCAGCGTCCACAATACAAGATACAGGTCCCGTAAAAACATGGTTTTTACGATATTACCGTAATTTCCGGAACGAAATGCACTGAGGAGTTTTCCGGGCCCGGGTACAGAATAAAGGTTCTCAATGTAAAAATCTCTTCCGCCTACCTCCAAAACATTTCCCACAAAGAAGTGAAAAAGGATTCCGATCAGAGCCACAGCTACCACGGCACTGGCACTCAGAAGTGCAAAAAGCACTGCCAGTGGGGAGCGAAATACATGGCTGACATAAGAAGTAACACCATTGATATCCGTACCCAAACGATACGTTGTAACACCGTAGTCCGGACTTACCGCATTTCCGGCACTGCCTGTGGCCGCACCGCTTCCGCCGGTTGCCATCACAATAGCCAGCACCAGACTTACCAGAACGGCTGACCAGTAATTTTTTTTGAATGCCTGTTTTCCGCGCCATTTCAAGTCACTGCGTTTCCAGCTGATCTTCTGTTCATTCATAACTTAACCCTCCATATATGCTTCACGGACACAGAGCTCTCTCCGTCCCTTCTGCCACAGCGCAGGCTCCAGCTCTGCCAAATAACCGCCGCCGTTTTTTATATGCCATTCATAAAAAGCCCTGGGTCTGTCCGCATATTCTTCCATAATGTTCATGATCGTACCGCCATGTATCACAAGAGCCGCTGTCTTTATGTTGTTACGGATACACTGTGTGACAGCCTTCTGAAATCCTGTAAGGCTCCGGCACTTAAACGCTTCTCGACTTTCTCCTCCCGGAAAAGGAAGCGTTCCATTGCTGTCGATCCACCTCTGATAATCCTGATTTCCGGAAAGCTCTTTATAATTTTTATTCTCAAACTCTCCAAAATCACACTCGGAAAGCTCTTCGATGATATGAAAGCTTTTTCCTGGAAAAAGGATCTCCGCAGTTTCCACACAGCGGCAGAGCGGACTTACATAAAGGGCCTCCGGCATGGGATAGGTCAGCTTTTCCAGAAATTCCTTTCCCTCCGTGCTCAGCGGTTCATCCGTTGTTCCGATATAACGCTGAAGCTTATTTCCGGGTGTCTGTCCGTGTCGTATCAGATATAATCTAATCATCCTTCAGCACCGTCCCGATCCCGCATACCACTCTTGTGACCCTTCTGCTTTTTGCAGCCAGTGCAGTGCACACCCGGCCAACAGCTTCTCGGTACTGCCGTTCAAAAGCATCCGCCGGAACGATCCCGTAGCCTACCTCCTCACTGACAAGGATCACATCCGGATCCTGCTGTGCCAGCTTTTCTGCCAGGCCGGTGAGATCTTCTCCTGCCTTCAGAGCTTTTCTTATGTATTCCTGAAATCCCAGAACACCCGCTGCCTTCAGAAGCTCCTCTTCTGTGATCTCTCCTCCGAATTTCCAGTCCACATCCGGGAACTGTGCTTTTGCATAGGCAGCTTTTCCCTGATATGCGCCTCCGATTATCATTTCCATATCTTTTTTACCTCATTCAAATCTTCATTACAGATTAAACGTGCCACCAAGAGCAAGCACCAGTGCCATCACAACCTCGCAGATGCAAAGGAAAAATCCGGAAAGATCACCTGTGGTCCCTCCAAAATATTTCAAAGCCATATGGTGATACCACCAAAATACCAGAAGTGCGCTGACAGCTGCCAGAACACCCAGGACCGGATCTACCCATATCATCAGCGCTGCAAGGATCACAAACATCGTGATAAGAACATTTCGCACTGCGATCTCTGACGCATTTCTGGAAAATTCTGCCACAGTCCCGTCTGTCCTTGCCTTGGGAAATGTGATCACACCGATCCCGGAAAGACATCTGGACATCATAAAGCCCAGGCTCATGATACAGATCCCGTTATAATTTCCAAGGAGCTGATCCCAGGCTCCCAGCCAGAGGATAAAATATACACAGGCTGTGATAATGGCAAATGCACCTGCATGGGAATCCTTTAGGATCTCCAGCCTCCTTGTGCGTTCCTGCCAGGAGCTTAATGCATCTGACGTGTCCAAAAGCCCGTCTACATGAATGCCGCCGGTAATAAATACCGGGATCACAGTAAGGATCACAGCGAGAAAAAATGGCTCCAGAGCTACGTGTACACCGAGGCCCCCTCCTGCAAGCCAGGTCAGGATGCCGATGGCAGTACCCACAAAGGGGAAAAAGCACATCATATATTTTATGTTTTCCTTCTTCCAGTCCACCATGGGCATAGGAATCTTTGAAAACATGGCAAAGGCTGCCTTAAAACTGTTCCATAAGCTTTTCATGCTTCCTTTCCTCCTTTATGCCATACAGGGATCCCGTATACGACTTCCACAACCTCTTCTGCCATCTCTGCCAGCTTCTGGTTGATCTGTCCCAGCTCTTTTTTGTACTGTTCTGATTCTTCCTCGTAGAGGATCCCGTCTGAAAAGATCTCGTTGGTGACGATCACCACATGCTTTGCCTGGGAAAGAAGATTTTTCACTCCTTCTGTGATCTTTTCTGCCACCTCCGGGTGGAAGCCGCCTTCCCGGAACATCTCATTTGCAACCAAATTGGACATGCACTCCAGAAGGACCACGCAGTCCTTCGGGATGAGCAGCTCATCCAGCTCTGTATATCTTTCTATTGTCTCGAAGCCTTTTCCTGCACGCATGTGCCGGTGTCTGCGGATGCGCCTGTGGCTTTCTTCGTCAAAAGCCTGCATGGTGGCGATATAGATCCTTCTGGCTTCGCCAAGGGAAAGTACGGTTTCTTCCGCAAAAGCAGATTTTCCGCTTCCGCTGCCTCCTGTTACAACAACCAGCATATTATTTCAGCTCCTCGTACTGTTCTACATTGATATCACCAAAGGTACTCATGGAATTATATACTGCACAGGACAGATCCATCATCGGAAACAGTGCCACAGCTCCGGTTCCCTCGCCCAGGCACATGCCTGCGTGGATGATCGCTTCCTTGCCAAGCTCCTTCAGAATCAGCTGTGCTGCAGGCTCTTTGGATACGTGAGACGCAAGGATATGAGCACTTACCTGCGGGCAGATCTTTATTGCGATCAGTGCAGATACGCAGGAAATAAATCCGTCCATGACAACCGGCATTCCAAGTGCTGCTCCTCCAATGAATACTCCTGCCATTCCTGCAATATCCAGTCCACCTACCTTTGCCAGGACGTCAATGGCATCTGAACGATCCGGATTATTCAAGGCGATCGCCTTTTTAATCGCATTGATCTTCCGGACAAGCCCTTCACTGGTCAATCCGGCACCACGTCCGGTCATATCTTCCACCGGTTTTCCGAGAAGCACAGCTGCTACCGCACTGCTGGTGGTGGTATTTCCGATGCCCATCTCGCCGGTTGCAAGAATCTGATAGCCCTTTTCCTTCAGCTCCTCTGCCATGGCAATTCCGGCTTCGATGCCACGGATCGCCTGATCTCTTGTCATCGCCGGCTCTCTGGTCATATTTCTGGTCCCATAAGCAACCTTAAGATCTGTACGGACCTTTGTATCTGTGACCATTCCCACATCTACAGGAAAAAGCTCTGCTCCACACTGACGGCACATCACACAGCAGGTAGTAGTCCCTTCCAGAAAATTCTCAGCCACAACAGCCGTCACTTCCTGTCCGGTCTGGGTCACACCCTCTTCTACAACTCCGTTATCCGCGCACATGGCAACCACTGCTTTTTTCTCCACACGTACCTCCGGTGTACCTGTGATACCGGCGATCTGTGTCAGCATATTCTCCAGCTCTCCCAGAGAATGCAGGGGCTTTGCAATACTGTCCCATCTCTTTCTCGCCCCCTCCATAGCCTTTTCATCCAGAGGGCGGACTTTCTTCACTGCCTCATCCAAAGTCATCATTTGCTACCTCCAATCCTTTTACCTGTGGTAAAAATAATAAATTTACTAAAGATATAATTCAACGCCAGCACGATAAATTGTGTGCAGAATTTTGCAAACATATCCCGGAATCCCAGAATCTCCGCCAGAAGCCATACGCCACCTACCTCAATGACCATGGTCACCAGACGGGCACTTATAAATTTCAGAAAGGGCCGTATATGATCCCTCCATGTTTCACAGCGGTCATGAAATACAAATCTGGAATTCACAACATAGGCAAACAGGATCGCCAGGATGATCGATATGATGTTGGCACTCATCAGCGAGATTCCCATTGCCCTCATGATATAAAAGCTTAACAGATTTACGAGAGTCGTACAACCACCCCAGAAAATATAACGGATCACATCATTTTCATAGAATTTAAGGATCCACTTTTTCATTGGTATCTCCTCCTCGTATGATCTTTGATACGATATATCTTGGACGACGTTTTACTTCCTCATAGATCCTGGCGATATAATATCCGATGATCCCAAGGCTCATCATCACAGCACTTCCAATAAAGAGCATCACGATCAGAAGTGTGGTATAACCTTCCACCGCATGCCCGGAAAAATACCGGACCAGAGAATAGACCAGAAGGAGCAGGGAGCACCCAAAGCAGCCCACGGCACCGGCTGTTACAAACTGCAGCGGAAGTGTTGTAAATGCCACGATATTCCGAAACGCATAGCTGATCAGCGTTCCTGCAGACCATTTGGATTCTCCGGCCTCACGCTCCTGCACCTCAAAAGGTACGGAGATGCTTTTGAAGCCTATCCAGGATGATGCCGCCCGGAAAAACATGCTGCGCTCAGGCATGGCGAGAACACTCTCCACCGCTTTCCTGTCCAGCAGCTTGAAGTCGGAAGCATTTTCCATATCAAAGCCGGTGGCATGGGACATAATCCGATAGAAAAATCCGGCACTTTTTCTGTGAAAAAGAGTTTCTTTTCCCCGTTTTTTCTTGATACCTTCCACAACCTCGTAGCCCTGCTTCCAGAGCCGGTACATTTCCAAGAGGATTTCCGGTGGATGCTGCAGGTCACAGTCCATTACTGCCACCGCATCTCCGCATGCCTGTGCAAGGCCGGCCACAATTGCTGCTTCTTTCCCGAAATTTCTGGAAAAATGCACACCTGTCACATTTTTATCTTCCCTGGATACTTTTTCTATGGCTACCCAGGTCCCGTCAGAGGAACCGTCATCTACCAGGACCAGTTCATAACGGATCCCGGCCTGCCCCAGGAGCTCTCTGAGAGTCCGGCAGGTTTTCTCCACCATCGGTTCCTCGTTACAGGCAGGCAAAACTACCGATAATCGGCTCATTTCTCCTGTTTTCCCCTTTCTTTTTGTTTTCTCTGGCGCCGGTAAGATATCACGATTACGGCAAACAGGATCAGGCCGATCACCGTCAGTATCATTCCGGGCACAATATACGGTGTACAATATCTGAGTGCGATCGTATGCCTGCCTTTTTTTAATTCCAGCCCCATATACATACTGTTTGCCTGCACAAGTTCTGTTTTTTCTCCGTCCACATAGGCGGTAAAGCCTGCGCTGTAGGGAATGGAAAATACCAGGATCTTATCGGAAGTGGTTGTGATATCTCCACGAATGCAATTTGTCTCCATTTTGATATTCTGAAGACTTTCTTTTCCAAGCTCCTCTGTCTGTTCTTCAACAGAAGCCATGGACTGACATACCACATACAGATCATCAAAGGTATATTCTCCCGGCATGGAGAATGTCAGTGTCATAGTTCCTGCAGAATAGTTTTTATATCCCATATTCAGAAGAAAATTATGTCTTCCGCTGTAGCCGTTGTATTTATCTGTAAAGATCCGGATAGTCTTGTCCACGGAGCCCAGCGAAACATCCACTGCTGATTCCTTGCTTTCTTTCCAGTAGCGCCAGTTATTGTCTTCATAGCGCACGGTATTCTTCTCATATTCTGTCATGGAATCCCATTTTTTATCACTGACCACTGCACGTGGAGAATAGGCATTAAAATCCAGATTTTTTGCCACAAGATAAACCTCAGCCTCCGGCTCTCCCTGATATCCGATCTGTACGGTTGCTCCTTCTTTGGCCACAATGATCTTTCCGTCTTTTATCTTACAGCCTTTTCCTGCTTCCAGTGTAAAATCTGCTTTCTTATCGTCAAAGGTAAGGTCTGTCTCAGGAAGACTGCTGTCCTCCAAAACTGCCCCCTGCAGGAGCGCCTGCTGCTTTTCGGTCACGGAAAGCTTTTCATAGTTTTCTCTGGGGATCCAGGAATCATAGGTATAACCAAGAGGAAGGGAATCCTCGTCTTCGTAGATCCTGTATTTTTTTGTGACTGCTGCTTCACTGTCATAGCCGTATGGCAGATACCCATATCCGCTTTTTTTGATGGCAAAATATTTCACCGAGGCAAGACGATCTAGGATACTCCGTCCGTCCAGGCTGCTGTAATGATAATCCCAGGGGGTATTCAGATACATCTCATCAAAGAAACGGCTGATATTTCCATTGGCCACACTGAAATAATAGGAAGTACTGTTGGTTCCCATATACATGGCAGTGTTTACATAAGAGCCCGTTTTGTACTGGTCATATCTGGTAACCGCTGAATCGTCCATTGACCGGATCGCTTTGTCCGGTCCGGACTGAAGCTTCTCCAATGCCTGATTCTTTTCCTCGAATTCTGGCAGATAATTCTTTTCGTAAGAATACTGGTATGAAACATTCAGAAGGATGCTTGTCACAAGCACGGCCACGATCATTCCACAGAGATATTTTCCCTGTGTAAATACGTTTCCGTAGGAAACCACTGTAAACACAGCCAGGACCAGCATCATCAGTGCCATGATATTGCGTTCCGTGCGGGCGGATTCTGAAAACAGTGCCAGCACGCCATATATCAGCAGCATCACAAATATCCGTCGTTTTTCCCTGATGCCCAGCGTAAACAGTTCCGGATATGCCTGTACCAGGATATATGCGATCAGCATTCCATACGCCCAGATCCATCGATTGGACACGTATGAAAATCCATTCAGTACATGACCTGCAAAGGGGATCAGCAAAAACAAGTTCAGAAGCACAAAGCCCAGCTTCAGTCCCGTATATTTTTTCTTTTTGGAAAAGATCACAAACACGCCTGCCATTGCGACTGCGGAATATCCAGCAACTCCCCACTGGATCATATTTTCGCCGATCAGGCAGCCGAGATATTTTTCGTAGTAAATGCGGTCATATAACAGCGGCACATAATTCTGCGCCTGAAAGCGCTCTGTTCCAAACAGAGTCATGACCACAGGTAAAAAGATCAGTGCAGCGATCATAAGTGCGACCAGATAAAAGCCAGCAAATTTTAGGAACCACTGAAATACATCTTTTACTGAACGCTTGCGGAATATTCCAAAATACCGGAAAGCTGCATACAGCACCATAAAGATACTGATCATATAAAAGAAATAAAAATTAGACATTGCCGCTACAGCCGTCGCACAGATAAAAAGGTATGGCTTTTCTTTTTTGTAAATCTTTTCAATTCCCATAAGGACCAGCGGCAGATAGATCATGGGATTGGAAAAATATGGGTGCTTCATGGACGCATAAATGGTCCATCCTGCAAAAATATAAACAAGGCTTCCAAGAAATGTGGCCTGTTTGGGATTCTTGCGGTAAAAGCAGTAAATGCTGAATGTGATACCCGCCAGATAAATGCGGAGAAAGATCAGAATCTCATATAAGATCTCTGTGTCTTTTTCCGGTACAAAAACGGACAGTAAGGTCAGCGGATCACCGATCGCATAATAATGAAGTGTTGTAAGGATATCGGAACCGTATCCGATATGCATATCCCACATAGGAAGGGAAAGCTTATGCTCCGTCACCAGCGTCTGCAGAACATTCCGCAGATATTTTCCATAATAGGCCAATGCATTGATGTGCTGCGGAACACCGTCATGACTCCAGATCAGGGATTTTCCATTGAAATAAAAACAACTGTAAATAAACAGCGAGATCGCCGCAAAAACAATCGTATACAGAATATAAAAATCTGCTTTTTTCTCTTTCCGGGATTTCTCCTTCGAAAAAATTCTCTTCATATATGTCTCTCCTGTATATGAAAAAAGGCCTGCGGTGCGCTAAACACCGCAGGCCTGTCACCTAATGCTTAATCAGCAAGCACACTGTATAAACAGTAACTATTGATCAATAATTAGTCTTCTTTCTTATCTGCTCCGTAAAGAGTGATAAGTTTCTGCAGATACTCATATCTAGCCTGAGCCTCAGACTCGTTCTTAGCAAACAGTCTTGCAGCTTTCTCAGGATTCTGACGCTGCAGAGAATTGTAACGAACCTCACCGTTCAGGAAGTCCATATAGTTCTCCATATCCGGTGTCTTGGAATCAAGGCTGAACTTGTTCTCAGCAGCCGGGTTGAATCTGAAGTTGTGCCAGTATCCGCACTTAACTGCCAGCTCTTCCTCTGTCTGAGCTTTGCTCATACCTTTCTTGATACCATGGTTGATACATGGAGCGTAAGCGATGATCAGGGATGGTCCCGGATATGCCTCTGCCTCTGCGATTGCTTTTACAGTCTGGTTGAAGTCAGCACCCATGGAAATCTGTGCTACATATACATAGCCATAGCTCATTGCGATAGATGCCATATCTTTCTTCTTAGTCTCTTTTCCGCCTGCTGCGAACTGAGCGATCGCACCTGTCGGTGTAGATTTGGAAGACTGTCCGCCTGTGTTGGAGTAAACCTCTGTATCGAATACCATAACGTTGATGTCACGTCCGCTTGCAAGAACGTGGTCAACACCACCGAATCCGATATCGTAAGCCCATCCGTCACCACCGAAGATCCACTGGGATTTCTTGGAGAGGAAGTCTTTCTGTGCAAGGATCTCGTTAGCCTTGTCACATCCGCAAGCCTCAAGAGCTGCAACGAGTTTCTCTGTAGCTGCACCATTTGTTGCGCCTACAGCATAAGTATCCAGCCATTCCTGACCAGCTGCCTTAACATCCTCGTTTGTTCCGTTAGCTACAAGGTCTTCGATCTTCTCTTTCAGACCGCCACGGATCGCACGCTGTGCAAGAAGCATACCATAACCGAACTCTGCGTTATCCTCGAACAGAGAGTTTGACCATGCAGGTCCCTGTCCCTTAGCGTTTGTTGTGTATGGTGTAGATGGTGAAGAGTTACCCCAGATAGAGGAACATCCTGTAGCATTTGCAATGTACATTCTGTCACCAAAGAGCTGTGTGATCAGCTTAGCGTATGGTGTCTCACCACAACCTGCACAAGCGCCGGAGAACTCAAGGAGCGGCTGTTTGAACTGGCTGCCTTTTACAGTTGTCTCTTTATATTTAGCGATAACGTCTTCCTTCTGAGGAAGTGTTACACCGTAATCGAAGAATTTCTGCTCTTCTGTGTTAGCTTCAAGCGGAGCCATCTCAAGAGCTTTGTTGCCTTTCTTTCCTGGGCAGACATTTGCGCAGGAACCACATCCTGTACAGTCAAGAGCGGATACAGTCATTGTGAATGTATAGTCTTTCATTCCTGTAAGTGGAAGTGTCTTGATTCCCTCTGGAGCGTTAGCTGTCTCATCTGCTGTCATAGCAACCGGACGGATTGCAGCATGCGGGCAGACGTATGCACAGCGGTTACACTGGATACAGTTGTCCGGAACCCATACAGGAACGTTAACTGCGATACCACGTTTCTCATATGCAGCTGTTCCGGATGGTGTTGTACCATCTACATAATCCTTGAATGCAGATACCGGGAGGCTGTTACCTTCCTGAGCATTGATCTTGCACTGGATGTTGTTTACGAAGTCCTGAGCTTCCTGAGCACCGTGGGATGCGTGAGACATGAAGAGTCCCTCGTCCTCAGCGTTCTTCCAGCTCTCCGGAACCTGAACCTCTACGACCTGTTTAGCACCGGCATCGATAGCTGCCCAGTTCTTCTTAACAACGTCATCACCTTTACGTCCGTAAGTAGCTTTAGCAGCAGCTTTCATAAGCTCGATAGCCTGCTTCTCAGGAATGATTCCTGTAAGTTTGAAGAATGCGGACTGAAGGATTGTGTTGATACGTGTTGGTCCCATGCCAGTCTCAATACCAATCTTAACACCATCGATGGTGTAGAATTTGATATTGTGGTTAGCGATGAAAGCTTTAACCTGTCCTGGAAGATGTTTCTCAAGTCCTTCCATATCCCAAGCACAGTTCAGAAGGAATGTACCTCCGTCAACAAGCTCCTGTACCATGTTATATTTGTTAACATAGGACGGATTATGACATGCAACGAAGTTTGCTTTGTGGATCAGGTATGTGGATTTGATCGGTTTCTTACCGAAAC
>OJNT01000881.1_pt1 | contig 22556 bp, 25 predicted proteins | sample 1597981 | NCBI WGS metagenome assembly OJNT01 (sample SAMN01915211, study PRJEB22387) | human gut metagenome | isolation source: stool | host: Homo sapiens | place: USA
GACTCGGGGTATAACCAATCCGGGTCAAGCTGCGTTCAGGAAAAGAAAACCTGTGAAGACTATGGTTATGAATCTCCGGGTTTATTTCCTATAAATTGGGATTGCTCATCGGTTTCCGTCAGCGGTTTAAAATGTTACAGATGTGTCAAAGGTCCTGTTTGTCCGTCGGATACGGCAACATATTGCAAAAAACTTGGTTACGGTCATGTCCGTTGCAAAGTCGGAACCGTATCTTCTCAAACACAGGAACCTTGTCCGTGTAATTCCGGATATTGGAAGTGCGTGGGTACCGCCCGTTAAAAACGGCACTTCATTTGAAGGGTTTTTCAAAATCGAAGGCGTGTCGCCGGCGGCTGTCGGGAAAACGTTCCTGCCGATTTATGTAAGCTGTTGCAGAAAACTATTGCCAAAAGCGGTGGTTGCGTTACTATGCCGGATATGTTTAAAACAGGAGGGCAGAGGATGAAAATCGTATTTATGGGCACGCCGGATTTTGCGGTTCCGGTTCTGGAAGCGTTAAGCAAAGAACATGAGGTTGTCTGTGTTTATACACGGGCGCCGAAAGAGGCCGGCCGCGGTCAAAAAGAGAGCAAAACGCCAGTTCATCTTTTTGCCGAACGGCATGGTATAGAAGTGCGGACGCCGAAGTCTTTGCGTAATGCCGAAGAGCAGGAGAAGTTTAGGGCTCTGGGCGCAGATGCGGCGGTTGTGGCCGCTTATGGCCTGATTTTGCCGAAAGAGGTGTTGGAAGCTTATCCGTTGGGGTGTATCAACGTCCATGCCTCGATGCTGCCGCGTTGGCGCGGTGCTGCGCCGATACAGCGGGCGATTTTGGCCGGCGATGAGGTCAGCGGCGTGACGATTATGCAGATGGACGAAGGGCTGGATACCGGCAATATTTTGTTGGAAGATAAATGTCCGGTGTCGTTGGCAAACATTACCGGCGGGGAACTGCACGATCGGCTGGCCGGGCACGGCGCCGAAATGATTGTCGAATATCTGCGCAATCCTGCGGCTTATCCGCCGCGCAGGCAGGGTGAAATGACAACGCCCTATGCCGCTAAGCTGGAGAAAAGCGAAGCGAAAATTGATTTTAGCGAACCGGCTGATGCGGTTGCCCGCAAAATTCGCGCCTTTAATCCGTTTCCCGGGGCTTATTTTGAGTTTAACGGTGAACGTTTCAAGATTTTGGAGGCTGATTTTGATATGTCGGTCGGCAATGAGCCCGGTTGGCTGGAAGACAGTGCGACAGGCGGTGTTTTGGCAATTGCCTGCGGTAAGGGAATAATTCTGCCGGCCAAAATTCAGCGGCAGGGCAAGAAGCCGATGGAAATCGGCGAATTTCTGCGCGGTTTCAGTTTTCCGAGCGGAACGGTTTTGAAATAAAAAGAAGCAACGATATTGCAAGCCAAGCATAAGAGAAAAAAATATTGTCATTGCCGTGTTTGTTTTTTCTCCTCTGTCATGTTCGTGCTTATTTTTCTTTTTGTCATTGTCGGGCTTGACCCGACAATCCAGAGATCCCCGGAACGCGCTGCGCTTGTCCGAGGATGACAGAAGAAAAAATAATACCATCATTCCCGTGCTTGGCACGGGAATCTAAAAAGAGATGTCCGGGACAAGCCCGAACATGACAGAAGAAAAAAAAGGCTGAACATAACAGAGAAGAGACCCCCGGGTCAAGCCCGAGGGTAACAGAAGAAAAAAAGGCCGAACATGACAAAAAAAAGCCCCGTTGATGTCAGACATCAACGGGCTTTCCTTTAAGCAAATAACTTATTCAACCTCATGAAATGCGCCGCTGTAGATAACCGGGCGGTATAGGTTGAAAAGTTGTTCAATTCGTTTTTTCTGGCCGTCGGTAAACGGTGTAACCGTTCTGTCTTCTTCCAGATTTCCGTTTCTTTCCTTAATTTCCTTGATGAAACGGAAAACGAATTCGCCGAGACCGGTCTTAATGATAAGCTCGCTGTGCTTTATCAGAATACCGGCCAAAGTTTTTGAGACGTAACCTTCGGTTAGAAGACCGAGAATCAGTCCCCATTCTGCTTCCTGATAGCGGGTCATGACCTTATCAAGGAAGTTGGCAGCTTCCGTTTTGACCGGGTGCGTATATACCGGAGTACGGAAGAAGAAAGCGGTGCGGACGACGTCAATGTATTGCTCGCGCAATTCTTTGTAGTCGTCGACCGAAAGCTCTTTTTTCATCGCTTCCAGAATGGCCGGTTTGTATTCGGCTCTGCCAAGCTGGACGGCTTTGAAGTAAAGCGACAATTCCTTGAGAAACTGTCTTTTGGCAGCAAGTTTTTCCGCTATGTTCGGCTCGTAGGGAGCGCTTTGGGCGGCTTTTGCGGCTGCGGCTTTCTTTTCTGCACGTGCCTTGGCTTTTGCTTCGGCTTCTTTTCTCTGCTCGGCAGTCATTCTCTCGAAAGCTGCCTTTTTCTTTTCGTCTTTAGTCATAATAATGAATTTGTCCGAAAGCGTAAACGCTCCCGGAAATTAAACTTAATTTTTACGGCCATTAATCTTTCAAAAATCTGCGGCTGGCCTTAGGCAGATTGATTTTTTTCAAAGATGCTTTGAAAGAGCTTATTTTTTCTTTCATCCGGTCGTTTTCTTCAAGCAGCAGGAAAAGGGCGTTATATTCCTTTTCACAGTTGATGAAGTTTTCGGGGTAGGCGAGCAGACGCTCGATTTCCTTTGCGTATTCGGCCAGGGGTTGTTTGTCAACGGCGAGGGCGCGAATAATACCTTTTAACGACTCAATGCGGGCAGTTGAATTGCCGCGGAAAGCCTTGCGCAGATTTTCTTCTTTTCTGGCATGTCTTTTGGCTCTTTCTTGTTCTTCTGTTAACATAATTAAAAATATTTAATCCGGAAAACCGGGGGTTAAAAATCCATAATTGTATAAATGTTCTTTTTTACTATAGACAAAAAAACGGTTTTTTTCAAGTCTTATTTAAGGTATTTTAATTTTTTATGATTAGATTAAGACAAAATAGGGAGAATTTCGGATGAAAGCAGGTAAAATATGAAAAAATCGGTAAAGTGGCTTTTGATTTTGCTGGCGGCTGTCGGAGTCGGATATTATTTTTCCGAAAATCGCGACGAGGGACCGGAATTTGCGACTCAGAAACTGTCGCGCGGGAACATTACCGAAAAGGTTACTGCCTCGGGTATTATTAATCCGATTTCGACGATTAATGTCGGTACGCAGGTTTCCGGTACCATAAAAGAGATTTACGTCGATTATAACTCCGAGGTCAAGAAAAACCAGATGCTGGCCTTAATCGATCCGGATCTGTTCGAGGCCAAGGTTGCCCAACAGCGGGCGGCGCTTGACATTGCCAAGGCGCAGGTTCTGTTACAGGAAAGTACGGTTAAATACAATGAAAAAAATCTGAAACGCATCCGCAAGCTGAATAATCAGAAATATTCGGCGGACAAGGAACTGGATCTGGCAGAGAAAGATTACGATACTTCGATTGCGCAGCTGGCGCTGAACAAGGCGCAGGTGGAGCAGGCTGAGGCGTCATTGCAGTCGGCGGAGACCGAACTGCGTTATACGAAGATTATTTCGCCGGTTGACGGAATCGTCGTTTCCAAGGCGGTCGAAGTCGGTCAGACGGTGGCGGCAAGCTTTCAGACGCCGACGCTGTTCAACGTGGCTGAAGACCTGACCAAAATGCAGATTGAGGCTTCGGTGGTCGAGGCGGATATTGCCAAGGTCAAAGAAGGACAGGTGGTGGAGTTCAGCGTCGACAGTTTTCCCGACGAGATTTTTTACGGTATCGTTACGCAGGTTCGCAACGAGGCGATTACGACCTCCAACGTGGTAACCTATGAGGTGATTATTGAAATCGACAACCGCGATTTGCGCCTGAAACCCGGTATGACTGCCAATGTGGAAGTGATTACGGCTCAGAAGGAAAACGTGCTGCTGGTGCCGAACAAGGCGCTGCGCTTTACCTATGACGACGGCAGTTCGGCAAAAAAGCGGTATAAAGACAGGGGCCTGTGGATTTTGGAAGACGGAAAACCCGTGCGTGTCAGCATTCTTACCGGCGTTTATGACGACGAATTTACGGAGGTCAGCGGTGCCGAACTCAAAGAAGGCGAAGAGGTTATTCTGGAAGAAAAAAATTCGGCGGCGGCCAGGGCTAAAGCCATGAGAATGAGGATGCCGCGTTAATGTCCCTGATTGAGATTAAAAATCTGAAGAAACATTATGACGTCGGCGAGATGAAGCTGGAAATTCTCAAAGGGCTGACGCTGAATATCGGAACCGGCGAATTTGTGGCGATTATGGGACCGTCCGGTTCGGGAAAGTCGACGCTGATGAATATTCTCGGCTGTCTGGACAAGCCCAGTTCGGGAAAATATTTTCTGGACGGGGTGGATATCAGCAAACTTAATTCCGACGGTCTGGCCGATATTCGCAACCGCAAAATCGGATTTGTGTTTCAGGGGTTTAACCTGCTGTCGCGCACTTCCGCCGTGGAAAATGTGGAACTGCCGATGGTTTATGCCAATGTGCCGGAAGAAATCCGCCGCCGCAAGGCGGAAAAGGCTTTGGAAGAAGTGGGGCTTAAGTCGCGCATGAACCATCAGCCGAACCAGCTTTCCGGCGGACAGCAGCAGCGTGTGGCAATTGCGCGGGCGCTGGTCAACGAGGCGCCGATTATTTTTGCAGACGAGCCGACCGGAAATCTGGACACCAAAACCAGTATTGAGATTATGAAACTTTTTACCAAGTTCAACAAGGAACTGAACCGGACGATTATTCTGGTAACCCATGAAGAAGACATTGCTTTGTGGAGCGACCGGGTTATCAAAATTGTCGACGGGCAGATCGTGAGCGACGAGAAGGTCAAAAAATGATAGACATCAAGACCATAGGCAGCATAGCTCTGCGTGCGGTAAGGGCCAACAAACTACGCTCGACGCTGACCAGTCTCGGCATTATTATCGGCGTGGCGGCCGTGATTGTAATGCTGGCCGTGGGCAACGGCGCGCAGATTTCGATTCAGCAGGATATGCAGGCGATGGGGTCCAATCTGATTATCGTTCGTTCCGGCGTGGCGACTTCCAGCGGCGCACGCGGCGGTCACGGTTCACAGCCGACGATGCGGCTTTCCGACGGCAACGCCATTCAGGAAAAAATTGACGCAATTGTTTATGCGGCGCCGATTATGGAAGAAACGGCGCAGATTGTCTATGGCAACACCAACTGGTCGACCGGCATTACCGGCACCGACAACCGGAATTTTCTGATTAAGGAATGGGATTTGGAATACGGGCGTTTCTTCAGCGATACGGACATTAAAAACGCCGCCAAGGTTGCCATTCTGGGTGAAACCGTCGTGCATGAACTGTTTGGCGACGTCGATCCGATTAACAGGATTATCCGTATTAAAGGTATTCCGTTTCAGGTTATCGGCGTTTTGGAAGAGCGCGGGCAGAACGGGATGGGCATGGATCAGGACGACGTGGTGTTTATTCCGATTTCGACGGCGCAGAAAAAGGTTATGGGCATGACTATTCCCGATCAGGTAAAGTTTGTCATGCTGCAGGCGGCCGATGCGCAGAGTACTTATACGGCGCAGGAGGAAATCAGGCAGCTTTTGCGGCAGAGGCATAATCTCGGTGCCAACAAGGAAGACGATTTTGTTATCAGAAACCTGACGCAGATGATGGAGATGATGGAAAATTCGACCAAAATCATGACCATTCTGCTGGGGTCGATTGCTTCGATTTCTCTGCTGGTCGGCGGTATCGGCATTATGAACATTATGTTGGTTTCAGTAACGGAAAGAACGCGCGAAATCGGTATCAGAATGGCTATCGGCGCCAAGACCTGGGATATTCGCTGGCAGTTTCTGACCGAGGCGATGGTATTGTCGCTGATTGGCGGCGTCATCGGGATTGTACTCGGATTTGTCGGCATTGCGGCAATTAAAATGTTTACGTCGTTTACACCGGTAGTTTCGCTGCTGTATGTTTTGCTGCCGTTCAGCTTTTCGGGGCTGGTAGGGTTGTTTTTTGGTTTCTTTCCGGCTTATAAGGCATCGCTTCTGAATCCGATAAACGCGCTGCGCTATGAGTAACAAGCTGTAGCCGGCTTGACAAGGGGACGCCCTTGAGCGCTCGCAGGCTGCGGCGCGAACCTTTGTTGAAGCGCGCTGCTTTCTGCGTGCATATCGTGAGGCCCTGCCTTGCATTTTTTTGTCATCCCCGGACAAGCGCAGCGCGTTCCGGGGATCCATGGATGTCCGGGGCAAGCCCGAACATGACGGGGGAAAGAAGCAAGCAGACAGTCTCTCGGACCTCCATGAAAAAAGGCGTTGCAAAATAGCTTTTAGCCTTTATAATCATTTCTGCCGACGGAAGCGGTTAGACCGACGGCGGAGTGTCGAAACTCCTTAACCAGAACCAAGATAAACTAACCTCCTGCAAGGGAGGATGGTACGATATAAGCCGCTTTGCGGACGAATGAGTACGCTGTCTGGTTACAGTTTCGAACTCCTCCCGCCTTTTCCAAACGAAAGGGCGGTTTTGTTTTTAACAAAACATTGAAGGAGTTGAACATAATGGCAACCAAAAACCACGAAATCGTCAAAATCAGGAACGGCATTGCCCGCCAGCTGCGCGAAGCGCGCATCAGCGCGCACCTGTCGCTGGCGCAGGTCGAAAAACTGTCCGGCATTCCGGCCAATATTATCGATTTGCTGGAAGTCGGCATCAAACCGGTCGACCTCGGCCATCTGCACCAGCTGGCCAAAGCCTACGGAAAGGCGGTTAAAATTACCCTGATATGAAAAAAGCCCCGCAATTGCGGGGCTTTTGGCTTTTATTCGGTCATTGCGTCTTCCGGCCGGTCTGCGGGCGCTTCGTCGGCAGGAGCATCGGAAACTTCTGCTGCCGTTTCATCTGCGGCGCGCGGTTCGGACGTATCGCCGGTTTCATGTTCGGCAAAAAATTCATGTTCTATTTTGTCACCGGTTTTGATGCCGTGTTTTTTGACGTCGCCGGCGTTAATTTCCAATACGGCTGCCGCAGGAAATGGCGGAATAATCAGGGTCAGGGATTCCGGTTGGGCGTTTTCGTAAATCCAGGAAATGACGCCGTCGCCGTCAATGAAAATCATATCAAGCGGGATTTTGGTGTTTTTCATCCACATGGCGGTATGTTCAACTTTTGAAAGGTCGAAAATCATACCGGCATTGGGAGCCAGACTTTCGCGGAACATCAGGCCTTTTTCCAGTTCGGGAACGGTTTTGGCTTCTTCAACCTTGTAACTGACTTCGCCGCCGCCGGTCAAAACGGTAAGGTTGCTCTCGTCGTTTTTCTTGGAACAGCCGGCCAGCAGAATAACGGCCAAAAATAACTTGATAAATTTCGTCATGGTTTTCTCCTTTTACTTTTTGACAGAAACCTTACGCGGATTCCATTTCGAAACCACCACCGGTCCGTTCTGGGAATAAGAAACTTTCTTATTTGCGGCGGCATATGCTGCGTTAGTCCTTGATATATTAGCATTTTTGGTAAAATTTTCAACAATGGTCTTGAGCGGGGCAATGTTTTTCGCGCCGCTGACATAGCAATTCTGGTATGCAGGGTTGGATTTTATCATCAGATTCAGCTCTTTGGCCGAAAGCGGTGCATACCGTTTCCATACCTTGCTCAGAAAATCGCTGACCTTGTCGGAAAGTTTTTTCGGCGGCATGTAGGGGCGCCCCTGCGCGAACATGACGGCCAGGTTCGGTTCCGAAAAGCCGTTTTCGCCGCAGACAAACAGGCTGGGCATGAGAAGTTCCATGTTGTTGGCAAGCGCAAAATGAACCTGTGCCAAAAACAGCAGATGATGAAGTTTTTCGTCTTCCAGAAAAAGCCCTTCGTCTTCGGCCCGGCTGATAAACCAGTAGGCCACCTCAATTGCGGAATTTGTAGCAGAACCAGCCATTTTCAATTCCCTTCGCCGTTAACAGAATATAAGTATAAAACATTAATTTGATTAAAACAAATATTTTGTGCATAAGCCCCGACTAATTCACAAAAAAACTGTGATTCTTTGGCATATTTGTTCTTGTGTTATGCAAGAGTTTATTATATCAATATAGAAACTGGATTTTGCTTTGCCACGAGGGCAGGGATAAATTTATCATTTTATTAGGGTTAGCGCAGATGTCTTTACATAGTGAATTTAGAGTTTTAACCGGTTTGTTCGGCGTGGTTTTTGCTTTGTCGGCCTGTTCTTCCGCTCCGTTTCCCGAGATTGTCGAAGAAGATGACTATACGACGGCCTCTTCTTCCGAAAGCGGTTTTGACGTTCCCGTGCGCAAAAGAACCCTTAAGGAAAGTTCGGCCCTGACCGCAGACAACGAGCATGTTGCCTATGAGGGGCAGGAAAACGCCAAAAAAACGGCCGAAAGGCCGGAAAAAGCCGCTCCGGCGAAAACCAAGCCGGTAATCGTGGCCGAAGATTTGGACGTTAAGTCGAAGCCGGCCAAGAAGGAAAAAGACAGTCTGGCGGCTTTGAACGACGAAAAGTTCAAAAAGGAACTTAAGGCGGACGAAGAGCTTCCCAAGCCCGAAAATACGGCGCCGAGCGTTACGTATCTGGCCGGAACGGTATATTTCAACAACGGTTCGTCAGCAGTCGACGCTTCTTATAACCGTCAGCTGCGTGAAATTGTCCGGTTGGCAAAGGCCAAGAAAGCGACGTTGAACGTATTCGGTTATGCATCGAGCCGTACGCGCAATACCGACATTGTCAGCCACAAGATGGCCAATTTCCGGGTTTCGGCCGCGCGTGCCGAGAACGTTGCCAACGCGTTGCGCCGCGCCGGAATGCCCGCGTCGAAAATCAAGGTCGAGGCTTTGTCGGATTCAAATCCGGCTTATCTCGAAGTCATGCCTGAAGGCGAGCGTCTGAACCGCCGCGCCGAGATTTACATCAGCTATTAGTAAACGGGCGGAAGAGTGGCATTTGATTTTGAAAATAAAAAATCTTTAGGTGGAAATATATGGAAGGCCGTACCTGTTGACGAGCGTAAGGCAGAGTTGATTGCCCAGCGTTTTGCTTTGCCGTTGCCGGTGGCGAGAATCATAGCCTCCCGCGGAATTCCGGTCGACGACGTGGCGAATTTTATCAATCCGAAGCTACAGAACCTGATGCCGGATCCTTTTTGCATGAAAGACATGGAAAAAGCGGCAAAGCGTATTGCCGAAGCCATTGTGAAAAAGCAGAAAGTGGCGATTATCGGCGACTATGACGTCGACGGCGCAACATCTTCTTCGGTACTGCGTCTTTATTTGGAAAGCGTGGGCATTGAACCGGAGATTCACATTCCGGAGCGTGACGAGGGTTATGGTCCGAGCCGGCAGGCTTTTGACGAATTTGCGGCGTTTGGCGCGGAACTGGTTATTACGGTAGACTGCGGAACGACGGCTTTTGACGTTTTCGACTATGCCGGAAGCCTGAATATTCCGGTAATCGTACTTGACCACCATGAGGCGGAAGTGCGGCTGCCGGAGGTTTATGCCGTGGTTAACCCCAAGCGGCTGGACGAAAGCGACGATTATCCGTATCTGAAATATATGGCGGCGGTCGGCGTGGTTTTCTGTACGATTGTCGCCGTCAACCGCGAGCTGCGCAAGCAGGGGTTCTTTGCCGGACGCGAGGAGCCGAATCTGCTGCAATGGCTCGATTTGGTCGCTCTGGGAACCGTTTGCGACGTGGTGCCGCTGCTGGGGTTGAACCGGGCTTTTGTCCGGCAGGGATTGCGGATTATGTCGCTGCGGAGCAATACCGGCCTGCGGGCGCTGATTGACAAGTCTGGTATCAGCGAGGCGCCGAGCGCTTTTCATCTGGGATATGTGCTGGGACCGCGGATTAATGCCTGCGGCCGGGTCGGCGAGGCTTCGCTGGGCAACAAGTTGTTGTGCAGCAGGGATGATTTTCAGGCCGGCCAGCTGGCGGACAAACTGAATGAATTTAATGCGCAGCGCAAGGAGATTGAAGCTTATGTGCTGTTGAGCGCGATTGAGATGCTGGAAGGGACGCCGCAGGAATATCCGATAGCTTTTGCCGCCGGAAAAGACTGGCATCAGGGCGTGGTCGGCATTGTGGCCGGCAAGCTCAAGGAGCGTTACAATGTACCGGCTTTCGTCATGTCGATTGAGTCGGACGAAGTCAAGGGTTCGGCGCGCTCCGTGCCGGGCGTCGATTTGGGCGCTTTGATAATTGCCGCCAAGGAAAAGGGACTGCTGACCAAGGGCGGCGGTCATACGATGGCGGCCGGTTTTTCGCTACCGGAGGATAAAATCGAAGCTTTTCGCCGGTTTGCCGGCGAGTATGTGCGGCAGAAGCTCGGCGAAGAAGACGTGGCGCCGGTAATTGAAGTTGACAGTGCGCTTGATCTGCTGGGTGCCAATACAGATTTTGCCGCGGCTTTGGAACTTCTGGAGCCTTTCGGCGCCGGAAACGCCGAACCGAAGATTGTGCTGGAACATGTGCGGGTTGTTAAACCGGGAATCGTCGGCGCGGGACATGTCCGCTGTTTCCTTACTTCCGGCAACGGCGGTTCGCTGAAGGCCATGGCCTTTAAAATCGCCGACACGGAATTAGGCAAAACGCTGCTGAATTCGCAGGGGGCGGCTTTCGACATTGCCGGGGTTTTGCGCCGTGACAACTGGCAAGGCCGCAATTCCGTGCAGTTTATCATAGATGATGCGATAAGGTGTGAATAAGATGGATGATAAGGACAAAGTCAAAAAACGGGCGATGAACATCAGAAAAATCCGTCTGGAGCGGGAAAAGGCCGTTTTTATGAAACTGGGCGGCAAGCTGCGCGCCTATTTCTTTACCGGCATTCTGGTAACTGCGCCGGTAATGATTACGTTTTTTGTCGCTTATAAGGTTATCGTTTTTATTGACGTTTCGGTCAACCGCCTGCTGCCGCCGCAGTTTAAGCCGGACAACTTTCTGCCGTTTACCATTCCCGGCCTGGGAATTATCATTCTGGTTGCGGCGCTGATTTTGGTCGGTATGTTTGCTGCCGGATTTTTGGGCAAGTTTTTCCTGAAACTCGGCGAGTGGATTGTTTATAAGGTGCCGTTTATTTCGTCGGTTTATTCGCTTTTGAAACAGATTTTCGAAACTTTTCTTTCCGGCAAGAGCAATGCGTTTAAGAAGGTTGTGCTGCTGGAATATCCGCGCAAGGGAATCTGGATTTTGGGCTTTGTCAGCGCCGATACCGAAGGCGAGGTTCGGGAAATTCTGGGGCGTGAAATGGTTAACGTGTTTATTCCGACGACGCCGAACCCGACTTCCGGCTTTCTGATTTTTGTGCCGCGCGAAGATGTGGTTGAACTTGATATGGGGGTTGAAGAAGGCATCAAGTTTGTCATTTCCGGCGGCATTGTGGCGCCTGACGAGGCCAAGCGCCTGAAAAAACGCCGCGCTTAACCGATACTGGTAAAAAAAAGCCCCGCAGATGCGGGGCTTTTGGTTAGACAAAGTACTGAAAATGCAAGTAGATTGTTGCGATCAGTACGCTTATCAGCATGACCGGTATCGACCAGATGAGGAACCTCATAAAATGGATGGGGTGTCCTTCGCGCTGCGCCATACCGGCGACGATAACGTTGGCTGAGGCGCCAATCAGCGTTCCGTTGCCGCCGAAGCAGGCGCCGAGCGACAAGGCCCACCAGACCGGCATCATGGCTTCTCGGCCGCCCATGGAAGCTTCCATTGACTTAATCATCGGAATCATGGTGGCGACAAACGGAATGTTGTCGATAGCCGAGGAAAGAATCGCCGAAATCCAGACAATCAGCATGGTGCTTTTCTGGATGCTTCCGTCGGTCAGTTCAATAAACTTCTGGCCGAGCATACGCAGAATACCGGTTTCTTCCAGTCCGTAAACAATGACGAACAATCCGGAGAAGAAGAAAATGGTTGTCCAGTCGATGAGGTTGAAGGCTTCTTCAACTTTACGTTCGCGTTCGTCGTGGCGGTTGCCGAAAGTATAGAGCAGCAGCAAAACCGCGGCGCCGGCGATGGCTATGGTACCGTTGGCAATATGGATATGCTCGGCGCTGATGAAGCCGGCGATGACCAGAGCAAGAACAAACAGCGATTTTCCCAGCAGTTTCCAGTCAGTGATGGTATCTTTTTCGCTGATGCGCATAACGGCCTGTTTGTTTTTTTCTGTCGTGAGAAGGCTTTTGTGCCAGATGAGGTCGAATCCGAAAACCAGAACAATCATGGTTATGGCGACAATCGGTGCCAGTTCGTAAACGAAATCCATAAAGGACAACTGCAGCGCCGAGCCGATGAGAATGTTCGGCGGATCGCCGATGAGGGTTGCCGTCCCGCCGATGTTGGAAGCGAAGATTTCCAGAATCAGATAGGGATAGGGGTTGATTTTAAGTTTGCGGGTAATCTGGATGGTAACCGGCGCAATCAGCAGAACCGTGGTAACATTGTCCAGAAAAGCCGAGAAAACCGCAGTTACAAAGGCCAGCACAATCAGCAGGCCGCGGGGATTGGCACGGACTTTTTTGGCGCCCCAGACGGCCACGAACTGGAACATACCCGATTTCTCGGAAATGCCGACAATCGTCATCATGCCGACCAGAAGCGAAATAGTGTTGAAATCGATACCCTGAAGGGCGGTTTCCTGTGTCAAAATACCCGAAAAAATCATCAGCGCCGCACCCAGAAGGGCAACAACGGCGCGATTGAGTTTTTCGGTAAACAGGATTGCATAGCAGACAACGACGATGGCCGTTGCCACAATTTTGGGGTCCATGCCCCAGACTGATGGCGCTGTCTGCGCTAAGTCAGTAACCTGCATGTTAATGATTCCTCATGTATTATAAAAACTACCAGTTTATTTATAATACGGACATCCTAACATAATCTTAATTTTGCGGCGTTAAATGAACCAGCGCAGATGCAGGTAGACGGCGGCCATCAGCACGCTGACCAGCATAACAGGTATTGACCAGATGAGAAAGCGCAGAAAATGGATGGGATGTCCTTCGCGCTGTGCCATGCCGGCGACGATGACGTTGGCTGAAGCGGCTATCAGCGAACCGTTGCCGCCGAAGCAGGCGCCGAGCGACAAGGCCCACCAGACCGGCATCATAGCCTCGCGGCCGCCGAGAGACGCTTCCATCGACTTGATCATCGGAATCATGGTGGCGACAAACGGAATGTTGTCGATGGCCGTGGATACGAAAGCGGACATCCAGACGACAATCATGGCGGCTTTTTCGATGCTGCCGTCAGTTACTTCAATGAACTTGTTTCCCATCAGCGCCAGAACGCCGGACTCTTCCAGACCGTAGACAATGGCAAACAGGCCGGCAAAGAAAAATATCGTCGTCCAGTCGACCAATCCGAAAGCTTCTTCAACCTTATGTTCGCGATCCGAGTGGCTGTTTCCCCAGGTATAGAGCATCAGTAGAACGACGGCGCCGAAGACGGCAATGGTGCCGTTGGCAATATGGAAATGTTCGGCAGCCATAAAGCCGATGATGACGGCAATCAGAACCACCAGCGATTTGACGAGCAGAACAGGGTCGGTAATGGTGTCTTTTTCGTTCAGGCGCATGACGGCTTCGCGGCTTTTGTCCGACGCACTCATCTTGCGTCCCCAGATGAGGTCAAAAGCGACAATCAGAACGACCATCGTGGCGGCGACAATCGGTGTCAGTTCATAAACGAAATCCATAAAGGACAGCTGCAATGCCGAGCCGATGAGGATATTCGGCGGATCGCCGATGAGGGTTGCCGTTCCGCCGATGTTGGAAGCGAAGATTTCCAGAATCAGATAGGGATAGGGATTGATTTTAAGTTTGCGGGTAATCTGGAAGGTGACCGGCGCTACCAGCAGAACCGTGGTAACATTGTCCAGCAGCGCGGAGAAAACGGCTGTAACAGCCGCCAGCACAATCAACAGGCCTCGCGGCGAAGCGCGGACCTTTTTGGCCGACCAGACGGCCACATACTGAAACATACCAGATTTTTCGGCAATGCCGACGATTATCATCATGCCGATAAGCAAAGCCAGCGTATTGAAGTCTATGCCGGCAATTGCGCCGTCTTGTGTCAGCACGCCGGCAAAAATCATGACGACGGCACCCAAAAGGGCAACGACGGCACGATTCAGCTTTTCGGTAAAAAGAATCAGATAGCTGACAACGAGAATGACGGTCGAAACGATTTTGGGGTCGAAGCCGAATATGGCGGAATGTTCCATTGTTTGCTCCTAAATATTTCAGTCTTGTTATTACTACAATATATAGGCAAGTTTTGCAAAAAACAAACAAATCCGTCAGGGGATTGGATAATTATCTGCGGCTCAGGTATTTTACAATGCCGAACAGCGTGTTGATTTCCTGTTCGGTCAGACGGCTGCGGGTAAATATATTGCGCAGGTTGATTTTCATATGCGGCCGTTTTTCCTCGTCTTTGAACCCCGGATGTCCTGCAAGTTCCTTTTCCAGACAGTCCAGAAAACTCATGACCATTTCCCGGGAGGCAGGAATGGTCGTGTTGGTGACAAAACGGACGTCTTCGGCATTTATCTGCCTTTTGTGCCATTCGTAACCGACCAGCAGCACAGCCTGTGAGAGGTTTAGCGAACAGTGGCGGGGATTAAGCGGAATTTCGATAACCGCATCGGCGATACTGACGTCGTCGTTGTGCAGCCCGGTACGCTCCGGGCCGAACAGAATGCCGACATTCATATTTTCGGCCTTTATCAACCGGTCGATTTCGCCGGCGGCGTGTTCGGCGGTGTGAACGGTTTTAATCTGGTTGCGCGGTCGTGCCGTGGTTGCGTAAACGGCCTGCAAACCGGCGATGGCTTCGCGCGTGGTGTTGAACAGGCGGGCGTTTTGCAGAATTTCTTCGGCCCCTGAGGAGGCGGCGAGCGCCTTGGCCGACAGGTGATCCTCACGCGGGGAAACCAGACTGAGATTGTATAAACCGCAGTTCATCATGGCGCGGGCGGCCATTCCGACATTTTCGGCCAGCTGCGGCTGAACCAAAATAACATGGGGCTGATTGTTCATCTGTAATTCCTGAAAATGATTATTCATAAAAACGGGGGTGCGGATCCAGGTACAGGTCTTTTTGCAGCATCTTACGAACGGCACGTTTGTTGGTCGGATCTACATTGACGGCGGTTTCCGGCGTACGCCCCTCCTGTCGGGCGGCGCGCTTTTCGGCCAGATTGGCGTTTTTGACGATGTCGGAAATTTCGCCCTTGGTTGAGTTTTTGAGGTTGAGGTCAATGCTTTTGGTGTTGCTGCGCTTGAGTTTGAGGCGTTCTTCGGCCGAAACGATATTGAGGTTGTCGGCCTCGCGGTCAAGTGCTGTTTCCGCCGGAGCGGCCGAAGCCGCAGCCGTTTGGGCCGCAGCCGGAAGTGCTGCAAACAAAGGCAGTGACAGAAAAACGGCAAGAAGTTTAAACATAAGCTTTTTCCTCAAATCAGTCGGTTCCGAGAATGTCCATCGTGTTGAACAGAATGTTTTCAAAGTCAAGTCCGGTTCCGTCTTCGACGTCGGTCAGAATGCGGGAGAAAGATTTTCCGAACGGATCTTCGGCGGAAAAGACCTTGTCATAGTTTTCGCGGAGCAGCTTGCCGTAGGCTTTCGGCATGTCTTTAATCTTCTGGTCATAGCTTTCCGGAATTTTGTAGCCCATGTTGCGGAGATGTTCGGTCATAACCAGCATGTTGTGGCGGTTGACTTCCGGCGCAATCATTTCCTGACCCTGCGCATCGGTGTAGGTGGTGGCTTCGCCGACGTAATTTAATTTGCCGTGCTGTCCGGAACCTCTCCAGGTAACGATGCCGCTGCGGTCACGGGCGCGGGCCCAGGGGTCTACCGGCAGAATGTCGCCGTTGGTCGGCCCGTTTTCGTAGGCGGGAGCGTTCGGAGACGTATCAGGTCCTTTTTCGGGGAGATTGTCGCCGAAATAGCCGTCGTTGGGATTGGGTGACCAGGGGTTGGCCGGCAGCTGCGCGTTCGCCGTCGCGGCTAAAGACAAACAGCCGATTGCCGCCAGAATGTAGAAATACTTTTTCATGACCGCCTCCATAATTCTCCATCTTCTTTTATCATACTATAAAAAATGTGAAAATAATAGTTACAATATTGTTGCAAAAGTAAATATCACGTTAACCAGGTTGACAAATCGGCCGCGAAAGTTATGATATGCCGGTAAGGAACCCGTTAACTAAAAAGGCTTTTCGATGTTGAAAAAACTTTTGCTGGCGGCCGCAGCCCTGTACGGCGTGTGGGCGGTCAGCGTGCATATGAACGACAAGCTTATGCGCGGTTATTTTATGGCGCCGCTCAAGTTTAAGGATTTGGTGGCCGAAGACAATATGTCCGAGCGCGAAGGCCGTTTCGGCTTTAAGTCGAAAATCTGGCTCTATGGCGTCAACAGTCCGGAAAAGCTCGCCAAAAACTTCAACAAATATGACGGATTTGAAATTGATGTCGTTTATAACGAAAAAGAGCGTACTTTTTTTGTCGGCCGCGGCAGCGGGAAGGTAACGCTTGACGATATGTTTGCCGTAAAGCCGGATTTGAGCGGAAAGTTTTTCTGGCTTGACGTCAAAAACATTGATTTTAACAATCAGTCTGAGATTTTAAGGGAACTTATTGCGCTGACAGGACGCAATATCATGCACAAGTCGCATTTGGTCGTTGTGTCGCCGAATGCCGAATATCTGGACGATTTTGCGGCCAGCGGCTTTCTGACCTGTTTTCGGTTTCCGTCCCTGTACAGGGTTAAGCGCGGCGATATTCGAAAGGTGCTTGAAGCGGCGGTCGAAAAATATAAAAATTCAACGGTCGACTTTATTTGCGGCGACGTACGCTATTTTAACTTTATGGACTTTTATTTTCCGGGAGCCCCGAAAATGTATCAGAATACGGGCAGGGAAGCGAAAAACATTAATCCCTATATTCTTAAGCGTTCGGATACCAGTGTCGTTCTGAATCAGGAACCGTAAGCTAAAATGCCGCGATGATGCCGCCGCCCAAAACTCTGCTGCCGTCATAAAAACAACAGCCCTGACCGGGTGCGACGCCGTAAAATTCTTCGTGCAGTGTGATTTCGGCCCCGCTGTCTTCAAGAAAGACAACCGTTGCCGGAACGGCTGCCTGCCGCGAACGTAGCTTGACCGTCAGTTCCGCTTGCCGGGGCTGTTCCTCACCAAGCCAGTTGACGTCTTTGATGCGGAGACTTCGGCATAACAGTTCTTCTTTGCTGCCGACAATAATTCGATTGTTGCCGGCGTCGATTTTCAGCACGTAGAGAATGCCGCCGCTGCCGCCGATGCCAAGGCCGCGCCGCTGGCCGACGGTATAACGGATAATGCCGTTGTGGCGGCCGAGAACCCGGCCTGCGGTGTCGACGATGTCTCCCGGCGCCGGTTTGGCTTCCGGGCGCAGCTGATTGATTAAAGAGGCATAATTGCCGTCGGCGACAAAGCAGATGTCCTGACTGTCCGGCTTTTGGCTGACTTCGAGTCCGGCGTCTCTCGCAATGGCGCGTGTCTGTGCCTTAGTGTAGGAAGCCAGCGGGCAGCGGAGCATTTGCAACGTGTGTTTATCGACGGCAAAGAGAAAATAGCTTTGGTCGCGGCGCAAGTCTTCCGCCCGGTGCAGTTCAACGCCGTGGGAAGTCAGCCGGATATTGGCATAGTGGCCGGTAACGATGACGTCGGCGCCGAGACTGCGGGCCTTGTCAGCCAATGCGCCGAGTTTGATGTGCCGGTTGCACATGATGCAGGGGGACGGGGTCAGGCCGTGCAGATAGGAATCGGCAAAATAGTCGACGACTTCGCGGGCGAATTTTTCCCGTAAATCCAGAAAACAGTGGGGAATGCCAAGCTTGTCGGCCACTTTGGCCGCGTCGGCAACGGAAGAGTGTTCCGGACGGTAAGGCGGTGTCAGCAGATCCATGGTAATGCCAAAAATGTCGTAGCCTTCTTTTTTGAGCATGGCGGCTGTCGCCGAGCTGTCGACGCCGCCGGACATAGCAACGCAGACTTTGGTCTGCTGCGGCGATTTGGGCAGGCCGAGGCTATTGAGCATCATTTTTCTTCTCTTTTTTCAGTTCGGCCAGTTCTTTTTTGACGTTTTCCAGTTCGCGGCAGAGTTTTTCAAAGCGTTCTTCCATCGGGTCAGGGTGCGAGGCGTCTATACCGTAGGCGCAGAATTTTTGCGCTTCCTTGCGGCTGAGCTCCTGAACCTTGTGAGCCGCCATGCCGATAACCGTCGTATTGGCCGGAACTTCCTTGACGACGATGGCGTTTGAACCGATTTTGGCGTTGTTGCCGATTTTTATCGGTCCGAGAACCTGCGCACCGGAGCCGATGATGACGTTGTTGCCGATGGTCGGATGGCGTTTGGCGGTGACTTTGCCGTTTTTGTCAAAGACGGTGGTGCCGCCGAGCGTAATGTCGTGATACATGGTAACGTTGTCGCCGATTTCGGTGGTTTCGCCGATGACGACGCCCATGCCGTGGTCAATGAAAAAACCTTTGCCGATTCGTGCACCGGGATGGATTTCAATGCCGGTCAGAAAGCGGGCAATCTGCGAAACGATGCGCGCCGTCAGGCGGAAATTTTTGCTCCACAACCAGTGGGAAAAGCGATAAATGATAATGCAGTGCAGCCCCGAAGAGCAGAGAATCGCTTCGGTTCGGCTTTTGGTGGCGGGGTCGCGGGCGATAACGGCGTCGACGTCCTGAAGAATAGTATTGAATTTTGACTCCATTTTGTGCTACATTCCTTTGAAAAATTAATAATTTGTATAATATTTCTTATATATAATCAATTGTTATTAATTAATAATAAAAAAGAGATTTTAAATGACAGAAGTACTTTTTAACGGACATGCCGGACGTTTGGAAGGGCGTTATCATCAGAGCGAGAAGCCCGGAGCGCCGATAGCGCTGATTCTTCATCCGCATCCGCAATATGGCGGAACCATGAACAACAAAGTGGTTTACAGCCTGTTCAGCTGTTTTCAGAATCTGGGCTTTTCGGTACTGAGGTTCAACTTCCGCAGCGTGGGACGTTCACAGGGCGAGTTTGAGGACGGCCCGGGTGAGCTGTCTGATGCGACGGTTGCCCTGGACTGGCTGCAATCCGTTAATCCTGAGGCCAGACAATGCTGGATCGCCGGTTATTCTTTCGGTGCCTGGATCGGTTTGCAGCTGTTGATGCGGCGGCCGGACATTAACAATTTTATTGCGGTTTCTCCGCCGGCCAATGAAAAGGATTTCTCGTTTTTGGCACCTTGTCCGACTTCCGGCCTGATTGTTCAGGGCGGCGCCGACGAAATTGTCAATCCGCAGTCGGTGTCGACTTTGGCCAAGCGTCTGAATGTTCAGCGCAACGTGCAGGTGGATTTTGCCCTGATTGAGGAGGGCGACCATATGTATAACAATCATTTGGTTGATTTGTACAAAATTGCCGGCAATTACGTTATCGGCGCCATGCAGAAAAAGGCGCCGCAGAAAAAGCGCCGCGGCCGTCGCAAGAAAATCGAGATGCAGGAAGATCAGGAACCGTTGCTGCTGGAAGACGAGAGCATGGACGGAGAGGCTGATGCTGCTGAGGATTTTGACGAAGAAGACGAGGAATAGTTTTGAGTTAAGAAAAAAACAGCCCCTCATTTGAGCGGCTGTTTTTTTGTAGCTGTCTGATGATTGAACAGCTACAGAATGAGCGCCTGCGTATCCCGTACTCCGCTGCCGTTGATGAGGGTACGAATTTATTTGCGGCTGAGATTTTGTTTAAGATATTTCAGGATATAAACCCTGATGGCGCCGGAAAGGTTTTCGTGCTCGCGGGCAGAATCGATTTCGGTTACCAGCTGATTAATGCTGACGCCTTTTTCTTTGGCTATGGCGGCAAGTTCGGCGTAAAATTCGTCTTCCAGCGAAATGCTGGTTTGGTGTCTGCCGGCGATGACTACGGATTTTTTGCGCATTTTATTTTCTGCGGAAAGCGTCGATGGAAACGACGGTTGCGACGCCGTTGGAGGTTTTTTTCGGTTCTTCTTCCATCTCGGCGGCAAAATCGTTGTCTGTGTTGTGTGAAATGGGTTCGTCGTCGAAATTGAAACTGAGGCCGAACTTGGCGTAGGGGTCTGCAAAGTAGGTAATGGCGTCGAACGGAATGTAAAGGGTTTGGCGAATGCCGCCGAAACTCAAATCGATGCCGAAACCGGAAGCTTCGACAATGAGGTTGGAAAACTGGTGCTGAATGACGATGGTCATTTCCTCGGGGTACTGGCTTTTGAGCTGATCCGAAATCCGGGTCTGCTGATGATTGGTCTTGAACGTGATGTAGAAATGGTGTTCTCCGGGAAGACCCTGGCGTTCGGCAATTTTCAGCGCTTCGACGACGACGTTTTTCAAAGACTTTTCAATCAGTTTATCGTAGTTGATTTCGGTTAAAAACTCGCTCATTTTTTTTCCTTTTCACAAAAAAAGCGAGCCGTTCTGTTGCTGGGCGGCTCATTCCCCACTTGAAACTAACCATAGTTACAAGAATTTGCGTTTGTTACGCTCGCCTTAAGCAGCGATTGCAACAGGTGCTACGTTGTTATCGTTAGCATTCATTTGATTTGAACCGATAACGGTGGTATCTCACCGGGCACAGCATACATATCTTTACTGCTACCTGTCTACCCTGTTTCACCCCCGTTGAAAGAAAGATTGGTGGAGGTGCTGGGTACTGCCCCCAGGTCCAAATAGCCTATTTCATACAGCCTCTAGTGCCGTAGCCGGTTGCCCGACAACATAGATTATATATTAAAATATCTTATTTTCAAGAGGGCTTGCGTGAAAAAGAGAATCGCCAAAATTTATTGGTAGTAAGTTGCAATGACTTCTTGTCAAAAAAACAGCCGGTGTTAGAGTCTTCCCATTCAACAACATGGGATTTTGAAATGACGAAAGTTGCAGTTTGGTGCCGTCACGAAGGGGACAACATTATCGGAATCGGTCCGAACATTCCCTGGCACGTCAAATCTGATTTTAAGCGTTTTCGCCGGATTACGGAAGAGCAGAATCTGGTGGCCGGGCAGACGACTTATGAAAGTTTTCCGAACCGGACGCTGCCGAATCGGAATATTTATGTTCTGACTTTTGATGCCGGTTATGAAGTTTCGGATCCGGAGCATCATTTTGTGGTAACCAATGTCAACGATTTTAAGGATTTTGACGGCGATTTGTATATTTCCGGCGGAGCGAGCGTTTATAAGCTCTTTATGACGGGCAGCGCAAAGCTGATGCCGGACATCGTCGTCGACTGCATGTACAGGGGCGAGGTTAATTCCGCGCTTGAGGGCGCAAAAATAGACATTTCGCCCTGTGTAGAGGTTCTGCATAAATCTTACCGCCAGATTTCGGTTGATTATGAGTTGGACAACATTCTTACGACCGTTTGGGTGCGCAAGGGCGAATTTGTCGAACAAAGCGTGCTGAAACGGATTATTGAAGCCATTGAAAAGGAAGACGAACAATGAAACAGTATTTGGATATGCTCCGCTATGTTTTGGAGAACGGCGTGGACAAGATGGACCGTACCGGGGTCGGAACGCGTTCGGTTTTCGGCCAGCAGATGCGTTTTGATTTGAGCAAGGGTTTTCCTCTGATGACGACCAAGAAAATGCACCTTAAAAGCATTATTCATGAGCTTCTGTGGTTTATCAAGGGAGATACAAACGTTAAGTATCTGCAGGATAACGGCGTGCGAATCTGGAACGAATGGGCTGATGAAAACGGCGATCTCGGGCCGATTTACGGTTCGCAGTGGCGAAACTGGAACGGCGAGGGAATTGACCAGCTGGCACAGGTGGTTGACAAGCTTAAGAACAATCCCAATGACCGCCGGATGATTGTTTCGGCCTGGAATGTGAGCAAAATTCCCGAAATGCACCTGCCGCCGTGCCATATGATGTTTCAGTTTTATGTGGCGAACGGCAAACTTTCCTGCATGTTGTACCAACGCAGCTGCGACATGTTTCTGGGCGTGCCGTTCAATATTGCCTCCTATGCGCTGCTGACCATGATGCTGGCGCAGGTCTGCGATTTTGAACCTGGTGAGTTTGTGCATACGCTTGGCGACACGCATATTTATCATAACCATTTTGAACAGGTTAAAGAGCAGCTTCGTCGCGAACCGCTGCCTTTGCCGACTATGAAACTTAATCCGCAGGTTAAAGACATTAACGACTTCAAGTATGAGGATTTCACTCTGGAAAATTATGAGTGTTATGGGGCGATAAAGGCTCAAGTCGCAGTTTAAAAAGTTTGTATAATGGGTGTCTAGTACAGAAATTGCAGGACGAAAGTATCCTCACGTATGTTTTGTACGCTGTGGTACTTTCGCCTTTATTTCTTGACTATACACCTCATTCTCCAAACTTTTTGCAAACCTCGTATAACGCAAGCTGTGGCCAGCTTGACCGCAACATCGGCTGCGGCACGAAGCTTTGTCGAAG
>OJNT01000882.1_pt1 | contig 22522 bp, 17 predicted proteins | sample 1597981 | NCBI WGS metagenome assembly OJNT01 (sample SAMN01915211, study PRJEB22387) | human gut metagenome | isolation source: stool | host: Homo sapiens | place: USA
CTTTTAGCAGATTCCCGGCAGCCTAGAAGCCAGCCCCCGACGAAGCCGCAGACCAGACAGCATCCCCGGCTCGGGCGTACGTTCACCCCCACCACCCTCTTCCCACAAAAATAAAAATCTGCTATAATACAACCACACAACAAAAATCAAAAATAACAAAGCGAACAATCACCAATCAATCGCATTCAAAATCCAAAGAAAGACAAGGTAAAACATAAATGAAATTTCCACCCAACATCAAAATCCCCGGCTCCCTCAAAGGAGTCTTCAAAAAAAGCTCCACCCCGGAGCCCCTCAGAGAAACCCGGCGCAACCCCAAGGACAACATCCCCCTGAACTTCCGCGAACGCAGCAATGCCCGTGTAAGTCTTATGGCATCCGTCATCGTCCTTGCGATCCTGGTCCTCTTCTTTAATCAACTGGACTACCGCCTCATCCGCAAACCAGCCATAGACGCCCAGAAAAAAGCCGCGGCAGTCAAAGCCAAGGCTGATCAGGAATCAGCCGACACCACTGCCGAAACTACCACTGCCTCCGTCATCGCAGTAGGCGACAACCTCTATCACCAGAGTCTCATCGACGCAGGCGCATCCTCTGACGGCAACTGGAACTACGACAAGATCTACACCCACATCCAGGACGCCATCAAGGACGCAGACATCAAAATGATTGATCAGGAAACCGTCTTCACAACCGACCATGACAGCGTAAGCTCCTACCCATCCTTTGCAACACCCACAGAAGTAGGAGACGCCATTATAAAAGCAGGATTCAATGTAGTAGAATCCGCCAACAACCACATCGATGACTTCGGAGAAGGCTTCCTCACAGACACACTGAACTTCTGGAAAACCAAATATCCGGATGTCACACTTCTGGGGATCCATGACTCCCAGGAAGATGCCGACACCGTCAAGATCCGTGAAGTAAACGGTATCAAGATCGCATTTCTGGATTACACCTACGGCACAAACGTAGGCGGCATTGAAGGAAAAGACTACATGATCGACATGATCCGCAAAGACAAGATCACAGCCATGATCCAGAAAGCAAAACAGCAGGCCGACTGCATCATCTTTGTAGCACACTGGGGTACCGAAGACGAAACCATGCCAAACGAATACGAAAAACAGTGGGCAGCCTACCTTATGGAGCAGGGCGTAAATGTCATCATCGGCGGACATCCACATGTACTCCAGCCATATGGCCGCCTTACTGATGACAAAGGCAATGAAACTGTAGTCTTCTACTCTCTGGGAAATTTCGTATCCACCCAGCAGAAGCTGGAAGAACTTCTCGGCGGAATGGCAAAATTCACCATTCAGAAAACCGTACAGGACGGCAAGACCTCAATTGAGATCCTGACCCCTACAGTGGAACCTCTGGTCATGCATTACAACAGCGATGCCGGTGAATTCGGACCATATATGCTTTCCGATTACACAGAAGAACTTGCATCTCAGAACGGTGTACAGTCATACATTGGCTCCGGTGTATTCACTCTTGACAACCTGAAAAAGAAGTTCAACGAGATCATGTCCATGAATGTCACTCCATCCACAGGAACCAACCTCCTGGATGTGACCATTGACACAGACCTGAACATGATCGATGCATCCGGAAATGTCGTAGAAGATACCGACTCCATCACAGCAGAAAAATATTACGCAGATAAAGGCATTGACATCACTTCCGAAGACTTTAACTCTGCTGATAATAACTCAGGCAGCACAGACGACTCCTCGGATGACGGTTCCTACGACGACAGTTACTCTGACGATGGTTCCTACGACGACGGTTCCTACGATGATGGTTCCTACGACGACGGTTCCTACGATGATGGTTCCTACGATGATAGCGAAGAATAGTGATAACTTTTCGTAACCAGTTTATACCCAGATCCATAAAATACCGGAGATCCGGCACCTCTGAAGCCAACACTTCAAAGGCACACAGATCTCCGGTATTTTTATTTTATCTCTTATATTTTCTTTCAAAGATTTCGCTATACAGAATATCAGTATGTAAATATACCAACTCCATAAGCTTCCAACGGATATGCAAAAGAAAACTCCCGGTTGTCACAATTTTTCTTTTCGGCTTTAAATACCTTGCCCTTCGGAAGAAGCCCCTGCTCATCCATGATCAGCTTGTACTGTTTTTTCTTCGGAACGCCTACACGGTAATCCGGACGTGCTACCGGTGTAAAGTTGCATACTATCAAGATATTATTACGTCTTGTAGGAGATTTTCTCACAAAGCTGAAGATACTTCTGTCGCCATCGTTGGCATTGATCCACTCAAATGCAGATGGATCATTATCTGCACCGTAAAGTGCCGGATATTTGCGGTAGATATGCAGAAGATCACTGACATACTGCTGCAACTTCTGATGATTTTCCTCGCCAAGAAGATACCAGTCAAGCTCTCTGGCCTCACTCCACTCACGCAGCTGTCCGAAATCCTGTCCCATAAACAGAAGCTTCTTACCTGGATGACCGAACATAAAAGTATATCCGGCCTTCAGGTTCTTGAATTTATCATCCAGCTCTCCTGGCATCTTCTCCAGCATAGAACACTTCAGATGTACTACCTCATCATGAGACAGAACCAGAACATATTTCTCACTGTATGCATAAGTCATAGAAAATGTCATCTTATTATGATTAAATTTACGGAAATATGGATCTAGCTTCATGTATTCCAGGAAGTCGTTCATCCAGCCCATATTCCACTTCAGAGAGAATCCAAGCCCGTCGTCTTCTGCCTTACCTGTTACCATCGGCCATGCGGTAGATTCCTCTGCGATCATGACAGTTCCATGATTTCTTCCGAGAACAACGGTATTCAGATGCTTAAAAAATTCAATAGCCTCCAGATTCTTGTTTCCGCCGTATTTATTGGCGATCCACTCACCGTCTTTCTTACCGTAATCCAGGTAGAGCATGGATGCAACCGCATCTACACGAAGACCATCAACGTGGCATTCCTCTACCCAGTAAAGAGCGTTTGCGATCAGGAAATTCTTCACCTCCGGACGTCCGTAATTGTAGATCTTGGTTCCCCAATCCGGATGCTCACCCTGTCTCGGATCTGCATGCTCATATACAGCAGTTCCGTCAAAGTTAACCAGTCCGTGTGCATCCTTCGGAAAATGTGCCGGTACCCAGTCAAGAATGATACCGATTTTCTGACGGTGAAGATAATCCACCAGATATTTGAAATCCTGCGGTGTTCCGTAGCGGGAAGTCGGTGCGTAATAGCCGGTTACCTGATAGCCCCAGGAACCGTCAAAAGGATGCTCTGCGATACCCATAAGCTCCACATGGGTGTATCCCATTTTTTTGACATACTGTGCAAGCTTCGGCGCCAGTTCTCTGTAGGAATAGAAACCATCCTCATCCTCTGCTGTCTGCGGATGCTTCATCCAGGAACCCGGATGCACCTCATAGATAGACATGGCACTTGTGTCCGGATCAAAGTTCTCGCGATTTTTCATCCAGGTATCATCTTTCCATTTATAGTTGGTGATATCTGTAATACGAGAGGCTGTTCCGGGACGCATTTCAGCGGCATTGGCATATGGATCTGCCTTGTAAAGCTCCTCACCATGTGCACCTGTAATGTAAAATTTATACAGCTGTCCGATCTTCGCTCCCGGTACAAATGTCTCATAAACGCCAATGGGTCCAACTTTTTTCATGGGATTCTTCTCCGTATCCCATTCGTTGAATTCACCTATAACAGAAACCGCCTGTGCATTAGGTGCCCACACTGCAAAATAAACCCCCTTTTTTCGGTTCTGCGTATCTGGATGTGCTCCCAGCTTCCTGTAAATATCATAATTCGTGCCCTGACCAAACAGATACTGGTCAAGCTCCGTAAATTGTAATTTCTTTCCCATTTTCAGGTACCTCCCTTTATAGTTCTGCCACCGTCCATTCCCCAATTTTAAGTGGAATTTTTTATTCTATAATTATACCAATCCCCATATTTTCAGTCAAGGAAAAACCCTCTCCGGCTAATATGTGTCTATTATCCGACAGTGTCAGATAAAGTCAAAAAAGAGACCTGAATGACGCACATTTTGTCATTCAGGTCTCTCCTGTCATTTTTTAATATTCTTCGCTTCCATCGTCATAAGATTCGTCGTAGGAACCATCATCATAGCTTCCATCATCGGAAGATCCATCCGAATAATCACTTTCGTCAGAACCATCGGAATAGTCCCCTTCATCGGAAGATCCGTCACTGACATCCGATCCGTCAGAAGAATCGCTTCCATCGGAGCCATCCTCAGAGGAATCCTCTGAATCGCTGGAATTTCCTGCATATCCTGCAACACGACCAGCCTGAAGAGAGCTGTCCCAGAAGTCAGAATAGGAAGCACTCTGTAACGTAACATCCTTCGCTTCTGCAAGCTCGCTGACTGTTACAAGCTTATATCCCTGGTCGATCAGTGCCGGGATCAGCTTCTCTGTGGCACACTTCACAGATGGTTCATGAATATCATGCATCAGGATGATAGAACCGTCTCCCAGTGAGGAATCATTCATGATCTGGTTATAATCTGCATCCGCATCCATCAGCTTCCAGTCCAGAGAATCCGTAGACCACATGAAGAAAGGCTTGCCAACTGCACTCATCTGCTCATCTGTGATCGCGCCATACGGTGCACGACATACTGTTGATGCCTGCCCACAGGCTTTTACCAGTGCATCATCCGTCTTCTGGAACTCCTGCATAACAGAATCCAGATCCATATTCGGCAGTGTCTGTTCCGGATGATCCCAGGTATGGTTACCGATCTCGCAGCCAAGCTTTACCATTCGCTGTATGGTAGATTCACGGCCCTCCACATTCTGTCCCAGCATAAAGAACGTAACATGGATATTGTATTTCTCAACAGTATCAAGAAGTGTCTCTGTATACTCTCCAGGACCATCATCAAAGGTCAGAGCGATCATCGGGCGCTTCTTGGAAGGATCATAAGAGCCATCCTCATTAAAATAATAGTCCTTCACACCTTTCTCCACCCATCCGGTCTGCATGTATCCCTTTTTATCAAAGCTGTATGTTGTTCCGTCAATATCCGCAAAACCATTTACATAATATGTACCATCCGGATTCTGATACCACTTTCCTGTAGAATCCTCATGCCATCCCGGAGTCATAACAGAAAGCCTTTCGCCTGCTGCACTGCCCTTTACCGGCATCACCGTTGCATCCGTACCGGAATCCGCGCTGTCTGTATCCGAAGCAGCCGTATCCGTCGATGCCGTACCGTCCTTCGTACTGCTGTCTGTGGAAGCTCCGGCGGTATTTGCCTGAACATTTACTGTCTCCGCATCCTTATTGCTTCCGCCGCCTGCATGGTTGACGATGGGAAGAATTACCCCTCGAACAACAAAAACCAGCAGAAGAATCGCCGCAACTACACAGGTTATCCGCTTCATCATCCGCCGCCGTCTTAACTGTTGCTGTTTTCTGCGCATCCTCTCACGCAAAACTCTTTTGTCCATTTTTTACATCCCCGTTTATATACTCATATCTTTCTTTGATATTTAATGTCTGTCTTTAATCATACCGCATTTAACGCTTAAATACAATGGAAATTCCCGAAAGAATCTCTTAATTTGTTACTGTTCACTCCGTTCTCAGTAACACACTTCGCGATGCACATGTAAAAAAAATGGCACCCGGAACACATTCCGGGCACCACACTTTTTTAGCTGCTGATACTGTCAGATCACTCCTGACCCGCTGCATCCGATGTGCTGCTGTCTGCATCCTGATCCGCCTCGCCGTCTTCCGGCACCATATCTGTAGCCTCTGCCGCTTCCAGCTCTTCATCCACGGTACCTTCCGCACTGCTTCCGTCCGAGGAAGGATCATCTCCGTTTACTCCCTGGGTATCACCGGCAGAAACCTTCTCCTCAACCGTTGCATTGTCCAGGATAAAATCTTCCACTCTGAGAAGTCCGATGGATTCATCCACGGCTGCCTGTCCGTATTTATCTACCAGCGCAGCCAGATCCTTCACACTGTATGCTTTGATCAGTTCATCCTGGATACTGAGAGATTTTTTATCTTCAAGTGTCATATTCTCCTTATCCATGATCCCCTGTACGATCAGGTTCTGCTTTACTTTAAACTCCGCATACTGACCGCTCTGCTCCTCAAAATCATCCATGGAGATTCCCTGAGCTTTTACAAAATCCTCCAGCGTCATATCACCCTGTTTTGCATAATTCTCATACAGACTGCGAAACTCTGTCTTGGCTGTATCCAGATCCTCCTGTGGATATTCCTTCACTTCAGATGCTGAAAGCACTGTGTTCCATGCAGTTTCACGCAATGTGTTCTGTGCACTTGTCTTCGCTTCATCCTCCAGTGTAGTACGGATTTCCTTCTTGTAATCATCCACACTCTTGCAGTCTGTATTCTTGGCTACCCAGGTATCGGTAAGCTCAGGTGCACGCTTAAAGCTCTGCAGAGTGACCTTAAATACCACTTCCTGTCCGGCCAGCTCTTCCGAAGAGTATTCCTTCGGGAAAGTCAGATCGAGATCCTTAGTCTCACCTTTTTTCATTCCGATGATCCCGTCCTCAAATCCGTCGATAAACGTTCCGGAGCCTATGGTCAGCTCATAATTATTTGCAGTACCGCCGTCAAAAGCCACTCCGTCCTTGGTTCCCACATAATTAATGATAACCACATCTCCGTTCTGAACACTGCCTTCCGTTACTTCCTCAGCCTTGTTCTGAAGTTCTTCCTTGATCCTTCCGTCAACCATATCATCGGTTACGGCTTCTACTGTGTTATCAAGAGTCAGTCCCTTATATTCTCCGATGGTCACATATTTGCTCACATCATCCACGGAAACAAGCCTTGTATCTCCGGAGGCTGCCTCTTCGCTGTCTTTATTGGAATCCGTTTCTTCTGACTCTTTGGAATCTGCAGATCCGGAATCTTCTTTATCTGTTGTATCCTGCGCTTCTGCTGCAGGTTTTTTGTCATCTTTCTGGTCTGTTGATGTGCCACATGCAGTGATCGCCAGTGCCGCACACAGTGCAAGAACCATGAGATATGCTTTTTTCTTCATAACCTACTCCCTTCATCAAGTACTGTCGGTTCGATTATAATCTTTTTTTATACAGATTTGTAAAGTGTGTTTGCTGTCTTACATTTCCGGTACCGGTGTCGGTCTGGAAGAATCCCACACCTCCGATACATCAAACAGGTCACTGAGCATATCCGGATTATAATACATTCTGTATCCATCCAGATTCCGTCTTCCCTGACGGAAATATTCACTTGTGATCTGCACAAAATACTGACTGGAATCTACATTGCAGAAATAGCGGTAGCCACGGCTTTTGTAATACTCATACTTCTCATTATCCGAAGTGTATCCTTCCCAGTCGCCGATATCCGCACCAAAGGCAAAAATGATCATATCGGTTTTTCCGAGGATGGGTGCCACATATTTTTCCCATTTTTTATTATCGGTCTTCAACTCCGCTGCTGTGGAGCTTGTAGCGTTTCTGTGACCCCAGGTATGGCTTGCAAATTCCCACCCGTCCTTTTTCATGGCCTTCGCCACTTTTTTGGCTGCTTTTACTTCTTTATCATAGTCAAAATCCGGATTGGCCTTGAGAAAAGCCTTCTGGTCATCCTGAAGATTCTTCTTGGTCTTATATGCCCCATCTGTACGGTAGCCCAGAACACCATTATAACCGGTCATTGCCAGGATACCCTTTCTTCCATGATAGGAAAAATCCGGATGTTCTTTGATAAAGGAATCCAGGATCGGCACCACATCGTAATCTCCGGTCACAACTGTACCGTCTGCCTTCTTATACTCGCATTTGATATCTCCGTTGTCATCGATCACCAGCTTTGTGGCAAATCCGTCTCCGTCCATATAATGATAGTAGCTGACGTCATCCTCTGAAAGAACAAAAGGAATCTTGCCTTCCGGCAGCATGATCTTTCCCCTGCTCATGGTTCCGTCATCATTGATCACAGCCATATCATGAGGACTCACCAGTACGTAACCCTTATCATACATGATCTGGAGCATTTTTTTGAACTCGCTGACTGTGGTCATCATCTGATTATATCCGGCCTCATCGGAATCTCCGTCAAAGGCCAGTGAGGTATTCACAATCAGGGAATGAAAAAATACATGGGTGATATTCTCAAGTGGATATTCCACACAGGCATCTCTTTTTTTCATGTAGGCTGCTGCTGCTTCCTGCATCTTGTCACTGGTAGCAAATTTCCAGTTGTTTTTCAGCACGGAGATCGCGCCGGTATAATCATACTGCTGTGCCAGTTTTTTGGCTTTTTTGAGAAGTGTTTTTTCGTCTGAGGAAGTACTGTCGGAGCTGTTCTCGGCTGCTTCCCTTTTCTGTGTTTCTTTTTCTGCCTTTTTTTCTTCCTTCGGTGTCTCGGTAGCTGCCGGCTGGTCCTCCGGATCCGCTGCTACTTTGGCTTCTTCGGACTGTTCTTCTTCGGCTTCTGCAGCTTCTGCTTCCGCTTCATCAGACTGTGTATCCTCGTCATTCTGTGTCCCGGAGATCATATTGTCCACCTGAACAGTGACCGGATGGTTTCCGCCCACAAGAAGTGACGCCGCAAGCACTGTTGTCAGTACACCTGCAATTTTTTTCTTCATAATAATATATATGCCCCTTTCTAAAAGTCCCCTCGTATCTCCGGATATGACCGTTACATCGGCGGTACCGGTGTCGGTCTTGCCGGATCAAAAACATCTTTTACGTCAAAAAGATCGGATAACAGTTCCGGGTTATAATACATACGGTATCCATCCAGATTTCGTCTTCCCTGACGGAAGTACCGATCCCGGATCTGTACATAATACTGGCTGGAATCCACGTTGCAGTAATAATTATATCCCTGCCCCTTCAGATATTCGAATTTATCCCCGGAATACTCCTAGTCATTGGTAATGTCGGTTCCAAAAGCAAAAATGATAACATCCGTTCCCCCGATCAGCGGATCTACATTTTTCTTGAAACGTTCGGTATCTGCCTGAAGCTTCTCCAGTGTGACCTGTCCCACATTCTGATGTCCCCAGGTATGGCTCGCAAATTCCCAGCCTTCTGCCTTCATGGCATCGGCAACCTTTTTTGCGGCTGCCCGTTCTTTTTCCAGGCTGAAATCCGGATGTGCATCCAGCCACTGTACTTTATTTTCATCCAAATCTGCCGGACGGGTCTCATAGCTTTCGTCGGTCCGGTATCCCAGGATCCCGTTGTATCCGGTAAGTGCCAGGATTCCTTTTGCACCGCGGTATGAGAAATCCGGATGCTTTTCCACAAAACGGTCGATCAACGGAACCATGTCATAATCTCCCACGGAGACACTTCCGTCATCTTCCACATATTCATTGCGGATCTTTCCTTTATCATCCACGATCAGCTTCGTGGCATAGCCGTCACCGTCCATGTAATGATAATAGCATACATCATCCTGTGAGAGGACAAACGGCGTTTTCCCAGGCGGAAGAAGGATCTCTCCCTCTGTGATATTCCCGTTGTCGTCTGCCTTTGCCATGTCCTTGATGCTTACCATCACATAGCCCTTGTCATACATGGTCTGCGTGATCTTGTTAAACTCATCAATGGTTGTCATGACCTGATTATAATCTGCTTCTTTGTAGTCTCCGTCAAACGCTTTGGATGGATCCTTGATCAGAATATGATAAAAGACATGTGTCACCTTTTCAAGGGGCCATGCCGTACAGGTTGCTTTTATGTCTTCGTATTTTTTTGCAGCTGCCTGCATCTTCTTATCAGAATCATAGGACGGAGCCTTTTTCAGAAGATCGATAGCTTTGTCATAGTTATACTGACTGGCCAGAAGCTCTGCCTCTGCGAGAGTATCTTTGGAAGCGGTCTCTGTATTTTTAGTACCTGCTTCTAAAGCTTTTTCTCCGGAAACAGTCTGTTCTTTCTGTTTGTCAGAAGAAACCATCTTCTCTTTTGAAGCCTTCTCACTTCTGCCCTTCAGCGCACCGACTCCTACTGATGCCCCGACTGCGACGATCATTGCCGCTGTTATGATGGCCAGACGTTTTCTGCGTTCCTTCAGCTGGCGCTTTCTGCGGCGTTTCAATACCTCTTTCCGCCATTCTTCGTACTCAGGAGTCCCCATTTCCGGTCGGGTTCCCCCGGGCTTTTTCTCTTTCATATAATATTTCCTCCATCTCTGGTTTATCCATTACATATGTTAGCTCAAAGATAGTTATGTCCTGTATTCTCTGCAGCATACACAGATGAACTGCATCGTAATCATTATAACTGGTAACTGCTGAAATTTCCACCGTTCCACCTGTCTTTTTCACTTTTTTAATTGCCTTTTTGACGAAACAATGCTAAAATGTTGTTTGCGTAATGTAACCGATTGCGAAACAAATATATATACAGGGGGATTCTCAAATGAGTACAGTTACCATCGTTCTTCTGGTCATCCTCGTTATTCTGATCGCAGCAGTGATCGCACTCTATTTCTTCGGAAAAAAAGCTCAGAAAAAACAGGACGAACAGCAGGCTCAGATCCAGGCTAACAAGCAGACAGTTTCCATGCTGGTCATCGATAAAAAACGGATGCCGCTGAAAGATTCCGGACTTCCACAGATGGTCATCGACCAGACACCTAAGCTTATGCGCCGGTCCAAGCTTCCGATCGTAAAAGCCAAAGTCGGTCCGAAGATCAACATCCTTATTGCAGATGAAAAAGTTTTTGATCTGATCCCGGTCAAAAAAGAGATCAAAGCTGAAGTCAGCGGCCTTTACATCGTTGGCGTAAAAGGAATCCGTGGTTCTCTCGAAGCACCACAGAAGAAGAAAAAAGGCTTCCTCGCAAGATTCCGTAAATGATCAGAATCCAAAACAGCCGCCATGCTTTCAGGAATTCCCCTGATGCATGGCGGCTGTTCTTATGTAGTGTAATTATATATCTTTTATTTTCTGCAGGATCTATAAAACAAAATCCTTGCAGTCTCTTGGCTGTACCTGGATCGCCAGATAGCAGTCTGCCACATGTTCTTCATTCATATCCAGCGCATAATCTGCTTTGATCTGAAGGTTCTCTTCGCTTTCCGTCAGCTCCAGATTCGTAGCTGAGATTCCCATCTGAAGTGTTCCGTAAGGGGTAGTATAATAGGTCATGTTTTTTTTGCCCTGTTCAAATACCATGTGTACATTGACCAGTCCCTTCTTGCTGACCTCCAGACCCTTTCCGGATACTTTTATGTAATTGATGGTGGGTTCTGCTGTTTCATCCAGCAGTTCCTCATATCTGAGATAATGAGAACCATTGCGGAAATAATACTGTCCCGGAACAATGATCTCTATAGGTTCCTGATCCCCCTGTGCATCCATCATCTGAAGCCCTCTTACATGGATCAAAACTTCTTTCTGCATTCTTTTCTCCTATCATTTATGTACAGATCTGTTTAATATTTTTCGATATCGATCTTTTGTGTTTTTTCTACGTTATACGGCAGGATGGAATTGGCAAAATCCTTAAACTTCTCTGCAAGATCACTTACATAAAAGCGATACGGGAATTCCTCCTGTGCTACCTCATTGCTGGCAAGATCCAGTCTGGAGAGTAACTTTTTAAGCTCCAGCGCCGTCTCATATGCAGGATTCACAAGGCAGACCTCCTCACCCATGATCTTGCGGATGGTAGATCTTAAAAGAGGATAGTGCGTACATCCGAGGATCAGTGTATCGATCTCCTGCTCCTGCAGCTCCTTCAGATATCTTCTGGCAACCTCCTCGGTGACTGGATCATGATACCAGCCCTCTTCTACCAGTGGAACAAACAGCGGGCACGCTTTTCCGATCACGGTGATCTCCGGATCCAGTTCCTTCAGATAAGAGGCATGGATACCGCTTCCTACCGTGCCCACCGTTCCGATAATGCCCACCCGTTTATTTCTGGTTTCCTGGGCAGCAACTTTGGCACCGGCCTCGATCACTCCAAGGATCGGGATATCCAGTTCATCCTTCACCGCATCCAGAGCAAATGCACTGGCTGTATTACAGGCCACCACAATGGCCTTCACCTTCTGTTCCTGCAGAAAATGAATGATCTGGCGGGAATAACGGATCACTGTTTCTCTGGATTTGCTTCCATAGGGAACTCTGGCTGTGTCTCCGAAATATACGATTTTTTCCGATGGGAGATTGCGCATGATCTCCCGGGCTACTGTCAGTCCTCCGATACCGGAATCAAACACACCCACCGGTGCGTTTCTGTCTATATTCATTGATCTTATCTCCTGAAATAATTAATCGAACGTGATTGGTCCGTTGAAATATTGTATCACCAATCCAGGGCTTGCGCAAGCCAGAAGGATATCTTCACCGGCTTATTTTCCCCGTTGTCCTCTGCTTTTTCAAAGCAGAATTCCGGGTAGATCGTTCCCCACCAGGCATAAAACTGTGGCTGCCGATCACCGGCAGTTCTTCTCTCCCAGGTACTCCCTGCAAGGATCACTGCCGTGAGCAAAAGGAACCCTCCTGCTTTTTTTAATACATGCTTCTTCATTTTTATATGCTCCATGAGCAAGCCCTCCTGTCAAAAATCTTCTGATGATCTTATCCAGAGATATACTGTACGATTTATCGTACTGATCATCATCTGTATTATTAACAGTCCGGCTCCCATCTATTCATTACTGCCGTAATCCACTTCCAGAAGCTCACCTTCCACCCATATCTCCGGAAGCCAGGGCAGCGTTCCATCCTGACAGAACTGATGATATACCTCCCGCAGAGTCACACCCTTCTTCTGCTGCCCGGATGTGCGGTTCTCCTGGATTCCCTGAAGGTATTCCCCTATGGAGCTTTCCCGGGCTCCCTTCCAGTGAAAAACATCTCCCAGCATATCCGTCCGGAACACGTAGACATCCTCTCCGATATGCTCTTCCTGCTTCAGATATCCGATCAGTGCTTCCCGGGCTCCCTCTCCCAGGATCTGTTCATCCAGGATCAGCACTTCAAGATGACCCAGATCCAGAAATTTTTCCTGAGACCGGTTGTAGACTACCTCGATCTCCTGAAAGTCCCGGCCGGAAAGAGTCAGCACAGAAATCGGATCTTCGTCCGGTTTTTCCTGTCCGGTAGCTGTACTCATATCCGGCATTGCATATTTCAGCACAAAGCCATTCTCTGAAACACCGGCCCCCAGTGCCAGCGGATAAGCTCTTTTTTCCGGTTCTACTGCCGCACAGCCTGATCCCGTCAAAGTGATGACCAGGACAAGTCCTGCCACAGTTACTTTTTTCTTCCGTCTTCCCCGGTTTTCCGTACTGAGAAAAAGCTGTATCACAAGCAGAAACGGCACAAAGATGTACCCCAGATACCAGCCATAATACTCCCGGATCCCCATCCCGTTTCTCTCATACAGGGAAAGCAGCCAGCCTGCTGCCGGGATCCAGTACCGACCGGTCCCGAATCCGGTTTTTTCCGCGATCTGATTTCCGTAATGAAACAAACTTCCCAGAGAAAACAAAAGTCCGAATACCAGAAACCCCATCCATATCACATCAAATCTCGCCAGTACGTTTCCCGGAAGATCTGCCCCCTCCAGAAGAGGCAGTACCGGACAGATCTCGTTTTTAAGGCGTGCACCTCCAAAGACTGCCGGAAGAAGGAGCTGCATTCCAAAAATGATCCCGCAAACTGTAAGAAAAGCCAGGATCACAGGTTTTCTGGCACTTCCCTGTTTTTTTGCATACTCCAGCCCGAAAGGAAGAAGTCCTGCTCCTGAAAAAGCACACAAAAGTGTATACAGATCACGGAGCCATCGCTCTCCTGTAAATCCTGTTTCCGGATCTTTCATCACTTCCATAAAGTACTCTGTTTTTCCCTGCCCTGCACATAAAAGCATCAGAAGAAGGATCCCTGCCAGAAAAATCCTTCCGGACACCTCAGCGATCCGCCCTCTTCTCTGCATTCCGCGATGCGTTCCCAGACTACAGGCTGCAACTGCAAGAAGAGACAGCCATTTTCCGGAAATCCCGCTGATCAGACTTTCCGGGATCACCTCCCCCAGAAGGCCCGAAAGAAATGCCGAACTTGCGATCACATATACCAAAAAGAACAGGCCAATAAATCGTACAGTAAAACTTCCTGTCCTTTTGGAAAGCTCTCCATATGCAGGTGTCAGACGTATCAGCCAGATCACATAAAAAGAGAGCACTACGGCCGCAGCAGCTGTCCCTGCCATGGCACTGATGCCCAACATCGCTCCATTCTTAAACAGGCACAGCAGAAACGGCGCCGGAAACACCAGTATGATCTGCCGAAAAAGCTGTCTGTGGGAAATCCTGTTATTCTCCGCAAATCTCATAACCTTTATCCTTTCCGGCTCCATGGCCTTGTCCGAAGCCTGCGTTTCTGGGCATTTCTGGCATACAGCGGCCGGAATTTCCGCTTCCGGAAGGGCTGTCGCAAAATCCTTCCACCGGTTTCCGCCTCACTGTTCTTCTCTACAAAAGGTACCAGATATGGGACACCGAAGCTTAAAAGTCCTGCCAGATGCGCCATGGTGAGATACAGTCCCAACACGATTCCGAATATACCTAGAAATCCTCCCAGAAACAGAAAAGCGTACTTCAGAAGCCGGAATGCAGAAGCAAATTCCTCATTAGGTATAGCCAGTGATCCCAGTGCTGTCAGTGCCACGATGATCACTACCACCGGGCTGACAAGATTGGCCTCCACCGCAGCCTGTCCGATGATCAGTCCTCCTACGATCCCAATGGCATTTCCAAGAGCTCCCGGGATCCGCACACCAGCCTCCCGTATCAGCTCAAAAGACAGTTCCAGGAACACCAGCTCCACTACACTGGAAAATGGAACGCCCTCTCTTGCCTGTGCAAAGGAAAGGATCAGATTCGCCGGAAGGATCTGTGTATGAAACCGGATCACAGCCAGATAAAGTCCGGGGAGCAGCGTTGCCACAGCCATGGCCAGATACCGGAGCACCCGCAGGAAGGATGCCATCTCAAAACGGTTGTACCAGTCTTCACTGCTTTCCATAAAACTGTTGAATGCTCCGGGAACCACCAGTGCCACCGGCGAATTGTCGCAGAGCAGAACTGCTTTTCCATTCAGCAGCTCCTGGGCAGCCCGGTCCGGCCGCTCCGTTGTCTGAAACTGAGGAAAGGGAGAATACCATGCTTCTTCTGTCAGCTGTTCCAGCATCCCGCTGTCCAGGATCCCGTCCACTGTAAAAGATTCCAGGCGCTCTTTCACAGCAGTCAGAAGCTCCTCATGGACCAGATCCTCCACATAAAGAAGCTGTACCACCGTATTGGAGCGTACACCGATGCTACTCTGCTCCACCTTCAGCCTGGTATCCCGGATCCGCTTTCTCACAAGGGCCGCATTGGTTTTTACACTGTCACAGAACCCCTCCTTGGAGCCTCTGAGGACCTTTTCCGTTTTCACCTCTGATACAGCCAACCCCGGATATCCTTTACTGGAAATTTTCATTGCTTTGTCGTATCCATCCAGAAAGAAAACTGCATTTCCCGAAAGAATGGCACCAAATACCTCCTCCATGGAAGACAGCTCCTTCACATCTGCAATTCCAAGACTGTTTCGGCGGATAAATTCCCGGATCTTTTCCTCCGGGATCTCCCAGAAATGATTGATCATTTTTCCGATAGCAGAATCATCCAGCATCATGTTTGAAACCGCAACCTCAATATAGACCATCAGACAGTCCGCCTTATGTCCCTCACCAAGGCGCATGGGCCTGATCAGGATATCATCGCAGTTTTCACACCGTTTCCGGATATACGATTCATTTTCATGAAGAGATATCGATATCTTCCTTGTTTCCATAAAGTCACCATCCTTTACAGCAAGTTCCCCCACTGCTTATTGCTTTTCGCAATTGAAACAGGGGACTTACTTGATTCGCTTAAAAAAAGAGATGCCCCAATGACATCTCTCTTAATATTCCCGCATATCCGGTTCTTATTCTTTTTTCTCGGCCTCTTTGGCCTCATTCTCCGCGCGGATAGTACGGATGATCGCTTTTCGTTGATTCTCCAGATGATGGAAAGAAATATCCTGCGCCTTTTGCACATCTCCTTCACGGATGGCTTTTACCAGTTCTTCATGCTCACTGACCAGAAGATTTCTTGTCTGCTCCTCCTTCAGATACTCTACACGATAGCGATACATCTGCTCACGGAGATTATTCAGGACCTGATTCAGACGCTTATTATCAGAAGCCTGATATATGATCTCGTGGAAAGCCACATCGGTTTCCGCCAGACGGACCAGATTTCCCTCTGCTTTTGTTTTTTCAAATTCCTTGGCTGCCACCCAGAGCCTTCCCAGCTCATCCTCTGTGATCAGCTTGCACGCTTTTTCTATGGCAACATTTTCGAGGGCGATACGCACCTCCAGAACATCGTTCAGATCCTTCTCTGTGATGCTGGCTACCTGTGCACCTCTGCGTGGGATCATCACTACAAGACCTTCCTGCTCCAGCTTGCGCATAGCCTCACGCACCGGTGTTCTGCTCACGCCAAGACGCTCTGCAAGGGCGATCTCCAGAAGTCTTTCGCCCGGCTTCAGCTCTCCCTTCAGGATTGCCTGCCGCAAGGTGTTAAAAACAACATCCCGAAGCGGCAGATATTCATTCATATCCACAGAAAAATCACTTGTCATTTGTAACTCCTCCATCTCTATTGTAAATATCCGTGGCAAATACAGTCTTTGCAAGCCCGCTCTTTCTGAGGCTTCTGGCTGCCGCGGCCATCTTATCCCTGTTATCAAAGATTCCAAACACAGTAGGACCGCTTCCGCTCATCACGGCTTTCAGCGCACCTTTTTCTTCCATAAGGTTCTTGATATTGCCGATCACAGGATACTGTCGGATGATCCCCGGTTCAAATACATTCTCCATTCTGGATGCCATGGCATACAGATCATTATTTCTGATAGCTCCGATGAGTCCATCGATGTCCGGATGTTTTCCGATCCCTTCCAGATTCAGATTCTCATAGGCTGTTTTTGTGGAAACATTGATTCCCGGTTTTCCTATCAGAACATAACATTTCGGAACTTCCGGAAGTCTGGTCAGCTTCTCTCCGATTCCCTCCGCAAGAGCTGTTCCCCGCATGATACAATATGGAACATCTGCTCCGACCTTTACTGCACGTTCCATCAGCTGTTCTTCGGTAAGCCCTAAATGGAACATCCGGTTCACACCCACAAATGCGGCCGCTGCATCGGAGCTGCCTCCTGCCATGCCTGCTGCCACCGGGATAAATTTACGAAGCTTGATGGAAAGTCCCTCTTCAACATCGAACTCCTCCATCAGCATCTGTGCTGCCTTATATACAAGATTTCTCTGATCTGTAGGAATAAACGGAAGATTGGTCGTCAGTACGATCCCCGGCCGTCTGGTCTTTCTGATATCCAGGATATCATACATACGGATGGTCTGCATGATCATGCGTACCTCATGATAACCGTCCTCTCTCTTTCCCAGAACATCAAGTCCGAGATTGATCTTTGCCATTGCTTTTAAACGCATAAGCCCCTCCATTTGTACTTTGTATACAGTATTTATACATGTATTTTATATGATTTTTACATTCTTTTCAACAGCAAAATATTCCACTTTTTATTTGATCTGACCTTCCACTTTTTTTACAACAAGAAGCGGAGTTCCCGGAGAGGGTTCCTGATTTTCCTTGAGAGCATTGATCGTCCGGATCTCCTGGATAGATGTATGATATTTCCTTGCGATATCCCACAATTCATCTCCCGGTTTTACCATATAAACCAAGATTCCCGGCATAGCCTGGAGTTTTTTCATATCCAGTGGTTTTTCCTCTACTTTCTCAATGATAAATACCGGTTCTCTGGCAACTGCCAGAAGCTCCAGTCCTACAGTTGCCCGGATCTCGATCTCATTTCCATCTGCCATGGCTGCGGAAAGCTGCTCCAGCTTTGCTTTTAACTGATAACAGCTGTCCTGTCGGATCCCTCTTGCTTCCACCATATGGGAAAACGGTATCATTGCCTCCATGGAATAAAACGGCATATCATCATTTCCAATAATGTACAGGATCTTCAGCATGACCACGCCATCTGCCTGCACACCGTTCTCTACGATCCTGGTCTTATCGATCTTCACTTTTCCCTGACTGTGACACAGCTGGAGGACTTTTCCCTGAGTCTCCTTTACCTGGATCCTGTCACTGATCCTGCATCTGGAAAAATTACGTACCAGAAGCCGTTCCAGTACCTCATTCTTTCCTTCCGGAACACATTCACGGATCGGTGTATACACATCGGTAATAAGATCATATTCCTCTTCCCTGAAAAATTTCATATCCAGCTCCAGCACAACATCCGAAACAAGGATCCGTTCTTCCCCATCGACATCCGGTTTGGCCTCCAGACTCTGATGCATCACCGAAGCTTCGATCAGCGGGATCAGTTCCTCCGTGCAGTCCGGACATTCCACTTCTCCGGAAAAAGGCAGCGAATATTCCAGCCACTGCACCGGGGCTTCTGTATCTTCAGCTCCGTACAGCACAAAAACGGACAGCTCTCCTCTTGCCTTTACCACATTTTCCTCCGGTTTCAGATCCAGCCCCCGTATATCCATAGTATACCAGATCAGGCTGGCGATATCCGGACGATTGGAGGCAATGGTATACTCATCCTTGATCCGGAGTGTATCTTTTTTATGTACGGTAAGTCCCAGAAAACGGACTGTTTTTTTTCTGACGGATACCTCTTCTGCATCCAGCGCCACCGGCAGGCGGATCTGTTCTGTTTCATCCACAGTCGCACAAAAAGTTACCAACGCTTTGATATTGAGCTTTCTGGAATGGATCAGGCGGATCGTAAGATCTTCAATTTCCCACTTCAGACACATTTTATCCCCGTTTATGATATTCTTCAGGTTCAAGGTTTCCTCAAATGGAAGTTTTGCAGTAAGACTGCTGACGATCCCTCTTTCTTCCCCCACATAAAGGATATCTACCTGCAGATTTCCCGTAAGAATACCTTTCCCGTCAGTAAGACGGACATCATCCATAATGATCCTGCCCTTATTCTGGATCAGTCTTCCTGCATCCGGTTTTGCATCCGGTACATTAAAATCCTCATCAAAAGTGATCTGACTTTTTGCCCTGCTTTTTTCCTTTAATATCTGCATGCTTTCTTTTTTTAATTCCATAGTCTATTCCCCTTTCTCCGACTCTTTTTTCACCGGACTGCTGCTTTCCCGGAACGTTACCGGCTTTTCCTGTTTCCGGGTTTTTATCACAATGCAGGGATAGGACGGAACTCCTGCCTCCTTAAGATCCTCCGGTCCAAGAAGTTTTGTAACAAAAAATATCCCATTCGAGGATTCTCCAAGCTCCTCTACCTGGATGCTATATCCGCCACTCATCTGCCGCCCGTACCCTTTGGCCAGGTAAAGATCCTCTCCGGTTTCATAACTCAGCTGAAATTCCTTTTCCTTTTTTTCTTCCATAAGCCTGGAAAGCTCCTCCGGGATATCCCGGCGTTCCACAACGATGTAATCTACCGGTTTTCGTTCTTCTTCCTCCACCCGGACAAATTGACACCCGGAAAGCAGCAGTGCCAGCACGGCAGCTGTCAGCACGATCCGCAGAAATACTGCTTTTTTCATAATATAAGCCACCTGCATGATTCGTTACTGTTCACTCCGTTCTCAGTAACACGCTTTGCGGAAGATCACCAGTAAACAGTAACCATTATTCAGTATTTATTCTATGTGAGCAGGGAAAGATTTATTGCAACTATCGGATTTTCTTCGTATAATATAAAAATACCATCTTACTGCGGAACTCTCCGCAAGTATCTATAACAGAAAGGACAAAAGACATGATTCGATTCATACTTGTTTGTATCGTGGTGATCGCCTATCTGGTGCTGACCATTCCGGTTCTCCTTGTAGAATGGATCATCGGGAAATTTTCTCCCATGACTAAGGATATCAGCTCTCTGCGCATGGTACAGACCATATTCAAATTCATCCTGTGGATCACAGGCGCCAAAGTCACCGTTATCGGCGAAGAAAACGTTCCAAAGGATCAGGCTGTTCTCTATGTAGCAAACCACCGGAGCTATTTCGACATCCTGCTCACCTACAGCCGCTGTCCGATCCGCACCGGCTATGTTGCCAAGAAGGAAATGGAACATTATCCGCTGCTCTCCAACTGGATGCGCAATCTCTACTGTCTCTTTCTCGACAGAGAGGATATCAAGCAGGGTCTGAAAACGATCCTCCAGGCCGCAGACTATGTGAAATCCGGCATTTCCGTATGTATCTTCCCGGAAGGAACCAGAAATAAGAATGCTGATGAAACAGAAATGCTGCCTTTCCATGACGGCAGCTTCAAGATCGCAGCCAGAGCCAAAAGCCCGATCATTCCTATTGCGATCAGCAACTCTGCCAATATCTGGGAGGCCAATTTCCCGAAGATGACACCTACACACGTAGTGATCGAATATGGCAAGCCTATCATTCCTTCAGAGCTTGACCGGGATACTCAGCGCCGCTTAGGTTCCTATACACAGGATATCATCAAAGAAATGCTGATCAAAAACAAAGAACTGGTGTGAACATCAAAAAAACCATATCTATGTCTGTTTTTCGACATAAGATATGGTTTTTTTATTACTGTGTACCTGCTCCCAGGATTTTTTCCGCATTTTCGATACGTTCTTTCGTTGGCGGATCAATTCCCTTCAGCGGATAATCAATATGCAGATTTTCCCATTTAAAGGTTCCGAGTGTGTGATATGGAAGAACCTCCACTCTCTTAACTGTCTTCAGTGTTGCAATAAAGTCAGCCAGCCGGTGGAGATAGTCATCCCGGTCATTGCGTTCCGGAACCAGTACGTGACGGATCCACATGGATACGCCCATATCGGAAAGCTTCCGGGCCATGGCAAGGATATTTTTATTGGTACATCCTGTGAGGATCTTATGCTGTTCCTCATCAATGTGCTTGATATCCAGCATGACAAGATCTGTGTACTTCATCAGCTCTTCCCATTTTTCATACCACGGACCCTCTTCTGTGTAAGGATTGCCGCTGGTATCAAGTGTTGTGTGGATCCCAAGTTTTTTTGCTTTTCTGAACAGCTCAGTGAGGAAATCGATCTGTAACAGTGGCTCGCCTCCACTCACAGTAATACCGCCCTTACTTCCCCAGTAAGAGCGGTATCGACAGGCTTTTTCAAGCAGCTCATCTGCTGTGTACTCCGTCCCTGTTTTCATTTGCCAGGTGTCCGGATTGTGGCAGAACTGACAGCGCATGGCGCAGCCGCTCAAAAAGATCACATACCGGACTCCTGGTCCGTCAACAGAGCCGAAGCTCTCCAGTGAGTGGACGTAGCCAGTGATTTTTTTCTGGTCGTCCATATTTTTTATTACATCCTTTCGTGGCAGGTTCTTGCGATAACGTCAAGCTGCTGCTCTCTTGTAAGGTCGATGAACTTAACAGCGTATCCGGAAACACGGATCGTGAAGTTTGCATACTCCTCTTTTTCCGGATGCTCCATAGCATCGATAAGTTTCTCTTTACCGAATACGTTTACATTGAGGTGATGTGCACCACGGTCAAAGTATCCGTCAAGTACATTTACAAGATTCTCTGTACGCTCTTCCTCAGAATGGCCAAGTGCATCCGGGTTGATCGTCTGAGTATTGGAGATTCCGTCAAGGGCATCCTCATAGTCAAGCTTTGCAACAGAGTTCAGGGAAGCAAGAAGTCCGTTCTGCTCTGCGCCGTAAGACGGGTTTGCTCCCGGTGCCAGAGGCTCGCCGGCTTTTCTTCCGTCCGGAAGAGATCCTGTAGCTTTACCATAAACAACGTTGGATGTGATGGTAAGGATGGATGTGGTTGGCTTGGAATCACGATAGGTATGGATGTGTTTCAGCTTCTCAAGGAATGTGGAAAGCAGAGTTGTTGCGATCTCGTCTGCTCTGTCATCATCGTTACCATAACGTGGGAAGTCACCCTCAACCTGGAAGTCTGTTGTGATTCCGTCCTCGTCACGGATTGCTTTTACTTTTGCATATTTGATAGCGGAAAGGGAATCTACTACGTGTGAGAATCCGGCGATACCTGTTGCGAAGGAACGGTCAACCTTTGTATCGATAAGTGCCATCTCAGCTGCCTCATAGTAGTATTTATCATGCATGTAGTGGATCATGTTCAGTGTTCCAACATACAGATGTGCAAGCCAGTCCATCATCTGATCATATTTTGCGATTACTTCGTCATAATCAAGGTACTCGGAAGTGATCGGCTGATACTGCGGTCCTACCTGCTGTTTTGTCTTCTCATCAACACCACCGTTGATCGCGTAAAGAAGGCATTTTGCAAGGTTTGCACGAGCACCGAAGAACTGCATCTCTTTACCTGTCTCTGTAGCAGATACACAGCAGCAGATGC
>OJNT01000887.1_pt1 | contig 22454 bp, 16 predicted proteins | sample 1597981 | NCBI WGS metagenome assembly OJNT01 (sample SAMN01915211, study PRJEB22387) | human gut metagenome | isolation source: stool | host: Homo sapiens | place: USA
CCCCGCTGCGCGCTTCGCGCGGCGGGGTCCTTCCGTCCTGCGGAAAGATTTGGGAGGTAAGCCCTGGGGCCTCCTGCGGCAACTAGAGGGGCCGAGGCTATTCGTCTTCTTGCTGCAAGTGCGTGGGCTGAGATTTTGGGATGTGGCGGGCTCTTAGCTGAGAGTAGCACTAACATTTGTCACATAATTGCTGGTCATGATGGTTGCTACCGGTAGTTGCGGTAGTGTTGGAGCAGATTCTAACTAGAAATGGTGGTCGCTACCGGTTGTTCTCGGCATACTCGGCTCATTCGATTCGACCATCAAACGAAAGGAACCACCATGGATCTTGCGATGGCGCAGCGCCTCGTCGATCGCCGCAAAGCTGCCGGGCTTTCTCAGGAGGCGCTTGCCGCCCAGCTGGGTGTGAGTCGTCAGGCTGTCAGTAAATGGGAACGCAGCGAGTCCTCACCCGATACCGATAACCTTATTGCGCTCGCCGCGCTGTATGGCGTGTCGCTGGATGAGTTGTTGTATGGGGAAGCGGCTAGTGATGCCGATGGCTCAGAGGACGGCAGCACCGAAACGGTGGATGAGGCTAAAGAGGCCGAAGATTCTGCCGAGCACGCCGATTGTGGCGACAAACCACTTGTCGATATTTCCCTCGCGCGCGGCATCCACGTCATTGATCCCAATAAAGGCGAGGAAGTCCATGTTGGCTGGAACGGCATCCATGTGACCAACGAGCGCAAGGGCGAAGAGGTGCATGTGGGGCCGGACGGCGTGCATGTCGATACGCTTGAGGACGATGGACATAGCGTGCATACCGATGACGACGGCACCGTCACCATCGACGGCGAGACGTTCTCCAGCTGGAAGGAAGCACACGACAAGCTCGACCATCATGGCAAGCATTTCCACACCAAGGTCGGACGTACATGGAATAAATTCCCCTTCCCCGCGCTTGTCGCCCTCGCCTATCTGGTGCTCGGCATTGTCTACAGCACATGGGGCATGGGGCTCTTGCTCGTCTTTCTGGTTCCCGTCTACTACGCGATTGGTGACTTTATCGATCGACGCCATTTGTCAAAGCTCATTGAATGCGTCTATCCAGCAGCTGCCATTGCATGGTTTCTCTACATGTGGCTCTGCCTGGAACAACCCCATCCCGCCTGGGTAATCCTCATCACCATCCCGGTCGTAAAAGCACTCATGCGTTGGTGCCGTAAACAATGGAAGCATCGCAAGCGAGCCTAAACCATCCCAGCCCGACAGCAGCATCCAACTAGTACTCCCCCGCCCATCCCCCCTAAGTTGCGGTGATATAGTTCCGGTTTTAGCCTTGAGTAATCGAGTTTAGGAACTATTCCACCGCAACTTACGAATGATCGGAGCGGCTACAGCACAAGCGTCGGCGTTCGTTTGATGGTCCGCCACGAAAAGGGGCTATCTACTACGTTTAACTCGATAGGGCCAACCATGACCGCCTTTTTCGAAAACCGACAGGCCTTCTACCTGCGGTTTTATTTTTCGTTTTCCCGGCATGGTTGAGGGTATCCAATTAAACGTAGTAGATAGGCCCGTTTTGTGGCATACGACCCATTCAAGCTCAATCTCGAAGGCTAAAGAGAGCTTCTCATCCACGCCTGCGAGCAGAAGATAGCAAAGCAACGAACGCCGGGTCGCCCGTAGGTGCCCGGCGTTTGGCCAGGTAAAACCTGCCAAAATATACCTGTCCCTTTTTGGCAGGTTACTCGGCGCTCTTGAGGGCACCGACCATGTCGATCTTGTTGAGCGTTCGATTGGTGGCAAGGTTGACGATAAACGTAAAGGCAAAGGCCAGCAACACGGATAGCACGTAGCTCAGCGGCTCAACCTCAACATCAAAATACAGCGACGGCATCTGCAGGATGTACGTAAAACTCTCGGCCAGCAAGCCGCCTAGCGGTACGCCCAGTGCGGCGCCAATCGCCGTGAGGATCAACGTCTCCTTGTTGACGTAGTGGTGCACCTCGCCGCGACGGAAGCCCAACACCTTAATGGTCGCCAGCTCGCGCTCGCGCTCGGAGATATTCGTGTTGGACAGCGTAAACACCACCACAAACGACAGGCACGCCGCCATAAAGGTCACGAGCACCACGACCGAATTGATAATCGTAAAGTTCGCCTCATAGTTTTCCCAATGCTCGGCCGTACTCGAAATCGTAAGCCAACCGTCACTCTTAAGATTCTTGCTAAACGCAATCTGGTCGGCCGACGAACCCTTGAGCAGTGCAAAGATGCCGTTAAGACGCGCGCTTCGGCCGAACGTGCGCTCATAGGTGCCCTGCGTCATGTAAAGCGTGTTGCCCAGATAGTTAAGCGAAATGTCGCTGACTTTGACCTTGGCAACATTGAGCGACGAATCCTGGACGTGAGCCGTATCGCCCGGCTGAATCCCCAGCACCAGCTGTGAACTTTTGCTCAGATACACGTCTCCGTCACGCAAAGGCAGCGGTTCTTTGGACTCATCCTCCAGACGCACGTAATCGCCCAAGTCACTCGTGCGGTCATCGGGCACCACGATCAGCTGCACAGTCTCGCTCTTGCCGCCAAATGTAAAGGTGACGTTGTCGGTCATAATCGGCAGCGTCGAAGTCACGGTCACGTTGGAATCATTGGACGCGCTGCGCCCATCCAATGCCGCGCACGTCTGTGAAAAATCGTCGGGATTGGCGACCGCCAGCAGATCGTAGCGCGTGACGTGGCCGTACTGCTTGGGCGACAGCGCGACCGACGTATCACGAATGCCCATGCCGCAAATTACAAGCGCTGTGCAGCCCGCGATGCCAAAGATGGTCATAAAGGCGCGCTTTTTGTAGCGGAACAGGTTACGCGCCGCCACCTTGTTCAAAAAGCCCATGCGACGCCAGATAAAGCCGATGCGCTCAAGCAAGATGCGCGAGCCGGCACGCGGGGCCTTGGGACGCATAAGCGAGGCTGGGGTCTCGGACATCTCGTGGCGGCAGGCGATAATCGTAGCGCCCACCACGCCCACGGCAAACAGCGCCACCGACACGAGCGACGACACGATGTCGTACGAAAGCAGCATCTGGGGCAGCGAGTACATGTCGTCGAACACCGTAAACAAGAACAGTGGCAGGCCCACAAAGCCGATGATGTTGCCGAGCACGCCGCCGATCAGACACGCCCACAGCGAGTAGTCCACGTATTTGGACAGAATACGCCCACGTGAATAGCCGAGCGCCTTGTACAGGCCAATAAGCGTGCGCTCCTCCTCGACCATGCGCGTAGCGGTGGTAAGGCTGATGAGCACGGCGACGATAAAGAAGATAAACGGGAACACCGTGGCGATGGCCTCAATTGACGAGCTATCGCTTTCCACGCTCGAGTAGCTTGCGATATTGCCGCGGTCCTGGATGTACCACGTACATTCGCCTAGATCGGAAAGCTCGGCGCGGGCATCGGCGAATTGTTGGTTGGCGGCGGCGCGGCGCTGGTCCAACTCGGCCTGAGCTTGGACGCGCTCCTCGCTGCCCTCGGCCATACGGTCGATGTTGCCCTGTTCAATCCCAAAGAGCATATTCGCCTGGCGTTCGGCCGCATCTAAGCTTGCCGGCGTGTCAACCGTCAACTCCTGAGCACGTGCCTTCTCACGCTCCTCGCGGATCTTCTCGATATTGCCCTTGACCTCGTTGATCTTTGTCGTGTAGGCGTCCGAATAGGAGCTGAGGCTCTTGGCTCCCTCGACGATCACGTGGACCGAGGAGTAGGAAGAAGATGTCGCGGCGTCCTCGTTCACATAGAACTTATAGTCCGCAGCCGAAGCAGCGCGAAAGGCGTTGACTGTCGAGTCGGAGCTCACGTCGGTGGGATCGAGGACCTCGGCCGTAATGGTGTAATCGCCCGCGGCAAACTGGTCCTTGGCGCTTTGGTTCGACGAGCTCGCGTCATTGGCGGCAAAGCTCACGGTATCGCCGAGCTTTTTGCCCGAAGCCTTCAGAAACTTCGATGTCACCGCAACCTCACCGGCGCTCTCGGGCAAATCGCCGCTCACCAGCACCGGCTGATCGATATTCTCCTTGGAAAGGCTCTGCACGACCACGCGCTCGCGCGTTGTGCCCACGGCGGTGTAGGCGGTCTCGGTGTAGATGCCCTCAGCCGTCTCGACGCCGTCGACCTCTTGGATAGCCGCCAGATCGTCGCGTGTAAGGCCATAGGTCGACTGCACGTTAATGTCATAGACACTCTGCTGGTCAAAGTAGGCGTCAACCGAATCGCGCAGATCCTCGCAGCCCGCCTTAAGGCCGCACATCACGCTCACGCCAAGCGCGGTGATGACCACAATTGACAAGAAGCGCTTAAGACTGCCTCGGATTGTGCGGTAGATGCCACGGCGAAAAACCGTCGGGACCATATCGTTTGAGCTTTGAGCAGTGCGGTAGGTCGTAAAATCCTGCTCGCACTCCGCGTTCTGCGCGTCGCGGCGCTGGCTGTTTTGGCGATCTTGGTCCATGGGCGCTACCACTCGATCGTCTCGATAGGCACGGGATTTTGTTGAACTGTCTCGCTCTCCACGCGACCACTCTTAAAGCGGATCAGACGATCGGCCATGGGCGCGAGCGCGGAGTTGTGCGTGATGATGATGACCGTAATGCCCTGCTTGCGGCAGGTATCCTGCAACAGCTGCAAAATCTGCTTACCGGTTTTGTAGTCGAGTGCACCCGTGGGCTCGTCGCACAGGAGCAGCTTGGGATTCTTGGCCAGTGCGCGTGCAATGGACACGCGCTGCTGCTCGCCGCCCGAAAGCTGCGCCGGAAAGTTGGCGAGGCGCCCGCCCAGGCCAACCTGGCGAAGCGTCTGTTCGGCATCGAGCGAATCGGGGCAAATCTGCGCCGCAAGCTCGACATTTTCAAGCGCCGTCAGGTTGGGGACCAGATTGTAGAACTGGAAGACAAAGCCGACGTCGGCACGGCGGTATTCCACGAGCTGCGCCTCGTTGGCGGAGCTCACGTCGCGCCCGTCCACCGTCACGGTGCCGGAGGTTACCGTATCCATGCCGCCCAGGATGTTGAGCGCCGTGGTCTTGCCGGCACCCGAGGCGCCCAGGATAATGGCGAGCTCACCGCGCTCAACGGTAAAGCTCGCGCCGTCGAGCGCGTGAATGCGGGCATCGCCCTCGCCGTACGCCTTGATGACGTCTTTGAATTCGATATAAGCCATCGATTAATTCCCATCTGGTCGGATAACTCTTTAGTATTACCCATTTCACGCCGACCAAAAAGGGACAGGTTCATTTTGGCAGGTTTTATATGGGGAAACGGGGAGCGCAGACAAACGCCGGGAAGGCAGAGAAATCATCGACGGGGTCAGGCCGACCGCCAAACACAACGCACGCATCTCTATCTGTCAGCAAAATCATTCGAACAACTGTTCGTTTCTATGATATGATTCCGTTATCTAAGCAGGCCAATACGCAGAAAGGCGGCCAACATGGCGTTCGACTTTAAGAAGGAATGCAAGGAGCTCTACAAACCTGCAAGCAAGCCGAGTATCGTAACTGTCCCGCCTATGAGCTACGTTGCCGTTCGCGGAAAGGGCGACCCAAATACCGAAGGTGGCGAGTATCAAACGCCCTGCCGCTGCTTTACGGCATCGCCTATACCGTCAAGATGTCGAAGAAAGGCTCAAGGAGTATCAAGGGCTATTTCGACTTTGTGGTACCGCCGCTCGAGGGTTTCTGGTGGCAAGACTCCCCGAGCGGCGACATCGATTATGTACGCAAGGACGATTTCAACTTTATCTCGTGCATTCGCCTGCCCGATTTCGTCACCCGAGATGACTTTGACTGGGCAGTCGCGGAAGCCACGACCAAAAAGAAACTTGACTTTTCTGCCGTCGAGCTGCTTAAAGTTGACGAGGGCCTCTGCGTTCAATGCATGCACACCGGGCCCTACGACAACGAACCGGCGACCGTAGGCGCTATGAATGAATACACGACCGAGCAGGGCTATGTCCCCGACTTCTCAGACACCCGTTTCCATCACGAAATCTATCTCTCCGATCCACGCAAATGTGCACCGGAGAAACTTAAGACTGTGGTTCGTCATCCTATCAAGCGCGCTGAATAGCGCGGAGCGCCGTCCCGCGCATCAGGTTTTAGGCCAGGCAATCAGCCGCTCCAAGATCATCTGGCAGCTTCCTTGACGCAGGTCATCGTATCTTATAATTTTATGTCTCTAAAGCTGGAAAGCCTCTCAACGATGCGCAACTCCAGCTCTTTTTATATCAAGAGGCTTAAATGAAATACCAGAAGTCGTGGATATCCATCAACGAACAGATAGCACTATTGACAGAAAACAAGGGTCTTAAGTGCTCTAATCAAAGCGAACTCGAGCGAGCTTTGGTCGAAGTCGGCTACTACAGGCAAAGTACTCGAGCGTTACTCCTCGTACGCGCCCTCAAGCCGAAGCAGCCACTCCTTGCGGTCAAGCCCGCCGGCATATCCGTTGAGCGAACCATCGGCGGCAACCACGCGATGGCACGGCACGATAATCGAAATGGGATTGCGTGCAACCGCAGTCCCCACGGCACGGGGAGACACAACGGGCGCCTCGTTTCCCGGTACACGATGTCGAGCCGCAACACGCTGGGCGATCTCGCCATACGTAGCGACCTCGCCACGCGGAATAGAAAGCAGCTCGTACCAAACTTCACGCTGAAACGCCGTGCCGATCATATGCAACGGCGGCGTAAACCGAGGTTCCTGCCCTGCAAAATAAGCATTCAGCCAAGCCCAGGAACGCTCAAGCACCGAAGACGCCGCACCATTTGCCGGACTCACCGACGACATGCCGCCAGCACCAGAAACTGCATCGGCGCCTTCAACATGTTCGGGATCTTCTTTGAGAAGCGTGGAGCCAAAATGCTCCTGCCCCTCAAACCAAAGTCCCGTCAGACCGCGGCCATCAGCGGCAAGCAAGATTTCGCCCAAAGGCGAAGCAAACGTCGTCGTGACCACCAGCGGCTCCTTTCAAAACTCCGCAACATAATACCGCGAATTGTGCAGACAACCCCAATCGACCCCAAAGTCACCCAAGGCAGCAGGCGCGCAGCGCCGCAGCTGCCGCACGACCCCAAAGTCCCCGCAGGCAGCAGGCGCAACGCGCCGCAGCTGCCGGCCGCGCCCCACAGTCCCCAAAGGCGGCAGGCGCGAAGCGCCGAGGCCGCCGCCGGGACCAGGGCCCGCAACAGCCGCGCGCCCCCCACATCAGCCCAGCGGCCCCAACCAACAACGGCCCCATCGCAGACTGCTCGCAGCCGAGTCACCGCAGGCGGGGGCCGGGCTTAGCTTTCAGAACACTCCGCAGACCAGTGTGGCGCCTTGTCCGCGGCTCCGAAGGAGCAGGACAAGGCGCCACACATGGTCGAGGACGTTCTGAAAACTAAGCCCGGTCCCCGCCGGACAGGTCAACTTACTCGCAGAGCAGCTTAGCGATCTGGACGGCGTTGGTTGCCGCGCCCTTACGGATTTGGTCGCCGCAGCACCAGAAGGTGATGCCGCGCGCAGCCTCGGGGTTCGAGATGTCGCGGCGTACGCGACCGACCCAAATCAGGTCCTGGTCGGAGGTGTCCATCGGCATGGGGAAGCGGTCGTGCGCATCCTCGGCGCTCATGTCGTCAACTAGCTTGACACCCGGAGCGGCAGCCAGCGCGGCACGGGCCTCTTCCACCGTGATGTCGCGCTCGAACTCAAGCGTGATGCTCTCGGAGTGCGAGCGCAGCACGGGCACGCGCACACAGGTGCAGTTCACGCGCAGCTCGGGCAGATGCATGATCTTGCGGCCCTCGTTTTGCAACTTCATCTCCTCGGAGGTAAAGCCCTCCTCCTTGACGCCGCCAATCTGCGGAATCAGGTTGCTCGCGAGCTGGGCGGCAAACGCGCGCGGCTCGGGAATCTCCTCGCCACGGCCCAGGGCGGCCAGCTGAGCCTCGAGCTCGGCCATACCGGGAGCGCCAGCACCCGAAGCCGCCTGGTACGTCGAGACGATCATGCGCTTCACGCCAGCGAGCTGATGTAGCGGCCACGTGGGAACCAGGCCGATAATGGTCGCGCAGTTGGGGTTGGCGATAAGGCCGTGATGCCACTTGATATCGTCGGCATTGATCTCGGGCACGACCAGCGGCACCTCGGGATCCATGCGGAAGGCGTGGCTGTTATCGACTACGACGGCGCCGCGCTTGACGGCCTCAGGCAGCAGCTCCTTGGCGATATCGTCGCCGGCGGCGCCGAGTACGATGTCGCAGCCCTCAAAGGCCTCGGGGCAAGCCTCCTCAATCACAACCTGCTCGCCGCGGAACTCAACGGTCTTGCCTGCAGAGCGCGCGCTCGCTAGCAGCTTGAGCTTACCGACCGGAAATTCCTGCTCGTTGAGGCACTCGAGCATCTGGGTGCCCACGGCTCCCGTGGCGCCCAAAATAGCAACCGTGTACTGTTTCATGCTTCCCCCTTTAAAGGTTGTGGCTATCGCCCGCACGCCAAGCAGGCCGAATATTGTTGCCAGTGTATACAAGAACGGGGCGGACACGAAACCCGCCCCGTCGAAACGAAACCGAAACGAAACGCCCCGCCTTAGTTTTTTGAGACATGACCCAAAAATCTACCGAGCAGTCGCTACTTTTTGAGCGCGGCCAGAGCGGGATCGACCGGCGCGGGAGCCTCCAGGTCGGAGACCTTCACAATGCCGTTCTCATCGGAGAAGGCACGGTAAATGGTCCGAATCGCTAGGTCGAAGTCCTTCTCCTCGACACCGATAATGATGTTGATCTCGTCACAGCTCTGCGAAATCATACGCACGCTCACGCCGGCCTGGCCGAGCATGCCAAACAGATGGCCCGAGATACCTGCACGACCGCGCAGGTTGCGGCCGACGGTAGCGATGAGCGCCAAGCCCTCGACAACCTCGATCTCGAGCGGTTCGACCTCCTGCTGGATGTCGCCCACGAGTGAGTACAGCGAATCGTGCACATCCTGCTCCTGCACCACGGCGCCAAAGCGGTCGACACCGGTGGGCATGTGCTCGACGGAAACGTCATAGCGCTCGAACACCGAAAGCGCACGGCGCATAAAGCCGACGCGGGGCTTGGTGCGGTCGCGGGCGACGTTGATGGCGACAAAACCGCGCTTGCCGGTCACGCCGGTAATGATGGGCTCCGCCTCGCCTTCATCAGCCGTCTCGCTAATGATGGTGCCGGGGTCCTGCGGCGCATTGGTGTTCTTGATGACCAGCGGAATGCCTGCCTCGCGCACGGGGAACACGGCTTCCTCGTGCAGGACGCTTGCGCCCATGTACGAAAGCTCGCGCAGCTCCTCGTAGGTAACGCGCGCAATGGGCTGAGCCTCCGGAACAATACGCGGATCCGCAGAATAGAAACCCGAGACGTCGGTCCAGTTCTCGTATAGGTCGGCGCCCAGGCACTTAGCCAAAATCGAGCCCGAGATATCGCCGCCGCCACGATCGAGCAGCTTGATCTGGCCCTCACGCGTCGCGCCGTAGAAACCGGGCATAACAAAGCCGCCCTGCTGACCGTACTCCTGCACCAGCTCGGAGGTGCGGTTCATGCTGAGCGTACCGTCGTGATGGAACGCAACGACCGTCGCGGCATCCAGGAACGGCAGGCCCAGGTACTCGGCCATCAGGCGAGCGGTGAAGTACTCACCGCGGCTCACGAGCTCCTCGGTGGAGTAACCGCCCGAGCGGGCGCGCTCGGCAAAGGCCGCGAACTCCTCACGGATGGGATAGGTGAGCTCCAGCTCGTCAGCGATATCAAAATAGCGCTGGCCAATGTCCTCAAGCAGCTCCTCACACGACACGTGGTACTTAACGTGCGCATTGACCAGATAGAGCAGGTCGGTCACCTTGGTGTCACCCTTAAAACGGCGACCGCAGGCGGAAACCACCACAAAACGGCGAGCCGGGTCGGCATCGACGATGGCCTTGATCTTCTTGAAGTGTTCGGCGTCGGCGACCGACGAGCCGCCAAACTTGGCAATCTTAATCATGGGCTGGAGGTTACCTTTCTAAAAAGCCTCTGCGAACCTATTTTGCACGCTCTGATACCATGGTTTCACCGATTGGGACCAAGGCATCCGAGGAGCAGTGTTATATGGGAACTTATCATAGTACACGAGGACGCACTTTATCGTGCTCAAGTAAGGTGGCAATCCGTATCGGCATCGCTCCCGACGGGGGTCTGTTTGTCTCGGACGAGCTCGGCACCCAGCAGGTCGATATCAGCTCGCTTGCAGATAAATCGTACTTTGAAATCGCTCAAGATGTGTTGGGAATGTTACTGAATGATTACACGGCCGAAGAAATTTCGGCGTGTGTCGACGAGGCATACCGCGGCACGTTCGCGAGTGAAGAGGTTACGCCGCTCGTTAAACTCGACGCTGCGCCGGGCGCTGACGCCCCTCAGACCTATGTGATGGAGCTCTTTGGCGGCCCCACGAGTGCCTTTAAGGACGTCGCCCTGCAGATGCTCCCCCGCCTGATGGCCCGCACTTCCGCCAAGGACGGCGGCGCCGAGCGCATCATGATCGTCACCGCCACGTCGGGCGACACCGGCAAGGCCGCACTCGCCGGTTTTGCCAACGCTCCGGGCACGGGTATTACCGTCTTTTATCCCGAAGGCAAAGTCAGCCGCGTCCAGAACCTGCAGATGTCCACGCAAGAGGGCGACAACGTCGCCGTCTGCGGCATCCGCGGCAACTTCGATGATGCCCAGAGCGCCGTCAAGCGCATCTTTGCCGATAAGGAGCTTGCCGAGCGTCTTGAGTCCGCCGGCACGGTGCTTTCAAGCGCCAACTCGATCAACGTCGGTCGCCTGGTGCCGCAGGTCGTCTACTACTTTGCCGCCTATGCGCAGCTGCTGCGCGCCGGCGCCATCGAGGCCGGCGACTCCGTGGAGTTCTGCGTACCGACCGGCAACTTTGGCGATATCCTGGCCGGCTACTATGCCAAGTGCATGGGTCTGCCCGTCGCCAAGCTCATCGTCGCGAGCGACAAGAACAACGTGCTCGCTGACTTCCTGACCACCGGCGTCTACGACCGCAACCGTCCGTTCTTCACGACCATCTCGCCGTCGATGGACATCCTCATCAGCTCTAACCTGGAGCGCATGCTGTACTTCCTGTCCGATGGCGACTGCGAACTCGTTGCCGGCCTTATGGAGCAGCTGGCACAGACTGGTCGCTATGAGGTGCCCGCCGAGCTGCTGGCCAAGATCCAGAGTGTGTTTGGCTGCGGCTGGGCCAGCGAGGACGAGGTCCGCGCTGCTATCAAGAACTGCTGGGATGCAAACGGCTATGTGATCGACCCGCACACCGCTTGCGGCTATCACGTCTTTGAAAAGGTCGCCCCCGCCGAGGGCGCCAAGGCCCGCGTGCTGCTTTCGACCGCCAGCCCCTACAAGTTCCCGCGCGCCTGCTGCGACGCCCTGGGCCTCGACGTTCCCAAGGACGACTTTGAGGCCATGCGCGTGCTCGAGCAGGCAACCAACACGGTCGCCCCAGCCCAGCTCGCCGAACTCGAATCCAAACCCGTCCGTTTCGAAGACGTCTGCGACGTCGATGAGATGGCCAGCTACGTAGAGCAGGCTGCAAAAAAGATGGCAACCAACTAAACCCCTTATTAAGCGCCGGCGCAAGCCGGCGCACCTTCTTTTTATTTAGCTTTCGGGATGATGACGAGCATGCGAGCGGGTCTGGCCGTTTAGTTCGTCGCGAGTTCCGCACGAGCCGGAAAGCACTTAATGTGCTTTCCGAGCGAGCCAGGACTGCCCGAGCAGCGAACTAAACGGTCAGACCCGCCAAGGAGGACCCACATGATCAAAATCACCGTCCCAGCAACCAGCGCCAACCTAGGCATCGGCTACGACACCCTCGGCATGGCCGTCAGCCTCTACTCGCACTTCACCTTCGAGCGCGCCGACAAGCTCACCATCACGGGCTGCCCCGAAGAGTTCCAAAACGAGAACAACCTGGTTTACGTCAGCTTTGTCGATGCGCTGGCCGCATGGGGCGAGCCGGCTTTTCCCGTTGCCATCGACATTCAGACCGACGTGCCCGTCGCCCGCGGCCTGGGTTCCAGCTCCACCTGCGTCGTCGCCGGCATCATGGCTGCCGCCGCGCTGACAGGCCACACCGTCGACCGCGCCGAACTCGTCCGCATCGCCACCGAGGTCGAGGGCCATCCCGATAACGTCGCCCCCGCCATCCTGGGCGGCGCCGTCTGCTCCTTTACGCCGACTGATTCGCTCCCCCAGTGCCTGCGCTATGAGGTGAGCGATCGCTTGCGTTTTATTACCGTGATTCCGCCCTACGAGGTGCATACGAGCGAGGCCCGCAAGGTTGTGCCACAGGAGATTCCACTCTCCACCGCCGTATGGCAAATGGGCCGCATCGCCGGCATGACGCGCGGCCTGGAGACTGGTGACCTCGACCTGATTGCCGCCGCCAACGACGACCGCATCCAGGAGCCCTATCGCCGCCGCCTCATCCCCGACTACAACGCCGTGCGCGACACCTGCCTTAACGGAGGCGCCAAGACCATCTGGATCAGTGGCTCCGGCTCGACCCTCATGGCCGTGACTGACGACACCATCGTGGCGAAGTTCCTGCAGGTCAAGCTGCGCGAGCAGTTCCCCAAGTGTGACACGCACATTCTGACGTGCGACACCGAGGGCGCTCAAATCGAGTACCTGTAGACATCCTCCCCATATACCTGTCCGGGACGGTCGGGATGTTCCCTCAAAATCGTCCTCGCGCATGAAGGCCCCTTGTCCTGCTCCTACGGAGCGACGGACAAGGGGCCTTCGCGCTGCGGAATGATTTTGAGGGAACATCCCGACCGTCCCTGCGCCTACCTTGCTGAGGACGTCTACAGGGACCCACGCTTTGAAGGGGCGCCGAGCTGATAGTTGATTTTTATTGGCAGGGGCTCTTGCTGGTAAGGAGCACTTGCTAGAGGCAGGCCTCGGCGATGCGCTTTTTTAGTTCATCGATGCCGATACCGGTCTGGGAGCTTGTGATGATCACGTTCTCGGCCGGAACGTTGAGCTGTTTTTTGATGGCTGCTGCCTGGCGGGCCTGCTGGGTGCGGCTGAGCTTGTCGGCTTTGGTGAGGCAGACGATAAAGTTGAACTCGTTGCCCTGCAGGTAGTCGATCATGTCATGGTCGAGTTTACTGGGGTCGTGGCGAATGTCCACCAGCGACACAACCAGGTTAAAGCTGCGCTCTGAGTCGAAGAAGTCGCCGATAAGCTCGGCCCAGCGGTCGCGCTCGGCCTTGGAACGACGGGCGAAACCGTAGCCCGGCAGGTCCACAAAGTGCACGTCGTCGGCCTCGAAGAAATTGATGTTGCTCGTCTTGCCCGGCGTGCTCGAAACCTTGACCAGGTTCTTGCGGCCAAAGAGTTTGTTCATGATAGACGACTTGCCCACATTGGAGCGGCCCACAAAGCTCACCTCGGGACAGGTGGACTCGGGGATCTGCGAAACCTTGCCGTAGCTGGCAACAAACTTGGCAAGCTGATAGTTAATGGAATCGGCCATGGATACTCCTTGGTCGTAGATTTTTACAAAACGGGTGTGCTATTGCGCGGCGGCGATACGACGAACGATGTCAAGCGTGATGCCGCTCGCGGTGCGAGCGTACTCATCCAGATCGAACTCGCGCTCGCAAAACGCGTCATATGCCTCGTCACAATTATCGCTGATAGCGCGCAGCACCAGGCAATCGACACCATTCTTGGCCGCGATGTGCGCAATTGCCGCGCCCTCCATCTCGACGCAATCGGCATGCGTGGCCTCAATCGCAGCGTTACGCATGGCGTCACCCGTAACAAAGCGGTCACCCGTGGCGATAGTGCCACACAGGAACTGCTTGGGGTCCTTCTCCGCAGAATTCTCATCCGCCGAGGCATCCACAAATCCATGCTCGGCAAGCACGGCGGCGGCAACATCAGCCAACGCCGGCGTCGAGACAAACTCCTCGAGTCCCGGTGCCGACTCGGCGATGAGCGCCGTGTCAGTATCGAGATAGCGCAGGCACTTGCCTATAACCACGTCGTTAATATGGAGCTTAGGGTTTAGGCCACCCGCAATGCCCGAAAACACAACGGCCTGCGGGGCATATTTGCTGATGAGATGCTGCGTTGCCGCCGCGGCGTTTACGGTTCCCATGCCAGCGGTCGTAGCAACAACGGACAAACCGTCGAGCTCGCCGTTGACAACGGTCAAGCCCGCCTCTTGTGCCACACGAGCGCCGTTCAGTTCTTCTTTAATCTGCGCAACCTCTTTTTCGAGTGCACCGATGATTGCGATGGTAGGCATACCATCCCCCAAACCCGTGAAAACTGCTATCCACGGTATGGTACCAGCATTTTGACTCAACCGCGCAATACGAAGTCGCTAGACCACCGCAGCGCGGGTATCGTAGAGGAGCAAAAGACTTGCTAGCCGATGGCGTTTTTTAGCTCCGCGCGGCGCTTTTTCATGCCGGTCATAACGGCATTACGCAACTCGGGCATGCGCGCGGTATCCATCTGGGGCACGCCCTCGAGCTTATAGGGAATGCCCAGTTGCTCGTACTTGACGACACCCATCGTGTGATACGGCAGCATTTCCAGGCCCACCACGTTGTGCCATGGAGCGATGAGGCGACCGAGCTTCTCGCACTCCTCCACCGTGTCGGTAATGCCCGGCACCACCACGTGGCGGATAACGACCTTGATCTTGCGACGTGCAAGCTCATCGCCAAACGCCAGAATGCGTGCGGGATCGCACCCAGTCAGCTTTTTATGCTCGACCGGGTCGGCATGCTTAATATCGAGCAGTACCATGTCGGTCTCGTTGAGCACGGCATCGAACTTCTCGGGATGCGCGGGATCGAACGCATAGCCGCAGCTATCCAAGCAGGTGTGCACACGACCATCGTGGTTATTGTGCATGGCGTGGAACAGGTCGGCCAAAAACTCAGGCTGCAGGAGCGGCTCGCCGCCGGACACCGTAATACCACCGCTGCGGTAAAACTCATGGTTACTCTGGAACTCGTCCATAAGGTGCTCGACGGTCACCATCGTGCCGCCGTTAACCGACCAGGTATCGGGGTTGTGGCAATACGCACAGCGCATGGGGCAGCCTTGGACAAACACTACGAAGCGGATGCCGGGTCCGTCGACCGTCCCCATCGTCTCGATTGAATGCACGCGGCCAAGGGCAAACGCAGAGTCCTCGGGACGAGCGTCCACACCCTCAAGCGTCATTTCTGCCATTCGCGCTACCTTGCCTCTCCTTGGATGCAACCAATTAAAATGCCAGAGCCATTCTAGCCCATGTGCTTGCGTTTAAACGTCTCGGGCTAGAATGGCACGTTTTAATCTATCCCCCATCACCATGGCTGGGGTCTACGTCGAGATGTCAGGCTGAAGAACGCTCGCCTGCGGCCTTTACGCTTTAAGCGTGAGCACCGCACCGAAGGCGGTCGGGCCGCAGTGGCTCGAGATGACGCCGCCGACCTGAGTCCAGGTAATGTCCTTAAAGCCCAGGTCGTGCGCATAGACTTCCATGTCGTCGCGCAGCTCCTGGGAAAGGCCTACCGAATACGCCAGGCCAATGTGCGAGTAGTCGATCTCGCCCTTCGCAACCATGTGGTCAATAAAGGCGCGGGCGCACTTGAGCATAGAGCCGCGGAACTTCTTGGTCGCCACGAACTTGCCGCCCGTCACCTCAATGCAGGGCTTAATCTTGAGCAGATGTGCGCCAAGGAATGCGACGTTGGACAAGCGACCGCCCGCCTTAAGGAAGGCAAGATCGGTAGGAACAAAGCCCAGCAGCACGCGGTCCATGACGGAGTTCGCGAAGGCGAAGATCTCGTCGACGGTGGCATCGGGGTGAGCCTCGATGTATTTGGCGGTCTCGACGACAACAAGCGACTGGCCCACCGAGACAAAACGCGTGTCCATGGAGTAGACGTAGTCGCGACCCTTGGCGGCGATCTTCGATGATTGATGCGAGCAGGTCGTGGCCTCGGAATATGCAAGATGCAGAATGGTCGCGTCGGGTTGCTCGGCATGGATGCGGTCGTACACATGCGCAAAATCTGCCGGCGCACAGCCGCTGGTCTTGGGCATCACGCCAAACTCGTTGCAGCGCGAATAAATCTCGAGCGGATCGATCGAGCCGTCCTCGACGGTCTCGTCACCAATCGTGACATGCATAGGCACGCGCACGATGCCGTAGCGCTCGCAGAGCTCTGGCGTCACATCCGAACCAGATTCAACCACGATTATGTACTTGCCCATTATTATCACGACCCATCTCGACGTTGGCTTTTTAATATGTGACACACGCCCGCCGTCCTGCTACAGAACGACCCCCAAGCGCCAAAGAGACGCCGCCCTTTGCACATAACAAAGGACAGCGTCTCCCTGGAAAACTCCGTGCTTATCTGAGATTCTACACGGTTTATTAAGGAGTGTTACTTATTCCGCAAACGGTCACTATATGCGGTAAGCGGTAGTTGGCCGCGACAACTGCGACACATTCCGTCCAGCAAATCCAATCGTGCTCCACGCACGGTTAATGCACGAGGCGGTAGAAATTCATCGATGCCGCACCCTCGGCGTGCAGCTCCATCGCCGGAACCGCCGGCGAATAGGTACGGCTCGTAAGTGCCGCCTCGCCGCCATTTGCAAAAATCTCGACCATCGTAGTGTCCGAAAGCGCGCGTAGGTCGCGAAGCTCGCCGAGCTCAATCGACCTCTGGTCGCGCCCATAGCCTTCGTCACCCATATCGAGGGTAAGCATCCCGTCCGTATAACGCACAAAGACACCCTTGCGGATTTCGAGCTCGATCACCTGGGCGCCCTCACAGGAAACCACAAGATCAAACAGGCGGCCCGGCTCCTCAACGGTTTCACCGCCTGTCGCGCGAACGCAGTCGCCGCGCATCCTCTCAATCTCGTGCGCCGGCTGCTGGCAGAGCTTACCATCGCGCATGCTCAGCTCTCGCGGCACCGTCAACGCGCACTGCCACCCGCGCGCCACCGTCGGGTTTTCTGCCGTCGCATCGGGGCAACCCGACCATCCGATCATCAAACGCCGGCCTGCAGCATCCTCAAAGGACTGCGGAGCATAGAAATCAAAACCGGCATCGACCATCGGGGGCATGCCCTGCCCGACGATTTTAAAGCTCGGCGCCTCCCAATCGGCCTCGATGGGGAACCACACGCACTGATGCGGATTGCGGTAACGCCAACCATCGGCAGGCACACCCTGCGGGCAGCAAACGAGAATAAGCTCGCCATCAAGCTCAAACAGATCAGGGCACTCCCACATAAAGCCAAACTTCTCGCCCAGCTCAATGCGCGTCGCATAGCTCCAGACCCCTAAATCACGCGAAGTATAGACAAGCACGCAGCCACGGTCGTCTTTCGTACGAGCGCCCAGAACCATGTAGTAGATACCATCGTGCTCAAGGATCTTGGGGTCGCGCACGTGTGTACCGATATCGTCGGGGTAATCGACTGGTCCAACAGCCATGCGCTTCTCGCCCAATTCGTCGGGATTCTCGGCAACCATATGAATCTGGTTTTGCTCACGGCCCGTCAACACGTAGTCGTAATCATCGCGGTCAAAATGCTTGACGTTGCCGGTATAGAAGTAGTGAATCTTGCCATCACGTACAAAGGCAGAACCAGAATACGCTCCGCTCGAATCCAAATCGGAATCGGGGAACAGCACGGGGCCGTGATTCTCGTACGTCACAAAATCCTTTGTCGTCAGATGGTTCCAAAGCACTGGACCGCCATGCGCAGCATCGAACGGATCGTATTGATGATAGATGTGATACGTATCACCAATCTGAACCAAACCGTTGGGGTCGTTGAGCCAGCCAAGCTCAGGCTCCACATGGAACAGAAGCCTATCGGGGTCGGACGCGATGCGAGCCGCCGTCTCATCCTGTCCGACACGCCACTGCTCATAGTCCGCGCGTGTCACCTTGTTTTTTTGATTTAACATCGCCGTTGACTTTCTCGTCTATGGGGAAGGACGCTCGACTCACACGAGTCGAACGCCCTTCCTCAAATGGACTTATCCTCAGATTACACTGAACGGCTCAACTAGAAGCTAACGTCGAAGCCAGCGCCAGCGCCCTCTTCATCGGTGGTCGGCACGCCCTTTGCCTTGTTGTAGGCAAAGATCAAGACGATCGGCACGATAAAGGCGATGAGATTGCCAGCCACATACCACACGAGGGTCTCGGGCGTGACGATGAGCAGGCCAAGCACGCCGGTCAGACCCTGACCGATAGCGCGCACCTCAAAGAGCTTGACGAAGGCACCGCCGCAGCCTGCACCGATGCATGCGCAGATGAACGGAATGATCGAATAGCGCATGTTTGCAGCAAAGATAGCGGGCTCGGAGATTCCGACCAGCGTCGGGATAAAGGACGACATGCAGATGTTGCGCTCTTTGGAGTGCTTCTTGTGAATGAGGTACATACCGATGGCGCCGCCGCCCTGGGCGATGATGGAAACCGACCAGATGGCCTGGATGTAGTTGAAGCCAGTCGTGGCAACAAGGTTTGCCTCGATACCCTGGATGAACTGATGCGTACCGGTAACGACGAGCGGCTGCAGGAACGCGGCGAAGACAAAGGCACCAAAGACGCCCATCCTGTTGTACAGGATATCGATTACGCCGGCGAGGACGTCACCGATCAGGTTGCCGAGCGGGCCGAACACGGTGAACAGGGCGACGTTAGCAAGAATCAGGGTAACGGTCGGGACAAAGACGAACGAAACGACCTCGGGGATGTACTTCTGGGCAATCTTTTCGACCTTGGCCATAAACCAGGCAGTCAGGATTGCAGGGAATACGCCGCCCTGGAAAGCAACCATGGGAATGGATAGCGGACCAAAGTTCCAATACTCAGCACCCGTCGGGTCCATAACGAACGTGTTGCGGTTCATAAGGCTCGGGTGAACCATGACGATACCGACGAGGATGCCCAGGATCGGGTTACCGCCAAAACGCTTGACCGCGCTGTACATAACCAGGACAGGCAGGTAGTCGAACGTGGTGGCGATAATGGCAAAGAAGCTTGCGAGGTTCTTGAGGAACTCGCTGTGATCGGCGAGGCTGCCTTCCATGCCAAAGAGGCCGTTGGCAACGATCAGCGACTTAAGGCCGATGATGATTGCAGCGCCGACGAAGGCGGGAATGATGGGGATAAAGATGTCCGAGAATACCTTGAGGACCGAGAAGAACTTGCCCTTCTTGTCCGCCTCAGCGCCCTTGACCTCGGAAGCACTGATCTCCTTAACGCCCGTCAGAGCCATAAACTCATCGTAAACCTTGTTGACGGTACCGGTACCGAAGATGATCATGAGCTGGCCGCTGTTGTACAGCACGCCCTTGACGCCATCGATGTTCTCGAGCTCGGCCTTGTTGTATTTGCTCGTATCCTTGAGCACCAGACGCAGACGGGTCACGCAATGCGTGGCGCCCTCGATGTTCTCCAGTCCGCCGACGTTGTCGACGACTTGCTGGGACACTGCCTTGTAGTCCATGTTCCTCTCCATTCCTTTTCTAAATCATAAAACGGTTCGTTGCCGCTACAGAGACGCGATCGTTGCGTTTGCGCACTTGAGCGCACCGTCGGTGACGGTAAGCGCCACACCCTGGCCCTGCTTGTTGCAGAAGCGAGCGTTGAGCGCAACATCATCGACAAAGATGGTCGCGATGTCGTCGTCGACGACCAGACGCACATGGTGAGTGCCCTCGCCCTTAAAGAACAACGGACGCTCGAGGCCCATGTTGTTGACCTGGAACCACGGGTACTGGGGAGCCGGCGTGAACTCGAGCTTGCCCTCGCGCAGGTTGGCGCGGAACTCATAGGCAAGACCGGTCTCGGCGTCCTCGGCGAACTTGACCGAGAAGCCGGCAGCGTTACCGCCGAGCTCAATGTCGGCATCGAGCAAGTAGGTGGAGCCGGCATCCGCGGCGAGCACCTGCTCGACCTTGCCCGACTCGCAGGAAAGCTCAAAGGTCTCGACTGCCTTAGCCTCGCCAAAGGCGCCAAGCATGCTGTCGGGGAGCTTGGTGCCGAGCGTTCCGTCGGCACGCTGAACGATCTCGAGGGGCATAAAGGTGCCACCCCATAGGTAAGAGCTGGGGTCGCCGCCCTCGTCACGCGTAGGAACCCAACCAAAGAGAACGCGACGCTCGCCATCGAATGCGGTGCGAGCGGCGTAGTACGCGCGGCCGTCGAAGGAGTCGTCAGCGGGGGTAATCCAAGGACCGTTGATGGACTTGGACATGCGGTAACGGGTCTTGTTGCCGTCGCTGTACTCGGAAAAGACGAGGTACCACCAGTCGCCCATCTTAAAGAGATCAGGCATCTCAAACATGGTGTACAGGCCCGGGTTCCACCAGTCGCCCTGGAACTCCCAGTTGGTCAGATCCTTGGAGGTGAACTTGACCAGGCGGCCGGTCATCAGACGCTTGTCCTCGCCCACACGCGTGCCGAGGATGAGCATGTACTCTTCGTTCTCCTCATCCCAAAGCACAAAGGGATCGCGCCAGTTGCGGTCATCGTAACCCTCCTGGGGCGGAAGCAGCGTCTCGGCGATGTTCTTCTCCCACTTGACGGCGTCGTCGCTCGTTGCGTGAAGAAGAACCTGCTTCATCAAACGTGCGCGGACCTTATCGCGATTGCAACCAGTGTAGAGCGCATGGTACTTGTCGCCCACCTTAAACACCGTGCCGGCATAAATGTACTGGTCGACTTCCTCGTCGCCGCCGCGCTCAAGGCTCTCGCCAAAGTCCTTGTAGTTGACGAAATCCTTGGTCGTAGCGAGTGCCCAGCCAAACGGCTCTCCGAAAGGTTCGGGGTTACGCGTGTCACGCTGATGATAGAGATAGAACGTGCCGTCCTCGCCGTACGGCATGATGTCGCCTACCCAAATTCCCTCAGGCTGGTAATACACCTTGTGCATCCGAGACTTCCTTTCCACGACATACTAACTCGGTACAATGGCAAGATATGTCAATCGTTTTCATATGTCAAACGTTTTCACACCAATACGTCTTTTCGCAGTTCCAGTCGTCGGCAAACGGTTGACATATGCCGGTGAACGGTCATCAGAGGCGTTTGAGGAATTCTTTTGGCACGGGATGAACTACGCGGTTTTGCCCTCAATGAGTTCAACGGGGAGCTTGATATTCGATTCGGGATTATCGCCGTTAATAAGAGCGATGATGGATTGCGCCGCGAGCTCTCCGATGCGATCGATATCTTGACGTACGGTTGTTAAGTCAGGCATAAACGTCATAGTTCGGCGGGCACCATCCGCGCCCACGACCTTAATATCGTCTGGAGCGCTCAAGCCGCGCTGCTTCATCACGTTGAGACAGATGGCCGCCATCGTATCGTCTCCCGCAAAGATGCCGTCAATATCGGGGTTCTCATCGAGGATCTTCGCAACGACCGCGCCCTTTTCGTCGTCGGGCTTAACGAACTCAACCTCACGGACAAGCGCGGACAAACCGGCCTGCTCAACAACATCGAGGTAGGCATCGGTACGCTTATTGGCAGGCATGCGCATGCGGCTATTGCTGCGCAGGCACAGGATACGCCTGCAGCCGTCATCAATCAGACGGCGCGTGGCGAGCTCGCCAATGCCATAGCTGTCACTTGCAATCTGGACAGAGCCCTCGCCAAGATCGCAGTCGATGCCAACCAGGCTCAAGCCCATCTCGGCATATGCCTCGGCACCGATATTGAGGGAGTTGACGATGACGCCGTCGACCATATTGCGGCGGAGCATGTCAATATAGGAACGCTCAAGATCGGGTCGATTGGCGCTGTTGCACAGCAACATCTTAAAGCCGTTTTCCGCTAACGTGCGCTCGACCGCCTGCACAACCTGAGCATGGAACGGGCTGCTCACAAAGGGAACGATCATACCGATAAGATTCAGGCGACCGTTGAGCATGGCACGGGCGATATCGTTGGGCGTATAGTTGATGCGCTCCATCGCCGCATGGACTTTATCGCGGGTTTCCTGGCTAATGTAGCCGCGATTATTAAGCACGCGAGATACCGTAGTAGGCGAAACCCCCGCCACCGCTGCAACTTCCTTGATGCCAGGCTTAGCCGTATCCTTAGAACGGGCACTCTCGTGAGCCATAGCACCCTCCCCCATCAACATGTCATACGTTTACATACGAACAAAGCATACCCCAACAACAGCGGGAAGACGGTAACAGCACAAGTAAGTAAACGACTCATCCAAATAATTAGGAGAGTTCCGCCTAAAGGGTGACTACACAGGACCCCCGCCGGGGCTGTTTGGGCTACCTCCCAAAACATTCCGCAGGACGCAAAGAGGCTCGCCGCACGAAG
>OJNT01001023.1_pt1 | contig 20386 bp, 9 predicted proteins | sample 1597981 | NCBI WGS metagenome assembly OJNT01 (sample SAMN01915211, study PRJEB22387) | human gut metagenome | isolation source: stool | host: Homo sapiens | place: USA
ATAGTTTGTTATAATAGATGTAATATTGTATATCTACAAGAGAGCAGAATGCTAAATATTTGATTACTAGATGTTTTTTTGTATATTTTAGTTCCGCAAAGACTTTGGTAGTTTCCTTTATCGGAATGGCTACACAAGAAGTAGCTATAAAACAGACTGTTAATATCATTTTAAAATCTGATACTAAAGTGCTTGGAGAAGTGATGGTTGTTGCATATGGTACTGCAAAAAAGGAATCTTTTACAGGATCAGCATCCGTTATTAATAATAAGAAACTGGAATTACGTCCTATAAGTAATGTTACTAAAGGATTGGAAGGACAGACTACAGGTCTGTTAACAACTTCAGGCTCAGGTCAACCTGGCGAAGCTGCCAAGATCGTGATTCGCGGTTACGGTTCCATCAATGCCTCACAAGATCCTTTGTATGTAGTTGACGGAATACCTTTTAGTGGAGATATGAGTTCTATCAATCCTGCCGATATTGAAAGCATGACAGTTTTAAAAGATGCTTCAGCCGGAGCCCTTTATGGAGCCCGTGGTGCAAATGGTGTAATTATGATTACTACCAAACAAGGAAAAGAAGGCAAGACTAAGGTATCTTGGCGTTCTACGGCAGGTTGGTCTTCACGTTCCTTGAAAGCCTATGACATGGTTGACCAAAAAGAATTTGTACAGTTAACGTATGAAGGTTTACGCAATGGATATATCTTTGACAATGGATATAACTGGGAAACTGCCGGTAGACAAGCATCAGCAGATTTAGGTGGCGTTTTAGGTGGAGAACAATATAATCCATTTAAAAATTACACATGGGGAACAATTATAGATCCTGCAACAGGTAGAGTGCAGGATGATGCTACATCCGCATGGAATGAATCTTGGATGGATGCAATACAAAGAGACAATGCATTTCGTCATGAACACCAGTTGTCTGTTAATGGAGGTACAGAAAAGACCAAATATATGTTCTCTTTGGGATATTTAAATGAAGATGGCATCTTGATTAATACCGGTTTCCAACGTTATAATGCCCGTGCAAACATAAACACTGAAGTGAATAAATGGATGAAGACTGGATTGAATGTGTCACTTTCCAATTCCACACAAAATTTTAGTGATTACGAAGGTTCATCTAATTCAAATGTATGGTACTCTGCACAATTTATGGCTCCGATTTACCCGGTGTATATAAAGGGAGAAGATGGTAAAGATGTATTAGATGCCGATGGAAATCGCCAACTGGACTACGGTGACGGTAGTGTACAACGCCCACAGTATAGTGATTTCAATCCCGTAGGCGGTTTGGTAGATGACAAGGCTGATATAAAAACAGATGTAGCTGGTTTGCGCACATTTTTGGCATTTGGCTCAGATTCGGAAGATGCCGGATGGGCTAAAGGTATTAAGCTGACTTTGAACTTTGGTCTGGACTACCGGAACAAATCTCAAAAATCATATATGAATATGCACCATGGTAATCAGGCAGCTGCCGGCGGTTTGTTGATGAAATATAACAGAAGAACCCAATCTTATACTTTTAACCAGTTACTGACATGGGGGCGTTCTTTTAACTTTCATAACATCGATCTTTTGGTTGGTCATGAATTTTATGCATACAAATATGAATTTCTGTCTGCCGGAAAAACCAATTTAGTAGATGGTATTCTTGAATTGCGTCCGGGTACAAATCTATACAATGCGGATTCATATTCGGAAGATTATCGTGTGGAATCCTTCTTTGGGAGATTCAATTATAACTTTAATGAAAAATATTATTTTTCAGCCTCTATCCGTACGGACGGTTCTTCACGCTTCCAAAAAGATAACCGTTGGGGTACTTTCTGGTCTGTCGGTGCCAACTGGAGAATTTCACAAGAAAAGTTTATGCAGAATTTGACTTGGATTTCTAATTTATCAGCTAAAATCAGTTATGGTGAACAAGGTAATGATAATCTGTTAAGATATGATAGTCTTGAAGGAGGATATGTACCAGATTATTATCCTTGGCAAGGACTCTATCCATTGGAATATCCGAATGCCAATCAAGTAGGAGGCCTGATCGGTGCTTTGGAAAACAAAAAACTTTCATGGGAAAAAAGCGGTAATTTAAATGTCGGTATTGAGGCAAGTATGTTTGACGGACGCTTGAATGTCAGTGCTGAATATTATAACCGCAAAACAACGGATATGTTGCTGGGATACCCCAAGGCTACTTCTAGTGGATTCTCTGAATACAACGCGAATATCGGTTCTATGCGTAATACCGGGTTTGAATTTAGCTTAGGTGGTTCCCTTATCAAAACCACTGATTTTATATGGAACTTAACTTGGATGGGCTCTACTGTAACCAATAAAGTGCTGAAACTGACTGGGGAATCTCCTGAAATTATCAAGGGAGTTTTCAGTATTAAAGAGGGAATGCCTATTAATACATATTATATGGCTAAATCTGCCGGTGTGGATCCTGCAACAGGAGCGCAACTCTATTGGGTATATGATAAGGATGATAATGGCAACATCACTAACGAATATATCAGCAGTGACTATCAAAAAGCTGCGAACAGCAAATATTATTCCGGCAGCCGTATACCTGATTTATATGGTAGTATCAATACCGATTTCTCTTACAAGAATTTCGATTTGTCAATATTGGGTACATATTCTATAGGAGGTAAAGTTTATGATTCATTATACGCTGGTTCTATGGAGGTTATGTATGCAGGCAATACATGGAACAAACATGCTTTGAGACGTTGGCAACAACCTGGTGACATCACAGATGTACCTCGTATTCAAATTGGAGGTTCCTACACAGCTTCAGACCGTTTTTTAGTTGATGCTTCATACTTTGCTATCAAAAATATCACTTTGGGCTACACTATTCCCAAACAATGGCTAAAGAAGGCCGGGCTAGAGTCTGTCCGCATATTCGGATCGGTAGATAATCTCGCTTTATTTTCTCATTTGGACGGTATGGACCCACAGTATAACTTCAAGGGCGAAACAGACTATTCTTATGCTCCCAACAAGACTTATTCAGTAGGTTTTGAAATTAATTTCTAACAATTTAAAAGAATACAGGAAAGTATGAAAAAAATATTTAAATACATATTTGCCGGGATGGCTGCAATGTCTGTGGTAGCTTGCAGTGAGGATGCTTTGGAAACCAGTCCTTCATCTTCTGTTTCTGGCAACGAATTATTAGGAACAGCAACTAATGCATTAGTATCATTGAATGGTGTATATCGAGCAATGTATACAGCAGGGGTTTCAAACAGCTCTAACACTCATCAATGCTTCGGTATCACAGCTTATAATCTGGTGGCAGATGTTATGGGTGAAGATTGCATTATGAACGGACAAGGTAGCGGCTGGTTTTGGTATGATTGCGTTTACAATGTAAAATCAAGATATACCTCTACCGGATGGCGTTCTTATGATATGTGGAATGGCTATTACACTTGGATTTCTAATGTCAATTACATTTTGGCAGAAGAGGAAACCATGTCTGGAAGTGAAACCGAAAAGAATTATGTGCTTGGACAAGCCTACGCTGTACGTGCTTACAGTTATTTTATGCTGGCGCAAATGTTTTCTCGCACTTATAAAGGACATGAAAGCGAACCTTGTGTACCACTCTATACAGAACCGACTGATATTGCAACAGAAGGTAAAGGGCGCGCAACGGTTGAAGAAGTATATCAACAAATCACTTCGGATCTTGACAAAGCAATTACCATGCTAGGCAACTCAGGTAAAAGAAAACATATCAGCCATATCAATGAGGCTGTTGCCTCAGGTATAAAGGCTCGTGTCGCTTTAGTGATGGAAGACTGGCAGACCGCTTTGGATGCCGCGAATGCCGCAATAAGCAAAAGCGGGTGTAGTATCGGCACTGGAACTGCGGTAACCGGTGGAATGAATGATGCTACTGCCAATAATGTGATGTGGGCGGCCGAAATCATAGCCGACCAGTCCGGAATGTATGCAGGTTTCTTTACACACATGGATGCGGATCAAGGGAAATATGGAGCTAGTGCTCGAAAACAGATAAACAAACTGCTTTATGCAAAGCTAGGCACAAATGATGTCCGCAAAAAATGGTGGAATCCACAAGACGAGAATAATGAAAAGAATGGTTACCAACAAGAAAAATTCAAGTTTAAAGATTATGCGAAATGGACAGGTGACTATATTTTTATGCGTATTGAGGAAATGTTCTTAACCGCAGCAGAAGCATCTTGTCGTTTAAATGATGACAAAGGCGCACGACTGATGTTGAACAGTTTAATGCAAAAACGTGATGAGGATTACACTTGCAAAAAAACAGGAACGGCATTAGGTAAGCTCACCTCGGATGAAACCGGTTCTTTACTTGAAGAAATTATAATTCAACGCCGTATTGAACTTTGGGGAGAATTTGGACGTATCTATGATATACGTCGTCTGAAACAAGGGTTCAGACGTACTGCAGACATGGGCTGGCCATCCAGTGCTTTAATTGCTGGTACAGATACGGAAGATCCTGAGTCGTATGCATGGGTATTAACTATTCCTCAAACGGAATTTGATGGTAATCCGAACATGGATCCTAGCAAAGATCAGAATCCGATAGGTGATCATAAATAGTATTAATCTGTAAGCAAGTAAATTATGAAAGTAAATAAATATATAATCGGCATGTTTGTTGCCACTGCAACTCTTTTTGTTTCGTGCAACACCGACAATGAAGGAGATATATACAATGGCACAACAATGGGGGTGACATTCGCCACAGGTACACAATCGGTTTCCTTTCCTTCCACAGGATATGAGGGTTTTGATGTGGAAGTCTTACGCGCGAAATCTTCGGAAGCTACTACAATTAATTTATCAGCAACATTAGTTGTCGGTGATAAAGAGCAGGAACTCCCTGCCTCCATTACCGTACCTTCCTCGGTTTCATTCGCAGCAGGGGAATTTAAGACCAATATTCATGTTACAGTTGGAGATATAACTCCTGGACAGAATTATAAAGTCAAGATATCTTTGCCGGAGGAAATGGTTACGATAGACCAGACTTCGGATAAAGTCATAACTGTTTATAGGGATTATACTTTTTCTTCATTAGGAACTGGAACATTTAAATCTGCGGCTATGGCAGAGGAAGGGGAAGATTTTACAACTTGGGAAGTAGAAGTTCAAAAAGCAGACCAGATATCATGGTATAAAGCTATGAACTTATATGAAAAAGGATATAACATTGTCTTCAAAGTTAATGAAGCCAATGAGGTCACTGTAGAATCTCAGCCGGCATGGAAGCACGCATCCTATGGAGAAGTTTTTGTTTCAGGAAAAGGTGCTTTGGAAGACGGAGTTATTACTGTGAAGCTGTCGCATGATGTACCCAATGTTGGTGGTTTTGGTGAATTTAAAGAAATACTTTACCTACCTGCTAAATAATTTAGATTTAAGATATGAGGAAAAGATGAAGCTTTCTCCTTAATTATCCAATAGATTATTACCCAAGTATACAAAATTAATGTATACTTGGGTAAATCTATATAGTAAATCGGTCTTTGGAAATTATCGATAAACATCTGTTAACTCAAATTCGATTACTATATAAATGTGCCTGTAAAGACATATATGTTAAATATTTAGTTACATATTTGGAAGGAACACAACAAACCACCATCAATCCTTATGAACTGATTGTAATTCCTGACGGGAAGTCAAATTCTGATTACACACGGAATCTTCCATCAGTTTTTTAATGTTCTTCCCAGCCAAAACTCAAAAAAACGATCATAGACCGGATATAGCATATTATGCCGTCAAACAGTTGATATATTTCAGATATAACATTTTTATTAATGTACTTCCCGCTTTTCTGGAAATGGTGTGTAACAAATTTTGTATATTCTTTCAGTCTGATAGATTGTTGATCCAAAATCATAGTACTTTGATAAAAAGCCAGAAGACTTATAAAAATTTCTCCCGTCATATGACATTGTGAACCTAAATATATAAAATGGGCATTGTACAATGTTATATATCGATGTTCAAAATGGCTTTAACGTTCTTTCTCGAATCGGATCTTGAGCAATAACTTGAAATTAGTCAATCGCCACTAGGCAGATTTTGTCTGCTTTTCCTAGATAGCTAAGTATTTCGTCCAAAGTAACAGACGTTTTTTGCTCTCTCCCATTTCTAAATTCCAATTTGGATCTCCTCTTTCATTATTTCATGCATTTTTTTCAAAAAGATTATAATCTTATTACAATACAATTATCATAATGAGATTTATCGCAATTAGACTTTTTTATCGTATAAAGTAATTCTGAGGTAGAACAAAAGTAGAAAAAAGGTTATCATAACTTTGTTTAAAGTAATTCCCGCAGAGTTAATAAATAGAATCGACAAATTTTAATCTTTTGATTATAAACACTTTATATATTTTGTTAGTTCCGCAAAGACTTTGGTGGTTTCCTTTATCGGAATGGCTACACAAGAAGTGCCAGTTAAAGCAAACTTGAATATTGTATTGAAGTCTGATACAGAACAGCTTGAAGAGGTAATGGTGGTGGCTTATGGTACAGCGAAAAAATCTGCATTTACAGGTTCGGCTGCTACTATAAAAAATGAAAAAATAGCGACGAGACAAACTTCAAATGTGACAAATGCTTTGGCGGGTCAAGTAGCCGGAGTACAAACTACAAGTAATAATGGTCAGCCGGGTAAAGATGCTGAGGTGCGTATTCGTGGTATTGGATCTATATCGGCTAGTAACAAGCCTTTGTATGTAGTAGATGGAGTTCCGTATGATGGTGAAATTTCTGCTATCAGTACTTCTGATATAGAATCAATGACAGTGTTGAAAGATGCTGCTTCTAACGCTCTGTATGGTGCACGTGGTGCCAATGGTGTAATCTTGATTACTACCAAGCGTGGTAAGAGTGGGGAAGCCCGTGTTACTTTTGACGCTAAATGGGGTGTAAATAAACGTGGAGTACCTAATTATGAAACAATTACGGATCCGGCTACATTCTATGAATTAAACTATTCTTCTATTTATAATGCCGATTTGAAAGGATATGCGGCAGCCGGAGATTTGGCTAAAGCTAATGCGTACGCTAATCAAGAGATGCTTTCTTCTAAATATTTGGGATATCAAGTGTATTCCATTCCTCAAGGACAGCAACTGATCGGTATGAATGGCAAATTGAATCCTAATGCGACATTAGGTTATTCTGATGGTACATATTGTTATACTCCGGATAATTGGTCGGATGAAATTTTTGAAAATAACCTGCGTCAAGAGTATAATTTAAGTATCAGCGGTGCGACTGAAAAAATGAATTATTATATGTCGGCCGGCTATTTGGATGATAAGGGAATTGTTCCTAACTCTGGTTTCCAACGTTATTCTGCACGTTTGAAAGCTGACTATCAAGTGAAGCCTTGGCTGAAGATGGGAGGAAATGTATCATTTACTCATTATGATAGCCGTGAACAGGATACTGAGGGTGGTACATCAAATGCAAACATCTTTTATGCATCAAATATTATGGGAGCCATTTATCCTATGTATGTTCGTGATGCACAGGGCAATATTATGGTAGATAATCGAGGTTTCCTTCGTTATGATTATGGAAAGCCAGGACAAGATTCAAATGGTAGCCGTAATACGATTCCTAATGCAAATCCGTTGGCAAGTTATATGCTGGATAAAATGAAATATTCGGGTGATGTGGTTAGTGGAAAATGGTCTGCTGATATTGATATTTGGAATGGAATCAAGGCAAAAGTGAATATAGGTGTTGATGTAAATAATGTGCGTGCTACAGAGATGGTTAACCCCTTCTACGGACAGTATTCTGAAACTAGCGGAGTCGGAGGTTTGATCAGTGTAGCTAGTGAGCGTACATTTAGTGTAAATCAGCAGTATTTGTTGACATACAACAAAACATTTAATGATGTTCATAATGTGGATATTTTGGCCGGACATGAAAGTTATGACTATAAATATCAATATTTGTACGGACAACGTGAGAAATTATATGATCCAAATGTTCCTGAATTAGGCAATGGTATTATGAACCAGAGCAATAATTCATATTCTCGTAATTATGCAACAGAAGGATGGCTGTTCCGTGCGCAATATGACTATGATGGACGGTATTTTGTTTCAGCTTCTTTCCGTCGTGATGCTTCTTCTTGTTTTCACCCGGATAATCGTTGGGGTAACTTCTGGTCTGTAGGAGCAGGATGGTTGTTAAGCAAAGAGAAATTCTTGGAAAACCAGTCTTGGATTGATATGTTGAAATTTAAAATCAGCTATGGTTTGCAAGGTAATGATAACTTGATGTTCCAAGGTGGTTTGTACCGTAACTACTATCCGTATCAAGACCAGTATACATTGGCAAACAGTAATGGTGATTTTTCAACTTCTCTATATTATAAAGGTAATAAGGAAATTACTTGGGAAACTTCACACAGCTTTAATACTGGATTTGATTTTGCTTTTTGGGGTGGTAAGTTAGGTGGTTCTGTTGAGTACTTCTCACGTAAAACAACCGATATGCTTTATTTCAAACCGGTAGCAGCTTCAATGGGTTATTCCCGTTTCCCCGAGAATGTGGGTTCAATGGTAAACCGTGGGGTTGAATTGGATTTGTATTCCAATATAATTGAAAACAAGAACCTTTCCTGGAATGTAAATTTTAATCTTACACATTTCAAGAATAAAGTCTTGGAATTATCTCCTGAGCTGAATGGGCAATTGATTGACGGTGCCCGGATTTATCGTGAAGATGAGTCTATGTACCAGCTTTATTTACCTAAATATGTAGGTGTGGATTCTGAAACAGGAGAGAGCCTGTGGGCGCTGGTGACTCCGGATGAGAATGGTAATACAGTTACGAAATCTTATTCTGTCGCTTCTGAAAACAGATTCGCATCAGGTGACATTTTACCTAAAGTTTATGGTGGTTTTGGAACAAGTGTCACAGCCTATGGCTTTGATCTCTCTGTTTCGTTTGCATATCAGCTTGGTGGACGTATTCTGGACTATACTTATCAAGGATTAATGGATGTGGCAGCCACGGGTAGTGCTTTGCATAAAGATATGTTAAAAGCATGGACTCCTGAAAATAAAAATACGGATGTTCCTCGTATGAATATTAATGACCAATATACGAACAGATTAACAGATCGTTTCTTGACTAGTTCGGATTATTTAAGCTTGCAGAATATTACATTGGGTTATACTTTGCCGAAGAGTCTGACACGTAAAATGCAGATTGACAGTGTCCGTGTATTCTTTGTTGCAGATAATGTGGCTTTGCTGACAGCTCGCAAAGGGTTGGACCCACGTCAAGGTTATGTGGCTGCTGACAATGTATATTCACCTATCCGCACAATTTCCGGAGGTATATCTTTAAATTTCTAATTTAGCAACCCATTTTTAAGAATATGAAATTGTCAAATAAATATATAGCATTTGCAGGTGTCGCTTTATTAATGGCATCTTGCGATTTGGATAAATTTCCTGAAGGAGATTACATATCTGAAGAACAGAAAGAAGATATAATCAATGGCAGACCCAATTTGATAACTGCTGAAGTGAACGCCATGGCAGCCAAATTAAATACTTTTGGTACGATTTCAGATGATGCCACTACTTATCATAATGACTATGGAATTCCTGCCGTGTTTATGATACTGGAATCAGGAGGACAGGACTTGGTTGCATTGGTTAATGGATATAACTGGTTTAGAACATCTCAAAATTATAGCGACAGGGTATACGATAGTTCAAGCGATGAATTGATTTGGAAAACGTTCTATAATCACTTGAAAGCTGCAAACAATGTGCTGAAATTGATAGCGGCAGATACGGAAGATTCTTCTTTGAAGGTTTATCGTGGCCAAGCTTTAGCTGCTCGTGCTTATGACTATCTGAACTTGGTTCAAATTTATCAGTTTACTTATGCAGGTCATGAAAATAGTCTGGCAGTACCTATTGTTACAGAAACAATGACTGATGAAGATATGCAGAATAATCCGCGTGCAACTGTACAGCAGGTGTATGACCAGATTATGAGTGACTTGAATACGGCTGCTGATTTATTGACCGGGTATGATAATGGCTCAAACAAAGATCAGATTGACGAGGCGGTAGTTTACGGATTGCGTGCTCGTGCCAATCTGTTAATGCAAAAATGGGCGGATGCAGCTAAAGATGCAGAACGTGCCATTGCTGGCGGTACACCTCAGACTTTAGCCCAGGTATCTACTCCTACCTTTAATTCAGCATCGGCAAGTTCATGGTTATGGGGAGTGATGATTACGCCTGATAATGATGTTGTCCAGACAGGTATTATCAACTGGCCTTCGCACTTGTGCTCTTTTACCGGGAACGGTTATACTTCAGGAGTGCCTGATGGATATAGAAAGGTGAATTCTGCATTATATGATTTAATACCCGAAACAGATATCCGTAAACAATGGTTCTTGTCTCCGGATAATAAATCTTCATTGATTGATAATGAGCAGATTGAGGGTACTTCCATCGTTGAATATTTTGGTTTGACTCCGTATGTAAATACAAAGTTCGGAGCTTATCAAAGTATATTTGGTAACACAACCAATGCGTCAGACTGGCCTTTGATGCGTGTTGAAGAAATGTATCTGATAAAGGCTGAGGCAGAAGCCATGGGTGGTAATCTGAGTGGCGGAAAGAGTACATTGGAAAATTTTGTACGGACATATCGGGATCCTTCTTTTACAAGTAAAGCTAATTCAGCACAGGATTTTCAGGATGAGGTTTGGTTGCAGCGTCGTATGGAACTTTGGGGAGAAGGTTTCTCACTGTTCGATATCCTACGCTTGAAAAAGCCGGTGGTTCGTAAGAATACGAATTATGACCCGTCTGTACAATATAATTCAGCAGCAGAAGCGCAGATCCTGATCTATCGGATTCCGCAATGTGAAATGGAAACCAATTCCGGAATCAGTGACACTGATAACAATCCGGCTGCTCCACAACCACAACTATAGGGAATAACTGTAATAAAAAAGAGGATGACGTTCAACGTTCATCCTCTTTTTTTGTTATATTTGTCGCGAACTTATTTAGATTGATAGATAAATGAAAGAATTTGTAATTTCTGAAGCACAGGTTGAAACTGCCATCTTAGTTGGTTTGATTACTCAGACACAAGATGAGCGTAAGACCAAGGAGTATTTGGATGAGTTGGAGTTCTTGGCCGAAACGGCCGGAGCAACAGTGGTGAAAAGGTTTACTCAGAAACTGCCTGCTGCCAATTCCGTGACTTATGTCGGTAGAGGAAAGCTGGAAGAAATCAAGGAATATATTCATCAGGAAGAGGAAAATGAGCGTGAAGTCGGAATGGTGATTTTTGATGATGAACTTTCTGCCAAGCAGATACGTAATATAGAAGCTGAACTGAAAGTGAAGATTTTGGACCGTACTTCGCTGATTCTGGATATTTTTGCCATGCGGGCTCAAACTGCAAATGCTAAAACACAAGTGGAGTTGGCCCAATATAAGTATATGCTGCCTCGTCTGCAACGTTTGTGGACTCACTTGGAGCGTCAGGGAGGTGGATCCGGTGCCGGTGGAGGTAAAGGCTCTGTGGGATTACGTGGGCCGGGTGAAACTCAGTTGGAAATGGACCGTCGTATCATTTTGAATCGTATGTCATTGTTGAAAGAACGGTTGGCTGAAATTGATAAACAGAAGTCCACTCAACGTAAAAACCGTGGGCGTATGATACGTGTAGCTTTGGTAGGGTATACCAATGTGGGAAAATCTACTTTAATGAATTTGCTTTCAAAAAGCGAGGTCTTTGCTGAAAATAAACTTTTTGCAACATTGGACACCACAGTACGCAAAGTGATTATTGAGAATCTGCCATTTCTGCTTACAGATACCGTAGGATTTATCCGTAAATTACCAACGGATTTGGTTGATTCCTTTAAATCAACCTTGGACGAAGTGCGTGAAGCAGATCTGCTGATTCATGTGGTGGATATTTCTCATCCGGATTTTGAGGAACAAATTTCTGTGGTTGATAAAACGATTGCTGACTTGGGGGCAGGTGGAAAGCCTACCATGATTGTTTTTAACAAGATAGATGCTTATACCTATATAGAGAAAGCAGAGGATGATTTGACTCCTAAAACCAGGGAGAATATTACATTGGAAGAACTGATGAAGACATGGATGGCAAAATTGAATGATAATTGTATCTTCATTTCTGCCAGAGAGAAAATAAATATGGATGAATTGAAGACTATTATATATAATAAGGTGCGCGAGCTACACGTACAGAAGTATCCTTATAACGATTTTCTTTATCAAACCTATGATGAAGAATAAATACATATAGAAGATGAAAACTTATCGTTCACTTACACAAGAAGAAATACAACAATTAAAAGAGAGATCATGCACTGCGGTTGATTGGGATGAAATTGAAGTAGTAGAGAACTTTAAGACGGACTATATTTATCATACCCGTTTTTCCGGAAAGGTCAGATTGGGGGTCTTTGAAGATGAGTTTACGTTGGCAGGTGGTATGCGTAAACATTCCGGATTGTATCATGCGACCTTGCATAATGTAACGGTGGGCGATAATTGTTGTATTGAGAATATAAAGAACTATATAGCCAACTATATCATTGGGGATTATGCATTTATAGAGAATGTAGATATCATTCTGGTAGATGGCCGGAGCAAGTTTGGGAATGGCGTTGAAGTAGCTGTATTGAATGAAACGGGTGGACGTGAAGTGCCTATTCATGATCGTCTGTCAGCGCATCAGGCCTATATTCTGGCATTATACCGTCATCGTCCTGAATTGATTTGCCGGATGAAAGCCATTATTGACCGGTATGCTGAAGAGAATGCTTCGGATACAGGTACTATTGGCCACCATGTTACCATTGTTGATGCGGGATATATAAAGAATGTACGAATAGGTGATTATTGTAAGATAGAAGGGGCGGGACGATTGAAAAACGGTAGCTTGAACAGTAATGAGCAAGCGCCTATTCATATCGGCTATGGAGTGGTATGCGATGATTTTATTATATCAAGCGGCTCCAATGTGGAAGATGGAACTATGTTGACCCGTTGCTTTATCAGCCAGGCATGTCATTTGGGACATAACTATTCTGCATCCGATTCTTTGTTTTTCAGTAATTGTCAAGAAGAGAACGGTGAGGCATGTGCCATTTTTGCCGGACCCTTTACGGTGACTCATCATAAGTCTACTTTGCTGATTGCCGGAATGTTCTCTTTTATGAATGCGGGTTCCGGCTCTAATCAAAGCAACCATATGTATAAGTTAGGTCCGATTCATCAGGGGGCTATGGAGCGTGGGGCGAAGACTACTTCCGATTCTTATATTTTATGGCCCGCACGTGTAGGTGCATTTTCTTTGGTTATGGGGCGTCATGTGAATCATGCCGATACTTCTAATCTGCCTTTTTCTTATCTGATAGAGCAGCAAAATACCACTTATCTGGTGCCAGGGGTGAATTTGCGGAGTGTAGGTACGATTCGGGATGCTCAAAAGTGGCCTAAACGTGACAAACGTAAAGATCCGAACCGTTTGGATCAGATTAATTATAACCTGTTGAGTCCCTATACTATTCAGAAAATGATGAAAGGGCGTAGTATTCTGAAAGAATTACGTAAAGTATCCGGAGAAACTTCAGAAACTTACTCTTACCAAAGTGCGAAAATTAAGAATTCTTCTTTAAATAATGGCATTCGTTTTTATGAAACGGCTATTCATAAATTTTTGGGTAATTCATTAATCAAGCGTTTGGAGGAGGTTCGTTTTAGCAGTGATGAGGAAATCCGTGCCCGGTTGATTCCTGATACAGAGATAGGGACAGGAGAATGGGTGGATATTTCCGGATTGATCGCTCCTAAAAGTGAAATAGAGAAGTTGATGGCAGATATAGAATCTGGAATCCTGACTAATGTGGATCAGATTCATGACCGTTTTGTTGAGATGCATCGTAATTATTATACATACGAGTGGACATGGGCGTATGGGAAGATGCTTGAGTTTTATAATCTGCGTTCCGATGAAATAACGGCAAAGGATGTTATTGCTATCGTGAAGAAGTGGCAGGAGGCTGTTGTCGGATTGGATAAAATGGTCTATGCCGATGCGAAAAAGGAATTTTCTTTGTCTGCTATGACGGGGTTCGGTGCAGATGGATCACGTGAAGAAATGGAGCAGGATTTTGAACAGGTGCGTGGGGTATTTGAAAGTAATCCGTTTGTGACAGCGGTATTGCAGCATATTAAAGCGAAAACAGCGTTGGGTAACGAGTTGATAGAACGGATTGCTTCTATATGATATTTTTGATGAGAGTATCCAGACTAAGATGAACCTTCGGAAAAGTTACAGATGGTAGTTACATATAAAAAGAGCCGTATGAATGCTGGAGTAGTCATACGGCTCTTGCTATTGGATGACATTTGAGCTTGTTTGGATACTCCCTTTTTATTTTTTTACCACAGGTAGTATAACTCTGCTTGCAGCTCCTTGCTGATGATAAATTTTGATCTTTTGTTTCATCACAAAATCTTCTACCGTACAATGATAGGTATCAATAAACCTTTGTGGATTGCGGTCAATAATGGGGAACCAGGAACTTTGAATTTGAATCATCAGTCTGTGTCCCGGCAGGAATGTGTGTGCCACATCATACAGTGTGTAATTAACCGGAGTTATTTCTTCCGGTTTGAAAGGCAGGGGATTGTCGAATCCCTTACGGAAGCGTCCTCTGAATAATTCGCCACGAATCATCAGCTGGTACCCACTCATTGGGTAGTCACTCTTTAAATAACTGCGTGCAGTTTTGGAATATTCAAATTTTTCAGGATATACATCAATTACTTTCACCATAAAATCAGCGTCAGTACTACTGATGGCAGTCATTAATTCCACTTCTATAGGACCGACCAATGTTAATGTATCACATAGCGGCTCCGTCATGAAAGTAATGACATCGGGACGTGAAGTAGCAAAGCGTTGGTCATCTACCATGAATTCTTTTGTCCGGTAAGTGGTAGGGTTTGCCGTATAGGGTACCGGACGTGACATATCTGAAATATATTCTGAATAAGACTCTTGTTCTGCCGGTGCTTGTGTGGATACTGATCCGTTCTTATGTATATAATAAGGTGTACCGGCAGTCTTTTGTACAGGCCATTCGTTGTATGTTTTCCATTCGTTTTCACCTGTATGGAATATATTTACTTTATGCTTGGGCTTTTCTCCCTTTCCTTCCAGGAAATATCGGAAAAAAGGATATTCTATTTTGTCCATGTAATAAGCCGAAGTGCTTTTACCGAAATACAGATTACCGAAACCTTGGAATCCGCGTACTGTCCATGCTCCATGCCACCAAGGACCGAATGTCAGATATAAATCTGTGTCCGGTGATTGCTCTTTGATGGCTTTATAAAGATTCCAGGCTCCGTAACAGTCTTCGGAGTCATACAGTCCACCTACCACCAATATGGCTGGCTTCAAGTTATAACAGGAGGTGCGTGCATCGCGCTCTTTCCAGAAATCATCGAAATCAGGATGGTTTTTGATATCATTCCACAATGTCTGTGTGGTATCACGTACCAGGTCGTCTACATTCTTAAAGGTACCGAGTGCCAGAAAATCTGTGTAAACATCATTCTTTACAATTTGGTTCATCACTCCTTTTCCCATGTGGCGTCCTTCCAGTCTGGGAAGGAAATTAGTGGTTTGCAGCAAGGTGAAGGCTCCGTTGTGATGACGGTCATCTCCACGGAACCAGTCGGTGACGGGAGCTTGCGGAGAAACAGCTTTCAAAGCCGGATGATTGGAGGAGGCTGTCATAGTGGCATAGAAACCATCATAACTGATTCCCCATGTTCCTACATTTCCGTTATTATATGTGTTGTGAATCAACCATTCTATGGTATCGTATGTGTCCGTAGCTTCGTCTATATTCTTTTTATCTTTCTTACCCTTTTTGTTTTTGTTGAGAGGGCGTACTTGGATAAATATTCCTTCACTCTTATGTCGTCCACGTACATCTTGGAAGACGATAATATATCGGTGCTCTATATAGTTTTTCAGATTAGTTCTGAAATGACGGTCAAATCCTTCTCCGTATGGGGAACAAGAGTAAGGGCTGCGGTGCATCAGGATAGGATGCTGCCTGCTGTTGTCTTTCGGTTCGTAGACAGCGGTGTAAAGCTTGATTCCGTCACGCATGGGAATCATGACTTCCCGTTTTGTGTAGATTTCCTTCAGTTTGAGTTCGATACTGTCCGGTTGGTTTTTTGCTTGGGTTTGTGTCCATCCTCGAGGGATGAGAAAGCATAACAGTAATGAAGTAATAAATAAGAATTTGCCTAATCTTTTCATGTATAATATGATGTTATTTTAATGAGTTGGCAAAGGTAAGGACATTCCTTGAAAGTTTTCACGCTAATTAAGGAAAAATTTCGATAATAGTTACTACCTTTGTCACACTAATAACTTTTAACTAAAATAAGTATCAATATGGCAACACCTCCGTTCCATTATCAGCACATGTTCCCGTTGGGACCTGATAAAACCGAGTATTATTTGCTGACTAAAGATTATGTGTCAGTAAGTGAGTTTGAAGGAAAACCTATCTTGAAGATTGAAAAAGAAGGTCTGACTGCTATGGCTAACGCTGCTTTCCGTGATGTTTCTTTCTTGCTTCGCCGTTCACACAATGAACAGGTTGCTAAGATTCTGAGTGATCCCGAAGCCAGTGATAACGATAAGTATGTAGCATTGACTTTCTTGCGTAATGCGGAAGTTTCAGCTAAAGGCAAATTACCTCTTTGTCAAGATACGGGTACTGCTATTATCCATGGTGAGAAAGGTCAGCAGGTATGGACCGGCTATTGTGATGAAGAAGCCCTTTCCTTGGGAGTTTATAAGACTTATACGGAAGAAAATCTTCGTTATTCTCAGAATGCTCCTTTGACTATGTACGATGAGGTGAACACCAAATGTAACCTGCCTGCACAAATTGATTTGGAAGCTACTGAAGGTATGGAATACAAGTTCCTTTGTGTGACTAAAGGTGGTGGTTCGGCGAACAAGACCTATTTATATCAGGAAACGAAAGCTGTATTGAATCCGGCTACATTGGTTCCTTTCCTTGTTGAAAAAATGAAGACTTTGGGTACGGCTGCTTGTCCTCCTTATCATATTGCATTTGTAATCGGTGGTACATCGGCAGAGAAGAACTTGCTGACTGTTAAGCTAGCTTCTACTCACTATTATGACGAGTTGCCTACTACCGGTAATGAATACGGGCGTGCTTTCCGCGATGTGGAACTGGAAAAACAAGTATTGGAAGAAGCTTATAAGATTGGCTTGGGTGCACAGTTTGGTGGTAAGTATATGGCTCACGATGTCCGCATCATCCGCTTGCCTCGTCACGGTGCTTCTTGTCCTATCGGTCTGGGCGTTTCCTGTTCTGCTGACCGTAATATAAAATGTAAGATCAATAAAGACGGTATCTGGATTGAAAAGATGGATGATAAACCGGGTGAGCTGATTCCGGCAGAACTCCGTGAAGCCGGTGAAGGCGATGTGGTTAAGATTGATTTGAACCAACCGATGGCGGATATCCTGAAAGAATTGACCAAGTATCCGGTAGCTACCCGTCTGTCATTGAACGGAACCATTATTGTAGGTCGCGATATCGCTCATGCTAAATTGAAAGAGCGTTTGGATCGTGGCGAAGATTTGCCGCAGTATATCAAAGATCATCCTATCTATTATGCCGGTCCGGCAAAGACTCCGGAAGGTATGGCTTGTGGTTCTATGGGCCCCACTACAGCAGGACGTATGGACCCGTATGTGGATTTGTTCCAGTCACATGGCGGTAGCATGATAATGTTGGCAAAAGGTAATCGTAGCCAGCAGGTAACGGATGCTTGTAAGAAGTATGGCGGTTTCTATCTGGGCTCTATTGGTGGTCCGGCTGCTATCCTTGCTCAGAATAATATCAAGAGCATTGAGTGTGTGGAATATCCGGAATTGGGTATGGAAGCTATCTGGAAAATTGAAGTGGAAGATTTCCCGGCATTCATCTTGGTGGACGATAAAGGTAATGACTTCTTCAAGCAGTTGAAGCCGCGTTGCCTTGGAAATTGTAAATAATTAAATAATTCCGTAATAATACTAATACAGCCTTCCTCCCTTTAAAGGCGAGGGGGCTGTTCTGTTTTTTATTTAATTGGTGTTATCCGTTACCTTAATAATATGATGAAAAAACTACGATTGTTGTTTGTGCTGTTATGGATGACAAGCAACTTATTTTCTTCTCCTGTTACAGGATTATTAGAGCGCATCGACAAAGGAGCTTCCTCCAAATTTATTATTGAACGTCAGAAATCGGAAACCGATTTTTTTGAACTCGATCAGAAAGGTGATAAAGTAATTATCCGGGGTAATGACTATGTAAATATTGCTACCGGATTGAATTGGTATTTGAAATATTATGCAGGCATACATCTTTCTTGGAATGGAATGACTGCAAAACTGCCTGCTGTTTTGCCTCCTGTGACTAAAAAGGAACGGCATGAAACGGATCTGCCCTATCGTTATGATCTGAATTATTGTACTTTCTCTTATTCCATGGCTTTTGGGGACTGGGAGCGTTGGGAAAAGGAGATAGATTGGATGGCGCTTCACGGTATCAATCTTTCCCTGGCATTGACAGGGACTGAGTCGGTTTGGAGAAATGTACTTCTAAAACTGGGATATACTAAGGATGAAATTAATGAATTTGTAGCCGGACCGGGTTTTACAGCTTGGTGGTTGATGAATAATCTGGAAGGATGGGGAGGACCTAATCCTGAAAGTTGGTATACCCGTCAGGAAAAACTTCAGAAGAAGATTGTAAAAAGAATGCGTGAATATGGCATCGAACCTGTGTTGCCGGGATATTGTGGCATGGTTCCTCATAATGCAAAGGAGAAATTAGGATTGAATGTTGCTGATCCCGGATTTTGGTGCAGCTATCATCGTCCTGCCTTTTTACAGCCGGAGGATGAACGCTTTGAAGAAATCTCTGCTTTGTATTATAGAGAACTGACAAAACTGTATGGAAAAACTGGTTTTTACGCTATTGATCCGTTTCATGAAGGGGGAAGTACTCAAGGAGTAAATTTGGATGCAGCCGGTAAAGCCATCATGAAAGCCATGAAAAAAACAAATCCGGATGCTGTGTGGGTGGCTCAGGCATGGCAGGACAATCCTCGTACTCCGATGATAGAGCATCTGGAAGCAGGAGACCTGTTAGTCTTGGACTTGCATAGCGAATGCCGTCCGCAATGGGGAGACCCGGCGTCAGAGTGGTGTCGCAAAGGAGGATACGGGCAGCATGGGTGGGTGTACTGCATGTTGTTGAATTTTGGTGGTAACATTGGGCTTCATGGTAAAATGGATGCGCTGATTGATGGCTTTTATGACGCGAAAGCAGATGTTCATGCCGGAAGGACATTGCGTGGAGTAGGGATGACTCCGGAAGGTATTGAGAACAATCCGGTTATGTATGAGCTGGTGATGGAATTGCCGTGGCGTGAACATCGGTTTACTCGTGATGAGTGGTTGAAAGGATACGTATATGCTCGTTATGGGGTAGAGGATGAGGCTTTGCAACAAGTTTGGGATTTATTGGGTAACGGTATTTATAATAGTCCCAAGGAGAAAATACAACAGGGAACGCATGAGTCTGTATTCTGCGCTCGTCCGGGGTTGGATGTATATCAGGTATCCAGTTGGTCGGAGATGAAAGAATACTATAATCCGCAGGATGTGATAGAGGCTGCCCGACTGATGGTTTCTGTGGCTGATAAATATCAGGGTAATAATAATTTTGAGTTCGATTTGGTGGATGTGCTCCGGCAGGCATTGGCAGAAAAGGGGCGTTTGATGCAAAAAGTGGTAACGGCTGCGTTTCGGGCAGGAGACAAGCAAGTATTTGAGTTGGCTTCACAGCATTTTCTGCATCTTATTCTATTGCAAGACCAGTTGTTGGGTACCCGGAAAGAATTCAAGGTTGGAACTTGGATTGAAGCGGCACGTTCAGCAGGACAGACCCAGGAAGAAAAAGCATTATACGAATGGAATGCACGTGTTCAGATTACTACATGGGGAAATCGTGTAGCGGCAGATCAAGGCGGACTTCGTGATTATGCTCATAAAGAATGGAATGGCATTTTGAAAGATTTCTATTTTATGAGATGGAAGGCTTATTTTGATTATTTAGCTTGTGTCCTGGATGGAAAGCAACCGGAGGAACTTGATTTTTATACC
>OJNT01001068.1_pt1 | contig 19799 bp, 17 predicted proteins | sample 1597981 | NCBI WGS metagenome assembly OJNT01 (sample SAMN01915211, study PRJEB22387) | human gut metagenome | isolation source: stool | host: Homo sapiens | place: USA
GCCGCCCGTCTCGACGAGCACCGTGGGGCGGAAGCGTTCGAGCAGCGGGCGGAGTTCGGTCAGCACCACGACTTCGTAGCCTTCGATGTCGCATTTGACGAAGTCGAGGCGTTCGAGTCCGGCGAAGAGTTCGCTGCCCCGGCGCATCTGGGCCGAGAACTCCGCGGCGGCCGCCGCGCCGCTGTCGTTGACGAAGTTCTGTCCCGTGCCGAAGTAGCCCGTTTCGCGCGCCGAGTCGTTGGCCATCGTGATCGGTTTGTTCTCGGTGCCCAGCGCGTAGGGGAGTATCTCGACGTTGCGGCAGCGGCGCAGGTTGCGGCGCAGGACGGCGAGGATCGGTGGAACCGGCTCCACGGCGTAGACCCTGCCCGCCGGGCAGGTCAGCCGGGAGAGCGTGCGGGCGTAGTAGCCGAGGTTGGCGCCGATGTCGATGGCCGTGTCGCCCGCGTGCACGAGCTGCGGCAGGGGGTAGACGTATTCGGTGGCGGGGGCGTAACGCCCGATGCCGAGCCGCTGCCAGAGGAAGAACAGGCGGCTCACGGCGCGCAGGTAGCCTTCGAGCGGCAGGGTTCGGTAGAGGATTTTATGGATCAGTGTCTTCACGTTTCCGGAGGTTTGCGGAGCGGATTTTCCCGGACGGCGTCCGCTGCGGTGTCGAGGCGGGGCCTCAGTTCTTGTAGTTCACTTCTTGATTGAGGACCTCGACGACGAAGGGGTTGTAGAGCATTTCGTGGCCGATGGTCGATTCGGGGCCGTGACCGGGGTAGACACGGACCTCTTCGCCCAGCGGGATCAGGGAGTCGAGGATCGAACGCATGATCCACGAATAGTCGCCGCCCGGCAGGTCGGTGCGGCCGATCGACTCGCGGAAGAGCGTGTCGCCCGTGAAGAGCGATTTGGATTCGGGGTCGAACAGCGCCACATGGCCGGGGGTGTGGCCGGGGGTATGGATCACGCGCAGGACGGTATGGCCGAAGCGGATTTCGGGCGTCGTGTCGAGGTCGATGTCCGCCGGGGGCATCTCGCCGACCGCAACGCCGAAGATGCTGCCGCTGGTCGAGGCGTTGTCCAGCAGGAACTGGTCCTTGGACGAGAGCGCGAAGGGGATGCCGTAGCGTTTCTTGAGGTGCGCGACGCCCAGCGTATGGTCGAAATGGCCGTGGGTGTTGACCGCCAGAACGGGTTTGAGTCCGTGCTGGGCGATGAAGTTGTCGAGCGCGGCGTCTTCGCGCGGGTTGCTGTTGCCGGCGTCGATGACGACGGCTTCGGAGGTGTCGTCCCAGACGACGTAGGTGTTCTCCTGTATCGGGTTGAATTGCAGGCAGGCTATTTTCATAATTCGGTCGTTTTTCGGAATCGTAATGTGTTTGTGCAAAGACTGTGCAGACCGGACGGGTCGGGCCGCATCGTCTCCGGGCGGATGTTTATCATGGGCAAATATAGCGTTTTTTACCGGATTTTACCTATCTTTATGACCCGAATAAACTTACTCGACATGAAACGACTCGTCGCTTTGATTTTCGTGCTGGCCGTGTGCGGCACGGGAGCCGTAGCCCAGCAGGGCGCTTACAAGACCGTGAAGAACATCGCCTACCGCGACGCCGGAGGCGACCGGAACATCGACACGATGTGCCGGCTGGACGTCTATTACCCGGTCGATAGGGAGGGTTTTTCGACCGTCATATGGTATCACGGCGGCGGCCTGACGGGCGGGCGGCGCGATATCCCCGAAGCGTTGAAGGAGAAGGGATTCGCCGTGGTGGGCGTGGAGTACCGGCTCTCGCCGCACGTGAAGGTGGCCGACTGCGTGGACGATGCGGCCGCGTCGGCGGCGTGGGTGGTGAAGCATATCGCCGAGTACGGCGGCGATCCGCGGCGGATTTTCGTGGCGGGCCACTCGGCGGGCGGTTATCTGACCTCGATGATCGGGCTGGACAAGCGCTGGCTCGAACCCTACGGCATCGATCCCGACACGACCTTCGCGGCGCTGATTCCCTACAGCGGGCAGGTGGTGACCCACTTCGCGCGCCGCCGCGAGATGGGGATTCCCGACACGCAGGTGGTGGTGGACGACATGGCGCCGCTCAATTACGTGCGGCCCGACTGCCGACCGATCCTGATCCTTTCGGGTGACAGGGAGCGGGAGATGCTGGGCCGCTACGAGGAGAACGCCTACTTCTGGCGCATGATGCGCGTGGCGGGGCATCCCGACGTGCGGATTTACGAGTTCGACGGCTTCGACCACGGCAACATGCCGCAGGCCGGGCACTTCGCGGCGGTGCGCTATATCCGCGAGATGGAGCGGAAAATGGAGCGGTAGTTGTGTAGAATCGGAGCTATGAAAATAAACGGATATGCGCTTTTTCCGGCCGCGGCAGCCTTGTGCGCCGCGCTTGCGCTGACGGGGTGTTCGCTGCTGAAGGTCGCCGTGGCCACGGGCGATCCCTTGTCGAAAGAGGAGATGAACGTGCGGACGATGACCCGCGGATTCTATTACGACATGGCCGCAGAGGTGGCGCGCACGGCCGATTCGATCGCCCAAGCGGCGCCGGATGTGGCTACGCGGGTCGCCGCCGTGCGGTGGAAGATACGCGCTACGCGGGCGGGCGTTTCGGCCGCCATGCAGGGAATTCCCGATGTGGCGCTGGCCGACATGTGGATACTCTGCCGGCGGATGAACGAAGGCTTTGCGGCGGCGCCCGATTCGCTGCTGTTCGGGGCGCAGAGCGGCATGGCGCGCGATGCGGCGGCGCGGCTCGACCGCCGGGCCGCGCGGCTGGCGCGGCAGGTGCTGGCGGAGGAGCGTTACGGGCTGATGGAGCGTTTTGTCGCGCAGTATGTGCAGGACAATCCCTCCGACGAGGGGATGGAGGCTGCGAACACCACCCTTGCGTGGATCGAGTTCCTGCGCGAGAACGGCGTAGAGCACGCCTATGCGACGGGTTCGATCGCCGAAGTGCTGGCCGACGTGAACGACCGCGTGAGCAGCCAGACGCAGCAGCTGGCCAGCAGTGTCGGCTGGTCGAAGGACATTCTCGAAATGCAGCTGCAGCAGGACAGCCTGCGCATGGAGGTCGGGGCGCGCCTCGACTCGCTCGAACGCAGTTTCACGCGCATCGTCGTCGTGGCCGAGCATTTGCCCGAAATATCGGACCGGGTGCTGGACGAGCTGAACAAACAGGTGACGCAGCTGATATATACGATGAATTACAGCGTCGATAACGCCTTCGCCGATTTCGACCGCCAGCGCGATGAGCTGCAGCGGTATGTGACCGGAGAGCGGCAGGCGTTGGTCGAGCAGCTGCGGCAGACGGCCGGCGAGGTGGTGCGGACGACGCTCGACGCGGTGCCGGGGCTGGTGGGCAAGGTGCTGCTGTACGTGGTGTTGGCGCTTGCGGTGCTGATCGGGGGACCCTTTGCGCTGGGGTTCTGGCTGGGCGGCGTGAGGGCGAGGGCCGGAGCGAAGAGAAAGGAGTAGGCGGCGGCCCCGGCCGGGCTGCGGGGGTCTGAAACGGAACGGGTGCGGCGGCCTGATCGCCGTGTCGGCGGAGGTGAAGGGCGAGGGCGGCGGCTCGGCAAAATGCAAGCGAACTTGCTTTTGCCCTCAGCTTGCACTATCTTTGCCGCAAATTGGAAGACGATGGCTCGCAAAAAGGCAAATTATCCCCTCATCGAGGGGCTTGAAATAACGACGCTCGCCGCCGAAGGCAAGGCGATGGGACGCTGGAACGACGTGGTGGTGTTCGTGCCGCTGACCGTTCCGGGCGACGTGGTGGATGTGCAGATACGCTCTAAGCGCCGCAGGTTCATGGAGGGATTCGTGGTCCGCTACGTCAGAAAATCGCCGCTGCGCGCGGAGGCCTTCTGCGCCCATTTCGGGGTTTGCGGGGGCTGCAAGTGGCAGAACCTGCCCTACGAGGAGCAGCTGCGCTTCAAGACCGAGCAGGTGCGCGACCAGCTGACGCGCATCGGCAAGATCGCACTGCCGCAGATCGCGCCCTGTCTGGGGTCGGAGCAGACCCGGTTTTACCGCAACAAGCTTGAATTCACCTTCGCCGACCGCCGCTGGCTGACGCGCGAAGAGGTGGAGAGCGGGACGGACTTCGATGCCGCGCCCGCGCTCGGATTCCATATTCCCAACATGTTCGACAAGGTGCTGGACATCGACAAGTGCTGGCTCCAGCCCGATCCGTCGAACGACATCCGCACCGAGACCAGACGCTTCTGCATCGAAAACGGCTACACGTTCCACAACGCCCGCGAACACCGGGGGCTGATGCGCAACATGATCGTCCGCACGGCTTCGACGGGCGAGGTGATGGTGATCGTGGTGTTCGGCGAGGACGACCGGGAGCGGATCGCCGCGCTGCTGGACCATCTGGCGGCGTATTTCCCGCAGATCACGTCGCTGTTCTACATCGTCAACACCAAGTTCAACGATTCGGTCGGGGACCTCGATCCGGTTTGCTACAAGGGCAAGGACCATATCGTCGAAGAGATGGAGGGGCTGCGGTTCAAGGTGGGGCCGAAGTCGTTTTACCAGACCAATTCGGCGCAGGCGTACGAGCTTTACAAGGTGGCGCGGGAGTTCGCGGACCTCAAACCGGAGGACGTGCTTTACGACCTCTACACCGGGACGGGGACCATCGCCAATTTCTGCGCCGCGCGGTGCAGCCGGGTGGTGGGCGTGGAGTATGTGCCCGAAGCGATCGCCGATGCGAAGGTCAATTCGCAGATCAACGGCATCGGGAATACGGTTTTCTATGCGGGCGACATGAAGCAGGTGCTGAGCGACGGGTTCGTCGCCGCCAACGGCCGTCCCGACGTGATCATCCTCGATCCGCCGCGTGCGGGCGTGGACGAGCCGGTGATCGGGGTGATTCTGCGCGCCGCGCCCCGGCGGATCGTCTACGTGAGCTGCAATCCCGCCACGCAGGCCCGCGACTTGGCGCTGCTCGACGCCGATTACCGCGTCGAGGCGGTACAGCCCGTGGACATGTTCCCCCACACGCACCATGTGGAAAACGTCGTGAAACTCGTACGGCGATGAGACTGGACGGTTTCGGGATATTCGTCGAGCGGATGCCGGCCATGGTCCGCTTCTACCGCGACGTGCTGGGATTCGCGATCCGCGAGGATGAAAACGCCTCGAACGTCTATCTGGAAAAGGACGGAACGCTGTTCCTGCTCTACCGCAGGGCGGATTTCGAGAAGATGACCGGCCGCAGGTTCGGCTATGCCGGCCCGGTGAACGGGCATTACGAGATCGCCCTGAGCGTCGAAAACCATGCGGCGGTCGATGCGGCCTTCCGCGAGGTCGTCGCCAAAGGCGCCCGGCCCGTCATGGAACCCACAACCGAACCGTGGGGCCAGCGCACCTGCTACGTGGCCGACCCCGAAGGCAACCTGATCGAAATAGGGTCGTTCAAGGCATGATTCCGGAGTGGGGATGCAGTATTTCGGATTTTTGGCGTTTTATTTGCAAGACAGTTACCTAAAAAACGGAAAATATGAAAAAACTGATTTTAATGGCGGCGGTGGCGCTGATGGCTCTTCCCGCGGCGGCACAGATGCAGGAGGCTTTCCCCAGTTATATTCAGGTGAACGGACGCGCCGAGAAGGAGATCACGCCCGACGAGTTCTACCTCTCGATCGTCATCAACGAACGCGACTCGAAGGGCAAGATTTCGGTCGAGAGCCAGCAGCGCGACATGATCGCGGCCCTCAAGCGGCTGGGCGTGAACGTCGAGAAGCAGCTGAAGGTGGCCAACCTTTCGAGCGAGTTCTTCAAGAAGAACACTTCGGTGGCGACGGCCAAGTACCAGCTTCAGCTGGGATCGTCGGCCGAGGTGGCCAAGGTGTGGCAGGCGCTCGACGGACTCGGAATCTCGAACGTTTCGATCCTGAAGGTGTCGCACTCGAAGATCGACGAGTATAAGGAGCAGGTGCGCGTCGAAGCGATGCAGAACGCCAAGCAGAGCGCCCAGACGCTGGCCGGGGCGATCGGGCAGAATGTCGGCAAGTGCTTCTACATTTACGACTCGAACAACAACGTGATGCCGGTGCTGTATGACAACATGGCCGTGATGCGCAGTGCGAAGGCCGGGTATGCCGAAGAGGCCGCGGCGGACGAACCGCTCGACTTCAAGACCATCAAGCTGCAGTACAACGTGCAGGCGAAATTCGTGCTGGAGTAGCTCTCCGGCGGCATATGCGAAGAGGATGTCCCGCGAAGGGCGTCCTCTTCGTCGTCTCAGGGTGTTGCGGACGGAGGTTGTCGCGCTTCGGGTCCCGGATTCGCGGGCGGAGTGCGGAGGAAGGCTGGGCGTGGTCGCGGACGAAGCCCGCCGGGTGCGAAAAACGGCGCCGGATGGTGCGGATTCCGAAAAATTGTACTATCTTTGTTTACTTTGCCCCTTAAAAAAGGAGGAGTTATGGAAAAACAGTTTTGTTTCAACTACGAGCATTATGCGGCTCTTGCCGAGCTGTCCGATGCGGACCGTGAGCTGGTTCGGGAGGCCGAACGGGCCACGGCGAACGCCAATGCGCCCTATTCGAAGTTCCGGGTGGGGGCGGCCGCGCGGCTGCGCAGCGGAAAAATACTCTACGGAAGCAATTTCGAGAGCGAGGTTTATCCCGCGGGACTTTGCGCCGAGCGGACGCTGATGTTCTATGCGCAGGCCAATTATGCCGACGATCCGATCGAGACGCTGGCGATCGCTTCCGATCCCTCGGAGCGCGAATGCTATCCCTGCGGCCAGTGCCGTCAGGTGATGGTGGACGTCGAACGCCGTCAGGGCGCGCCCATGCGGGTGGTCATGAGCGGCGGCGGCACGGCGACGGCCGTCGATTCGGCGGCGCTGCTGCTGCCCTTCACGTTCGTGCTCTGACCCGCAGCGAGCATGTCCGAGATACCGGCTTCGGCGGCGCGGCCCGCCGACGGCGGGGAAACGTTGCGTTGAAGTACAGGCCGCTTTTAGAAATACCCGAAAAATGTTCACTCCCGAAGATATCCTCTACGAAGACAATCATCTGCTGATCGTCAATAAACGCTGCGGCGATCTGGTGCAGCCCGATCCGTCGGGCGAAAGCGCGCTCGAAGACCAGATAAAGGCCTTTGTCAAACGCCGCGACGCCAAGCCCGGCGACGTGTTCCTCGGCGTGGTGCACCGCATCGACCGTCCGGTGAGCGGCGCGGTGCTGTTCGCCAAGACCTCGAAGGCCCTGACGCGGCTCAACGAGATGATCCGCGAGGGCCGCATCCGCAAGGTCTACTGGGCCTTGACCGAACGGACGCCCGACCCCGAAAGCGGCGAACTGCGCCATTACATCCTGCGCGACGCCCGCACCAACCGCTCGCGGGCCTGCGACGGGCCGAAGCCCGGCGCCAAGGAGGCGCGCCTGCGTTACGAAACGCTGGGGGCGGGGACCAACTATACGCTCGTCGAGGTGGAGCTGCTGACGGGGCGTCACCATCAGATCCGCGCCCAGTTGTCGAAGATCGGGTGTCCGATCCGCGGCGACCTGAAATACGGCGCGCGGCGTTCGCTGCCCGGCGGCGGCATCTCGCTCCATTCGCGGCGGGTCGAGTTCGAACACCCCGTGCGCCGTGAACCTGTGAGCGTCACGGCTCCCGCGCCTGCGGACGACAACCTGTGGGCTTATTTCGAAACCCGTTGATTTACCGGAAAATATGCGATTGTTGATTCAGCGTGTGAAGAACGCTTCCGTCAGCGTCGGCGGCGTCGAGCTGTCCCGGATCGGGCAGGGCCTGCTGGTGCTGGTCGGCGTGGGCGTGGAGGACACGGACGAAGATATGGAGTATCTGGCGGGCAAGCTGGTCCGTCTGCGGATTTTCGACGACGAGCAGGGGGTGATGAACCTCGACGTGCGGCAGGTAGGCGGCGAGGTGCTGGTGGTGAGCCAGTTCACGCTGCAGGCTTCGACCCGCAAGGGCAACCGCCCGTCGTACGTCAGGGCGGCGCCCGAAGCTGTCTCGCGCCCGATGTACGAGCGTTTCACGGCCCGTGTGGCCGAGCTGCTGGGCCGGGAGGTGCCGACGGGGGAGTTCGGCGCCGACATGCAGGTGGCGCTGGTGAACGACGGTCCGGTAACCATCTGGATAGATTCCAAAATGAGGGATTGTTAACCGAAAAATAGAAGATGAAAAGATTATTGACAGTTTTGCTGGCAGGTATTTCCGCGGCTTTCGCCTCCTGCGGAGACGACGGCGCGGAGAAGGGGGACACGTGGTTCCTGAAACCCGAAGCGGTGGTTTCGGGAACGACGGCGGAGATCTCCTGCCGCACGAAATTCGCCGACGGCGTGCTGACCGAGAGCGGCGCGGGGTTCGTATACACGCGGATCGGAGCCGCGGACGGCTATTTCGACGCCGAGCCGGTGGAGGTGAGCGGGAATGCGCTTTCGTGCCGTCTGAGCGACCTCGAACCCGAAACCGACTACTTGGTGTACGCTTATCTGGAGCTGGGCGGCGCAGGGCGCATGCAGAGCGAATCGGTCTCCTTCCGGACCGGGACGGGGAGCGATCCGGGGAATGCGCCGGTATTCGGGCAGCCCGCCTACTCGGAGGTGACCTCCTCTTCGGCGGTGGTGAGCTGTACGTTCGCCTATCAGGGCGCGGAGCCTGTTTCCGAGGTCTATTTCCTCTACGGGACGGGCGGCGTTTCGAAACGCGAAGCCGTGAGTGCGCAGCCCGGCGCGAAGAGCGCCCGGCTTTCGGGGCTGGACGCTTCGACGGACTATACGTTCCGTTTGTGCGTCGCTGCGGGCGGAAAGACCTATGAGAGCGGAGAGGCGGCCTTTACGACCGATGCGGGCGACGGGCCCGGACCCGGTCCGAATCCGGGGCTGACGAAGTTTTCGGGCTGGCCCGAACTGCCCGTCGAGGTGAAGAACGGCGATTACCATTACGCCTACCATACGATCAGCGACTTCAAGGTCGGAAACTACAACGCCCGCAACTACACGGTATGTTACAGCGCCGAGAATCACGGTCCCGTATGGGTGGCCGCGCCGCTGCACAACTGTTATGTGACCAAGAGCGGGAACCGCAGCTACAGTCAGGACCCGGATGTTCCGGCGGGCATACAGCCGGCGTCGAAGTCCCTCGCCGATCCCTACAACAAGGGCCACATGCTGGGTAACCGCGAACGTTCGAGAACGGCCGTCATGCGCAGGCAGGTTTGCTACTACACCAATATCGCGCCCCAGCACGGCGGGACGTTCAATACGGGAGGCGGCGCGTGGAACAACCTCGAAGACCTGATAGACACCTATTGGGATTCGACCGAGAGTGCCAATGTGGGCGATACGCTCTATGTGGTCGTCGGGGCTTATTACAAGACGTGGACCGACTCGTACGGCAATACGGCTTCGCCCAAGAAGGCCGCCTTCGGCGGTCAGCAGGCGGGTGTTCCGACCATGTTCTACTACGCCATGCTGCGGACGAAGAACGCCAAGTCCGGCAAATCGGTGCTGCGCTGTTCGCGCGAGGAGCTGCAGTGCGCGGCCTTCGTGATGAGCCATGCCATGCAGAAGGGGCACAAACCCTCGCGCAGCGATATGCGCAGCGTCGCGGAGGTCGAGCGGCTGAGCGGGTTCCAGTTCTTTACCAACGTGCCCAATGCGCCCAAGGATACCTATAACCCTTCGGACTGGGGATTGTAGCGATGTATGCGTGGGGCGATAACAGGCGGTTCAACTCCTATTCGGGGTATTTTCGCCGCATGTTCGGCTGCCGCGTGCAGAAACTGTCGGTGGACGCCGGGTTCACGTGTCCCAACCGGGACGGAACGATAAGCGGGGGAGGATGTACGTTCTGCAACAACGGGGCGTTCACTCCCTCGTACTGCATGCCGGCCAAGGGGGTGCGGCGGCAGGTCGAGGAGGGGATCGAGTTCCACCGCAGGCGTTACCGCACGGCGTCGAAGTATCTGGTCTACTTCCAGTCGTTTTCGAACACCTATGCGCCGCTGGAGCGGCTGAAGGAGGTGTACGGCGAGGCGCTGGCGCATCCCGACGTGGCGGGCATCGTCGTCGGCACGCGGCCCGACTGCGTGGACGCCGAAAAGCTGGACTATTTCGCGGAGCTGGCGCACGGGAGGTACGTGGCCGTCGAGTACGGCATCGAATCGACCCGCGACGAGACGCTGCGGGCGGTGAACCGCGGGCATGACTTCGCCTGCGCGCGCCGCGCCGTGGAGATGACCGCCGCGCGGGGACTGCACGTCGGGGCGCACTTTATCCTCGGACTGCCGGGCGAGACGGACGCGATGCTGCTGGAGCAGGTCGCGGCGATCAATTCGCTGCCGCTCACGACGCTGAAATTCCATCAGCTGCAGCTCTTCCGCGGCACGGCGATGGCCGCCGAATACGACGCCGACCCCGGCCGCTTCCGCTTCTGGGAGATCGGCGAGTACATCGACCTTTTCGTCGAGGTGCTGCGCCGCCTGCGGCCCGATCTGGTCGTCGAGCGGTTCGCGAGCGAGGCGCCGCCCCGCTACCATTACGGCCGCAACTGGGGGCTGGTGCGCAACGAACAGCTGCTGGCGATGCTCGAAAAAAGATTGGAGGAACGAAATGCGTATCAAGGCGAAATTTTTGTATCTTTACAGTCGCTGTGATAGGTTCGGACAGGCGGCACCGCGGCAACCGGCAAATTTATTTGCCATTGCGCCCTGCCTGCACTATGTCTTAGATAGGCGGCGCTCCGGCAAAATGCAAGTGAACTTGCTTTTGCCCTCAGTTTGCACTATCTTTGCCTTCGCAATTGCTAATATTTCCGTACCGAAATGAAACCCATCATTAAGGAGCTGATGCTGAAGCCCGTCAAGGAGTATTTCCTGATGACGGTCGGCATGATCATGTACTCTTTCGCGTGGATCGGCTGCATCCTGCCCGCCAAAGGCGTCGGCGGAGGGGCCGCGGGTCTGTCGCTCGTGTTGTGCCATGCCGTCGAGGAGTGGCTCGGCGTCTCGATTCAGATCGGTACGATGGTATTCATCATCAACGGAATACTGCTGCTGATCGCGGGATTCATCATCGGCTGGAACTTCGGCGTGAAGACCGTCTACTGCGTCGTGGTGATCTCGCTGGGGATGAACTTCTGGCAGTCGGTGCTGCCGGAGGGCGACTTCCTCCACCTCGAACGTATCCTGTCGGTGATCCTCGGCGGCATACTGGCCGGCATGGGCGTGGCGATGTGCTTCGCGCAGGGCGGCTCGACGGGCGGCACGGACATCGCCGCGATGATCATCAACAAGTACCGTACGATCAGCTACGGCAAGATCGTCATCTACTCGGATTTCGTCATCATCGGATCGTCGATGCTCGTGGGATTCCATATCGACACGGTGATCTACGGCTATGTGATGACGGCGGTCTTCGGCTATACGGTCGATATGATCATGGCCGGGAACCAGCAGTCGAGTCAGGTCTTCATCGTGACGCACGACTATGAGAAGATGGCGGAGGCCATCGTCGAGAATATCCACCGCGGCGTGACGCTCATCGACTCGCAGGGGTGGTACACCAAGAAGCAGTCGAAAATCGTCATGGTGGTATGCCGCAAGCGCGAGACCGCGATGATCCTGAAATTCGTCAAGACGATCGATCCCGACGCCTTTATGACCGTGGGGTCGGTGATGGGCGTTTACGGCAAGGGATTTCAGGCGCTCAACAAACTCTGATGCCCCTCTATGCCGACATAGTACTGCCGCTGGCGCAGCCCGCCTATACGTTCGCCGTGCCCGAAGGGATGCACGTGGCGGAGGGGACGGCGGTAGCCGTGCAGTTCGGACCCCGCAAATTCTATACGGGCGTCGTTTGGCGGGTGCATGACCGCCGTCCGCCGTTCAGGACAATCAAATCCATACAGCGCGTGCTGTACGACGCGCCCCTGCTCTCGGCGCAGCAAAAGGCGCTCTGGGAGTGGATCGCCGCGTACTACATGTGTTCGGCGGGCGAGGTGATGCGCGTGGCGCTGCCGTCGCTGATGAAGCCTTCGGGCGATACCGAGGAGGAGTTCGCCGAAGACGAGTTCCGCCCCCGCACGGAGTGCTACGTGGCGCTGGCGCGGGAGCTGCACGACGAAGGGCGCCTGCACGAGGTCTTCGAGAAGCTCGGACGGCGCGCGCCCAAGCAGTACGAAGCCCTGCTGGAGATCGCGTCGGCGGGGGACGAGACCCGGATTTCGACGGGCGAGGTGGCCCGCCGCCTGCTGCGGGCCGACTATGCCGTGCTGCATGCGCTGGAGCGCAAGGGGCATATCGTCTGCACGGAGCGCGAACGCACCGTCGAGCGGGGCGGCTCGGCGTTCCGGCTGCCCGAACTGACCGCGCCGCAGCGCGAAGCGCTCGGTTCGCTGCGGGAGCAGTTCGCCGAAAAGCCTGCGGCGCTGCTGCACGGCGTGACGGGGTCGGGGAAGACCGAAATTTACATACACCTGATCGCCGAAACGCTGGCGCGGGGCGGCGACGTGCTGCTGCTCGTGCCCGAAATCGCCCTGACGGCGCAGCTGATCGGGCGCATGGAGCGCATCTTCGGCAGCCGCGTGACCCCCTATCATTCGAAACTTACGAACCGCCGCCGCACGGAGACCTACCTGCGGCTGAACCGCTCCCAAGGGGGCGAGTTCGTCGTCGGCGTGCGGTCGTCGATATTTCTGCCGCTCAGGCATCTGCAGCTGATAATCGTGGACGAGGAGCACGACGCCAGCTACAAGCAGGCCGATCCCGCGCCCCGCTACAACGCCCGCGACTGCGCCGTGGTGATGGCCCGCCTGTGGGGCGGTCGCACGCTGCTGGGAAGCGCCACGCCGTCGCTCGAAACGTGGCTCAACGCTGAGGGCGGGAAGTACGGCCGCGCCGTGCTGGCGGAGCGTTACGGCGACGCCCGCCCGCCCGAAATATTCGTTTCGGATACGATCCGCGCTGCCAAGCGCGGCGAGCGGCATGCGCATTTCAACAAACTGCTGCTGGACAAGATGGAGGAGACGCTCGGACGGGGCGGGCAGGTGATGCTGTTTCAGAACCGCCGCGGATTCTCGCCCTACGTCGAGTGTTCTCAGTGCGGGTGGACGGCCCGCTGTCCCCACTGCAACGTGACGCTGACCTACCACAAGGGAGGCGCCAGACTCGTCTGCCACTACTGCGGCTACACGGCCCCGGTGCCGGCGAAGTGCCCTTCGTGCGAGGTGACGGAGGTGCTGCCGCGGGGATTCGGCACGGAGAAGGTCGAGGAGGAGATCGCCCGGCTCTTCCCCGAAGCCCGCGTCGCCCGGCTGGACCGTGACAGCGTGACTTCCGAGCGGGCGTTCAACGCCATAATCTCCGATTTCGAAGCCCGCAAGACCGATATTCTGGTCGGGACGCAGATGATTACGAAGGGATTCGACTTCGGCGGCGTGTCGCTGGTGGGGATTCTCAATGCCGACAACCTGCTGAACAACCCCGATTTCAGGGCTGCGGAGCGGGCGTTTCAGCTCATGCTGCAGGTCGCCGGACGCGCCGGACGCCGCTCGGACGGCGGCGAGGTGGTGATTCAGACCTCCGAGCCGGGGCATCCCGTGATCCGGCAGGTCGTGGCGGGCGATTTCGCCGGGATGGCCCGCATGCAGCTCTCCGAACGCGAAGCGTTCTTCTATCCGCCCTATGCGCGGCTGACATCGCTGACGCTGCGCCACCGCGACGTCGCGCTGCTGCGCCGCGGCGTCACGGAGTTGGCGGCGCGCCTGCGCGTCAGGTTCGGCCGCCGCGTGCTGGGGCCGATGACGCCCCCGGTGGACCGCATCCGCGGCGAGTATCTCGCGGGGCTGCTGCTCAAGATCGAAAGCGGCGCTTCGTCGGCCAAGGCCCGTTCACTGCTGGCCGCCGAGCTGAAGGCGTTCGCCGAAAATCCCGAATTCAAAACGATAACCGTCGTCTGCAATGTCGATCCTCAGTGACCTGTTGCGCGACGTCGCGGCGCTCTTCTTTCCGCCGCGCTGCCCCGTCTGCGGCGCCCCGCTCGCGCAGGGCGAACGCACGGTGTGCACGCTGTGCCGCACGACGGCGCCCCTGACGGGGTTCTGGCTTGAGGCGGACAATCCCCTGCTGGCGAAGTGCCGGGACATGCTGCCCGTAGAGCGGGCTTCGGGGTTTCTCTACTACATCCACGGAAGCGGGTGGCGGGAGCTGATCCGCGGATTCAAATACCGCGGAGCGTGGCGCACGGCCCGTGCGATGGGCGAGTGGTACGGCCGCTGTCTGAAGGAGAGCGGGCTGTACGACGGGGTGGAGGTGGTCGTGCCTCTGCCGCTGCACCCCGTCAAGCGGTGCAGGAGGGGGTACAACCAGTCGGAGTACATCGCCGAGGGGATCGCCTCGCAGCTGGGCGCGGAGGTGGACCGCCGGAGCGTCCGCCGCAAACGCAATACGGAGAGTCAGGCCCTCAAACCGCGGCGCGAACGCGCCCGCAACGTCGACGAGGCTTTCGCGGTGCGCCGTCCCGAACGGCTCGAAGGGCGGCACGTCCTGCTGGTGGACGATGTCTTCACGACGGGCAGCACGATGCTTTCGTGCGCCGGGGAGATGCTGCGCGCCGCACCCGGATGCCGGATCAGCATCGTGGCACTCGCCGTCTCGCGGCGGGAGCTGGGGGTGAGGGAGTGATCGGAAATTAAAAATTCTTTTTCAACAGGGCGTTATCCCCTGCTGCGGGGACTGTCTGCGGGTGAATCGTGTCATCAACGCGATTTTCGACAACATCTTTGCCGCGGCCGTTTTGTTTTCTCCGCCCGAATCGCTATTTTTGGGCTTTGAACGAAAGCATAAATCATGGCTAAAGATTATAACCCCTCCCAACGCAACAGGGAGGCATTCGAGGCGCTGACCGACACCGCCGGCAACGTGCCCCCGCAGGCGGTCGAACTGGAGGAAGCCGTGCTCGGCGCGCTGATGCTGGAAAAGGACAGCATCATCGCCGTGCAGGAGTACGTCACGCCCGACGCTTTTTACACCGAGGAGCACCGCACGATCTACCGCGCGATCGAGGAGCTTTCGATGGAGCTGAAACCGATCGACCTCTATACCGTCACCGAGCGGCTCAAGGCCAAGAAGGAGCTGAAGAAGGTGGGCGGCGCGTCGTATCTGGCGCAGCTGACGCAGAAGGTCGGTTCGGCCGCCAACGTCGAATTCCACGCCAAGATCATCGCCCAGAAGTACGTGCAGCGCGAGCTGATCCGCTCGGCGACCGAGATTCAGAAGCGGTCGTACGACGAATCGACCGACGTGACGGAGTTGATCGGATATGCCGAGGGTGAGATATTCAAGGTGGCCGAAGGACACGTCAAGCGGTCGGTGCAGGCGTCGAAGGATATTCTGGCCCGCGCGCTGATGCAGATCGAGGAGGCGTCGAAGAATACGAGCGCCTTCAACGGCGTGCCGTCGGGCTTCATGGCCATCGACCGCGTGACGCTGGGCTGGCAGCTCTCGGACCTGATCATCATCGCAGCACGCCCTTCGATGGGCAAGACGGCGTTCGTGCTCTCGATGGCCCGCAACATGGCGGTCGATCACGAGCAGGGCGTGGCGTTCTTCTCGCTCGAAATGTCCGCCGTACAGCTGATGATGCGTCTGATTATCGCTGAGACGGGACTGAGCGGAAACGACGTCAAGTCGGGCCGTCTGACGCCCGAACAGTGGCGGCATCTGGAGTCGGCGACCAAGCCGCTGGGCAGTGCGCCGCTCTATATCGACGACACGCCGGCGCTTTCGGTCTTCGAATTCCGTTCGAAGGCCCGCCGTCTGAAGATACACCACGACATCAAGATCATCATCATCGACTACCTCCAGCTGATGACCGGCAATCAGGATTCGAAAGGAAACCGCGAGCAGGAGGTGGCCTTTATTTCGCGTACGCTCAAGGCGATCGCCAAGGAGCTGAACGTGCCGATGATCGCGCTGTCGCAGCTGAGCCGCGCCACCGAAATGCGCGGCGGCTCGAAGCGTCCCCAGCTCTCGGATCTCCGCGAGTCGGGCGCCATCGGGCCAGACGCCGACATCGTGGCTTTCATCCACCGTCCGGAGTATTACGGCATCAATCAGGACGAGAACGGCATGCCGACGGCGGGTATGGCCGAGATCATCCTTGCCAAGCACCGTAACGGCGCCGTGTGCGACGTCAACCTGCGCTTTCTTAAGGAACAGGCGCGTTTCGCCGACGTGGATGACACGATGTTGCCGCCGTCGCAGGCGGCTGACAGCCAGCAGGCCTACGACGACTATGCCAGCGGTTCGAACGCCGTGCCGGGAGCCGGAATCGGCGGCGGACTGGGCGCGGGAATCGGCGGCGGGGAGTTCGACCCCAATCCGCCCGCGCTGAACGACGAGGCGCCGTTTTAGAAGGGGCGCCGTTTTAGAGCGAGTGCCGTTTTGGAGGGATGCTGCGGCCGGAGCGGAAGGTGCGGCCGATGTGGCCGGCGAAGTCGGTGCAGGCAGTGCGGCCGACCGTGGAAGAGGCAGGTAATAGAATGGTTAATTGATAATGTTTTTCTGATAGATGTTTGTCCGGACCTATGCAGGGGCGATCGTGGGGATCGACGCCGCGGCGGTGACCGTCGAGGTCAATATCGCCGGCGGCGGATTGGGAATGTACCTCGTGGGGCTGCCGGACAGCGCCGTGAAGGAGAGCGAGCAGCGCATACGTGCGGCGTTCGAGAACTCCGGAGAGCGGATGTCGGGCCGCAAGGTGGTCGTGAGTCTGGCTCCGGCCGACCTGCGCAAGGAGGGCGCGTCGTTCGACCTGCCGATCGCCGTCGGGATTCTCGCGGCGATGTCGCGGGTGAACGCCGAAACGCTTGCCGGGACGATGTTCGCCGGGGAGCTGTCGCTGGACGGGACGCTGAAACCCGTGCGGGGCGTGCTGCCGATGGCGGTGCGCGCGCGGGAAGAGGGATTGCGGCGGCTGGTGCTGCCGGCGGCGAACGCCGCGGAGGCGGCCGTGGTCGAAGGCGTCGAGGTGATCGGGGCCGGAAGCCTGAAGGAGGTGATCGGACTGCTGAACGGCGAACGGGAGATGACGCCGGCGGTGCCTGCGGACGGGGAGCCGTTCGGGGCGGAGTCGGGCCGTTATGAAGAGGATTTTGCCGATGTGAAGGGCCAGACGCATGTGAAGCGTGCGCTGGAGATAGCCGCCGCGGGCGGTCACAACGTGCTGATGATCGGGGCGCCGGGTTCGGGCAAGACGATGCTGGCCCGCAGGATGCCGACCATCCTGCCGCCGCTGTCGCGCGAAGAGGCGCTGGAGACCACCAAGATACACTCCGTGGCCGGGAATACGGCGGCGGGCGGTCTGCTGGCGCGGCGGCCTTTCAGGGCGCCGCACCATACGATTTCGCAGGCGGCGCTGATCGGCGGGGGACAGTCGCCGCGGCCCGGCGAGGTGTCGCTGGCCCACAACGGGGTGCTGTTCCTCGACGAGCTGCCCGAATTCGGGCGCAGCGTGCTGGAGGTGCTGCGGCAGCCGCTGGAGGAGAAGAGGGTGACCGTCTCGCGGGCGAAATACAGTGTGGAATATCCCGCCAACTTTACGCTGGTGGCGGCGATGAACCCCTGTCCGTGCGGTTATTACAACCATCCGGCGAAGGAGTGCGTATGTTCGCCGGGGTCGGTGCACCGCTATATGAGCCGGATTTCGGGCCCGCTGATGGACCGGATCGACCTGCATGTGGAGGTGACGCCCGTGCCGGCGGCCGAACTTTCGGCGGCGGCGCCCGGCGAGCCCCGCGGTCCGCGAGCGGGTCGTGCGGGCGCGGGAGGTGCAGGCGGCGCGTTTCGCGGGGACGGAGGGCGTGCATACCAACGCCATGATGAACGCGGCGATGCTGCGCGAATACTGTCGGCCGGACGCCGCTTCGGCGGCGCTGCTGGAGCGGGCCATGGAGCGGCTGTCGCTTTCGGCGCGGGCTTACGACCGCATTCTGAAAGTGGCCCGCACGATCGCCGATCTGGCGGGGCGCGAAACCATAGCGGCGGCCGATGTGGCCGAAGCGATCAACTACCGCTCGCTGGACCGGGGAAACTGGGGGCGGTAAAAGGTGGACGAAAGGGCGGCGAACGGGAAGAATTCGTAATTTTGCAGGCGGCTTGCCTTGGAATGTTGTCCGGGGCGGAGGCCGGCACCCCGGTTTTCGGATCGCCGGGTCTTAGGACCGCCGGGGACGGCCGCCGGGGGCGGTGCCGCGGTCGGGCCTTTGAGTTATCGGGGCCTTCGGGCCGTCGGGTCTTCGGGCTGTCGGAGGCGGGGTTGAAAGATATTGATTGTAAGTAAAAAAGATAAAATAGCATGACAAGGAAAATCATCCTTTCGGGCGGCGGAACGGGCGGACATATCTATCCGGCCGTGGCTGTTGCGGAAGCGTTGAAACGGCGGTTCGGCGACGGGGTCGAGATTCTCTTCGTGGGCGCCGAGGGCAAGATGGAGATGGAGAAGGTGCCCGCGCTGGGCTACCGCATCGTGGGACTGCCCATAGCGGGCCTGCAGCGGCGCATGGACTGGCACAACCTCGCGGTGCCGTTCAAGGTGCTGAAGAGCGTCTCGATGGCCAAGAAGACCATTCGTGAATTCGGGGCCGATGCGGTCGTGGGATTCGGCGGCTATGCCAGCGCCCCGGTGCTGTGGGCCGCGCAGCGGCTGGGCGTGCCGACGGTGATTCAGGAGCAGAACTCCTATGCCGGGCTGACCAACAAGATTCTGGCCAAGCGCGCGAAGCGCATCTGCGTCGCCTATGAGGGGATGGAGCGTTTCTTTCCGGCCGGCAGGATCACGATGACGGGCAATCCCCTGCGGGGCCGTTTCTCGAAAGAGGGGGCCGACCGGGGCGAAGCGTTGGAATATTACGGCTTTACGCCCGATCTTCCGGTGGTGCTGGTCGTGGGCGGATCGCTCGGAACGCGGTCGCTGAACGAGATGATGAAGGCGTGGATACTCGCGCTCGAAGGCGCGGACGCTCCCGTGCAGGTGATCTGGCAGACGGGCAAATATTATGAGCGCGAGATGCAGGCGTTCTTGGCGGCGCATCCGGTTGCGAATATCTGGCAGGGGGCCTTCATCGACCGCATGGACTATGCCTATGCGGCGGCCGATCTGGTCCTCTCGCGCAGCGGGGCGGGGACTGTCTCGGAGTTGTGTCTGGTGGCGAAGCCCGTACTGTTCGTGCCCTCGCCCAATGTGGCCGAGGATCATCAGACCAAGAATGCCAAGGCGCTGGAAGCCAAGGGCGCGGCGGTCGTGGTGCCCGATGCCGAGGCCCGGACGGCGGCCATGAGGCGGGCGATGGAGCTGCTCTCGGACAAGGAGGCTTTGCGGACGATGAGCGAAAACCTCGAAAAGCTGGCGCGCCCCGATGCGGCGGAGCGGATCGTGGATGAAATCGAAAAGGTAATGAAATAGCGCCGCTTCCGGCGTTTCCCCTGCGCCGCGCGGCGGGTGTTTTTGCCGTGCGGGCGATGAATGCGGCGGGGGCCGTGCGGAGGGAGGAGCGGTGCGGAGAACGATAAAACTTAATCGGATGGAGTTTCAAAATATCTATTTTCTGGGAATCGGCGGCATCGGCATGAGCGCCTTGGCGCGTTATTTCCTGCATGAAGGCAAGCGGGTGGCCGGTTACGACCGCACCCCCTCGCATCTGACGGACGAACTGGCGGCCGAAGGCGCTGCGATCCATTTCGAGGACGACGTGCGGCGGATTCCCGCGGAGTTTCTCGACCCGGCGGCGACGATGGTGGTGTATACCCCGGCCG